>JABAHS010038751.1_pt3 | contig 15996 bp, 15 predicted proteins | sample 7062111 | NCBI WGS metagenome assembly JABAHS01 (sample SAMN14534600, study PRJNA622989) | marine sediment metagenome | biome: marine biome [ENVO:00000428]; feature: marine pelagic biome [ENVO:01000023]; material: deep marine sediment [ENVO:00002113]; isolation source: pool of 4 deep marine... | reverse complement strand
AATCCCGACGACACTCCTTATCAGGGTGATCCGCGCAATGCCCTTAAACGCATGATCGACCTCGGAGCAAATGCGGGCTACACTTTTAATTTCGGCCCCGAGCTGGAGTATTTCTACTTCAAGAACAGGCACAGCGTGGATTTCATGGATTCCGGCGGCTATTTCGATTACTCCACCATAGATGAAGGCACCATCCTAAGAAAAAAAACCTGCCGTCACCTGGAGAACCTGGGAGTGCCTGTGGAATGTTCACATCATGAGGTGGCGCCGAGCCAGCATGAAATCGACCTCAAATACCAGGAGGCGCTGGTAATGGCCGATTTCTGTCAGCTCTACCGCATGGTGGTAAGGGAAACCGCTCAGAAGGAAGGATTTCATGCGACCTTTATGCCCAAGCCGGCATTCGGAGAAAATGGTTCCGGGATGCATATCCATATGTCGATTTTTAATGGAAACAAGAATCTTTTCTTTTCTCCTGAGGGAGAGTACAACCTTTCCGAACTGGCTAAATCGTTCATGGCAGGACTGCTGCACCATATAAAGGCAATAACGCTTGTGACCAATCAATGGGTCAATTCCTATAAACGCCTGGTACCCGGATATGAAGCCCCCTGCTATATCTCCTGGGGACGGCGCAACCGTTCATCGCTGGTTCGGGTACCCATGTATCGCGTGGGCAAGGAGAAATCGACCCGTATCGAGCTACGCTCGCCCGATCCGGCCTGCAATCCTTATCTGGCCTTTACAGTAATCATGGCGGCAGGCATGGACGGTATCAAAAACAAATATGACCTCCCCTCCCCGATCGAGGAAAATATTTTCCATATGACAGAAGAACAGAAGCACAATAAGAAAATCGATGAACTGCCATCCTCCCTGGAAAATGCGGTGCGAGAATTCAGCCAGAATGAACTTATGAAAGAGGCCCTGGGAGAGCATATATTCGAAACTCTGATTGCCAACAAGATGGCTGAATGGGATATGTACCGTACCCATGTATCCCAGTACGAACTTGACAATTATCTGCCCATTCTTTAGGTTCCGTACATGGAATTTGGGAGTATGAGTGCTGCCCAAATCAGGGCATCTATAATAAAAGGGGAATTTACTGCCGATAGCATAGCCGAATACTTCCTCGAGAAGGCAAAGGCAGAAAATTCCAGTCTGAACTGCATCGTATCTTTTGCCGACAGCTATGCAGCCCAAGCTGCAGAAAACATCAGGCAAAAAATTGCCACCGGTCTTGTTCCCGGAAAACTGGCCGGCGTGCCGATTGTCATCAAAGACAATATTATTACTAAAGATCTGAGGACGACGTGCGCATCGCATATCCTGGCGGATTTCATTCCATCCTATAACGCCAGGGTAATCGAGTCCCTCCTGGAGGAGGACGCAATTATTATCGGGAAGGCCAATATGGATGAATTCGGCATGGGGTCCTCCAATGAATACTCATATTTCGGCAAAGTTCCAAATCCGATAAATCCTGACTATGTTCCCGGCGGATCGTCCGGCGGCTCCGCCTGCGCGGTCGCCTCGGGAATAGCGCCACTGGCTCTGGGAAGCGACACCGGAGGCTCGGTCAGGCAGCCGGCTTCATTCTGCGGGATCGTGGGCCTGAAGCCCTCATACGGAGCGGTCTCGCGCTACGGCCTGGTGGCATTCGGATCATCATTCGACCAGATCGGGCCCATGGCTCGAACTGTCGAGGACTGCGCGCTCCTGTTCTCGGTCATCAACAAGCATGATCCCCGCGATTCAACATCTGCGAATTATGAACGTCCCGATTTTCTGGAAGCCCTCATGGATCAAAGAAAATTCCGGATCGGCATACCCAGAGAATATATGAGCGGGGGAATCAATAGCGAGGTTTTAAAGGCAGTGAGGTACTCCATAGAAAAAGCTGAAGAACTCGGTCATCAGACATTGNNTACGGCTGTCGTTCGGCTGAGAGTGATGACCTGGCTGAGATGTATATAAATACAAGAAGCGAAGGCTTCGGTGCGGAAGTTAAACGCAGGATTATGCTGGGCACCTACTCCCTATCGACCGGATATTATGATCAGTACTATCTTAAAGCAGCAAGAGTCAGGGAGATAATACGAGATGATTTTAACAAGGCATTTAAACAGGTAGATATGCTTATTACTCCAACATCCCCCACCACAGCATTCAGGCTCGGGGAGAAGATCGACGATCCTCTCTCGATGTATCTGTCGGACATCTGCACCGTTTCTGCAAGCCTGGCCGGTCTTCCTGCAATCTCGATACCATGCGGCAAAGACAACAAAGGACTGCCGATCGGCCTGCAGATTATCGGCAGGATGTTCAGGGAGGATGAAGTACTGAATCTGGCATACAATCTCGAAAAGGAAATTAGATACAATTTGAAGCAATGAGAGATTACGAGATAATCATAGGACTGGAAATTCATGTCCAGCTTCAGACCAGGACAAAAATATTCTGCGTCTGCAAAAATGAATTCCAGGCCGAACCCAATACTAATACCTGCCCGGTTTGTCTCGGTATGCCCGGGGCACTCCCTGTCTTAAACAAGAAGGCAGTCGAGCTTGCCTGCAGGTTCATTCTTGCGGTTGGAGGCGATATAAACAATAATTCCTTATTTGCGAGAAAGAATTACTTCTATCCCGACCTTCCCAAAGGCTACCAGATTTCTCAGCATGAAAGACCGCTGGGCAAGAGCGGAACAATACGAATTGAAACAGAAGATGGCATGAAAGAAATCATGCTGCAGGGCATACATCTGGAGGAGGACGCGGGCAAATCATTTCACCTGGAAGATTCCAGCAACATAGATTTCAATCGCTGCGGCACTCCCCTCCTGGAGATTGTCACCATGCCGGTAATAAAAAACGCACACGAAGCTTATCTTCTCCTGTATCGCATCAGGCAGCTGGTGCAGTATCTCGAAATCTCGAGCGGTGATATGGAAAAAGGTGCGCTCAGGTGCGATGCTAATGTCTCGGTCAGGCCGCAAGGGCAGCATGAATATGGCATCCGCACTGAGGTCAAGAATATGAATTCGATTCGGGGAGTCGAAAGAGCTTTAAGCTATGAAATAAGCAGACAGATCAATCTTCTGGAGGAAGGCGGTTTTGTGGTGCAGGAGACTCGTCTATGGGATGAAAGCATGGGCCGCACGGATACAATGCGTACAAAAGAGGAATCTCCCGACTACCGCTATTTCCCCGAGCCTGATCTCCTGGCGCTTGAGCTGGAGGATGATTGGCTGGAAGAAATCAAAGAGACAATTCCGGAACTTCCGCTTGAGAAGAGAGATAGATTCGTGCGGGAATACAAAATCCCCCCTTATGATGCTGGAGTTCTAACCATCACACCACAGCTGGCAAATTATTTTGAGGAAACTGCCAGGCTATGCGGAAATCCCAAGCAGGCTTCTAACTGGATTATGACCGAGATCATGAAGATAATGAAGGACAGGCAAATCTCCCCCGATGAATTGAACATACCTCCCAAAAACGTGGCTGATCTGATAAAAAGCATAGAAAACGGGACAATTTCGGGCAAAATTGCCAAAGAGATTGTGGCCGAAATGGCCGCTTCCGGAAAAGCCCCGGGCGAGATTATTGAGGCTCATGGGTTGGAACAAATAACAGACAAAAAAGTCATAGAACAAGCTGTAGAGCAAGTATTTAGGGAGAACCCCGAAAATTTAAAAAGATATTTTGATGGACAAGATAAATTATTTGGATATTTTGTCGGGCAGGTAATGATTAAGACGGAGGGAAAAGCAAATCCCCATCTGGTAAATGAGATTCTGAAGGATAAACTCGATGGCAGATAAGCTCAGGCTGGCAGTGTTCGCATCACATGGAGGTACGGATTTGCAGTCCATTATAGATGCTGCGAAGGATGAAGGTTACCCGGCCGGTATCGTCCTTATGGTCTCCAACAATAAAATCGCTTTCGCGGTCGAAAGAGCAAAGAATGCCAACATACCCACGGTCATATGGCAGAGGAAGAAATTCGAGGATGATCAGGCCTATACTGATTATATGGTTAACCTTCTGGAGGAGTATGAGGTCGATTTGATCTGTCTGGCAGGATATATGAAATTAATACCCTCCGAGATTGTCAGGAAATTCAAGATTATCAATATACACCCCGCCCTTCTCCCCAAATACGGCGGCAAGGGGATGTACGGCATGCATGTTCATGAAGCGGTGCTGGAGGCGGGCGAAAGAACCAGCGGGGCTACGGTTCATCAGGTTAATGAGAAATATGACGAAGGGAAAATCCTGGCTCAATGGGAGGTGCCGGTCAAGGAGGATGATACTCCCGAAACGCTTCAAAAAAGAGTGCTCGAAACTGAACATAAATTATATCCGGATACAATCGCAAAAATCGCAAGAGGAGAAATTAAGTTAAATGGCTGATACTCTACAAACCGTCTACAGGACAGAGATAAGTGAATTTCCGAAATTTGCCGACGGCAAGGTACGTGATGTTTATGACCTCGGCGACAAGCTTCTGGTTGTCGCCACAGACCGGCTCTCAGCATTTGATGTGGTTCTGCCCAACCCGATCCCTCAAAAGGGCGAGGTGTTGACAAAAATGTCGGTTTTCTGGTTCGATTATCTCAGTGATGTCGTTCCCAACCATTTCATTACTGCAAATATCGATGAATACCCACACGAACTCCAGAAACATGCGGATATATTGAAAAACCGTTCCATGCTGGTCAAAAAATGCAAGCGCATTGATTTCGAATGTATTGTCCGCGGTTATATTACCGGCTCGATGTGGAAAGAATATCAGAAGGCCAAATCCAAGGACAGCAAAAAGGTTCTGCATGGATTTGTGCTTCCTGATGACCTGGAGGAATCCGAAAAATTTCCCAGGCCGCTGTTCACCCCCTCAACCAAGGCCGAAAGCGGACATGACGAAAATATCTCCCAGCAGGAGATGTCGGATAGTCTGGGACGGGATCTTGTGCAAAGGCTCGAAGAGGTATCGATAAAGCTCTTCGAGAAAGCCAGCAACTATGCCGAATCACGGGGGATTATCATTGCCGATACAAAGTTCGAGTTCGGATTTGACGGCGATGAACTTACTCTTATCGACGAGGTCCTCTCCCCTGATTCTTCTCGTTTCTGGCCCAAATACAAATATGCCAAGGGACGCAGCCAGGAAAGTTTCGATAAGCAGTTTATTCGGGACTATCTTACCAAGGCGGGATGGAACAAGAAACCGCCTGCTCCGGAAATTCCGGATGATATAATAGAAAAAACCAGCCAGAAATACAAAGAAGCTTATGAGCTTCTGATTGAATAGAAGGATTTGATGTTATGACTGATGGTGCGAAAGACCACTGGGTTAAAATCAAGAGGGTATTGATTTCAGTTTCCGACAAGACAAGGATTGTCGAATTCGCAACCAAACTTCAGGATTTGGGAGTTGAAATAATTTCAACCGGGGGAACCAAGAAAGTCCTGAAGGAAAACGATATACATGTAATTCCCATATCGTCCTTTACCGGCGCCCCTGAGATTCTGGGAGGACGGGTCAAGNNCGGTGCACGCCGGACTTCTGCATAAACGGGATGATGAGGATCATCTCAAAGAGATGAAGGAACAAAACTATAAAGCAATTGATATGGTCATCCTGAACCTCTACCCTTTCGAGCAGACAGTTCAGAAGAAAGGGGTTTCCGAGGAAGAAATAATCGAAAATATCGATATAGGCGGACCCACCATGCTTCGGGCGGCCGCCAAGGCCTATCGGTACGTAGCAATCGTAACTGATCCGTCCCAATATGCCAATATTATGGATGAATTGGAGGAAAATACAGGGTCTATATCCTTCAGGACACGTCAAAACCTGGCCCGTCAGGCATTCTGCCGCGTATCACAGTATGATAATGCCATCTCGAATTACTTCAATTGCATGGGCGAAACCGAAAGCGAGGGGGATTTCCCCGCCTCAATAAATATCAATGTAGCCAAAGTCAACGACCTTCGTTACGGTGAAAATCCGCACCAGAAGGCGGCTCTCTATAAAGATCCCGGCACGACCCTGCCATCATTGACGAAAGCGGAGGTTCTCTCCGGTAAAGCTTTGTCATACAATAACTATACCGACCTCGAGGCGGTCTTGTCTATGGTCATGGATTTCCAGAAGCCGTTCGCTGTTGTGGTCAAGCACCAGAATCCCTGCGGCGCGGCAGAAGCGGATAGTCTGGAGGAGGCATACAGGCTGGCACTGGATGCTGACCCAATTTCCGCTTATGGCTCAATAATAGGGCTCAATAAGCCGGTTGATATGGATACCGCGCTGCGCCTGCATGAGACTCAGTTTGTAGAGTGTATACTTGCGCCGGATTATGACGAGGGTGTGGTGGAGAAAATGAAAAAGAAGAAAGCTCGAAGAATCCTTCGCCTGCCCCAGATTCTGAAAGGTTATCCCGGTAAGTTCTTGCAGTACAGCTTCATAAAGGGTGGACTACTGGCTATGGATCCTGACCTCCATGAGGTCAAAAAAGAGGACCTGAAAATCGTTACAGAGGTACAGCCTACAGAAGATCAAATTGAATCGTTATTATTTGCGTTTAAGGTTGTGAAGCATATCAAATCGAATGCGATATTGTTAGTGCAGGGCAAGCAGACAGTCGGAGTAGGATGCGGTCAGACCTCTCGTGTAGATGCCGCTGTTCTGGCAACTATGAAAGCCAAAGAGCGGGCAAGAGGAAGCTGTCTGGCATCCGACGCGTTCTTCCCCATGCGCGACGGCGTTGATGCTGCGGCCAAGGCCGGGGTCAAGGCGATCATTCAGCCCGGCGGTTCAAAACGTGATGAGGAGGCGATCCAGGCCGCAAATGAGCATGAAATCGCGATGGTTTTCACAGGAATCAGGCATTTTAAGCATTAATTGCTTTTTAGCTTGATTTGTGCTTTTTACATCCTTACATTTCGACATAAATCGGGAGGATAAGATTGGGCGAGAGAATTCTTGAGATTGTGTTTTATCTCGTACAACACATGAAAAACAACAATGGTGCGCTTTTGCACCTCGACGATTTATCCCAATCGCTTAAAAATATGGGTTTTTCTGAAAATGAAATTTCGTCTGCCTACGGCTGGTTTCTGGAGGAAGTCCAGACTCGGGGAATGGAGGAACTGATGAAAAGTGAGCGGAAACAAATGCCGCCCCGTGTATTCTCCGAGGCTGAGAAACAGATTTTTACCACCGAGGCACGCGGTTTTTTGATTCAGCTGCACGAATTGGGCCTTCTGACCGCGGAGCAGTTCGAGGCTATTATAGACAGAACCAATCTTCTGGAGCCCACGATTGTCGATGTGAGAACTCTGAAGATCATAGCCTCATCCATCATTTTCGGCGGAATCAACCGGAACTGGGACTTAAACTGGTTCAATATGTCCGGCGAAGAGACGGTTCATTAAACTTTTTCTATAGATTCCCCGGTGAGACTTACCAATAAAAAAATCGTTCTTGGCATTACAGGCTGTATCGCCGCTTATAAAGCCGCATTCCTAGTTAGATTACTCAAAAAGGAGGGAGCCGAGGTCAAGGTCTTAATGACCAGCTCTGCGAAACAATTTATAACTCCCCTGACCTTGGAAACACTATCTGAAAATCCCGTAAATTCGGAGCTTTTCCCCAAAACAGGCTATTATGCGACGCACCATATATCCCTGGCCGAATGGGCCGATCTGATCTTGATCGCACCGGCCACCGGCAACATTATCGGTAAAATCGCCTCCGGCATAGCCGATGACCTTCTTTCAACCGTAGTAATGGCGGCCCAGTCACCGGTTATGATAGCTCCCGCCATGAATACTCAGATGTATACCAATCCGGTGGTGCAGGAGAATATGAAAAAACTTGTTAATTTGGGCTATAAATTCCTCGATCCCACTATCGGCGAGATGGCCTGCAGGACTTACGGTGTGGGGCGGCTGCCCGATCCCGACGAGATTCTGGAGGAAGTGGTAAACCACTTCGGGCAGACGCTCGACATGCATGATTTGAAAGTCCTGGTTACAGCCGGGCCGACTGTGGAGCATATTGATGCTGTCAGGTATGTCTCCAACCCATCATCCGGAAAAATGGGATATGCGATGGCCCAAAAGGCTAAGAGCCGCGGCGCAGAGGTGGTGCTGATTTCAGGGCCGGCCGGGCTTTCAGCGCCCTCGGGGGTGGAACTTATTAAGGTCAAATCCGGCGAGGAGATGTTTGATCGCATCAAAGAGCATTTTGGCCAGACAGATATTCTCTACATGGTCGCCGCAGTTTCCGATTATGTGCCTGTGGAAAAATCAGAGCACAAAATTAAAAAATCCGCTGAAAATATCAGCCTGGTCTTTAAACCTCAGATTGATATTCTACAAACTCTGGCGCAGGAAAAGAAGGAGCAGGTTCTAGTCGGGTTCTCGATGGAGACAGATAACGCGTTTGAAAATGCAAAGGAAAAGCTCAAAAAGAAAAACCTGGATATGATCGTGCTGAATGACCTCGGCGCCGAAGGTTCTGGCTTTGGAGTGGATACAAACAAGGTTACAATAATTGACAGAAATGGGAAGATCGAGGACCTGCCCCTTGCCTCAAAAGCGGAAATTGCAGATAAAATAATAGAGTATTCCCTCAGATTCATCAAAAAGGAAAATAATTAAATGACTGAGTCCACTAATCCAGTTGCAGCCCTGTTTGAAATGACCAGAAAGGCTCTTCGGCAAAAGCTGGAACTGGGGGAGACCGAAATTATGATTCCAAGGGAAAATCTGGAAAGGATGCCTGAGCCTGTGAAAGACTATGAGAATTTAGAAGAGTTTGAGAATGATATAAACGAATGCACTAAATGCCCATTGCACAAAGGCCGCACAAAATTTGTATTCGGCGTGGGAAATCCTGATACCGATATTATCTTCATCGGTGAAGGTCCCGGTCGCGAGGAAGATCTGCAGGGAGAGCCGTTTGTGGGACGTGCGGGTAAGCTTCTGGATAAGATCCTGGCAGCTATAAATTTTGAACGTTCCGAAGTATATATCGCCAACATCGTCAAATGCCGTCCACCCAATAACCGCGATCCGGAACCGTCAGAAATGGAGACTTGCCTGCCCTATCTTCTCAAGCAGATCGAGATGATAAATCCGCGATTTATTTGCTGTCTGGGGCGGATTGCGGCCCAGGCGCTTCTGGATACTAAGCTTCCCCTGGGAAAACTGCGGGGAGATTTTCATGATTGGAACGATCGTAAGGTGATGGTGGTTACTTATCATCCTGCCGCTCTCTTGCGTTTTCCGCAATATAAGCGGGAGACATGGGCGGATGTGCAGATGCTTCGCAAGGCATATGACGAATTCAAGGCCTCATCATAGATTTATAGACTTGGAAAATTGCGGGGCTTTTTGTATAATATTATTTCATTCAAGATATCCTAATTTGCTTAATACGGGATCGGGAGATGACGACAGAACGTTCACATCAGGGATCAAATCCTCATTCAATCGAAGCGGAGCAGGCGGTCCTGGCAGCCATCCTGAATTTCAGAGATGCGATCTTCGAGGTAACCGATGTAATCAGGCAGCCTGAAGTATTCTATGATCCGCGACACAGCTTCATTTTCGAGGCCTCTATACAACTTTTCGAAGATAATAAGCCGATCGACCTTATTACAATTTCCGAGCAGCTGCAAAAAAATCAGAAGCTTGAGAAAATAGGCGGAAGGTCATATTTAGCTGAGCTGACCGATCATATCGCCTCTACAGCCAATGTGCGGCATCACGCCAATATAGTCTACGACAAATATCTCCTGCGCAGGCTGATCGAAATCTCTCATGAGATCACCGAGGATTGCCGTTCAGGAACTGTGGAAGCCGCAGATCTTCTGGATTCTGCCGAGAATTCAATCTTCAATATATCGCAAAATCGTCTGGGAGATGGCTTTATCAATATCGGCTCAATCCTCCCGGATACATTCGAGCAGATCGAGGAATATCATAAATCCATCCGGCGGCGGCATTACCGGCATTGCAACCGGATATATCGATCTGGATAATATCACCGCCGGGCTTCACAAAGGCGACTTTATTGTCGTAGCCGGAAGACCCTCCATGGGCAAGACCGGCCTGGGCCTGAATATCCTTGAAAATATTGCAATCGACAGCCATAAATCTGTGGCCATGTTCTCGCTCGAGATGTCCAAGCAGCAGATAGCGCTTAGATTATTGTGCAGCAAGGCCAGGATCAATGCCCACAGGATGCGCACAGGACGGCTTCCGGATTCTGACTGGCCCAAACTTTCCGACGCTGTCGGGCCCTTGTCAGAGGCAGGGATTTTCATCGATGATACACCCAACATCGGGATTCTGGAGCTTCGCTCCAAAGCCAGACGGCTGAAGGCCAAGGAGGATATACAGCTTCTGATAATCGATTACCTCCAGATGATGCAGGGGCCCCGGGGTGCCGATAATCGACAGCAGGAAATCGCCATGATCTCCCGCTCGCTCAAGGGCATCGCCAAAGAGCTGGATATTCCGGTCATCGCTGTCAGCCAGTTGTCGCGCGGAGTGGAGATGCGCGGGGGTGACAAACGGCCCCAGCTTGCCGACCTGCGTGAATCCGGCGCGATCGAGCAGGATGCCGATGTGGTCATGTTCGTTTACAGGCCGGAATTCTATGGCATCGAATTCGAAAAAGACGGCACCTCTACAGATAAGCTGGCTGAGATTATTATTGCAAAGCAGAGAAACGGTCCAACCGGATCGATAAGGCTGACGTTCCTGAAAGATTTCATCCGATTTGAGAATAGAACCGAGATATATTCTGAGGTCGAGGAAGCAACGACGGAGCCGCCATTCTAAATTATGCGCAAAGCTATTGAAAGTCTGGGAAGGTTAATGATTGCGATGGTCGCCGATGTCGGCGGCTTGTTTATTATGGTATGGGGCATTATCCTGTCGATTCCAACTATCTTCAAACGAATCAGGCTGATTTTTGAGCAGATGCTTATGATGGGGGTGCGTTCATTACCCCTCGTAATTTTGACCTCTGTTTTCACCGGTTCTGTTACCGCCTGGCAGGCGGCCTATCAGTTCAAGGGGCTGGTCCCACTGGAGTGGCTGGGTCTGACTGTAGCAAAAACTGTCTTCATAGAACTGGGTCCCGTGCTGACGAGCCTTGTGCTGGCAGGTCGTGTCGGGGCCTCTATCGCGGCCGAGCTTGGCACAATGCGTGTAACCGAACAGATCGATGCCCTGGAATCTATGGGCATTAACCCTGTCGGATATCTTGTTATGCCTCGTATGATAGCGGGAATGATTATGCTTCCGGTTTTGGTTATGTTTGCTGATATTATCGCAATCCTTGGAGGGATGGTAGTCTCGGTCGCCCTGGTAAACATCAGCTACGAGACCTTCACTGGGAGTATCAAAGCTTATGTCTATGTGAGCGATGTCGTCTCCGGACTTCAAAAATCAGTAATATTTGGTGCAATCATTGCCCTGATGGGCTGTTTTCATGGATTTAATGCCAAGGGCGGTGCCGAGGGTGTGGGACTGGCAACTACCAGAGCCGTGGTCCTGGCCTCTGTTTTGATACTGGTTTCGGACTATATAATGGCGACAATACTGTTCAGCGTGTAAAACATGATAAGACTTGAAAACGTATACAAAAGCTTCGGCAATCTTGATGTCCTCAAGGGGATCAATCTCGAAATCAATATTGGTGACAGCATGGTTGTATTCGGGGCATCCGGCAGCGGAAAAAGCGTTATGCTCAAACTCATAATGGGCCTTTTGAAGCCGGATAAAGGTGAAATTTATGTGGATGATAAAAACATAAATGAACTCAAGCGCTCCGATCTGGACCAACTGCGCACCCGTTTCGGGATGCTCTTTCAAGGTGCGGCCCTATTTGATTCCATGACCGTTTATGAAAACGTCACTTTGGGACGTTCCGAACACGGCACCATGAGCAGAGAGGAAAGAATCGAATGCGCCAGAAGAAATCTTGAGATGGTCGGCCTGGGTGGAACTGAGAAGAAATATCCCGCCGAACTCTCCGGCGGAATGAAGAAGCGCGTCGGGCTTGCGCGGGCATTATGCATGGAACCGGAGATCATCCTCTATGACGAGCCTACCACCGGGCTTGACCCGGTCTCAGCCGACAAGATCAATGACCTGATAATAGAGCTGCGAGATAGGCTAAAGATAACCTCCATTGCCGTTACGCATGACCTTTACTCTGCCTTTCGAATCGGCCAGCGCTTCGCCATGCTGTACCAGGGAAATATCAGGTTCGACGGCACCAAGGAAGAGATGGAAGCGTCGGACGACGAAGTGCTGAAAGACTTCCTCAGCCACAGCTCAATCAATGCCGACAAGTGAATTTTTAGAAGTTCTGTCAGTTCCTGTCCCGACTTTAAGTCGGATGTGAACTGAGAGACATTGATATAATTTCTTACTTGGCTTCTCCCCCGCAAATCATATATTAAGAGATTATGCCTAAAGCGTCTGCAAAAACAATATATGTCTGTCAGTCATGCGGTGCGGTTCATGCCAAATGGGCCGGTCGCTGCTCCTCTTGCGGTGAATGGAATACACTGACCGAGGAAATTGCCGAAACAAAGGGAGCCAAAAAGCAAATCAAGGGCGCTAAGTCTCCTGTCGAGACATACAGGCTTTCAGAAATAACCGGTGATACATCATACAGGATAATCTCCGGCAACTCTGAGTTTGACCGCGCAGTGGGCGGAGGAGTTGTGCCCGGATCATCAATATTGATCGGCGGCGATCCCGGAATCGGCAAGTCCACCCTGCTTTTGCAGCAGGCGGGGTTGTATGCCTCGGAAGGATTCATGAGCCTCTATGTCACCGGTGAGGAATCGCAGACCCAGATTAAGATCAGGGCCGATAGACTTGGAATCGACACTGATATGATTGATGTCGCCTGTCTTATCGACACAGATGAGATCATAACAGCTTTGAATCAGCGTGAATACAAATTTTTGATCATAGATTCAATCCAGACATTAAAATCGGCCCAACTGGAATCATCCAGCGGGACTGTCAGCCAGATTCGTGAATCTGTCAGCACAATCCTCGATATTTGCCAGGTCAAGGAGGTCACGGCCTTCCTGATCGGTCATGTCACCAAGGAGGGTATGATCGCAGGACCCAAGGTACTCGAGCATATGGTTGATGTTGTTCTCTATTTCGAGGGCGAGAAAAATCATATGTTCCGGATTCTGCGTTCGGAGAAAAACCGTTACGGCCCGACCAATGAGATCGGCATCTTCTCGATAGAATCAACCGGCCTGAAGCCGGTCTCCAATCCATCAGAGGTCTTCATATCCAACCGTTCCGGAAATGAGTTCGGTTCAGTTATCACAGCCGCAATGGAGGGCAGTCGTCCGATCCTGATAGAACTCCAGGCGCTGGTGGGAGGAACGACATACGGATATCCCCAGCGTGTAACCTCAGGCTTCGATCCAAAAAGACTGGCCCTGCTTTTGGCAATATTGGAAAAACGTCAGAAGATACCGTTCGGTGACAAAGATGTTTTCGTGAATATAACCGGCGGATTGCGGATTTTTGAAACTGCCATCGATTTGGCAATTGTTATAGCATTGGTGTCGTCATTGGAGGAAGCTGCAGTCAAAGATGGAACTATAGTGATCGGTGAGGTCGGCCTGGGTGGTGAAATCCGCCAGGTACCGGGTCTGGAAAGACGTTTAATGGAAGCCCAGAGACTCGGATTCAAGCGGGCGATTATACCGGCCGGCGTCAAACTCGACAGACAAGCTTTGAATAAAATGCACATAGAAACGGCGAGCGCATTATCAGATGCAATCAGCCTGGCGCTGGCCTGAAAAGGAGGAAATAGATGGATAAAATAAAACTCGGTCCCCAGACTCTTCTGGTACCGTTACCGGTAACCCTTCTAACCGCCCAGATCGAGGGCGAGAAACCGAATATTATTACCTTGTCATGGGTCGGTATCTGCAATTCTCAGCCACCCATGATCGGAGTTGGCATCCGTGAAAGCCGCTTTACATATCACATGGTAGTCGAGGCGGGTGAATTTGTGGTCAATATTCCCGGAGAGGATCAGGTCAAGGCCGCCGATTTATGCGGCAATACCTCAGGAAGAAATAAAGACAAATTTGAGGAAACAGGCTTTACCGCAATCCCGGCCGATAAGGTCTCTGCCCCGTTAATCAAGGAATGCCCAATTAATATGGAATGTATTGTGCGTCACACCCTCAAGCTGGGTTCACACGATTACTTCATAGCCGAAATTGTCGAGACACATGTGAATTCAGATTGCTGGACGGATGATAAGAAATTAAACATCGAAAATCTCAAACCATTTGCGTATATGACCAAGAAGCGTTCCTATTACGGGGGCTTCAGCGATATATTTGGAGATTACGGTTATTCGGTCAAAAGCTGATGGTTGACGAAAGATTTTCATACAAGCTGATTCGCAAAGACTCAGCGACCAATGCCCGAAGAGGGCAGATCACAACTGCACATGGCACAATCGAAACTCCGGTCTTTATGCCTGTGGGCACATATGGTTCGGTTAAAGCCATTTCCGCAGCCGATCTTGAGGAGCTGGGATTTGAGATAATTCTTGGCAACACATATCACCTCTATCTAAGGCCGGGCGATGATCTAATTGCCGATTGCGGGGGACTTCATCGCTTCAACGGCTGGAATCATCCGATACTGACAGATTCCGGCGGATTCCAGATCTTCAGCCTCAAATCGCTGGTAAAGATCACGGAGGAAGGTGTTCTCTTCCGGTCGCATATTGACGGTTCCTCGCATGTGTTTACGCCAAAAAAAGTGATCGACATCCAGAAAAATCTGGGCGGTGATATTGTCATGCCGCTTGATATATGTCTGGAATACCCAGCCTCAAAAACTGAAGCATACCAGGCTCTTCTGAAAACTGATAGATGGGAAAAGGAAGCCAGGGATTACTGGGATAAGACCCAAAATGGCCAGGCATTATTCGGAATAGTCCAGGGTTCAGTCTATCCTGAGCTTAGAAAAATAGCTGCGGAAAAGACGATGGAGATCGGATTTTCCGGCTATGCTATCGGCGGGTTGTCCGTAGGTGAGCCGATTAATCTGATGTATGAGATGACAGAAGTTGTCACCGAGCTTTTGCCGGAGGATAAACCGCGATATCTAATGGGATTAGGCTCGCCCTTGGAGCTTCTGGAGGCAATTGCGCGCGGAATCGATATGTTTGATTGCGTGATGCCGACTCGAAATGCCCGCAACGGCACTCTTTTCACCTCAAAGGGCAAAATGACAATCAAGGCCGCCAGCTACAAATATGATTTCAGGCCGATTGACGAGGATTGCGGATGTCCGGTCTGCGAGCGTTACAATCGGGCCTATATCCGGCATCTATTCAATGTCTCCGAGCCCAATGTCCTGAGGCTTGCAACAATCCACAATCTCTTCTTTATCAGCGATTTAATGAAGAAGGCCCGCGAGCATATCGAGAACGGGAGCTTCAAGTCCTATCTGGAACATTTCCGTCAAGTCTATGTTTAAGATTTTGATTAAATGCTTGACATTTTTGTGGATATAATCCTAAATTGATAGGTTAAACTGTAGAAAAATTTTTTTTGGAGGTCAAGTGAACAGCTTTATTTTAGTAATAGGATCTCAGCCTGCCGGAGGCGGTAGTTTTTTGACACTACTGGTACCTTTTGCGCTGATGTTTGCGGTATTATATTTCTTAATCATCAGGCCGCAGCAGAAACGCTCAAAGGAACATCAAGCCATGCTGGGTACCCTGCAGAAGGGCGACCGGGTGGTAACATCGTCCGGCATGTTCGGCACAATCTTTGCAATCCAAGACGACAAAAATAAAGTGGTTCTCAAGATTTCCGATGATATTAAAGTAGAATTTGTTAAAAGCTCGATCGCAAGCAAAGTAGAAAGTTAATAATAAGTTTTTAATATGGCTGTA
>JABAHS010011893.1_pt2 | contig 16000 bp, 15 predicted proteins | sample 7062111 | NCBI WGS metagenome assembly JABAHS01 (sample SAMN14534600, study PRJNA622989) | marine sediment metagenome | biome: marine biome [ENVO:00000428]; feature: marine pelagic biome [ENVO:01000023]; material: deep marine sediment [ENVO:00002113]; isolation source: pool of 4 deep marine... | reverse complement strand
CATGGGGGAAGTGCTCCACAGGCAAATCATGCAAGCCACGAGCTTCGCTTTCATTCGGGTTTTTCCGGCAATTCTCGAACGCAAAATTCTATCATGACGAAGCGGGTGTCCACCCGGCAGGCGTGCCGGAGGTCCAGGACCGATTCCCGGGTGCATCGGATTGTTCGGTGGTCCAAATAAAGGGAATCCGGGGAGCTGAGGACGGACTGGAATCAGAGATCCTGCTTGTACCGCACGTACGGGATGCGCCCGTAAATCGACTCGAACGGATCCACCAGGTTGGTGTCCTTCGGGCTGTCGTCGTCATTGACCGTGTTCAGCAGGTTGCTCGCACCGACGCTCAGGCTGGCGTTCCAGGGTGTGCGCCAGGTGAAGTGGACATCGAACGTGGTCACGCTGTCGATTTCGTCGCGGTTGAAGAACTGCACCGGCTCGCGGTAGAAGCTCTGGATTCCGCCGCTGAAAGCGCCCCGCTGCCAATCGAAACTGAGCCGCGCACTGTCGAACGGCTCGGCCACGTTCCATTGGCGCAGGCCGGCGCCAGGGCCCATGACGCCAGCATAATCGGCATCGAGTACGCGCGTGAGCTGCAAGCCGAGCCGCATGTCACCGGCACGGCCGGTCGAGAAGCCGACCTGAAAGGCGAGGTCGATACCCGACGCCTCGCTCTCGAGGTATTCGAGTGCCTGGCCCGGCAAGACCGGAGCGAACGGGCTGGTTCCCATCAGTGGGCTCAGCAAGCCCGGATCGAGCAATGGCGTGGCCCGTGCTCCTGCCGGTGCTCCGGCGGCCGTCAGGCCGGCGCTGCCCTCGGCGCGAAACAGGTTGATGGCGGCCAGCGCATGGTCGCCGATGGCGTAACTGGCCCCCAGGGACAGGCGGGTGAACTCCGGAGCTCCGGGCTCATCGACGAAGTAGCAGTCGGAGGCCCGGTAGGAACCCGCCTCCAGGATGCCGTTCTGGCAATGAATGCTGCCCAGCGCCGTGAATGCGTCGCGGGACTCCGCTCGCACCAGAGTGCTGTCGAAGCGGAGGCGGTCATCGACCTGCCAGCCCAGGGTGGCGTCGAGCGCGAGAATCCCGCTGCCTGCTGGCTGCCAACCGGCGTTCGCCGGGGCGCCCAGCAGCAATGGCTCCGTCAGGCGCAACTCCAGCTTGCGGGTTTCGCTGCCACCGAGGTCGAAGGCCAGGCCCCCGTCGCGCTGTTCGTGAAGCAGTGGGAACGGTTGCCAAGGTTGTTCGTGGGCGGCGGCGGTCTCCTCGAGCGGTGACGGGTGTGACTGCGCGTGCAGCGGGCCTGAGGCCATGCACAACAGCAGGCCAGCCATCGAGCCAAACGCCAGCGTGCGCGCCAGTTTGTTATTCCGCCTGGTCAAATGCCCTTACCCACTCACGATCCCAACCGGTAACTTAGAGCGCCCGGTTGTCTAAAAGTTTAGTGCAATCTTAGCAAAAAAGCGCTGTTCACGGGGCCGGTCGGGCCCGGCCGCACTGTATAATGCCTGCGGTGTGCAATGCGGGGGGTGGCATGGTTCTGCTCAATACACCGGTCTGCGATTTCGGTGCCAGGGCGCCGGATTTCGCCCTGCCCGGAATCGACGGCAAAACCTGGACCCTGGAGGACTGCCGGGGACCGCGCGGCCTGCTGGTCATGTTCATTTGCAACCACTGCCCGTACGTCAAGGCGATTCGCCGGAAACTGGTGCGTGACGCCACGGCCCTGGCGGCCCTGGGTATCGGCAGTGTGGCGATCATGCCCAACGACACGGTGAACTACCCCGAGGACTCACTGGCAAACATGCAGCGGGTAGCGGCCGAATATGGATTCCCGTTCCCCTACCTGGTCGATGAGAGCCAGCAGGTTGCCCGCGCCTACGGTGCCGTGTGCACGCCAGACTTTTTCGGCTACAACGACGCCCTGGAACTGCAGTACCGGGGCCGTCTGGATGCCGCCGGAGCGAACGCCGAGGCGGGCGATGAACCCCGCGAACTGTTCCTCGCCATGCGACAGGTCGCGGAGACCGGCCACGGGCCTGAGCAGCAGGTGCCCTCCATGGGCTGCTCGATCAAGTGGGTCGAGTGAGCCGCAAGCTGCCGCACACCTCCCAGGTGGCAGTGCGCTAGACTATGTTCACCCTCAATCACGGAGCGCACCCATGAGCGTGGTTTTTCTGGTCGGAGTGGACTGCAGCGCGTGCGGCGAGCGGGCATTGGATTACGCGGCCGAGCGGGCCAAGGCCCGCGATGGCCGCCTGGTGGTGGCGCACATCATCGAGTGGTCGCCCTACAGTTTCAATACGCCGCAGGATAACGAAGAGCGCCACAGGCGCCGCGAGGAGGAGATCCGCAGCGCGCGGGCGGAAATCATCGATCCGATCACGCAGCGCCTGCGTGCCGAGGGTGTCGAAGCGGAGGGCGTCGTTCGGCACGGACACGCGGCCGACACGCTGGCCGCGCTCGCCGAGGAGTGCGGCGCCACCAACATCGTGGTGGGCCACCACGGCATGTCGAGGCTGCGGGCGCGCGTGTTCGGCAGCGTGGCGAGCACCCTGGTGCAGATCGCAGACCGCCCGGTGACCGTCGTCCCCTGAGCGGCCCCACGGAGAGTCGTCCCAATGATCAGAAAAACCGCGGTCGCAACCGCACTCACCGGTTTGTTGGCCTGCTGCAGCGCTTGGGCGCAGGACATCGGCATCGACCAGCGCATCGACGATGCCATACGTCCCGCGGCCGACGCCGTGGCCGGGTTTGTGTTTTCATCCTTCCCGGTTGCGGGGGTCCAGATTCCCTTCGTGCTGGTGTGGTTGATCGTGGCCGCCACCATTTTCACGTTTTACTTCCGCTTCATTAACCTGCGCGCCTTCCGGCATGGTTTCCAGCTGGTCCGGGGCGACTACAACGACCCGCACGCGGCCGGCGAAGTCACGCACTTCCAGGCCCTGGCCACGGCCCTGTCCGGCACCGTCGGGCTGGGCAACATCGCCGGCGTGGCGGTCGCGGTGTCGCTGGGCGGGCCGGGCGCGACCTTCTGGATGATCCTGGCCGGGTTGCTGGGCATGTCCTCCAAGTTCACCGAGTGCACCCTGGGGGTGAAGTACCGCAACGAGTACGAGGACGGCACCGTTTCCGGTGGCCCGATGTACTACCTGGCCAAGGGTCTGGCGGAGCGCGGCCCCGGCTTCGCCCGGCTGGGCAAGGTGTTGGCCGTGCTGTTCGCCATTTTCTGCATCGGCGGGTCGTTCGGCGGCGGCAACATGTTCCAGGCCAACCAGAGTTTCTCGCAGCTGGTCAACGTGACCGGCGGCGAGGCCAGTTGGATGGCGGACAAGGGCTGGCTGTTCGGGCTGGTGATTGCCGTGGCGGTGGGCCTCGTGATCATTGGCGGTATCCGGGGTATCGCGCGGGTGACCTCCAAGGTGGTGCCGTTCATGGCGGTGATCTACGTGACGGCGGGTCTGGTGATCATCCTCGGCAACCTGGCCGCCGTTCCGGGCGCCATCCTGTCCATCGTGACCGGGGCGTTCAGCCCGGCCGGCATTGCCGGTGGGGTGGTTGGCGTCCTGTTCCAGGGTTTCCGGCGTGCCGCGTTTTCCAACGAGGCAGGTGTCGGCTCCGCGGCGATCGCGCACTCGGCAGTGCGCACCAGCCGGCCAGTGACCGAGGGCATCGTGGCCCTGTACGAACCCTTCGTGGACACCGTGGTGGTGTGCACGATCACCGCGCTGGTGATCATCATTACCGGCAGCTGGGATCCAAGTGTCGACCCCAGCGCCGGGGTGCAGCTGACTTCCGACGCATTCGAGTCCGCCATCTCCTGGTTCCCGTGGATACTCACGCTGGCCGTCGTGCTGTTCGCCTTCTCGACGATGATCTCCTGGTCCTACTACGGCCTGAAGTGCTGGACCTTCCTGTTCGGGGAATCGAGAGCCGCCGATTTCACCTACAAGGTCCTGTTCCTGTTCTTCGTCGTCGTGGGCTCGTCCATGCAACTGGGCTCGGTGATCGAATTCTCGGATGCGATGATTTTTGCCATGGCCTTCCCCAATCTCCTGGGTTGCTATTTTCTGTTACCCGTGGTGAAGCGCGAATTGAACGCCTATTGGGACGATTACAAGCAGGGCCGGCTGCCTAAATTCAGCTGAGCGGGCCATGGGGCAGGGCGGCCCAGAGCCCGGGCCTTGCCCCGGCTCCACCAGATCATGGAAAATTGCAAGATTGCGGGCCCGGCCACGTGCACAGAACGCGTGGCGGGCAGTAACGAGAAATAGCGGGAATTCCTGATGCCCACCCGACGAGAACTTGCCAACGCCGTGCGCGCGCTGGCCATGGATGCCGTGCAGCGCGCCAATTCCGGGCACCCCGGCATGCCAATGGGCATGGCCGACATCGCGGAAGTGCTGTGGAACGATTACCTCAAGCACAATCCGGCCAACCCGCAATGGTGGGACCGGGATCGCTTCGTGCTCTCGAACGGTCACGGCTCGATGTTGCTGTACGCGGTACTGCACCTCAGCGGTTACGACCTGCCCATGTCGGAACTCAGGAATTTTCGCCAGCTGCATTCCAGGACGCCGGGGCACCCCGAATTCGGCGAGACCCCGGGCGTCGAGACGACCACCGGCCCCCTGGGGCAGGGCATCGCCAACGCGGTGGGCATGGCGATGGCGGAGCAGCTCCTGGCGCGGCGATTCAATCGCCCCGGACACGAAATTGTCGATCACCACACCTGGGTATTCATGGGTGACGGCTGCATGATGGAGGGCGTCTCGCACGAGGCGTGTTCGCTGGCTGGCACGCTGGGCCTGGGCAAGCTCAACGCCTTCTGGGACGAGAACGGGATTTCCATCGACGGTGACGTGCGGGGCTGGTTTACCGAGAATACGCCGGCCCGCTTCGAGGCCTATGGCTGGCAGGTGATCCGCGACGTCGACGGGCACGATCCGGATGAAATCGGCCAGGCCATCGAAACCGCGCTCGCCGAGACCGATCGACCAACCCTGATCTGCTGCCGTACCGTTATCGGTTTCGGCGCGCCCAACAAGCAGGGCACGGAGGCGACCCACGGCGCGCCGCTGGGCGAGGACGAAGTGGCCGCGGCCCGCGAGGCGCTGGGCTGGCCCCACCCGGCTTTCGAAATCCCCCGGCCGATCTATGCCGCCTGGGATGCGCGCGAAAAGGGGGGCGAGGCGGAGGACCAATGGCGGCAGTACCTGGCGGCCTATCGCGAGGCCTATCCGGCGGAGGCGGCCGAGTTCGAGCGCCGCATGCGCGGTGATTTGCCGGCAGACTGGCAGGTGCAGGCCGAGGCCGCGGTTGCCGAGATTCAGGCCAATGGCCAGGCCATGGCGACCCGCAAGGCCTCGCAGGTGGCGCTGAATGCGTTTGGACCAATGCTGCCGGAACTGGTCGGCGGATCGGCGGACCTGACGGGCTCCAACAACACCTTCTGGGATGGCAGCCGTGACGTCAACGAGGGTGGGCCCGACGGCAACTACGTGTATTTCGGGGTGCGCGAGTTTGGCATGACGGCCATTTGCAGTGGCCTGGCGCTGCATGGCGGCTTTATTCCCTACAACGGCACCTTCCTCGTGTTTTCCGACTACGCCCGCAACGCGGTGCGCATGTCGGCGTTGATACCGACCCACAACATCCTGGTGTACACGCACGATTCGATCGGTCTGGGCGAGGATGGGCCCACGCACCAACCCGTGGAGCAGCTGGCCAGCCTGCGCCTGATTCCCAATCTCGGTGTGTGGCGGCCGTGCGATGCGGTGGAGTCGGCCGTGGCGTGGCGTTGTGCGATCGAAGAGCGCGGCGGGCCGCACGCGCTCGTCTTCACGCGCCAGGGCCTGCCTCACCAAACGCGCGACGGGAGCCAGGTCGCTGCCATCGCGCGCGGTGGCTATGTGTTGCATGAAGATGGACCCGAGCCGGGCGCAGTCATCATTGCCAGCGGTTCGGAGGTGGGGTTGGCCATGGAGGCGGCGCAGCGCCTGGCGGACGAGGGCCTGGCGGTACGCGTCGTGTCGATGCCCAACCCGGATCGTTTCCGGGCCCAGGAGCTCGCCTATCGGGAGACAGTATTGCCGCCCACGCTCCGCGCCCGGGTAGCGGTGGAGGCGGGCGTCGACTCATGCTGGCACGCACTCGTCGGCGATCGGGGCCGGGTGATCGGCATCAATCGCTTCGGAGCCTCGGCGCCGGGCGGGCAACTATTCGAGCATTTCGGCATGACCGCGGACAAAGTCTGCGAAGCGGTGCGCGCGGTCATGGAGCATCAATAGAAGGGAGTTAATCAATGGCAGTCAAAGTTGCAATCAACGGCTACGGCCGGATCGGCCGCAACATCATGCGGGCCCTGTACGAGTCGGGGCGTACCGATGAACTCCGTATCGTGGCCATCAACGACCTCGGCGACGCCGAAACCAACGCGCACCTGACGCGCTATGACACCGCCCACGGCAAGTTCCCTGGTGAGATTGCCGTGGATGGCGGTGATCTCGTCATCAATGGTGACCGCATCAGGGTTTTCGCCGAGCGCGACCCGTCCCGGTTGCCCTGGGCCGAACTGGGGGTGGAAGTGGTGCATGAGTGCACCGGTTTCTTCCGCAGTCGCGAGGCGGCCAGTGCACACCTGGCGGCCGGCGCCCGCAAGGTCATCATTTCCGCGCCCGGCCAGGGCGTTGACAACACGGTGGTGTACGGCGTCAACGACGACACGCTCACGGCGTCCGACGCCATCATCTCCAATGCTTCCTGCACGACCAATTGCCTGGCACCGCTGGCCAAGGTGCTGCATGAGGGTATCGGCATCGAAAAGGGCCTGATGACCACCATCCATGCCTATACCAATGACCAGGTGCTGACCGATGTGTTCCACAAGGACCTGCGGCGCGCGCGCTCGGCGACCATGAGCCAGATTCCGACCAAGACCGGCGCCGCCGCCGCGGTGGGCCTGGTGCTGCCGGAGCTGAACGGCCGCCTGGACGGATTCTCCATGCGGGTCCCGACCATCAACGTGTCGGTGGTCGACCTGAGCTTCGTTGCCAGTCGCGCCACCACGGTCGAAGAGGTGAACGCGGTGGTCAAGGCTGCCGCGGACGGCCCCATGGCCGGCATACTCGGCTACAACGACGAGCCGCTGGTTTCCATCGACTTCAACCACGACCCCCGATCCTCCATATTCGATGCCGGGCTGACACGGGTCATGGATGGCAACCTGGTGAAGGTTCTAAGCTGGTACGACAACGAGTGGGGGTTCAGCAACCGCATGCTGGACACCACCCTGGCGCTGGTCAAGGCATAAGGACGCTGCGGTCCGGCGCGGGTGCCGGGCCGCCATTCCCACAAGGAGAACCTGCCATGTCATACCTGCGCATGCAGGACCTGCAGCTGTCCGGTATGCGGGTGCTGATCCGCGAAGATTTCAACGTTCCGGTGGAGGCGGGCGAGGTCACCTCCGACCAGCGCATCGTGGCCGCCCTGCCGGGCATCTCGCTGGCCCTGGAGCAGGAGGCGGCGGTGCTGTTGATGTCCCATCTCGGCAGGCCGGCCGAGGGCGAGGCCGACCCGCGGTACTCGCTGGCCCCGGTAGCTGCGTGCCTGGCGCGGCACCTCGGGCGTGAAGTGCGCCTGGAGACGAACTGGCTCGATGGCGTCACGGTCGAGCCCGGCGAGGTGGTGCTGTGCGAGAACGTGCGTTTCAACCGCGGCGAGAAAGGCAACGACGAGGCGCTCGCCCGGCAAATTGCACGCCTCTGCGACATCTTCGTAATGGATGCCTTCGGCAGCGCGCATCGGGCCCATGCCTCCACGGAGGGGGTTGCCCGCCATGCGCCGGTGGCCTGCGCAGGGCCGCTGCTGGCCGGCGAGCTGGAGGCCCTGGATCGGGCGCTCAGAGATCCCACCCGGCCGTTGCTGGCGATCGTGGGGGGCGCCAAGGTCAGCACCAAGCTGAGCGTGCTCGAGGCATTGCTGGAGCGCACCGACCAGTTGATCGTGGGTGGCGGGATCGCCAATACGTTCATCGCCGCCACCGGGCATGAAGTCGGCAAATCCCTGTACGAGCCGGACCTCATCGCCGAGGCGCAACAGCTGATCCGCCTGGCGCACCGCATGGGGGGGGACATCCCGATCCCCAAGGACCTGCTGGTGGCGAAGAAGCTCGACCCGGACGCCGAGGCGCATGTCCGCTATCTGGACGAGGTGCAGCCCGATGAGATCATTCTCGACATCGGTCCGTTGACCGCCGCCGACTACGCGGAAATGGTGTGGGGTGCGGGCACCGTGTTGTGGAACGGGCCGGTCGGGGTGTTCGAGTACCGGTACTTCGGGGGTGGCACCCGGGCGGTGGCAGAGGCCATCGCGAAATCGCGGGCCTACAGCATTGCCGGCGGCGGTGACACGCTGGCGGCAATCGACCGCTTCGGCGTGGCCGGGGGCGTGAACTATATTTCAACCGGTGGCGGTGCGTTCCTGGAATACGTGGAGGGCAAGACCCTCCCAGCCGTTGCCGTGCTGGAGCGCCGCGCCGTCGAGTACGCCACCTGAGCCATCCGTGATCAGCGGCGCCCGATGTTCTTGTCGCTCAGTACGGCGCCCAGCTGCAGGAACACCACGCCGCTGCGGTCCTCGTTGTAGCCGTAGCCCAGGTACAGGGGGCCGAGCGGTGAGTTGTACCCCAGGTAGAGGCTGCCGTTGACCACGCCCTCGCCGAAGACATCGCCCCGTCGATCCGCGGCATTGCCGTACTCGAGCGTCATGCCGGCGTAGGCCGGCCACAAGCCGCTGCTGTCGAACTGGTAGCGGTAACCGGCGGCCACCATGCCGAAGTGCTGGCCCACCAGTTCGTTGGGCTCGAATCCGGACATGTTGAGAAAGCCACCGCCGGTCATGAGCGCATACAGCGGCGCATCGTTGTCGAGCGTGGTGTTGTACCGGCCCCGCAGCAGCACGTTGTGCAGGCCCCAGGTTTTACTGAGCAGCCAGGACGACTGGACCTGCTCGAAATTGGCGTCTGCGCCCAACGCCTCGCTGGAATGGATGTAACTCAGGTCGAACAGCGCCCCCCGGGTTGGCAGAAACAGGTTATCCAGGCGGTCGTAGGTAAAGTCCACGCCCCACTCTGCCCCGTTGAAATGGGTGTCTCCAAGCGGTGGGCCGAGGGTGATGTCGATGGTGCCCAGGTAGCGATGCAGTCCTATACCGACGATTGCGTGGCGCCCGAACTCCCTGAGCAGCTGGAGCGATACGCCCGCCTCGTCGATCTCGGCCTCGGCGAGCGCGCGGCCCATATCGTCGAACGCCAACAGGTTCCTGCGCGCGAAGTACAGCTGCGGGTTCACGATGTAGCGCAGACGATCGTCCAGGGGCCGGTAGTAATCCGCCAACAGGCCGAAATCGTCGCCAATCTGGATCGCGCCGCGGAACTCCGTGCCGCGTGGGTCGAGGTCCGTTTTCAGATAACCGGCATGCAGGTTGATGCTCGTGCCTCGGCCGTTACCCGCCAGCGTGAGCCCGGTTTCGATGAAATCCGCACCGCGTTCGTCCTGCAGCACCTGGATCTCGAGGCCCTGGCGGCCGTCTTCCTCCACCACCCGGTAACGCGCCAGGCGGATGAAGCCGAGACCATAGATCTGGGCCAGGTCATGATTGAGCCGGGCGATGTCCAGCGGCTGGCCGGCCTCGACGGTGACGAGTTCGCGAATCACGGCATCGGCGAAGCGGGAGCGGTTGTCGATACGCACGAAGTCCACCACGGGCGGGCCCTGCAGGCAGGCATCCACCGATCGCCGCCAGCGCCCGTACTCAGGCTCGGAGACGGCCAGTGCGGCGAGCGCAGCGCGCATGCCGTCTGCAGCGTCGTAGCCCGCCGCCGCTGCTTCGCCAAACTTGTCGAAGTCCATGGCTGAAATGGCCGTGCCAAGCTGCGGGCGGATCAGCAGGTCGCGCTCGCCCAGCGATGCCTCCTGGGCCTTGGTGTTGGCGACGATCGCGAGCGCGGTCATCTGCTCCACGATGGACAATACGTTCCTGATCTCGTCCGCCTGCATCAGGGGTGTGCCCACGTCGACCGCAATGACGACTTCGGCGCCCATCTCTCGCACGACGTCGACCGGCAGGTTGCGCACCAGGCCCCCATCCACCAGCATCCGCTGGCCGATCTGCACCGGATCGAACACGCCGGGCACCGCCATGCTGGCCCGCATCGCGCCAGACAACGAACCCTCGGTGATCACGACCATGTCGCCGTTGACGATGTCCGTGGCCACGGCCCGGAACGGCACGGGCAGTGTATCGAAGCGGTTGGACTGCACGCGCTGGGAGGTGATCGACTCGAACAGGAACAGGATCTTCTGCCCGGATACCACGCCCGCGGGCAGCAATGAGGTTCCTTCGCCCACGCCGAGCTTGGGGCCGAACAAGCCCAGGCTGTCATCCGCCTTGCGACGCGCGGGCTGCTCCTCGCGTGCCGTATCGTCGGAGAACAGGTCGACCCAGTCGGCCTGTTCCAGCACCGCCAGTATCTCGTCGGACTCCATGCCGGTAGCGGCCAGTCCGCCAACGATGGAGCCCATGCTGGTGCCGGCGATGTAATCGATCGGCACCCGCAGTTCCTCGAGGTACCTCAGCACCCCGATGTGGGCCAGGCCGCGGGCTCCACCGCCCCCCAGGGCCAGCCCGATGCGGGGGCGCTCCCCGGCCGGCTCGCGCTCGCAGGTCTGCGCCGGTACGGCAGGGCTGGTCAGCAGCGCGGCAGCGAGCATCAGCAGGGGCAGGGTGGGTGGTCCCGGTAGCATTCCATACGGGTTGTGTGCCGGCATCATCTTCTCCTGGATGGTGTGATGCGTGGTGAGCGTCGGATATTAGCAGCCTGGGTCGGGAGATACGCGGGCCTCGCGGCCGGCCGGGAAGACATCGCCCAAGCCGCGTCAAAGGTGACCTGTGTCAACGGCAAGGCGCGCGGACGGCATCCGGCGTCGCGAATGTCCTCTCCGTTCCAGGGGTAGATGATAGAATCCTGCCATCCCCCCCCCTCGTGCTGGAGTCTGGCCATGTCACACCGATATTCTCTCCTGTTTGTGTTCGTGGTGGCTTTGCTCTGGGTCTTCAATGCGGGCGCACAGGAGCCGCCACCCGATCCGGAGAGCCTGGAACGGGTTTTTCCACAGAATCGCTTCTCGCCCTATGCGGATCGCAGCTTCCCCACCCGCGTGTACTGGGGCGACACCCATCTGCACACTTCGCTGTCGATGGATGCGGGCGCGTTCGGCGCGCGCCTGGGCCCGGAAGATGCCTACCGGTTCGCCCGCGGCGAGCAGGTAACCTCGAGCACGGGCGTTCCCGCCCGCCTGTCGCGGCCGCTCGACTGGCTGGTGGTGGCGGACCATTCGGACAACATGGGCCTGTTCACCATGCTCTATGAGGCCGATCCCCTGGTCACGGCGAGCGAGATCGGCGCCGAGTTGTCTCGCAAGGTTCGGGCCGGCGGTCGAGAAGGGGTCGAGGCGGCGCTGTACATCATTGAAAAATTCTCTGACAACACGCTCGATCCGGAACTGCAGATTCTGCCCGGCACGAAGCCGTACGAGGCAACCTGGCACCGCATCATCAAGGCGGCCGAGGACCATAATGACCCCGGCCAGTTCACCGCCTTCATCGGCTATGAATGGACCTCGCTGGTCGAGGGCAACAACATGCACCGTGTCGTCATTTACCGCGATGGCAAGGCCGAGGCGCGCCAGGTGGAGCCGTTCACCATGACCGCGCCGTACGGCAGTCCGGATCCGCGGGACCTGTGGCAATGGATGGCCACCTACGAGGAGCGCACCGGCGGCGATGTGCTGGCCCTGGCGCATAATGGCAACCTGGCCAACGGCATCATGTTCCCGGTGCGCGAGAGCTACCAGGGCAAGAAGGTGAACCGGGAATATGCCCAGACCCGGATCAAGTGGGAGCCGCTGTACGAAGTCACGCAGATCAAGGGCGACGGCGAGGCGCATCCTTTCCTGTCCCCCAATGACGAGTTTGCCGATTACGAGAACTGGGACAAGGGCAACCTCAGCCTGTCGGCGCCCAAGCAGGAGTCGATGCTGCAATACGAGTATGCCCGCGAGGCGCTCAAGAATGGCCTGCTGCTGGAAGAAAAACTCGGCATCAATCCCTACAAGTTCGGCATGGTGGGCTCCACCGACAGCCACACGGGGCTGGCCACGGCGCAGGAGGACAACTTCTTCGGCAAGCACTCCGGCACGGAGCCGGGCCCGCAGCGCGCGGAGCACCCGGTGGGCTGTTTCGGCGAGGTGTGCGTCATGGGCTGGCAGCAGGTGGCATCCGGGCTGGCGGCGGTCTGGGCCCGGGAGAACACCCGCGAGGCGATCTTCGACGCCATGGAGCGCAAGGAGACCTACGCCACCACCGGCTCGCGCATGCTGGTGCGTTTCTTCGGCGGCTGGGAGTTCACCGCGCAGGATGCCCAGAGCCGCAACCCCGGAGTCCTTGGATACGGCAAGGGCGTGCCCATGGGAGGCGACCTGCGNNTGATCCGATCGGGGCCAACCTCGATCGAATCCAGATCGTCAAGGGCTGGCTCGATCGCCGCGGCCGGACGCATGAGAAGGTCTACGACGTGGCGTGGAGCGGCGATCGCCAAGCGGGCGAAGACGGCAAGCTGCCGGCCGTCGGCAGCACCGTGGACGTGGCCAACGCCACGTATCTGAACACCATTGGCGCGTCCGAGCTCATCGCCGTGTGGCAGGATCCGGACTTCGATCCGAACCAGCGCGCCTTCTACTACGCTCGGGTGATCGAGATTCCGACCCCGCGCTGGACCGCATACGAGGCGAAGCGGTTCGGAATCNNGCCGATGGTCACCCAGGAGCGGGCGTACACCTCGCCCATCTGGTACACGCCCTGAACCGTGGGAGACGCCCGACGCCCGCTGGATCGAGACGAGCTGAACGGCCCCCGGGATACCCGGGGGCCTCTTTCAAGGAGTGACGCATGAGTGAACTGGGATTCGAAGCGCGCCTCGCACAACCGTTCGAGTCGGCCCTGGAACGCGTGATCGCGGCCTTGCAGGCAGAGGGCTTCGGCGTGCTGACACGCATCGACGTGGATGAAGCGTTCCGGGAGAAGCTGGGCGTGGATTTTCGGCGTTACGTCATCCTCGGAGCCTGCAACCCGCCGCTGGCGCACCAGGCCCTGAACGCGCGGCCGGACGCGGGCCTGATGTTGCCATGCAATGTCACGGTGGAGGCGGCGGAAGGCGGCGCCACGCTGGTGCGCATCGTCGACCCGCGGGCCATGCTGCAGGCCGGCGGGCTGCAGGACGACCCGGCGCTCCGCGCGGTCGCTGACGAGGCGGAACTGCGGCTGGCGCGCGTGGCGGACGCCCTGCGCGCCTGAACGCGGTGGCCGATCGTCCCGCAACGGCCGCGGTCCGGCCCGGCTGATCCCCGGGGTCGGTGCCCGTGTTTCGCTGGCTCAGGGAACCCCTGCTGCATTTCCTGTTGCTGGGTGCGCTGATCTTCGCGGCTTATGGATATCTGCGCCGCGGAGATCCGGGGGTCGGCGAAATCGTGGTCTCGCAAGGCCAGCAGCAGCACCTGGTCAATGTCTTCACGCGCACCTGGCAGCGCCCGCCCAGCGCCCAGGAATTCGAGGGCCTGGTCGACGACTGGATACGCGAGGAGATTGCCTACCGTGAGGGCCGCAGGCTGGGTTTCGACCAGGGCGACACCGTCATTCGCAGGCGCCTGCGGCAAAAACTGGAGATGCTGGCGGAGGATGTGGTTGGCCTCCAGCGCCCGAGCGATGCCCAGCTTCAGGCGTACCTGGAACGCCACCCGGAGCCGTTCCTGGTGGAGCCCAGCTTGAGCTTTCGCCACGTGTATTTCAGCCGGGATCGGCGTGGTGAACAGGCCGAAACCGATGCCCATGAACTGCTGTCCCGGATTGCCCGGGATGGTCCACAGGGGGACTTCGACGCGTTCGGAGACCCGCTGCCACTGCCGGGGTCCTACACCGCGGTGCGCGAGGGCGAGGTGGCCACGTTGTTCGGCCAGGCGTTCGCCACGGCGTTGCGAGGCCTGGAGGCAGGGCAGTGGGGTGGGCCGGTGGGCTCGGGTTTCGGTTTGCACCTGGTGTTCATCGAGGCCCGCAGCGAGGGGCGGCAACCGGCCCTGGACGAGGTGCGCGCCGCTGTCGAGCGCGAGTGGTTCGTGGCCGAGAAAGACCGCGCCATCGACGGTCTCTACGAGCGATTGCGGCAGCAATACCGGGTGCGCGTGGAGCAGTCGGCGGGCGAGAACCCGGGGCAGTGAAGCGCGTTTTCCGATACCTCCTGCTGCTGGCGGCGCTCCTCGCCGGCGCGGCCAGCGAAGCGCACGAGGTGCGGCCGGGCTACCTGCACTTGCAACAACTCGATGCCGGGCAATTCGACGTCACCTGGCGGGTGCCGGCACGCGGCGAATTGCGCCTGGCGATTTACGCCCGCCTGCCCGAGACATGTCGGGTGACGGGCGAGTCGCTCGCCTGGCGCGAGGCTGCAACCTTCGTGGAGCGCTGGCGGGCGGAATGCAGGGGCGGCCTGTCGGGTCGGCAGGTGGGCATCGACGGCCTGTCTGCGACGATGACGGACGTGTTGGTCAGGCTGCAACGGCTGGACGGTACGACGCAGACGGCGCGACTCACACCCGCGGCGCCCACCTTCACGGTGACCGATTCGGAGTCATGGAGGCAGGTCGCTGCCACCTATTCGGTACTGGGTATCGAGCATATTCTGTTGGGCGTCGACCACCTGCTGTTCGTGCTGGCGCTGCTGATGATCGTTGCCGGCTGGCGCACGCTGGTGGCCACCGTGACGTCGTTCACCGTGGCGCACAGCCTGACCCTCGCTGCGGCTACCCTGGGCTGGGTGCGCGTGCCACAGGCGCCGGTCGAGGCCGTGATTGCGCTCAGCATCCTGTTCGTGGCCAGTGAAATCGTGCACTGGAAACAGGGTCGGCCGGGCCTGACACGCAGCCGACCGTGGTTGGTGGCTTTCGTCTTCGGTCTGCTGCATGGGTTCGGATTTGCCGGCGCGCTGGCGAGCATCGGGCTCCCGGACCACGCCATACCCCTGGCGTTACTGTTCTTCAACCTTGGCGTGGAGGCGGGCCAACTGGCTTTCATTGCCGCCGTGTTCGCGGCCTGGGCGGCGTTGCGGCGGATCACCTGGCCCGCGTGGGCGTGGCGCGTGCCGGTATACGGCATCGGTGCCATGGCGGCGTTCTGGACCGTCGAGCGGGTGGCGGGATTCACTTAGCGAAAGCAGCAACGCATCGCGCCGGGCGGCGTCCGCGGCGAGTTGAAACGCACGCGCGACGTCCGCACAATGAAGGTGTGCGTGCATTGATCAACGGAGGCTATGTAAATGCCCAACACACGGAAATACGTGACCGGCCTGCTGTGGGTTTCCTTCGCGCTGCTGGCCGCTTGTGCCTCAGGCCCGAAGATCGAGACCGACTACGATCGCACGGTCGACTTCAGCCAGTACCAGACCTTCGGGTTCTTCAACCCCATGGGAATCGAGAACCCCAACTACTCAACGATATACGGCGCCGTGTTTCGCGAGGCGATCACGCGTGAGATGACCTCGCGCGGGTACCGGCTCTCCGACGACCCGGACCTGCTGGTGAATGTCTCGGCGCGCTTGCAGGAAAAGACCAAGGTCACCACGTACAACGAGCCCTATCCGGCCTATTACGGTTACCGCCGGGGTTACTACGATCCCTGGTATGGCTATTCCTACGGCAGCAGCACGAATGTGAGCCAGTACACCGAGGGTACCGTGAACATCGACGTCGTGGATGCGCGCGAGAAGCGCATGGTCTTTGAAGGCGTCGCCGTCGGGCGCCTCAAGGAAAAGCGCAGCAACGAAGAAGTGCGCGAGGCGATCAACAGCGGCGTGGCGACCATGTTTCAGGGCTACCCGGCGCGCGCGGCCCAGTAAACGCAG
>JABAHS010088939.1_pt1 | contig 16018 bp, 14 predicted proteins | sample 7062111 | NCBI WGS metagenome assembly JABAHS01 (sample SAMN14534600, study PRJNA622989) | marine sediment metagenome | biome: marine biome [ENVO:00000428]; feature: marine pelagic biome [ENVO:01000023]; material: deep marine sediment [ENVO:00002113]; isolation source: pool of 4 deep marine... | reverse complement strand
GCTTTGGAGATATTCAAAAAACATGACGGCCCGTTCGATATCATCCTGAACGATATCGATAAAACCGGTTATCCCGAGACGATCCCGTTTGTCAAAGAGCGTCTGAAATCGGGCGGATATTTTATCACCGATAATGTGCTCTGGAGCGGCAGAATATTTGATGATGAACTTGAAGATTCCACCAAAGCGATTCTAGAGTTCACTAAGAGACTTTATGCCGATCCCGATTTTATGACCTCGATATTGCCGCTTCGCGATGGTATCTCGGTTGCAGTGAAATTATAGATTTAATATCCCAGTATGGGTGCCCGCCACAAACTCGTATTGTGGCGGCTTTTTTGCTGCAATATCCTGATTACATCCGTCTGTAATTATTATGACAGTTATTTATAAATCTCTATTATTTATTTGGGCAGTCCATAAAATCCGGGAGGTTTAATTTTGCCAATTTCAATAAATTCCAGAACCAGTCTTGTGGTGGCAATGATTATAATATTGGCCGTAGCCATTATTTCTTCCTGCTCGCATGTCCATGATTATTACTATAAAGATGAACCTCGTGAATTCTATTCTGGGCCCTATGAGGTTTACGCCAGTGTATGGCCTTGTTACTGGGATGACTCATTGCAGGCCTATTTAGGATATTCTCCGGGTTACTGGCTTAGCCCGGATGTGGACTCCTCTGAAGTGCGAATCTTTCTGTGGCTTACAATTTCAACCTTTTCTGATTCAACTGAAGTTGGCTGGCGCCCGGGCTTTGATAGCGTCGTTGCAATCAATGAAGATTACACTGATACAAATCATCTGAAACTTGACAGTCTTAACATAACCGAAGAAACAAACTGGCATCCACGCTGGGATACCTATGAATATGGTCCGATTCGTTTTGAGGAAGTTTATCCGGACACTATATATTTCAGTTATGACCTCTTGAAAATCCATAATGAATCAGGAGAGATTCTCCATCGTGAAAGGCAAAATCTGGTCAGCACCTTTGAGGCTAACAGAAAAAATTTTTCCATTGATTTTCTTGATGGTTATTGATGCTTGAATTCAGCCCTTCAAAGAATCGGTTGACGGCAAAATAAAAAATCCTTATTTTGATCCATCTGAAATCGATATCTTTTTCACGATTGCGGTTTATCGTAAATAAATCGTATATCCTTGAAAGAGATTGTTTTGCAAAATATTCTCTGATATAGATTAAGGAGTATATATGGCTGACGANNNCCTGCGCATACCACCTGAAAAAACTTATAAATCAATACCAGGAAAATAAAACCGATGACGACAAGGACCTTTCCGAGACAATGATAGTGGTGCTCGAAAAGGGGCCTCATATCGGAGCTCATTGTTTGTCCGGAGCCATTATGGATCCCAAAGGTATAGCCGAGCTTATGCCGGATTATATTGAAAAAGGCGCTCCTCTGGATAATGTGATTGAGGAGGATGCGCTTTATTACTTCCGCGAAAGCGGCCAGATCAAACCGCCGTATGCCCCCCCGGATATGCACAACAAGGGCTTCCCGGCAATCTCATTGAATAAATTTACCGCCTGGCTGGGTGAGCAGGTCGAGGCGGAAGAGGTCGATATCCTGACTGCCGCCGGCGGACAGCATGTGCTATACGACGACGACAAGGTTATCGGGGTGCGTACGGAGGACAAGGGGCTGGACAAGAAAGGTGAAAAGAAACCCAGTTATGAGCCCGGTACTGATATACAGGCCAAAATTACGTTATTTGCAGAGGGTACGCGCGGCAATCTGACCAAGACCCTCGTAAATAAACTCCAGCTCCAGAAGGTTAATCCGCAGGCTTATACCACCGGCGTGAAGGAATTGTGGGAGATTCCCGAGGGACGTTTTAAAAAACCGACAGCCTATCATACGTTCGGCCATCCGCTCGACTCGAAAACATTCGGCGGCGGATTTATATATTCACTTAACAATAANNGCTTTGTAACAGGCCTGAACTATCGCAATCCGCTCACCGATCCGCACAACATATTCCAGAAATACAAACAGCACCCGTTTGTGAAAAAGATTCTGGAGGGTGGCAAGATGCTTCGCTACGGTGCTAAGACCATCCCGGATGGCGGTTATTATTCGATGCCCAAATATTATGGCGACGGTTTCATGATAGCGGGTGACTCGGCCGGATTTTTGAATCCCCGCAGGTTGAAAGGCATCCATCTTGCAATAAAGTCCGGCATGCTTGCTGCGGAGACTATGTTCGAGGCGTTGCTTGCCGACGATTTCTCTGAAAAGAAGCTCAAAGCGTATGAGGACAAGGTCGAACATTCATGGATCAAAGATGAGCTCTGGCCGGTGCGCAATTTCCATCAGGCTTTTGAAAATGGTATCTATCGAGGGCTGTTCCATATCGGCATGCAGATGATTTCCGACGGCGGGGGATTCAATGATCCCTGGAGGGTCGAGGAAGACCACAAGCATATGAAGAAGCTGAAGGAATATTTCGGTACTACCGAGGTCGATCCCAACAGCCAGAAGACCAAATTCGATAACGAGCTGACATTCAATAAACTTGACGACACTTATTATTCGGGCACCAAGCATGAGGAGGATCAGCCGCCGCATCTGGTGATTGCCGATTACGATATCTGCAACAATCGCTGTACAATTGAGTATGGCAATCCCTGCCAGCATTTCTGTCCGACCTTTGTGTACGAGATGGAGGAGGACGAAAAGACCGGCAAGAAGAAGCTGAAGCTGAACCCGTCCAACTGCGTACATTGCAAGACCTGTGATATAGCCGACCCGTATGGCATAATCACCTGGGTAATCCCGCAGGGCGGCGAAGGCCCCAACTACGACGATCTTTAGAATGCATGCCCCATCTCGCTTAAGATATGAGGATATTTTTCGTGCGCGGCGTATGTCCTCATGCGCCGCGGAAATTGAAAACTAGTAGGGCAGGTTCCCTGCGAACCTGCCATCGCCGACAAATTAATTTGTCGGCGGCACCCCGAAATGCAAAGAGGTATGATCACGGGGATCATGCCCTAGAAAATCCGGTATGATTATTGCATCATGTCTTATTATAGAGCCTAAAAGAAGTATATTATGAGAGGAATTAAATGTATGGGAGGATGTCATGTGTAAAAAGAGACACACGATATTAATTATTACAGCTGTCTTTGTAGTTATGTAGTTTTCAGCTGGTCGATGTGAATTCAAAGTTGGACCTATTTTTACCAATGAGGTAAGAGTATCCGATGCCGGTATAACATTTGATTTCTTTAGTGACACTACAATAGTCTTAAAATGTGATTTATATATTCCAGTAGGCGGGCCTTCCAGGGAAAGCCTGTATGAACATCTGGAGCCGATAAAGTATATAGTCAGGTATGACCTGACATCGAATAAAGCAAATTGGTTTATAGATTATCCACTTTCTTCAGGGATTAATTATACAAACTCATTCGACAAAGAAAGAGTATTCTATTGCACATCTCGGCGGGGATATCGTGATTGCTATCTTGAGGATTTTTCGAATAATAGAAAGGCCATGATTTTAGTTCCGGACAGCCTGCGAATCCGAGATTACATCTGGAACCCAAAGCAGGATTGTATATTAATATCCGGATATTATGTAGATCATGATGGTCTGACCGATCAGTCTGGATCGAAAATAATATTATCAGGAAGGGGTCCCGTATATTATATTTATTACCCTGAGACTGACAAATGGCAGCTTATATATTCAGGTTCCGAGTCATACCACAAAATGGAGGTTCCAGACGCGATATGGCACCAGGATGGCAACCAGGTGTTTTTTTCTTACATAGGTGATTATTTTGAATATGAGTGCCTTATCAGATATGATATAAGAATTGAAAAGGTGGACACCCTGTATAATGGTGAGCCTCTTGATCAGCATATGCTAAATGGTCTTCTGGTGCATAATAACGGCATCCCTTTTCAAAAATGGCATTACGATCAGGAAGAAGATCATTATACTCAAATTAGTTTTCTCCTTTTGAATCCCGAGACAATGGAATTTAATGAAATCTGGAATTCAGAGGATAAGACAAGAGACGGGAAGGTCCTGTTCGCAACCTTATCTCCTGATTATGAGTTTGTGGCATACTATACCAGCAAGGAATTCGTGATTGAGGAAATTAGCAACAATGAAAATAGACTTTTGTTTGATTATCCAACGACTTTGGGTAATTTCAGGAGGCATGCCGATTTCGCTGATGACAGCCGCGGAATATGCTTCAGTATTAGACATGAACCGAAGGACGATAATTCGAGATTAGACTTCGGCATACTGAAATTTGGATATGGTGAGATCATAGAGAAATGAATTAAACCGTAGGGCAGAATCCAAGCGAAGCGAAGTGATTCTGCCTATCTGTTATGAAGTCGAATAGGCAAAACCGCTGAAGGGTTTTGCCCTACATTTTCTTTCAAAATCGCACTGGGGGGCACCTCCCGGTGCCCCAGCCGACGCAGAGCACGAGGACGTACTCCGCGCACGAACAGGCAGATCGGTACCCCACATGAAATGTGGATTAAATCGATCATCCTGCTATGTTTGAACCACGTATAGACTCACGACATTATTAACAATCTATTATTAGATTTATCTCAGGGTGCCCCAAGCTTCAGCTTGGGATTATAAATATCGGAATTGCCACCCAATCTGAAGATTGTGCCACCCAACGGCCGTATGCTTCAATCTCCGCCATATCCCCTTGATTTATCATCGTGTTTTTTGTTTATAGAATAAAACAGATTTCGAATACGAAATGGAGGTCATGATGGGTTTGAAGGACAGACTCGCACTTGTAACCGGCGCAAGCCGTGGGATCGGCGCTGCCACTGCAAAGCTTCTGGCCGAAGCCGGGGCAAAAGTAATCGTCAATTATAATCAGAATAAAGAGGCCGCTGACATCGTGGTGGATAATATTCTCTCAAACGATGGCAAGGCTTTGGCAATTCAAGCGGATGCGAGAGATAAGACACAGATTGATGCCATGGTCAAAGTGGCAGTCGATGAGTTCGGGCCGATCGATATACTGGTTCTGAATGCCGGCATGAAAGTCCCATACAATTTATTCGTCGATCTCACCTGGGACGATTTCGAGACCAAAGTGATGGGGGAGATGCAGTGCTTTTTCTATCCATTGAAAGCTGTTATACCCTCCATGATAGAAAATAAGAAGGGCGATATAATTGGAATCTCGAGCGGCCTATCCAGGCGTCCGGGACCAAATTTCAGCGCCCATACCACAGCCAAATCCGCAGTGGATGGTTTAATGAAATCGCTGGCACTAGAACTCGGCCCGCACAGAATCAGGGTGAACACTATAGCACCTGGATTTACATTGACCGATGCCACCTCATGGATGCCCAAGGATCGTGTGGAGACGATTGCGAAGATGACACCGTTGCGAAGGGTGGGAATGCCCGAGGATATCGCCGGTGCAATCGTGGCGCTATTGTCAGATCAATTCGGCTTCATCACCGGCGCTTATATTCCGGTCAGCGGCGGGAGTTTGATGATATAGACCCCAGATCAAAATATAAGTATGGTTATCTGTACAATTATTCAAACGGCAGATCAAATGTCAGATTGGGTTTGATTAGAATTCTACTGCGAGGATAATCGAAAATTATATTGAAGCTGCGGATCAGACCGTTTCCAATAATGCCATCTGCTCCCCCTTGTTTCGATCGAACTTCCGCAGGGGCAAATGCCGTAGGTATCCTGTAAAGATCATAGCCACCGATTTGAAGTCGCGCAGTCTTTCCATAATGTCCATTGATATCTCCGCTGATTCCCGTCCCCAGGTAGCTTTTCGTCAAGCTGTCGGGCATTGTGAATTTCTGGTAATCGTGCACCAATAATTCAAGTGCATCTCCTGACGCGAGATCAATATAAACATGCATCGGAAGAACTTCACCCTCAACAACCTCCACCTCAATATCAAGGAATGGTAAATTTTCTTTCATTGTAACCGGCACAGTTACCCAAGTTGAATCATTGTGGACATAATTAGTGTCCCGCAGGTGAATCAACTGCCTGTCATAGTCTATTTCCACTTGGTAATGGCCGAATAAGCTCCATCCGATTACGCCATCGGTCGGGAAAGTCTGGACATGCGGACTGTGAGACACCACTATGGGTTGATCGGTTAGTGATATATTGTCGAAAGTCAGGTTTCCGCTTTCAATCATAGTGGCTTTTGGTGCTTCCCCTTTTCCCGCTCCTCCGACCTGGACCTCAATTGCACCCGCTGTATCTATCAATTCCAGGGCTTTCAAATGGAACAGATAAACACCATCAAAGCGCATGCCGGTATCGAGTATAAGATTCATAGGCTTTGAACCGTTAATCGATGTTGGAATTATGATCTTGCTTCTTTCTAACCTGAATGGCACAGTCGGATCATCTTCACTGTTGGCCTGACCATGTGCCGTGCTTAGGGAAATCGCATAGGCGAAAATAACGGAAATTAATATACGGAGTGTATAGTCTTTCAAATCCGGCTCTGCTTGAAAAGAATTATTATATCATTGACTACGGATTTCTTTCGGGAATGTTTCACTTGTGTGATTTTGCTGCCGGGTAGAAAACCCGTTATTATCTGATTTTTAACTGACAGCGGAAAGTGATGACCAACTACCGGGTTTTGGCGAAACTGCTTAAGAGCCACTTGCCGTTTTCTTTAGTGAAGTAAAATGAGCAGTCGACTTTCTCCTGGTCAAACATGGTGGCCCGCAAACATGCACGGCATTCTTCGTCGTTCGACTCATCGGCAATACTGACGCCCTCGATTTTATAACCTGCGGCCCGGTTCAATTCCATATTTTTTATCTGGCCCGGTGTCTGAAATAGGGCTCTTACATGCTGCGTCATTGAATCGTTACAGAATTTATAGGTTTCGGTCGAATCTCCCGATGTAAAATATTCTGCGAACCAATAGGCCGCATACTCACAAGTTCCCTCCTTGAGTTCGGCTGGAATGGTTTCCTCGCCATGCGGTACGACAAAAGGATTTGAAGGTGGATTCTCTTTGAATTTGGGATTGGTGGAAGTCATTTCATCTTTTCTTAAGACACCATCCTCACCCATAGCCCAGGAACTCTCATCAGCGGCTTCAGCCTTCTGCGATTCCTGAACTTCCTTGTCCTCGTCGTTTCCGCCGCAGAAAATAAACAGGCCAACCATAAATATTGAAATAACAAGCAATATTAGATTTCGCATCATTCCCTCCTTCATGTCATCCCCCAAGTTGAAAGATTTTCCATTCCCCGCCCACACGTCTCAGTTTGAATCCGCAGGCTTCATTGGGAACGCTGTCCAAAACTGCGGTAACGCAGGCCTGGCATATACTGCTGTCGCGCGAATAGCCTTCGATCGCCACCGACTTTATGTACATGCCTTTATCTCTTAGTCTTTGCAGGTTTTTCAACTGCGTCGTATTTATGAACATGGCCCGCACTATCAATTTAGTGGTATCGCTGCAGTATTTCATTGCCTCAGCAGAGTCTACCGCCGCCAAAGCCTGTGAAAATTTAGCCACGGTATAGGCGCATGTCCCCGGGTTCAGGCTGTCAACCGGTACCTGCGGACCTTTAACCGGAGGCGGGGGCGGCTCATAACCATATTCTGCAAATCTTTCTTGTTCAGCCTTCTGGTAGTCTTCGGATTTATGGGTGATATTCTGATCCTGACCACCATTTCCGCAGGCAATCAATCCCGCTCCCAGAAAAAGTATTATTATGGCAATATGCTTCATTTATTATGTAAAATTCCTCAGAAAGATTACTATTTCGATTTTCTGGACTTGATTTTAGCCTCATTCCAGAATGAGTCCATTTCCTCGAGATTGGAATCATTCAAAGATTTGCCGCTTTCCGCAAGTTTTTTTTCAACATATCTAAAACGTTCTATAAACTTTTTATTCATATGATTCAGGGCGGTTTCAGGATCTACCCCCAAAAATCTGGATAGATTGACCACTGCAAACAGAAGATCACCGATTTCCTCTTCGATTTTTGCACTCGAATTTGTTTCTATAGCCTCTTTCAATTCCCTGATCTCCTCCTCGGCCTTCTCGAGCACATCCTGCCACTTTTCCCAGTCAAATCCAAACCGAGCGGCCTTCTGCTGGAGTCGGAAGGCTCTCAATAGCGCAGGTGCGGTGCGGGGTATCCCGGATAAAGCCGACTCGGATTTATCCTCTTTTTCTCTCAGTTTGATCTGCTCCCAGTTATGAGTCACCTCGTCCGGAGTCAAATCCGCTTTTTGCTTGAATATATGGGGATGGCGATTGATGAGTTTATCTGAAATCGATTTGGCTACATCTTCTATATTGAAATCACCCTCTTCCGAAGCCATCTGGGAATGAAAGACAATCTGCAAAAGCAGGTCTCCCAGCTCTTCACGCAGTTTCTTCATATCGCTATCTTCAATGCTGTCAATGACTTCGTAAGTTTCCTCGAGCATATAGGGAATCAGCGATTTATGCGTCTGCTCCCGATCCCATGGGCAGCCTTCGGGTGCCCGCAGTTTCCGCATTATCTCTACAAGACGTTCAAATTCAGACATAAACCAAACCTTAACCTAATATACTACGTAAGTTTACCGATATTTCAAGAATATATAAGGGAACGAGGAACTTTCCAAGCCCCTTTTAAGTAGTTCTTGACAAAAAGACATTTTTGGTTAAAATACCGGTCTGAAAAATAGACAAGAAGGAAGTATGACAGATATACCCAAGCAATACAGTCCCCATGAAAAGGAATCTGCCTGGTACGAACATTGGCTGCAAAGAGGCATTTTTGTGGCCAGGTCGAGTGACAACGGTAAGGAGCCATACAGCATTGTCATACCGCCGCCCAATGTCACCGATGTTCTACATCTGGGCCATGCCCTGAACAACACCCTGCAGGATATTATGATCCGCTGGAAAAGGATGGATGGCTACGAGTCGGAATGGCTTCCAGGGGTCGATCATGCCGGTATTGCCACCCAGGTCAAGGTCGAGAAGGAGCTGATCAAAGAGGGTACCAGCCGTCATCAGATCGGGCGCGAAAAATTTCTCGAGCGGGTCTGGGCCTGGAAAGAAGATAAATTCAATAATATTATCAATCAGTTGCAGCAGATCGGATGTTCCTGTGACTGGAGCCGCACGCGATTTACCATGGATGAGGGACTTTCAGAGGCGGTCAAAGAGGTTTTCATACGCTTATATAATGAAAAGCTGATTTATAAAGGTGAATACATAACCAACTGGTGTCCCCGCTGCCAGACCTCGCTTTCGGATGATGAGGTCGAGCACCAGGATTTCAGCGGCCACCTTTGGTATATAAAATATAAAATAAAGGGCTCTGATAATTATCTGACAATAGCTACTACCCGTCCGGAGACCATGCTGGGCGATACCGCCCTGGCGGTCAATCCCTCGGACAAGCGCTACCAGAAATGGGTCGGGAAAACCGCTATCCTGCCTATCCTCGAAAGAGAACTGCCGATCATTGCCGACGATTATATCGATCCCGAATTTGGCACCGGGGTTTTGAAGGTTACTCCGGCTCATGATCCAAATGATTTCGAAATCGGACAGCGGCATGATTTGCAGAAACTGAATATTTTTACTCCGGATGCGCATCTGAACGAAAATGCCGGCAAGTTCAAAAGTCTCGATCGCAACCAGGCGCGGAAGGCGGTTGTCAAGGAGCTGGAGAAAAAAGGACATCTGGCTAAAATGGAAAATTACACGGTTTCGGCCGGTACCTGCTATAGGTGTCATACGGTTATCGAGCCCTACCTGACCGAGCAATGGTATGTTAAGATGAAGCCCCTGGCAAAGCCGGCGATAGACGCTGTCAAGACCAGCGAGCTGCATTTTCATCCGGACTACTGGTCCAAGACTTATCTTCACTGGCTGGAGAATATCCGTGATTGGTGCATCTCCCGCCAGCTCTGGTGGGGTCATCGAATTCCGGTCTATTACTGCGATGACTGCGGTAATGTCTGGGCCGCCAAGGAAGATCCGGAGAAATGTCCGGAATGTGATTCCGGTGATGTCAGGCAGGATGAGGATGTCCTGGATACGTGGTTTTCATCATGGCTGTGGCCCTTCTCAACTTTCGGCTGGCCGGAAGAGACGCCAGAATTGAAGCGATTCTATCCCACGGATTCACTCTTTACCGCTTCGGAGATCATATTCCTGTGGGTGGCCCGTATGGTCATGGCCGGATATAAATTTATGGGCGAGATTCCATTTACTGATGTCTATATTCATGGCACTGTTCGTGATGGTCAGGGGAGAAAGATGAGCAAGTCTCTTGGCAATGGAATCGACCCGAGAGACGTTATCAAAGAATTTGGCGCAGACTCATTGAGAATCTCATTGCTGCTGGCAACGCCCGAGGGTCAGGATCCGAATATCACCATGAATACTTTCGAGCTCGGCCGCAATTTCGGGAACAAAATCTGGAATGCTTCACGCTTTGTTAAGATGAATCTCGGCGAGGATTTCCCGCGTGAGCATATAGATAAAATCGAGTATCCGGACAATCTGGATCTGATGGACAAATGGATATTGTCACGTCTCAATGCGACCATTCGTGATGTCCGCAAAAACCTCATTAATTTCAAGCTCTCCACCGGCGCCAAAAATCTTTACGACTTTATCTGGCGCGACTACTGCGACTGGTATGTTGAACTTGCCAAGCCCAGGCTCTATGAGAACGGCAACGAGCAGGATGGTAAGGTTGTAAGAAATATCCTGGCTTACGTTATGGATAATATGCTCAGGCTGTTGAGTCCCTATATGCCTTTTATAACCGAGGAGATCTGGCACCTGATGCGTGATCTGAAGATGGGATCGGGCGAGACCGTTACACTTCAGAAATATCCTGAAGCAAATGAGGAGCTTATAAATAGCGAACTGGAAAAGAAGATGGAGGCTATCCAGACTGTTGTCGGCACTATCCGCTCCACCCGCTCGGAAATGAATGTTCCTCCATCAAAGAAGGCGGATATCTTTATCAAGATCGATGATCCGGAACTAGAGCAGATTATCAGTGATTACTCAGGCTATATAAAATATCTTGGTCGAATAGATAATCTGCAGGTCGGAAAGGATATTAAGAAGCCCTCCCAGGCGGCCTCGGCAGTCATTAAAGGAGCAGAGATATTTATCCCTCTATCAGGGCTGATCGATATCGAAACGGAGCGCAGAAAGCTCGAAAAGGACCTCGAGAAAGCCCGCAAGCAGCTCGAGAAGACCAGCAAGAAGCTCGGCAATATGGAGTTTATCAAACAAGCCCCTGATGAGATCGTGGAAAAAGAAAGGGTCAAAAAGCAGGATTTTGAGGTTATAATAGAAAAATTGAACAAAAACCTCGAGCAGTTGTTAGGATGGTAAAATTCAGCTTGCATTCCGGGCGGGATTTTAATATACTGTTCGATTATACTTTTTGAGGAGGATAAAATTGGCTAAGGTTTGTGACATATGCGGAAAGAAGCCCATGTTCGGCCATAATGTCTCTCACGCAAATAATGCGACCAAGAGAAGATTCAATCCGAATTTACATAAAGTCCGGGCGCTGGTTAATGGCCGCCCGACCAGGCTCAAAGTCTGTTCTTCCTGCCTGAAAGCCGGCAAGGTCATCAAAGCCCCATCCAGACCCAAATCGGCCCCGGCTCAAGAATCGCTATAATCAGCAGCGGGAAGAGGCTCAGTTCAAATATCTCCGGGGGCATTTTTACTGCTTAAATATTACCATATTGCAGCACTGTTGAAGATGAATTTAAAAATAGGGGTCTATGTTGCTTTTATTAATGTTGACACTGAACTAAATGAAATTTATATGAAACCTCCATGCGGGAATTGTGTTATAGATTTGAAAATAGAATTGTAGATTTATAAGGTCTTTTTTTGAATCTTATTGAATGACATAGATATATAAGGATTAACTCTTTTATCGAAAGGTGAACTATGCAGATCTCTCGTAAAGCCGATTACGCGCTCAGGGCGATCACATTTCTGGTCAATCAGCCAGATAACAAACGTTCGTCCATCTCTGAAATTGCTGAAAGCGAGGGAATACCCCGCGACTTTCTGGCCAAGATTCTGAAAGAACTCTGCCGCGCCGGATTTTTGAAATCATTCCAGGGTGTTACCGGAGGCTATCAGCTGGCCAAGGATAAATCACAGATTTCATTTCTGAATGTTATCGAAGCGATGCAGGGCGAAGTCAAGGTCAACATGTGTGTGGATGATAACGGCGGCTGCCAGTGCAATCATCGCATAAGCTGTACCATGCTGCCCTTCTGGAAGAAGATTCAGAAGAATGTCGTTCGCGATCTCGGTGACGTTACGTTTGACGATCCGAAATTCATTCGCAAGTAATCGCTCTTTCTACTTCAAAGCTGATTTTGGGCAATAAGTACAAATTTTTTCTTGTATAACAAAAGGGATCAGCTAATTTTATCACGTGCGAAAAAATCAAGCCTACCTGATTCTATTCATGGCCATGCTCGCAGTGGGATGGGCGGCTATTTTTATCCGCTGGTGCGAGGGCCTTCATCCACTCCTGATTTCATTCTATCGCATGTCCTGGGCGGCCCTGATTATACTTCCTTTCAGCCTTTCCAGGCCAAAGAAGACTTTCTCCGGCATAAAACTGCGTGATCTGCTCATAATGCTCATAGTCGGATTAGTTCTGGCCCTGCATTTTGCCTCCTGGATAACCTCGCTTTTCTATACATCTGTAGCAAGCTCTACAGTAATCGTTACCACCCAGCCCATATATGTGCTAATTCTCACTATCATCTTTACCTCAGAGAAGGTTAATAAATTCTCGATTTTCGCCATTCTTCTGGCCCTGGCGGGCGCAGTCGTAGTCGGCTGGGGGGATATGCAGTTTACCCGCGACCACATAATCGGCGACCTACTGGCATTCGTGGGTGCGATCTGCGCCGCAATTTACATATTCATCGGGCGAATTGTGCGTCAGAGAGTGGAAAATACCGCCTATGTCCAGATTGTCTATGGTTCCTCGGCGATATTTCTGTTGTTCATGGTTCTGATTTTTGCCGATTTTCAGATAGTCTTTCCAGTCCGTTTTCACATCTATATGTTTTTGCTGGGCCTCGTGCCCACCGCTTTTGGACATACGCTCTATAACTGGGCATTGAAACGTATCCGGGCTTATATAGTGGGCACATCGATCCTGGGCGAACCGCTCGGAGCGAGTTTTTATGCCTGGCTAATATTTCGTGAAGTCCCGCCATTTACTACATATATTGGAGCAATTTTGATCTTTTTCGGCGTGGCCGCGCTGTTTTACTCGGAACGAAAAAATATCTCTTGATTATAATACATTTAGTCGTTATTTAAATGACTCATGGGGCAGTAGCTCAGCTGGGAGAGCGGTACGTTCGCAACGTACAGGTCGGCGGTTCGATCCCGCTCTGCTCCATAATAAAATTTTTCCCGTGCTAAGCGGGGAGCTAGCGGTGCCCTGTACCCGGAATCCGCTATACCGGGGCCGAAATCCCATCCGAGGTCTGCAGCGGCCGGGAAGGGGGATTTAAGCGGTGTTGATGACCAGGTCCCGCGCAATCCACAGTCTCCGAACTCCGTCAGGACCGGAAGGTAGCAGCGGTAGGAGGCTTCCTGGATGTGATGCGGGGTTGCTTGGACTGAGCTGGCTGAATTCTCCGACTTGAGCTGGCGGGATCGAAGATGGGTGCACGGGATATATAAATTTCCGGCTTTGTCTTAATCCGGGGGAAACCTGAAAAATGATTTGAACTCTTCGTTTATTATTTTATTATTGAGCAGGAAGAGCTGTATTTATGTCTTATCTTGTATTAGCCCGAAAATATCGTCCCCAGACATTTGAAGATGTGGTTGCCCAGGAGCATATCACCAAGACTCTTCAAAATGCAATCAAGCAGAAACGGTTTTCCCATGCCTACCTCTTTACCGGCACGCGCGGTACAGGCAAGACCACGACTGCACGGATTCTGGCCAAGTCTCTGAACTGCGAACATGGACCTTTGCCGGTTCCATGCAATGAATGCAGCAATTGCAAACAGATTACTACCGGCTCCAGTCTCGATGTAATAGAAGTTGATGCCGCTTCAAATACCGGAATAGATGATATTCGCGATCTGCGGGAAAAGGCGCAATATACACCGGCCACATCCAGATATAAGATTTATATCATTGATGAGATACACAGGCTGAGTCCAAATGCCTTTGACGGCCTCTTGAAAACTCTGGAGGAGCCGCCCCGTCATATCATCTTTATCTTCGCAACCACCGATCCGCAGAAACTGCCGGCGACTATTCTCTCCCGCTGCCAGCGATATGATTTCAGGCGCATACCTTTCAAGGATATGAGCGATTATTTGAAGATGCTGGCGGAAAAAGAGAAGATTGATATCGAGGAGGATGGTATCGCGCTGCTGGCGCAGAAAGGGGATGGTTCTCTGCGGGATGCGCTTTCGATTTTTGAGCAGGTGATGGCATCCTCGGACCAGACGATAACGCGTGAATTGATTGCCGACACTCTTGGTCTTGTTGACCTGGAGCTACTCTTCAGATTGACGGACTGCATCTTGAATAAGGATTCCAATGGCGCGCTCAAGCTGGTGGAAGAGATGTTTGTTTCCGGTGTTGATGTCTCCCAGTTTATTGTCGATTTCCAGGAGCATTTCAGAAAAATCCTGGTTGTCAATGCCTCAGAAAATCCTTTTGACTACCTGGCAGTCTCCGATTATTTCCAGGAAAAATATATTGGGCTCAAAGATAAATTTTCAGACAGCGACATTTTCAGGATCGTCAAGATGCTCTCGGACCTTCAGCTTGACCTTAAGGCCGGTGCCGATCCCTCCATCTTCCTCGAAGTCGCAATCCTGCGCATGGTCAGGATGGAATCCTCGGTCTTACTTGAGGATGTCTTAAAAAAGCTCAATGAATTGAATTTATCTGATGCAGGCTCCGACCTGTTTTCTTCCAGCATCAGCGCATCATCAAAAAAAAAATTTAATCCGGTAAACCCGGTTACTACTTCAAACCAGTCAACATCTGGAACTTCATTCAAGCCGACAATGTCAAATCCGGCAGCAGCAGTTGCGTCTCAGCCGCGTCCACAGGCTGCAACTCCCATCGGCTGGGGCGAATGTGTGGAACGGATCAAGGATGAGAAGCGTATATTGGGTGAGTTTCTCGGTCAGGGAGAGCTGACACGTATGGACGGTGAGTCGGTGGAACTGACATATTTCGGTAACGGCACCGCGCAGCAGCAGCATATTGCACGGCGCGAGAACAGAATGATTATTGAAAAGAACATGAGGCTGGTTTTCGGCAAGGCTCTCAGGCTGATTACCAAAGTCGATAAATCCCAGCCGCCCAAAAACGGAACACTGGAGAACGAGACACCGTTTGATATAACACCGGAGGAGCTTTTTAGAAAAAATCCGGAATTCAAAGATGCCGTAGAGCTGTTCGGCGGTGAAGTCAAATCGATAAAGATCATCGGAAATAAAGGAGAGAAAGATGGCTAAAGGTTTTGGCAACATGATGAAGCAGGTTCAGAAGATGCAGGCCAAGATGATGGAGGTCCAGGAACAGCTGGCCGAGGAACGCGTCGAAGGTTCCGCGGGCGGCGGTATGGTCAAGGCCATTGTCAACGGCAAGCAGGAACTTGTGGAAATCGCAATCGATAAAGAGGTTGTCGATCCTGAGGATGTCGAGATGCTTCAGGATTTGATTGTGGCCGCAGTAAACCAGGCCAATAAGGCCGCGGCTGAGCTTGCATCGGAGAAGATGGCGGAGGTTACCGGCGGACTGAATATTCCCGGCCTGCCGATGATGTAAGCTATATGTTCTCGTCGTCACAATCACTCGAGAGATTGATCCGGGAGTTTTCCAAACTCCCGGGCATAGGACGCAAGACCGCCCAGCGCCTGGCCTTCTGGGTGCTCAAACGTGATCCCAAAGAGGTTCGCGAGCTTGCCG
>JABAHS010007350.1_pt1 | contig 16029 bp, 13 predicted proteins | sample 7062111 | NCBI WGS metagenome assembly JABAHS01 (sample SAMN14534600, study PRJNA622989) | marine sediment metagenome | biome: marine biome [ENVO:00000428]; feature: marine pelagic biome [ENVO:01000023]; material: deep marine sediment [ENVO:00002113]; isolation source: pool of 4 deep marine... | reverse complement strand
GGCTCAATCCCCACGGAGAGGACCACCATGTCAAAAGCATCGCTTGTGACCGTGCCGTCCTCAAGGACATATTCCAAGACGAGATTCCCGTTCTGCCCATCCCTCTCAACACTGTGTACTCGAGATCGAATGAAACGTACGTTATATTCGTCACGGGCCCGGTTGTAATATCTTTCGAATTCCTTTCCGTGCGTACGCATATCCATGAAAAATATGGCGGCGTCAAGATCGCCGTGGGCATGTTCCTTAGCGACTACGGCTTGCTTGATGGCATAGGTGCAGCAGACCGAAGAGCAGTAACCATGATCGCAGCGGTTAATATCCCTGGAGCCAACACACTGAAGAAAGGCGATGGATTTCGGCGACATCCCGTCGGAGGGGCGCTGTAGATGTCCTTGAGTAGGGCCGGAGGCCGAGAGCAGCCTCTCGAACTCTATCGAGGTCATAACGTTAGGGAAGTGAGAATAAGCATACGTGTCGAATGATGAAGGGTCAAAAGTTTTGAAACCTGGAGCGACAATGATCGCCCCTACTCCGATTTCTCTTTCTATCGCCTGATCCTCATGTATAACGGCTCCGGCAAGGCATGCCTCTATGCATTGATAGCACTCCGAACAGACACCACAATTGAGGCACCTCTGAGCCTCCCTTCTGACCTGCTCTTCAGTAAGCCCCAGTTGCACCTCTTTGAAATTGTCGCTTCTCTCTTCACCTGCAAGCCGTGGCATCTTCTCGCGAGGGATGAGGTCGTAACCCACTGTCGAGACTCCTTCGACGGCCTTCCATTTCTTCTCGCGGCCGTCGCGCAAGTTTTCGTCCCGGATGAAACGGTCAATGGAAATGGCCGCCTGCTTACCGTGGGCAATTGCTTCAATTACCGTCCGTGGACCGTGCACCGCGTCACCACCGGCAAAAATGTCCGGGTCATTGCTTTGAAGGGTCAGGGGATTCACCTGCATGGTGTTCCAGTCACTCAGGGTGCAGGCACACTCCTCTGTAAGGCAGGCCCAGTCAGACTCTTGCCCGATGGCCGGGATCACCGCGTCCACTTCCATGAAAAAATCGGAGCCGGGAATGGGTTCAGGCCGACGGCGACCGCTCTCATCAGGCTCACCCAACCTCATCTTCACGCATTCAATGGCTTTCACTTTGCCGTTTTCACCAAGGATCCGCGTGGGGTTGGTTAGGAAATGGATCTCGATGCCCTCTTCTTGACATTCCTCGATTTCCTCCTCACTGGCCGGCATCTCCTCCAAGCTGCGGCGGTAGACAATGAAGGGCTTCGAAGACCCCATCCGCAGTGCCGTTCGCACAGCATCCATGGCTACGTTGCCTCCTCCGACAACAGCCACCCTATCGCCGACGGAAACGTGGTTCCCTAGGTTCATTTCTCGCAAGTAATCGACGCCCGGATAGACCCCTTCTAAGGTTTCACCCTCGATGCCGAGCACTTTGCACTCATGAGAGCCGATGGCAACGAAGAAAGCCCGGTACCCTCGCTTACGAAGCGCACCTATGGTAATGTCTTTGCCGATGTCGATACCGGTTTTGAACTGAACCCCCAAGTCGCGAATGACCTGGATCTCAGCTTCGATAATATCTCTCGGCAAACGGTAAGAAGGTATCCCCACGCTGAGCATTCCGCCGAGCACGGGTAGTTTTTCAAAGACCGTGACCTGGTAGCCTTCAATTGCCAAGTAATAGGCGCACGTTAAGCCCGCCGGTCCAGAGCCAATAACGGCCACCTTAGCATCACGTTTTTTCTTGATTTCAGGTATGTAGCGAGTCTCGGAGTTGAGATCCAGATCCGCCACGTAGCGTTTGATGGCGTCAATTGCCACCGATTCATCCACTTCAGCCCGCATACAGGCGGTCTCACACGGGTGATGGCACACCCGGCCGCAGATGGCGGGGAGAGGATTCTCTTGTTTAATGAGCTTCAAGGCTTCGTGGTATTTGCCCTGAGCCACCAGAGCCAAGTATCCCTGGACCGAGACATGGGCGGGACAGGTGGCTTTACATGGAGAAGTGCCGTGTTTTTCGATGGTAAAGGCACCTGGAACCGCTTGGGCGTATCGCCGGTAAATGGCTCTCCGTTCGTCTAGGCCCAGGTCGAATTCGTTTTTGCAAACAACAGGACACACCGCCACGCAATCGCCACAGCCCGTGCACTTGGCTGGGTCGACAAAGCGAGGCTTTTGAGTAATTTTCACCCGGAAGTCACCAGGATCTCCGGAAATTTCCTCCACCTCTGTCAATGTCAACAATTCGATGTTGGGATGCCGGCCGACCTCGACCAGTTTAGGAGAGATAATTCACATGGAACATTCATTGGTGGGGAAAGTTTTATCGAGTTGCGCCATGACTCCGCCAATGGCGGAGTCTTTTTCCACCAGATAAACTCGTAACCCCATACTGGCAGCAGTTAAAGCTGCTTCCATGCCAGCGATACCGCCTCCGACCACCATGAGCTGGTTCTTACTCTTTCCGGGGGAGAAAGCCAGATCATCGTTCATTTTGTTAGCTCCTTGTACCAGACTTTGGATAGGATTTTTTGCCTCAACTATAGTGTTCCATTGTCTTGGGTAAAAGAGCACCAGATGGGACGTTTGCCTCAACTACTCCACAGTCGCTCATTCCAACGAGAAGCCGAGATTGAAGTGAGGATAATGAGAAGAGTAAGCAGGACAGAATCAAGTACTGGCTTGCAGCGCAATGTGACGGATAGGTCCACTTGATGAACCCAAGTTTAGAATGGTTAAATGGTTGAGATGAATCTCGTCGCATGTACTTAAGAAATATTATATTATAAGTAGTATGTCAGGATAAAGAAAAATTGACATATTCATTTCCATGTCAGTTGACTTTAGTATTTTCCTACAATGGCGGCTAAGCATGACTTCTAAGTTCCGGGATCCATCGCAGATGGCTCTTTTTACCTATGTGAAGCGGAATAAGCTGTGGAGCTCATGATGCTATTATATTAAGATAACAAACGGGAGGTAGGACACTATGGCTCGGATTCTAGTTGTAGACGATGTCCAGGAGGCAGTAGATGCAATCCGTAAAATATTGGAGAAAAGGGGACACGAGATTCTGGGTTATACAGATGAAGTGGCGGCCATCGATCACGTGACCAACCATCCGGTTGACCTCGCCATACTGGACATAAAACTAAAAAAAATAGATGGTGTTGAGGTCTTGGGCAGACTGAAAGAGATTCAACCCGATATCAAGATCATTATGCTCACTGGTTACCCCACGCACGCGAGTGTCGAGGAAGCCACGCGACTGGGAGCGGATGCCTACTGCATGAAACCCATTGACCGAAGCGAACTGGAAAGGAAGGTGGACCAAGTGTTGAGTCAGGCAAGCTGATCCCTGGTAGCATTCAGTTCTTCTTACATTCTCTCCATGTTCAGGTACTTCCATTCCATTCCAACGCTGGCGTTAAATCGGCATGCCTATTGAGGAAATGGCTGAGTGTATCCCGAATGAAGAGATTCGGGCAAAGGCGGTGCCTTTCGGCCCCGCATAAAATAGGTTGTTCCGAATAGACACTGCAAGAGGTAAGATCGTTATGAAGGACGCAGATTACAGTCAATTACAAGAAAAAATCAAAAGGCTTGAAGAGGAAGTTCTCAAACTAAAGTCGGAAATATCCAGTTCCAGATTGATAGAAGAGGCATTAAAGGAGTCATTTAACAATTGTGAGTTATTGCTCAATACTATCCCTGGTGTTGTCTACAAAGGATATGAAAATTGGGAGGTTGATTTTCTTGATGCTAAGATTGAAATGTTAACCGGATATCCAAAAGAAGTCTTTAATTCTCGAAGGATGAAGTGGTCTGATTTGATTGTTGAGGATGACATTCATGCTGTCAAGGGCGCAACGAGAAAGGCACTGAAGAAAGATAGATCCTATCTCAGAGAGTACAGAATAAGAATCAGAAATGGCCAAACAAGGTGGATTCAGGACAGAGGCACCATAGTGTGTGATTCGTCTGGTGCCATTCAGCATCTGAGCGGTGTTTTTTTTGACGCAACTGAAAGAAAGCAGGCCAAAGACGAAATCACCAGAACCAAGGTGGAGTTGGAACAAATTTTCCGTACTGCAGCGGACGGAATGCGGGTAGTAGATAAAGAATTTAACATGCTCAGGGTCAACGAAACCTTTGTTAACATGTTTGGCGTGAAAGAAGAAGACTTGGGAAAGAAGTGTTATGAGATTCTGTCCGGACCTCTTTGTCACACCCCCGAATGCCCGGTTCAAAGAATCTTGCGAGGTGAGGACAGGATAGAAATGGAGACCGAAAGACAACGGATGGACGGCACCCGTGTCCAGTACATTTTGACAGCAACGCCCTTTCGAAATGAACGGGGGGAAATCCTGGGTGTTGTTGAGAACTTCAAAGATATTACGGATCGCAAACGAATGGAGGAGTCTTTAGCGCGATCTGAGGCAAACTATAGACTGTTGCTCAGTACCATTCCATCTATTGTCTTTAAGGGATATGAGGATTGGTCGGTCGACTTCTTAGATCCCAAGATCGAGAAACTTACAGGCTATGCAAAGGAAGACTTCAATTCAAGGAAATTGAATTGGTACGATATTGTCGTTGAAGAAGATATTCAACCCATAAAAGAGTTATTCAAGAAAGCGCTGGAGACCGAGAAAGTCTATCTGCGAGAATACAGAATAAGAACCAAATCTGGAGATGTTAGGTGGATTCGGGAGAGAAGCCAGATTGTTCTGGATGAGGAGGGTAAGTTCGACTATGTCAGCGGGATTTTTGCTGACATTACCGAAATGAAGTTGATGAGCCAGCAGTTGGAAAGTTCTCACAAGGAGTTGGAGGCTCGCTACCAGGAGATCAACGAGTTGAATGCCAATCTGGAGATGATGGTTCAGTTGCGCACAGCAGAACTTGTCAACTCGGAGAAGAAATACAGCCGACTTTTCGAGGACTCAAAGGACATGGTCTATATATGTAATGAAAACGGGGAGATCATGGAAATAAATCCCAGCGGTTTGGAACTGCTGGGCTACGATTCCCGGGAAGATATCCAACACGTGACCCTTGAAGATGTGTTCCGGAATCCTGATGATGCCCGCAATTATCGCCAGACCCTGGAAAATCAGGGTTTCATCAAAGATTATGAGGTAGAGTTCAAGAGAAAAGATGGCGGAATCCTTAATATGCTCATCACTGCCAATGCCATTTTGGATGAATCGGGGGAATTCGCCGGATGTGAGGGGATTGCCAAGAATGTGACAGAACTCCGAAGAGTCACAGAGGGTTTGATGGAATCACAAAAAATGGCCACTGTGGGACAATTGGCGGCCGGGGTAGCCCATGAGATCAATACCCCGCTTCAGGTTATTCTAACCAATGCACAACTTCTGGCAGACGATTTCCCGGAGAAAAGTGAGGCTCTTGAGGATCTCAAACTCATCGAAGCACAGGCCAAGATATGCGGCAGAATTGTTGCTGATCTTCTCCTCTATTCTCGGGAGGGCGAGCGTATTATTGGCTCTATTGATATGAATCAAATCATTGAAGAAGTGCTAGCGGTGATGGAGCATTCCCTAAGCATGGACCGAATCTATATCACCAGGAATTTCGCCTCTCATCTCCCGTCCATTTCTGGGGACAGTGAAAAACTGAAACAGGTTTACATTAACATGCTCAATAATGCGCATGATGCAATTAGTAGTGATGGTGCCATTGCCATTACGACTCACCACGACATGGATGCAGGAGAAATAGTTATTTCTTTCATGGATTCGGGCAGAGGTATTCCAGCGGGAATCATCAGCAAGATTTTTGACCCCTTCTTTACAACCAAAAGGGTGGGAGAAGGTACGGGGCTTGGATTATCAGTTACCTTCGGAATAATCAAGGATCACGGAGGGCATATTGAGGTAGAGAGTCCACTATCTGATGAAAGACTGAAAATATTGGAAACCGGAGAAGGAGCCAGGAGAGGCCCAGGGACAGCTTTTATCATCCACTTGCCGACAACCTAACTTAGTTTACCACCCAAACAGCATTCCACTTCGCTAGCTGTAAGACCTTCTTGCTCACACGACCCATAAAGAATTCCTTCACCCGGGACAACCCTCTTCGCCCAACAACAATAGTGCCACAGCCGGCGTTTCTGGCCTCCTCTACGATGGCACCAGCTCGGCTGGCCGCGCCGGAACTGATCTTGGTAGAGATACGGTCACGATTGAGGCCGGTCCTTTCTAAACGTTCGACAGACTCTTCTAAGAGGGTCGTTGCAGCTTCTTCAGCTTGTTGTAGTTCCTCACTGGCCTCTGCTGTCCAGGATTCTAAACCGCGGATGACATGAAACAGCGTTACCTCACAATCCGTGATGTCCATCATAGTTCCCGCAAAGTCCAGGGCCTTGGTGGCTTCCTCCGAGGTATCCATGGCCACGAGGATCTTGCCATCTTGTGGGCTGCCTCCTACCACACAGACGGGGACATGGGTCAGACGCCCGATGAGCTTGTCGGCAACGCTCCCCCAGACCAGATCTTTTAGCTGGCTCTTTCCCAACCGTCCCACAACTACGGCGTCATAGCCACGTTGTGACTCGGCGATAATGTCTCGCGCTATGCCCTTCTTCCTTTCGTCAATTTTTACACCGACCTTATCCTCTGGGACACCTCGATCCAAGAACAACTGGCGAGATCTTTTCATGAATTCCTGGACCACGGTCTGTTCCTGCGTCGCCCAGGCTGCCGCGCTGCTCAGCTTGTGCTTGAATGTTGGGCTTTTCTCCACATCCCAGAAACCCTCTGGCACTTTGGTGGCCACATGGAAAAGAACCACTTCCATACGCTTGGGTGGAAACAATTGGCTAACGTAGCGCACCGCCTCAAAAGCCTGATCAGATCCATCCACAGCCAATAAGATTCTTCCTCTGTGCTTGCCCATGGGATACTCCTTTGATGACTCTAAGATCCACCACGAGGGAACGTATGAATAATAAAACGGGCACCGTTAACGGTTACTGTGTGAGGTGTGAGCGGCCGCCCTCAGCCGACCAGACAAATCCTTAAGTTGGCTCAATCACGAATGATAATAATTGCTTTATTCGGACACTTCTTGGCTGCCTCCAAACATTTCTCTTCCAGGTCTTTAGGAATTTCGGCTCTGGTCACGTATGCCTTCTTACTGCCCTCGTGGAAACGGAAAACTTCAGGACATATGACGACACAGATGCCTGCGATGTCACATCTGTTTGGATCGACTGTTGCCTTCATCAAACCTCCTACGCCGCCTTCTCCACCCTTACGGCACACACCTTGAGTTCTGGAATCTTGGCAGTGGGATCGTGGGCTGGATTGGTGAGAACATTGGCACAGGTCTCGGCGAAATGGAAAGGCATGAACACCACACCCACATCCACCCTGTCAGTTATCGTCACCTTTGCTGTGATTTCACCCCGACGGGAAGCAACCTTCACTGACTCGCCCTCGCTCACTCCCAGCTTCTCCGCATCCTCTGGGTGCATCTCTAATTTCCCTTCCGGGATTTCAGCATGAAGTGTGGGGGAGACCCGAGTCATGGTCCCGGTGTGATAATGGACATGCACTCTGCCGGTGCTGAGCCAGAAGGGATACTCCTCATCCACCACCTCGTCTGGAGGTTGGTGCTCAACGGCGTGAAACAATCCCAGACCCCGGGCGAATTTGTCTTTGTGCAGGAATGTGGTGCCCGGATGTTCCTTGTCCGGACAGGGCCAGGCGAGACCATCACCCTCTAACCTCTCGTAGGTAATGCCCCCGTAAGAAGGAGTAAGAGTCGAGATTTCCTTAAAGATATCCTCAGCGCTACCGTAGTTCATCTCATAGCCAAAGCGATTGGAGATTTCCTGGATAATCTCCCAGTCGGCCTTGGACTCACCCACCGGCTCAATGGCCTTGCGCACCAGTTGCACTCTCCGTTCTGTGTTGGTGAAGGTGCCGTCCTTTTCCGCAAATGTGGTTCCCGGCAATACCACGTGGGCCAGCTCAGCGGTCGGGGTGAGGAAGATATCCTGGACCACCAAGAGCTCGGCGTTGTTGAGTGCCTTTTCCACATGGCCGATGTCAGGATCGCTCACCATGGGATTTTCCCCCACCGCAAAGAGGGCTTTCAATGAGCCCTCAGCAAGCCCGGAGAGCATGAAGGGAATGGTGAGGCCAATCTGATCGGAAAGTTTGGCATCCCAGGCATTCTCGAACTTGGTCTGATTATCAATTACATTCACCGCCTGGTAGCCAGAATACACGTTGGGAAGCCCTCCCATGTCGCAGGCGCCCTGGACATTATTCTGGCCCCTTAGGGGATTCACCCCGGTTGACTCTTTGCCCATATTGCCGGTGAGCATAGCAAGATTGGCCAAAGACTTTACATTGTCAACGCCGGAGGTGTGCTGGGTAATGCCCATGCAATATACGATAGAGGCCGCATCGGCCTTGGCGTAGTATTCAGCGATCTTGGCGATGTCATCAGCAGAGACACCGGTGATCTCGGCTGCCTTCTCCGGAGGATAGTTGTCGATAACTGCCTTGAATTCCTCGAAACCCTCGCAGCGCTCTTCAACGAACTTCTGATCGTGCCAGTTGTTTTTCAAAATTACGTGCATGATGCCATTGAGGAGCGCCACATCGGTGCCCAGATTCTGGCGAACGTAGACGTCAGCCTTCAGAGCGAGTTGGATTCTACGGGGATCTGCAACAATCAGTTTGGCCCCCTTTTCCAGGGCGCGAAAGATCCTGGTGGCAATCAGCGGATGAGATGAAGTGGTATTGGAGCCGGTGACAAAAATACAGTCAGCATCTTCAATTTCAGCAATGGAGTTGGTCATGGCTCCACTACCAAAGGCGGCGGCAAGACCTACCACCGTGGAGGAGTGTCAGAGCCGGGCGCAGTGGTCAACGTTGTTGGTTCCCACTGCGGCTCGGGCAAATTTCATGATGACGTAGTTTTCCTCATTGGTCACCTTGGCAGAGGCCAGAAAGCCGATGCTGTCACTGCCGTGGGCCTCTTTGATCTCTTTGAGTCTGGAGGCAGTATAGTCCAGGGCTTCATCCCAACTGGACTCGGTGAGGGTGCCGTTCTTGCGAATCAGCGGTTTGGTCAGTCGCTTCGGGTGTTGGACAAACTCATGAATGTTCCAACCCTTGACGCACAGTTTGCCCTCATTGATGGGGTTGGTCTTGGAGGGAATGGTGGAGATTGCCTGACCGTCCAATACCTCCAAATAGAGCCCACAGCCACAACCACAGTAAGCACACGTGGTTAGTACGGTTTTGTAGTCCATTCACAGCTCCTCAGTGTTTCGATCTCAGCTTTTTTTCCATCCTGAGGATGAAATTTTATGTTTACGGTTCTTTATAATCAGCCCCTCCACCCCACGGACCTGTCTGATAAACTGATACCCTCTATCAGGTCCCATGATATAGGCAGTGGTTGCCAGGGCGTCGGCTTCCATGGCATAAGCCGCTTTGATGGAGACACTGGCAATGGACGGGGCTGGGGTGCCTGTGTTGGGTAAAATCAGATGATGAAACAGTTTCTCTCGATCAAAGAAAACCTCATAGTTGCCGGAGGTGGCAATGGCGCCAGAATTCAGGGTGACTACGTCCACATAGCGCTTGCGGTTCCAGGGATCCTGAATCCCGATACTCCAGGGTTTGCCCTCCCCTTTGCCGCCGTGAACAACGATATCACCACCAGCATTGATCAAAGCGTGCTGGATCTTTTGCTGGCGCAGAAGATCCATGGCTCGATCGATGATGTAGCCTTTGGCAATGCCGTCCAGGGTAACTTCCATGCCGCCGCGGGCAAAGGAGATGGAGTCCTTGGTCACCATAAGGTGCTGGCTACCAACCCTGTCCATTGCCTCCTGTAAAGCTTGCGGGGAAGGAGGAGCATTGTTCGCTTGGAAGCTGCGATTATAGAGGTCAACAATGGGCAGAACGGTAATATCGAAGGCGCCCTGGCTGATAGTGTGGTAACGGAGTGAAGAGTGCAACACCTCCATGACCTCGGAAGGGGCCCCCTTAAGGGAGCCAGCCGCGTTCAGGTGGCCGATATAAGAGGTGCCTTGGAAGCGAGTCATGAGGTTGGTCAAGCGATTGATCTCGGCAAAGGCTCGCCCCATGGCCTCTTCCGCCTCTCCGGTGGAAGGATGGAAAACGATCATGTTTATGAAGGTTCCCATACCCAACTGGCTCTTGGAAACCTTGTGCAGGGTGCGGTCAAATTTGACTGCTTCCGTGGGCAGTGGAATACCAATGGTGGCCACGCCTAAACTCAGCGTCCCTGTGAGGGATAGAAAAGCTCTCCGGTTCATTGATTTTGACAGGTCGTGCGATCTGTGTTTCATAACCTAAGTCTCCCTGGAGAGAATTTTAGCCAATTTGGCCAGTTAAGTCGGTTAAGTCAGTTGAGCCAGTTAAGACAAACATAAATCTTATTGTAAGAGCAAATAAATATAGTACCGGCAAAACCGGCTAAACATTTAGAGCTACTTCATCCTGCAGCTGCCTTATCATCAGATTGTCCCGCTGTTCCATGTTGGGCAGCTAAACCCTCCGGCGTCGTCTCTTCCTGCCCCACAATTTTTGCCACCAGCTTGTACAGGCTCTTCAAAGGAATATCAGCAGGGCAGACCTCTTCGCAGAGGCCACAATAAATGCATAAAGAACGGCCAACCATATGCGTCGCCCGGGTCATGAGAAAGTTTGGATTTGCCGGAGGAAGCTCTCCCGTGGGCAAGAGGTCGGCTTCCTCGAGGGTACAGTCGTGACAATAACAAACGGGGCAGATGTTACGGCAGCCGTAACACTTTACGCAACGGTCGAAGGTATCAAACCACTCCTGCAGCTTGCCAAGCAGATCCAGCTGGGAGCCTACCGCATCCTCGCCACCGACAACCCCCGGGCTGACCTCTCCTGCCACCAAGGCGTCCGGGAAAGGCTTCCAGCATTGATGCTGTTCGGCCAACTCAGGCGGACAGGCAAAACCCACCGGGATAACTCGGTCCCGATGCAGCATGCTTACGGTAAAGAGCTGCTGCAAAGCACGCTCGTCACAGCCCCTTACCAGAACGCCAAAGGTATCTGTAGGATACTTGGCAGCGATACGCTTCAAGACCTTGTCCAGGGGATAGCGAGAATCCCCTGGGTCTTGTCGGTCACCCAATGAAAGATCCTCGAGCTCGTCAGCAGTTGTGAAAAGGTAGGGGCCTATGTCGGTTCCCTGCTGTCTCAGTCCCAAAAAGCCCTTGATTTTTCCCTCTGCAAGTAGATTCTTAACGTGCTGCTGGATTTGTTCTTTCATCATTCTCCCTTAATAATTCTCGCCACTCTGGGGATTGTTGAGCCCGTTTGCTCCAACGTCTTGTCCTTTTTCCTGACGATGACAAAAGCGAGTCCAAATGCAATGGCTCCGAGCCCGAAAGAGGCCAGCTCTTGATTGATCGAGAGGAGAGGTCCCACTTTCTGCCCGAGAGCAGCTCCTGCAATCAGGGCCAAAATGGGAAACATATATACCAAGAATGACAATTTGATCAGAGATTGGTCCTCCAGGGTCAAAAGCACCTGGTCCCCTGGTTTGGCCTGAGCGGTGTTAATGGCTTCGACCTCCATTTCTTTGCCACCACCCAAAACCTTGCAGGCTCCTTGGGAAGCACAAGCTTCGCACATTTCACTCCGGGTGGTGACCACCCACGCTTTGGTGCCCATTGTTCTTTTGACCATGCCCTCTTCAGTCATCATGAGCGAATTTCCCAAAAATAATCAGACGGATCAAATGTCAGGGGCGATAAGGTCAGGTCAAGAACTTCCGCCCCCATCACCTCGCCAACGAACAAGGAATGGTCCCCAACCGCTACCGTTTTCATAAGTTCGCAATCAATATAAGCAATAACATTCGACAAGAGAGGGTTGCCAGCAGGCGTTCGCTCAGGGACAACCCCTTCGAATTTATCCATTTCGCGTCCTGTGGTTAAACCAAATCGGGAGGCGACGTCTACCTGTCCAGATGCCAGAACGTTGACCGCGAACTGCCCGCTGTTGGTGATCATTTCGTGGCATTTTCTCAGGGGAGAAATGGCAACCATCACCATCGGGGGATCATAGGAGAGCTGGGTGACCCAGGGTGTGGTGACACCATTGAGTTGGCCTTGGTCCTCAACCGTAACGATATAGACGCCACTGCTTAAGGACCTGAAGAGGACATCTTGCGTTTTTAATTCTGCTTTGTCAGGGTAGCGAACCAGCTCTATATGGGTCTCCTGAGCCAAAACCTCGGCCACCTTGCTTTCAATTTCGCTCCGGTCGATGGGTTTCGTACAGTAGGCACTTGCACCCAGTCCCATAGCTTCCTCAACGGTTGCGTGGGTGGGGTAGCCTGTGAGCATAATGACTTTAATGGAGGGCTGGATCTCCTTCAGCTTACCCAAGACCTCAACGCCATCCATCTTTTTTAGTTTTATGTCCAGGATTGCAAGGTCAACCGGATGGTTAGTCACATGATCAATGGCCGCATCTTCATCCGTGAAGCCGACGACCTCATACCCTCTTCTCTCCAACACTCTGCGGACGGCGTCTACGGCCTCCTGGACATCGTCCAGAACCAAGATTTGAGTCATGCTGTCCTCCATGGAATGATGGGTGAAAAGACCTAAAAAATCCCCGTTGATTGATTTTTCGCCCTCTCGTTCACTTTGTTTAGGGCAAGGTTACCCATCATTCCAGTGTTCCATTATTCCAATCGCGCATCGATTTACTTAATGGTATTTGCTCCTTACGTAGCAGATCAGGCCGCAGTTTAAACATCTGACGGACTCATTGCGGACCATTTCCTCATCGAGTCCAAGCTCGACTTCCAGGGAAGGATCAATCCGCTCTGCCGCGGGACGTTCGGGCATTTTCTGTCGAGGTCCAACGGGCAGGAGTTCCACTACCTGCTTGACGTCCAGCACCTCTGTTTCGGCTGTGATCATGTTCTCCGGCGGCACAACTTGTTTGCCGGTGAGGTAAAGATGAATCGAGGAGGCGGAGCGCCTGCCGGCGCCGATGGCTTCCACCGCCGCCCGATAGTCGCTCATGGGTTCGGTGGGGGCAAATAACGGTTCCGGTTTGGTCCTGGCAGGCTCGTGGTAAGGCAGTATAGTTTGCCATAGCAGCGGAGATTCCTCTCCTTCGAGACCTGGTACTTTGACGAAGATCATTTCCGGCAAGCGGCCGGAGGCAGTAATGACAGTATCCAGCGCAATAGCTGTCTCCTTAAACCGTCTCGAAACCAACCCTCCAGCGTCGCCACCATTACCCGAAGTAGTTTGGCGATACACCAACTGGGTCAGTTGATCGTCTACTCCTTTGAACTGGGAGAGCGTGGCCCAAAAATGCAGCACAACGGACTGCTCGCGTAACTGAGCCACTTCCGAGTCGGTGAGACCCACCTCTTTCTGGGAGCGGCGGTAGAGGACAGTGACCTGCTCTGCGCCTGACTGCATGCATTTTTTGGCAGCATCCAGCGCCAGGTCACCACCACCAGCAATTACAACCCGCTTGCCGACTGGAACATCCATTCCTTGAGCCCAGGCCAGAGATAAGGGAAGCAACTGGTAAAGCCCTGGAATGGCTTGATCCAGGTTGGGTTCTTGGCCACGCATGAGCATGGCATCCCAGCCGCCGGTGGCAAGAAGCACCGTTTCATAGCCCTCCTGAAGCAGAGATGCCACAGTGAAATCTTTGCCAAGAGCTTTGCCGGTCTGGGCCTCCACACCCAGCTCGAGAATGCCCTGGATATCCCAGTCCAGAACGTCCTTGGGCAAACGAGAGTCAGGGATTACGGTGCGAAGCAAGCCACCCAAGGCGGGCATGGCCTCAAAAATGGTGGGGGAATGACCCAAACGGGCCAGGAAGCAGGCAGCAGTCAAACCTTCTGCCCCGCCGCCCACAACCGCCAGGCGACGGCCGGTCTCAGGGGCCTTGAAAAGTTCTAGACGTTGACCACTTTCTCTTTCATAATCGGCCACGAAGCGCTTGAGATAGTTGATGGCCACGGGTTCATCTTCCAGGTTGCGGCGGCACTCGAACTCACAGGGATGGGGACAAATGCGGCCGCAAACCAACGGCAGGGGGTTTCTTTCTTTGATCACCCTCAGGGCCTCGAGGTAGTTTCCCATGGCTGTTTGCTGGAGTTGTTCCGGTATGTTGATCCCAGCAGGACAGGTTCTCTGGCACGGAGCAGTGCATTCGTCGGTGGTGAATTCGCCTAGAATGCGGTTCGATACCGAGGTGAGAGAGATGATTCCCTTGGGGCAGGTACGCACGCAGGTGCCACAGCCGGTACAAATATTCTCGTGGACAACGGGCAGGCCGTCATCTCCCATGGAGAGAGCGTCAAACGGACAGACACTGATGCATGATCCCAGACCGATACAGCCGATGGGACATTCCTTGGCCCCACCAGCCAAGAGCATGGCGGCCCGACAGTCGTTTACACCATCGTAGAGATACTTGATATCCGCCTTGGCAACGCTATAACGGCAGCCAATCTGGGCGATCTCCGGCTCTTTGAACTCTACTTCGACACCGAGGATTTCTGCCACTTTTTCGTGCACGTCAGCTCCGCCACCTACACAGGCGTTGGGAGCCAAGTGACCGACAACGATGGCCTGGGCCGCAGAGCTGCAGCCGGGAAGTCCACAGCCACCACAGTTGGCACCAGGGAGTGCCTCCTCAACCTCGATGATCTGAGGGTCCACGTAAACATAGAATACCTTTGAGGCCACTGCCAGTCCCACACCGGCCAGTAGACCAAGACCCCCTATAGCCAAACCCGCAGCGAGCATACTCACATCTCCTCAATCAAGTATAGTAAGGTGTTACAATTGCAATGTTTTTGTTGTATCAGTCTCTTAATCCGCCAACCCTGCGAAACCAAAAAAAGCCAGGGCCAGCAGTCCAACCGTTATCATGGCAATGGGCATGCCGGCAAAGGGCCTCGGAACTCTGGCCGTGGGGAATCTTTCTCGCAAACTGGCAAGCAGCACCATGGCCAGGGAAAAACCCACCGCTGAAGCAAATGAAAAGACCACCGTCTGCATAAAGTCGTATTCCTCATTGATATTAATAATGGCTATTCCCAGCACCGCGCAGTTGGTGGTAATCAACGGGAGAAATATGCCCAGTGCCTTATAGAGAGCAGGAATCGACTTCTGTAGAAACATCTCCACCAGCTGAACCAGCGAGGCAATGACCAGGATAAAGGCAATGGTGCGCAAGTATTCCAACCCCAGAGGATTGAGGATGGCGTATTGGACAACCCAGGTGATTATACCGGCGAGGGTCGCCACAAAAATTACCGCCATTCCCATGCCCACGGCGGTATCCATTTTCTGAGAAACGCCGAGGAAAGGACAGTTTCCCAGATAGCGGGCCAGGACGATGTTGCTGACCAGCATGGCACTGATAATGAGGAGTAAATAATCACCCATTGCACTTATTCCTTTCTCTCAGGGTCGGGCTTTTAGTCACCAGCTTTTTAAATCCGAAATTCGAAGCACGAAGCACGAAACAAATCCAAAATCCTAATTTTCAAATGTTCAAAACGAAACTAGTCAAAATAAACTTTTTGGTGTTTTGGTCATTCGGATTTTGAAAATTCGAATTTGTTTCGGATTTCGATATTCGGATTTCGAATTTCCCTCCCTTCTCTAATTCATACTTCGTTATGGCAACGTCTAAGGTGTTCAGCTCCAATTTGTCTTCTCTATTCGTCCTTAATGTGCTGGTCTCCTGCGGCTGATGATGTTCATCAGACCAAGCAGGACTCCCAGACAAACGAAGGCACCAGGTGCCTTGACCATGAAGCTCAGAGGCTCAAATGAAGACCACATTATTTCTGCGCCAAAAAGTTTTCCACTTCCCAATATCTCGCGAATACCGCCCAGGATGGTGAGAGAAATGGTGAAACCCAGCCCGATCCCCAGGCCGTCTGCCAGAGAATGAAT
>JABAHS010113121.1_pt2 | contig 16047 bp, 15 predicted proteins | sample 7062111 | NCBI WGS metagenome assembly JABAHS01 (sample SAMN14534600, study PRJNA622989) | marine sediment metagenome | biome: marine biome [ENVO:00000428]; feature: marine pelagic biome [ENVO:01000023]; material: deep marine sediment [ENVO:00002113]; isolation source: pool of 4 deep marine... | reverse complement strand
AGGTTAAATTCAGCACCTGATTCTTTGTATACTTTCTTTTCAGTGTCTAAAATTATTTTTTCAAACTCTTTTGATAACTGGCTTAGTTTGTTTGTGTCTATCTTTACCCCTGAGATTTCCACGCCGGCAAGAACAACGATTAAATCTAAAAGATATTTATTGTAGACTTCCAGTACATCAAGTTCCTTTAGCTTTTCTACAAGAATATCCGAGAGCAGATATGCCACATCTGCATCCTCGCAAGCATATGTCTTGGCAAGCTCGATGTCTACCTCTTCAAATTTGAGTTTAAGCCTGCCCTCTATGGTTACTTCTTTATAGCTTATAGGTTTATGGTTAAGATAAATCTTTGAAAGCTCATCCAGGCTGTAGCTGAGCCTTGATGAATCTATGAGGTGAGCGGCAATTATGGTATCAAAATATATCCCTTTAAGCTCAATACCGTAGTTAGATAAAACGACATATTCATATTTCAGGTTCTGACCTATTTTTTTTATCTGCTCGTCTTCTATTATTGGTTTTAGTTTTTCACATACATATTGAAGCGCCAGTTGATTATTCGCGTCTAAAAGATTTCTGTGCCCTACCGGCACGTAATAAGATTCATGCGGCCGTGGGCAGAGGACAAAACCTAAAATCTCTGCTTCCATTGGAAGCTGAGAGGTTGTTTCTAAATCTATTGAGAGGGATTTGGTTGTATTTATGAGTTCCAGTACTGTTTCAAAGTCTTTTTCGTTGGTAATGAGCTTATAATTATCATAAGATACTCTGCTATCTGCTTTATTTTCCTGCCAATTCTGAATTTTATCTTTGCTGTCTGTATCCAGTTCTTTTAGAAGCGAAGAGAACTCATACTCTTTAAAAAGCTCAATAAGCTTCTCTTTATTGAACCCGGTGTATTCATACTCATTCAGGTCTATAGGCATTTCTATATCAGACTTAATAGTTACAAGCTCCCTGCTTAGAAGCGCATTATCCTTAGCTGATTCCAGTAGTTCCTTTTGTCTGGGCTTTAATTTATCGAGGTTATTGTAAATATTTTCAAGCGATCCGTATTCCTGTATAAGAGCGGAGGCGGTTTTTCCTCCTATTCCCTTTACTCCGGGAATGTTATCAATACTGTCGCCTGTAAGGGCAAAAATTTCTGTGATCTTCTGAGGCTCGACTCCATACTTTTCCACCACATCTTTGGTTTCCGTGACCTTGCCTTTCATGGTGTCGAGCAGTGTGATGGAGTCATCCACGATCTGGGTAAAATCTTTGTCCCCCGTTACTATTACCACGTCCATATTCTCACTTTCAAACCTTTTTGCAAGCGTGCCTATTATGTCATCCGCCTCGTATCCCTCCATAAGAACCATAGGCATATTAAATGCCTTGACTAAACCAAATATCTCTTCAAACTGAGGTTTAAGGTCATCGGGCGGCTCGCCTCTGTTGGCTTTATATTCAGGATAGATTGCGTTCCTAAAATTATCCCCCTTTGAATCAAATACCACTCCTATGTACTTTGGGTCGTATTCCTTAATGAACTTAAGCAGCATATTGGTAAAACCGTAGATCGCATTTGTGGGAAACCCTTTGGAGTTTGACAGGATTCTTATGGCGTGATAAGCGCGAAATATATATGAGCTGCCATCGATTAGGTAAACAGTATTTTTTTGAGCCATAATAGCTGCTTTTATTACTGTAATTGATTACTGCGTAATGCTACAATAATAATATAGAAATGTTACAAAAAATTATTTTCTGGCGCTGAATTTAAGACCTGATTTACTTCTGTCCCATGTATTATCTCCAAGTTTCTTAAGCCCTGCAACTCTAATCTTCTGTGTGGCCGTCATTGGGAAACCGTTTTCATAGACTTCAATAAATCTTGGAACCATGGCAACTATTACTCTGTCAGCCATCCATTTGCAAAACTCTATAGGATCAAAAGTCGCTCCCTTTTTAAGGGTGATATTGAGTTTAATCTCATCATCTGCTACATTGGGAAGCCTTATACCGACTGCAATCGCTTCCTGGATCGGATCATATTTTAAAGCCTCGTTTGCCACTGCCACAGGGTCTACATTTTCTCCTGAAACCCTTATCCTTGAGTATCTGCCAATGAAGTAGTATCTGCCGTCCATGCCTCTTGCAAAGAGGTCATCCGAATTAAAAAATCCTTCTTCGTCAAACGCTTCTTTTGTTCTCTGCTCGTCCTTAAAATATTCATTTAGAGTAGTATGAGGGATAAGTGGCCTTATGAACAATAGCCCCTGAGCGTCTTCGGGAGGAGTCTGGTCTTCAGTTGGGTCCCACATGGGGCTTAGCACTTCATTATGATTGAGCGGATTTCTAAGCTCGACATAATAACCCTGCATCGGATAGCCGGATGATCCGGGTCTGTGATCCTCCGGGTCTTTCCAGAGTACCATTCCCATCTCTGTAGAGCCGTAGCCGTCTATTGTTCTCGTGTTAAACCTGCTCTGAAACTCTTCCAGATTTTTTGGAGCCGGGCCTGATAGCACGGTCCTCACGCTGTGTTTGCTGTCCCACTCCGTGGGCTCTGCTGCCCACAGGTATTCAGCCACTGCTCCCAGCATATTGGTAACTGTAGCACCGCACTCATAGGCCCACTTCCAGAAGCTTGATGCGGAAAACCTTGGATAAAATACGGCTTTTGCCCCTGCGGCAATCGATGCAAAGAGGCACATAACCTGAGCATTTGCATGGGCGAGTGTGAGCACGCTCATAAGAGTATCTCCGCTTCTTACCCCGTGCTGCTGCAGGTAGCCCCTTACTGTTAAGATTACTCCTCCGTGCTCTCTTAGCACTCCCTTTGGCATTCCAGTAGTGCCAGAGGTAAACATACATCTTTCCACATCCGATGCTCTTACAGGGAGGTTGTGATTAAATTTTGAAAATGTACTAAAGCTGCTAAAGCTTATACAGGGCACACTACCTATACTCGAGGGGATATTTTGAGGATCATCAGTAATTATTATTACTTCTAAATTTGTAAGCTCGTCTGCGACTTCCTGTAAAAAAGGCAGGCTCGATTTATCGACAAGAAGAACCTTCATCTCTGAATAATTAATTATATAGGCAAGCCGCTCACCCTTCTCATCCTTATTGATGGGAACCTGCACACCTCCAACTTTATGTATACCCAGTATAGAGAAAATAAACTCAGAGCAGTTGAGCATATAGATTCCGATTTTATCGCCTTTTTGTATATTGTATTTAGTGGACAGTCCGTTTGCCACTCTGTTTGCCCAGCCGTTTGTCTCTTCGTAACTGTATTGCTCTATGAGTTCACCGTTGTTATTGGCTACTTTAAAAAGTGTTTTTCTCGGAAACTTTTCTGCTCCCATTTTCAGATATCTTGTTATGGGAAGCCATCCCGACGGGTCGTCGAAAGTGCCAAATGGCAGCTCTCCTTTTCCCAAGTGTTCAGCAAATCTCGGTTTAAATAGCAACTTCATTATAACTCCTAAATTTTCATATTATTAGAGGGTCAGGGTGGATTACCGCCCTCTGGTTTTTTCTAAGTAATTTTTAAGCAAATCCTTTCCGCGTTCAGTAAGAATAGACTCAGGGTGAAACTGCACTCCTTCAATCTGCAGCTTCTTATGCCTTATACCCATTATCTCTCCATCTTTAGTCCATGCAGAAATCTCAAAATCTTTTGGCAGGGTTTTTTTATCAATTATAAGCGAATGATACCTTGTTGCCACAAAAGGATTTTCAATTCCCTTATATATTCCCTTGCCGTCATGATATATATCAGATGTTTTTCCATGCAGCAGCTTCTTAGCTTTGACTATTTTCGCTCCAAAAGCCTCTGCAATAGACTGATGACCTAGGCACACTCCGAAAATGGGCTTTACACCCTTAAACCTGTTTACAAGATCAACCGAAATTCCGGCCTCTTTCGGTGTGCATGGCCCCGGGGAAATCATTATTATCTCAGGGTCTGTCTTTTCTATTTGCTCAACTGTGATTTTATCGTTTCTGTGCACAACTACATCTTCACCAAGCTCACCAAGATAGTGAACGAGGTTGTATGTAAAGGAATCATAGTTGTCGAGCATTAAGATCATTTGTTTTTATTCTGTTATTTCTATAAGCCGCTCTCGGTAAGCTCAATTGCTTTTACAAGCGCTTTGGCTTTATTTACGCATTCATTGTACTCATTTTGAGGAACCGAGTCAGCTACTATACCAGCGCCAGCCTGAAAATAAATGCTTCCGTCTTTGATATAAAACGTTCGTATAACGATTGAAGTATCCATGTTGCCTGAAAAACTGAAGTAACCCACAGCTCCTCCGTAAGGGCCCCTCCTTGTAGACTCCATCTCTTCAATAATCTCCATAGCCCTTACTTTTGGCGCTCCGGAGAGTGTGCCCGCAGGATAAGTGGCTTTTATTACATCAAATGCGTTCTTGCCTCGCTTAAGTTTGGCAATCACATTAGACACTATATGCATCACATGGGAGTATCTCTCCACTGTCATAAATTCATCAACTTTTACCGTTCCCACCTTTGCGACTCGTCCAAGGTCGTTTCTTGCAAGATCAACAAGCATGATGTGCTCTGCTCTTTCTTTAGGGTCGGCAAGCAGCTCTTTTTCATATTTATTGTCTTCGGATTCGTTCTTTCCTCTTGGGCGCGTACCTGCAATAGGTCTGTTCTCAACATTGCTTCCTTCAACCCTCACCATTACTTCGGGGGATGAGCCAACCAGATACTCTGAGCCCATTTTTAAATAAAAGAGGTAGGGCGATGGGTTTAGAATCCTAAGAGCTCTGTAAAGATCCAGCGGATCGGTGTTTAGCTTTGTCTTCCATCTTTGGGATATAACAGCCTGTATAATGTCTCCTTCTCTTATATATTTTTTAGTCCTGTTTACAGCATCTTTATAATCTTTTTCTTTAAAATTAGATTTTATTACAGTCTTTTTGTTCTTTTGTTTTTTTTCTGATAAATGATTTTGGTAGAACGAAGCTTTTTTCCAGAGCCTTGATTTTAATTCATCGATTTTCTTTATTGCATTATCATATGCCGCTCTGCCATCTTTTTTATTTTCCACAAAGGCATTGGAGATGATCTTTATTTTGTGGCTTACATTATCGAAGACCAAAATCGTGTCTGTAACCATATAGAGACAGTCCCAGGAGCCGAGGTCGTCTAAGGTATCTACAGGCAGGTCTTCTACAAACCTCACGATGTCATAAGCAAAAAATCCCACCGCACCGCCTGAAAACCTGGGCAGGGTAGGATCAGTCACCGGCTTGTACCTTGACATCAGTTCCCGCAGGCTGTCTATTGGGTTTCCCTGCTCTACTGTGGTCTTTCCGTTTTGTATGATTTCTATTCTGTTTCCCTTAGATCTGAAAATAATAGCGGGTTCCGTTCCTAAAAAGCTGTACCTCCCCCATTTCTCCCCGCCCTCAACGCTTTCAAATAAAAAAGAGTATTTACCCATATCTATTTTTTTAAGCGCCGATACGGGAGTGTCAAAATCTGCAAGAAACTCGCTCCAGACGGGTACAAGATTTCCCTTGTCCAGTTTTTTCTTAAACTCAGCAAACGTAGGAAAAATCATGGCTCAAAGAATAAGAAGCGCAGAGTGTTTAGTCAAGCGCATAAATTGCTTGTATTTTTAAAGGGAATTGTTTATTTGTTCATCTTAATCAGTAATAATCAGATTTTATAATTTTATTCTAATATTAATATTTATATCTGGAGGATGTGTGATGCCAAAAATTAACCCCCAAATCAATCCGGGTATTTTTANNTATGGGACGTATTTATCAAATCATGAAAAAAAAATAGTTTCTGTTGGAAGGGACTGTAGAGCAAGCTCTCCCGCATATTCGAATGCTTTTTGCAGGGGGCTTAACTCATGTGGCATAGACGTAGTTGATCTTGGTATGGTATCAACCCCCATGGTCTATTTTTCCCTGTTTAACCTTGAGGTAGAGGGAGGGGCAATGATTACAGCAAGCCACAACCCAAGTGAATATAACGGAATCAAGCTTTGTATCGGGAGGGAATCTCTTTATGGAAGCCAGATTCAGGAAATAAGGCGGATTGCCGAGAGCGGCGAATTTGCAACGGGAAACGGGAAGACCGAAGAGACCGAAATAATGGATTTATATGTAAATTACTTAAGCGATAATATCGATATCAAGCCGGGGCTTAAGGTCGGGGTTGATTGTGGAAACGGTATGGGAGGGCTTGTAGGCCCGGAAATAATCAGACAAAAAGGGTGTGAGGTTACAGAGCTTTATACCGAGCCCGATGGGAATTTCCCAAATCACCATCCCGATCCCACTGTTGAAGAAAATCTGCAGGATTTAATCAAAGCAGTTAAAGAAAATAATCTTGATATTGGAATCGGGTTTGATGGTGATGCGGACAGAATAGGTATAGTAGACGAAAACGGAAACATAGTATGGGGCGATATGCTCATGCTTATTCTAGCAAGGGATGTATTAAAAGAGGTTCCAGGAGCTCAGATTATAGGCGACGTAAAATGTTCGGGCAGACTCTTTAAAGCTATAGAGAGCAGCGGCGGTAAGCCGCTTATGTGGAAAACAGGGCATTCTCTAATAAAAAGCAAGATGAAAGAAGACGGTGCTTCCCTTGCAGGAGAGATGAGCGGGCACATATTTTTTGCACACAGATTTTTTGGTTATGATGATGCGGTTTATGCAGCGCTCAGGGTGCTTGAAATACTATCCAAAACAGGCAAAACGGTTTCAGAATTGCTCTCAGACATTCCCGATGCATTATCCACTCCTGAAATAAGAGTTGACTGCCCGGATGATATTAAATTCAAGGCTGTGGATGAAGTAAAAAGTGAGCTGTCACAAAAATACGAAGTAAATGGGATTGACGGCTTGCGGATAGAATTTGCTGATGGCTGGGGCCTTCTCAGGGCATCAAACACGCAGCCCGCTGTAGTTCTTAGATTTGAAGCCCGGGATGAAGCAAGACTGCAGGAAATAAGGGACATAGTAGAGCGGCCTTTAAATGAGGCCGTAAACAGGCTTGGGCTGACTTAAATGTTTGTAAAAAGGGCGCTCACTCTACTTAGTCGATTTTTATTACTGTAATAAGTCATATTATTGGTTTTTTACTACAATTAATAAATCCTTTTGGCATTTTATTTGCACTATAAATTTCCGGCACCTAAAAGAGATTTGGGTGTATAATTATTAATTGTAGGGGCTAACTTTTACAGGAGAGAGTAAAGAGATGCTTGATAGGATAGTACTAATATATGAGCAGAATACTAAAATAGCAAACTATAATAGCAAACTATTTAAATTCAATCATAAAAGGGTTTGGATTTCCTACAGCAACCGTTTCAGAGCCTTTGGATCTTTTGGATAAAGCAGAGTCATTCAAGCCCGATTTGGTACTTTTTAATATAAGCAATGATAATAAAGATAACTGTCTGAATCTGGCAAAAGAAATTTATGCAAAAACTAAAACATGTTTTCTATTCGTTTCCGATCCTGAGGCTGCTTGCGAAATTGAAAAACAGGATTTGGATTATAACTACTATTGTTTAATAGAACCCTTTGAAAAAGATGAGCTTAGAGACAGCATTAATTCTGTAATTGATAAAAATAAGCCCGTATCAAATAATGATTCATATGATGATAAAGAAGAAAAAAGAGAAACAGATGACTTTTTTTCTTCTGCAGTTAGCACTCAGGAGGCTGAACCAGAAATAGTGCAAGCTGCTAAAACAGAAAATAAACCTCAAGAGATGCCCGGCCATGTACTCAAATCTGTAATAGAAGCAACCCATAAATACAGCACAATCGATGAAATTTTAAGCGATATATCCGGGCTTCTGCAAAACAGCCTGGAAAACGTAGATTTTGTTTCCGCATACACTACTGTTAATCAAAAAGCAGAGCTAAGATGTTCTGCAGGTTTAAATGACAATGCCGCAGCTCCTAGATCACTCAACTACTCCAATGGGCTTGCTTGGGCTGCAATTATCGCTGAAGACATTGTATATATTAAAGATATTAATGAGAGTAAATACGTTATAGAAGCCGATAAGCAGCCTGGTTTTAAATGCTGCATTTCTCTTCCGCTAAAACAAAACGGTTTAACCATTGGTTCATTAAACCTTTTTTCAGTCCGCGATACGGATGCTTTTTCAGATGAGGATATGGATTTACTAAACACTTCCTGCCGTCAGATTGAGTTAACTTTCAGTTATTTAAGTAAAAATGAAGAACTAAAGGAATCGGAAGACCGTTTTCAAAGCCTGTTTGATAAATCCCCGGTGGGAGTATTGCTGCTCGACAGCGGTTATAAGGTATATCAGTGCAACAGAAGGATTGCTGAAATTTTGCAGACTACTTTTGACAAAATTGTCGGACTCGACATAAGAGAGCTTGGTAATGAAAAATTTACCTCTTCAGGAAGGAAGATGCTAAAAGGCAGTTTCTGCCGGTGCGAATTCAGCCTTAAAATCCCCGGCAAGAGAAAGGCTACATGGCTTATGGCCTCTCTCTCCTTCGGTGGACTCAAATGAAGAGATAAAGGGCGGAATGATTGTCCTTGAGGATATAACGCAAAGAAAGAGGATGGAAAATGCGATTACAGAAGAAAAAGAGATGCTCTCCATCACTCTTAGGTCAATTGGCAATGGTGTCATAACAACAAACAGCGAAGGGGAAGTAATACTGCTAAACCATGTAGCTGAGCAGATAACAGAGTGGTCGCAAAAAGACGCTTCGGGAAAGAAGCTCGAAGAAGTATTGATTTGGGATAATGAGGCAAACACTAATATAAATGATATACAGACGGGGCGTGCTTTACAGCAGGGCAAAATTTTGGTAATGGATGATGATGAGGTCATAAGAGAGATTGCAGGCTCCATCCTGGCTTATCTGGGCTACGAAGTATCTTTTGCCTCAGATGGAAAGGAAGCTATCGATCTTTATAAAGAGGCCTTTGAAAATAATGAGAAATATGATGTAGTAATTATGGACCTTACGGTTCCCGGAGGAATGGGCGCCGAAGATACGATAAAACAGCTAAAAAATATCGATCCAGATATAAAGGCTATAGTAGCAAGCGTATATTCCAACGCGCAGATAGATAGTCTCTAATTTTTATAAGTACGGTTTTAAGGGCGCTGTGATAAAACCATACAAAATCGAAGAGCTTACAAGGACTGTAAAAGATGTTTTAGTTGATAAAAATATAAACAGTCTCCCTATATAAACAGACTGGTATTGTTACAATTTATTAATTAGCTATTAATCACCTTGACTTGAATTATAAAATAAGTCAGACTTTCAAAAAAAATCTTTTTAGGGAGATCTTGTATGAAAAACTTTCAGACAAAACTGCTTATTTTAGTAGCTTTTCTATCTTTTGGATTATTAATTACAAGCTGTGCACAAAAACTTGAGAAAGAGTTTACTGATGCTCAAACTGAATTAGATAAGTTCATTGAAATGGGTGGAGACCCTGATGATATTGCAGAAATCGAGGCAATGATTGATGAGGCGAGACAATTACTTGATTCAGGAGATCGTCTCGGTGCACAAAAGTTGCTTGAAGATGCTAGAATAAGAGCTATAGAACTACAAGGTGAAATGATGAAAGCAAACACTACCAGCGGCCCGCCACCTGTTGGAGGTACTGAAATAGAGATTGGTCTTGATGATGTTTTATTTGATTATGATCAGTCAAGAGTAAGGGCAGATGCAGCTCCTTCTTTAAGACGAAATGCTCAAATAATAAAAGATAATGCAGCTCGTATAGAAGTTGTGATTGTTGAAGGTTATTGCGATACAAGGGGAACAGATGAGTATAATTTGGCCCTTGGAGATAAAAGAGCTAAATCCGTTATGGCATACCTTGTAGGAATTGGTGTTGATCCTGCAATGATCGAAGCAGTTAGTAAAGGCGAGACCGATGAATGGGGTGCAGGTGTTACTGAATCCGATTATCAAAGCAATAGAAGAGCGCATTTTAAAGCAATTGCAAGTGGCACACTCGATAATACTATGATGGAATCAGACAATACAATGATGGAAGAGGTGCAGTAATTTACAAATAGATTATGAAAAAACATTTTTTAATCTTATTATTTCCTGTTGCACTTGGCACGGGCTGCGTAGCCACTCATGACGATATGGGCAATATCTATGCAAGGCAGTCAAGACTTGAGGCTAAGACCAAAAAGCTTGAGCAGAGGGTAGAAGAAATGCAGTATGAGTCGGGAGTTGACTCATTTTCTGCCTCTGAGCAGAAAATTGCCGAGCTTGAGCAGAGAATTGCCGAGCTTGAGCAGAGAATTGCCGTTCTTGAAAGGTCTCAGCAAAGGCTTACAACTATAGTTCAAAGATCCAGCAGGTATTCCAGCGCAGATCCTGTAAGCCCTTCAGATTCAGAAAAACTGATAGATGACGGGAATGTGGCTGAATTCGCACCATCAGACGTAGATCAGGAAGCGGTTATATTCAACAGGGGCTATAAATTCCTTAGTGAAAACAATTATGAGGAGGCAAGGGAGAAGTTTTCACTGTTCTTACAGAAGTATCCGCAGTCTCCCCAGGCATCGGATGCGGCTTTCTGGATTGCTGAATCGTATTTCAGACAGGGCAAGTATGAAGAGGCGATCCTCGAGTTTCAGAAGTTCATAGATGACTATGACAAGGATATAAAGGTGCCTCTTGCGTATTATAAGCAGGGTGAATCGCTTGTAAGCATAGACAGGAAGCAGGAAGCGGTGATATTCTTCCAGACCTTAATTGATAAATTTCCTCAATCAGAAGAAGCAAGGAGCGCAAAAGAGAAATTGCGGGCTTTACAGTAAATATTTAAAGCTATTGTAAAAAATGCTTGTGTAATGGTTACAAATGTATTAAAATAGGAAAATCTGTGAATGAATATACATATTACAGTACAGCAAAAAAATATTATAATAGTTAAAGGAGGAATGTAATATGAGATGGGATGTAAAATTATTAACAATTGTACCAGCGCTATTGGTTGGGTTGATGTTGGCAGGTTGTCCAACACCGCCGCCGACACAGGAACTTGCAGACGCAGAGGCAGCATTTGCAGACGCAACAGCAGCAGGCTGTCCTGAATGTGCGCCGGAAGAATGTGCAGCAGCTGAAAGCGCTCTTAATAAGGGTAGATTCCTAGCTACTGATTTCTGCAGTGAGCTTGAAGCAAGAAGAATGCTGATCGATGCAAAAGCTAAAGCATTAGAAGCTATGAATAAGTGCAGTATTCCTCAGCCGCCAGCACCTGCACCAGGAATGAAAGATGTGTTCTTTGATTTTGACAGATCAAACATAAGGGCAGATGCCGAAGCCGTACTTGCAGAAAATGCTGAAGTAATGAAAAATAATCCTGACCTTACAATTGTTATTGAAGGTTATGCTGACCTTAGAGGTTCAGTGCAGTACAACATAGGCCTTGCTCAGAGAAGAGCAGACAGCGCCAAAGCTTATCTTGAGGGTCTCGGTATTGACGGATCAAGGATACAGGCTGTTGGAGTTGGTGAAACAGAGATATTTGGTGAAGGTACTTCAGCAGATGCTTATCAGCTAAACAGAAGAGCACATTTTACATCTGGAAATTCTCCAGGCGCTCTTATTTATTTTAAAAAAGCTGACGAGCAGCCAGCTTCATAAAATTTAAATATTAGTTATTTAAAGACATATAAAAGGGAAGGGAGCTTTAAGCTTCTTTCCCTTTTTTTATTTTTTGATTTATAGCACTTGACTTAAACTATTTTACTCTGTTTATTATTCCCTCTTACAAACTTTTTAAATAAACATTTTTGATGTCCACAACTAGATCACATAACTATTTTAAAAAGGCAAAGAAGCTTATGCCGGGAGGGGTAAACAGCCCCGTGAGGTCGTTCTCTGCCGTTGGCGGAGCTCCTGTATTTATTTCTAAAGCGAAAGGGCCTTATCTCTATGATGAAGATGGAAACAGATATATAGACTTTGTCGCATCATGGGGGCCGTTAATCCTGGGCCACTCACACCCAAACGTTGTGAAGGCGCTAAAAGAGGCTTCTGTGCTTGGAACAAGCTACGGCGCACCGTGTAAGGCAGAGATTGAGCTTGCCGGTATTGTAACAGGATCTTTTAAATCAATTGATTTAGTGCGTATGACAAACTCCGGCACCGAGGCTACTATGAGTACCGTGAGGCTTGCAAGAGGCTACACGGGCAGAGACTATATAGTTAAGTTTGAAGGCTGTTATCACGGCCATGCAGACTATCTGCTTGTAAAAGCAGGCTCAGGAGCTACCACCTTTGGCCATCCGAGCAGCCCCGGGGTGCCAAAGAGTTTTACATCCAAAACCCTGCTGGCTAAGTACAATGATATAGATTCAGTTAAGAAATTATTTAATAAATATGGGGATAAGATAGCGGCAATAATACTTGAGCCTGTTGCAGGAAATATGGGAGTGGTAACCCCTGGCAAAGGTTTTTTAAAAGGGCTTCGTTCTATTACAAGAAAGCATAAATCACTTCTTATCTTTGATGAGGTAATAACCGGTTTCAGACTTGGCAAAGGCGGAGCGCAGCAGCTTTTTGGAGTATATCCTGACATTACCTGCCTTGGAAAAATAATAGGAGGAGGACTTCCCGTAGGGGCTTATGGCGGTAAGAAAGCAATTATGAAGCATATCGCTCCTGAAGGTCCTGTATATCAGGCCGGTACTCTTTCTGGAAACCCGCTTGCAATGGCAGCGGGGATAGCGACATTAAAAGAGCTTGCAGGAGCTTCAGTCTATAATAAACTCGAAAAAACAACTGTTAATTTTGTTGCAGAAATAAGAGAAATAATAAAAAAACAGGGTATTAATGCCACTATCAACCAGATTGGCTCTATGTTTACTATCTTTTTTAATAGTGGGAAAGTTGCTGATTATGAGACTGCTCTTAGCTCGGATACAAAAATTTTCTCAAGGTTCTTTAAAAATCTTTTGAGTGCTGGTATTATGTTCCCGCCTTCGCAGTTTGAGTCTGTATTCATATCTACAGCTCATACTGATAAAGAGCTTAATTTTGCGCTAAATTCGATACATAAAGCGCTTAAAAGTTTATAGGTTTGGAGGGTTTTTAGAAAGTTAATAATAAAAACCTCGGTTGGGCAAAGTATATAGCAGTAGGCATTGAGCTTGCATTTTCTGTTATAGCGGGCTTGGTGTTAGGTGATTATATAGACGGAAAACTTAAATTAGATACGCCATGGTTTACTTTTCTCGGTCTTTTAATCGGCCTTTTTGCAGGTACAAGTATATTAATAAAGTTATTGAAACGTTATGACAACGACAGTGATGAGCGAAAGTAGTATTTTTGAGTTTAGCAGGATTGAAAAAGCCGCGCTAATAGTAACGCTTGTAATAGTTAGCGCCAATGCGCTTTTGGGTTATCAGGATATGGCCATGGGAGTTGCTGCGGGCGGGTTTTTATTTACCGCAAACATAATTGCAATAAGATTCGTTGTTAATCTTCTAATTGGCCAGAAACAAACCAAGGTTTTTAGCGTTTTTGCAATAGTGCTTAAGATGATAATGCTCATTGCTCTTGCAGTTGGGCTTTTTATATTTACAAAGATAAATATTTATGGGTTTTTCATAGGCGTTACAGGAGTAGTTATAGTTCTTATAGGAGAAAGTTTGAGAGGTAATAAATAGATATGGGACATTACAGCTGGTTTACGCACCTTGATTTAATTAAATATGATCACATTTTCGGAATGATAATTGTGTTTGTTTTGCTTTTGCTTGCCGCTTTAAAGATAAGGTCAAACATTGCTAAATCCGATACAGTGCTGCCCGAAGAAAATTTTTCTTTAAGAAATGTATTTGAAATACTGTCGATAGACTTTCTTCTAACTCTGCTGGCAGGAATATTTGGATCAAAAAAAGCTGCAAGGACGTATTTTCCCCTTTTAGCGACTTCTTTCTTCGTTATTCTTTTTGCAAATATACTTGGTCTTATCCCTGGTTTTCTGCCGCCTTCAGGAAATTTCAATACCACTCTTGCCTTAGCGCTTGTAATTTTCGTAATGTACAACTATTACGGAATTAAGGAAAACGGCTGGAGCTACCTTAAGCATTTCCTGGGGCCTATGATCTATCTTGCCCCGCTTATGCTAATCATTGAAATAATAAGTCACCTTGTAAGACCGCTTTCGCTTTCACTGAGGCTGTTTTGGAATATGACCGGTGACCACCTGGTACTTGGAATTTTTACAGACCTGACTCATATAATAATCCCAGTACTTTTTGTCGGCCTTGGTTTATTCGTTTCATTTTTACAGGCGTTTATATTTACGATTTTATCTTCAATATATATTTCACTATCTATTGCACATGAACACTAAAAATAAAATTACATTAATAGGAGGAGGTAAGCATGAATAAGTTATTTGCCTTTATGAGTGTTATGGTTTTAGCCGTCCTGGCTATTGTAGCTCCCGAAGTTCTAGCGGAAGCAGAAACAGCGGGTGAAGCAGGACAGGCAGCTGGACAAGCTGTGGCTTCAGGGGGAGGGCTGGGTAAGCTCGGTCTTGCCATAGGCGCTGGTCTTGGTATCGGAATAGCAGCAGGTGTTGCAGGGCTTGGACAGGGTAGAGCAACAGCGGCGGCGCTTACGGGTATCGCAAGAAACCCGGGTGCGGCTTCAAAGATTCAGACACCTATGATTATCGGTCTTGCTCTTATCGAGTCACTTGTGATCTACGCTCTGGCCATCACATTTTTACTACAATCAAAAATTTAAACACTTAAAAATTTGGGGGTAGCGCTTTTTTGCGCTCCCCTTAATTTCTACCTTTAGGTTTCCTATAACCGAATAGTACTGTTATATTAAGATAATGAGATTTAAAACAGTAATCTCTCTTTTGCTACTTGTAGTTATTTGTTCTTCCTGCTATTCGAGGGGAAAATTTGCCCAGAGTGCACAACATCTGCAAGAAGCCACCGAAAGGTACTATCAGGTGCTCAAATGGAAGTATTATGACAGGGCAAAAATATTTATAGACCTCGAAGACAGGGCTCTATACGAAGATTTCGTTCTAAGGCTCGAAGAAGATCTCAATTTTACAAACTATGAGATAAAGAGTTACATATATTCGGAAGACAAGAAAGAGTGTGAAGTGAAGGTTGCGATAACCTACTATACATATCCTTCGGTTTCCGAAAAAAAAGATGTGCTGTATGAGAAGTGGGTACAAAGGGGAAGCACATGGTATGTAAAACCCGATTTCTCTCATGAGTTTTATCAGTCACCGGAAAAATAATCACTGTGCCGTAGTAAAATTCTGTCTTACATAATCAATAGCCTGATTTTTATTTGCAATCATTCCTTCAAGCTGCATTTCTTCAACACTGTTTAAGATTTCTGAAAATATTGGCCCAGGCTTAAAGCCAAGCCTAATCAAATCATCGCCTTTTATTAGCGGCTCTGGTTTAATTTCTTCTTCAGTAAACTCTGATAGCTTATTCTGTACAAAATCATAGGCTGCCAGCATTCCGTGGCTCGCCTCGCAGTCTGCTTTATGGAGCGCCATATGGTCATCAAAGTAGTCCATTCCAACAAAGCGCTTGAAGGTACTGCTTTTCATGTTAAATACGTCTTTGAACCTTAGGTGTTCCCTTACAAGTGACACGATTCTCTGGGTCTGTTTGTTCGAAAGTTTCAGCTTCCTGCATATTTTTTTAGACATTGCGGCGCCTACTCTGTCGTGGCCGTTAAACCTGATTCTGTCCGAAACTGTATAAGTGGGTGGTTTGCCAACGTCGTGAAGCAGGCCTGCAAGCGCAAGCTCAGGGCTTACATTTCGATCTGAGTTAGCAAACAGTTTATCCAGCACAAGACAGGTGTGAACAAATACGTCGCCTTCGGGATGGAACTGCGGAGGCTGTTCTACCCCTCTCATTATTTCCACATCCGGAAGAATATGATTGAGCAGACCATATTCACTAAGACTCATAAGACCCCTGCCCGGATTATTCTGAGTTATGATAGA
>JABAHS010000462.1_pt3 | contig 16063 bp, 14 predicted proteins | sample 7062111 | NCBI WGS metagenome assembly JABAHS01 (sample SAMN14534600, study PRJNA622989) | marine sediment metagenome | biome: marine biome [ENVO:00000428]; feature: marine pelagic biome [ENVO:01000023]; material: deep marine sediment [ENVO:00002113]; isolation source: pool of 4 deep marine... | reverse complement strand
GGCGACTCCCGCAGCTATCGCTACCTCGCGGAATCGATACGCATGCACCCCTGCCAGGAGGAGTTGCTCGGCATGCTGCATGACTGCGGCTTCGAGCGTTGCAGCTACTTCAACCTGAGCGGTGGAATCGTCGCAGTGCACCGTGGCTACAAGCTGTGAAAATGGATGAGCGGGTCATCTACGAGGGATTTGGGCGGCGCGTGCTCACCGCGCTCGTCGACGTGATCTTCCTGCTGCTCGCGGCTGCGGGGCTGGCGCTGCTCGGCTTCGCCGCCGGCGCACCGTTGGAGAGTTTCAGCGACCATCCGGCGTGGTGGATTGCGACGATCGTGTGCGTGCAAACCCTGTGCTGGGCCTTCCTTGGCGCGACGCCGGGCATGCTCCTGCTCGGCAGCCAGGTGCTCGCCGTGGACACGGGCCGGCGGTTATCGCTGGCGCGTTCTTGCCTGCGCTGTATCGGACTATGGGCCGGGATCGCCTGCCTCGGTCTCGGTGTCTTGTGGATTATCTGGAGTCCTCGCCATCAGGGGCTGCACGACAAGCTGGCGCGCTCGGTGGTGGTCAGGGAGGACGAGTCCCTGCTGTCACTCGAAGAGCTCGCGGAATCGGTCGAATGAGCGCGCAACCGGTCGTGCTCGCCGGCATTCAGAGCGTCGTCAATCGCCTCTTGAGTCTGGACCCGGAGCTCGTCGAGGGCGTCGCGGACCTCGAGGGTGCGGTTGTAGAGGTCTGCGTGCAGGGCCCCGACTTGCGCTTTCAGCTGCACGCGTCGCCTGCCGGTATCGAGGTCGTGCCGGTTGAAGATGGCGAAGGCGCCATCGCGGTAGAGCCCGATCTCACAATCAGCGGACCGCCTTTCACGCTCCTTCGTCTGCTCGGGACGCTCGATTCTGTAAACGGCGTTCTTCCACCCGAGGTAACCGTGAGCGGTGATCTGCACCTGGTGGACAAGCTTGGACGACTGACCAAACGAGTGGATATCGACTGGGAGGAGCCGCTGTCGAAGCTCCTCGGCGATTCCACCGCTCATGAAATTGGACGCGGCATCCGCGCGGCACTCGCATGGGCGCGCACGGCATCGGAAACCATCGCCCTCGATCTGGGTGAGTATGTTCGCGAGGAACGCCGTTTCACGCCGACGAAGCTCGAAGTGGACGACTTTGCCGCCGGGGTGGACGTGGTCCGCGACGACGTCGAACGGCTCGAGGTGCGGATCGCCAGGCTGGCGGGCAGGTTTCGGGAGATCTGAGCATTGATCCGGTTCCGGCAGGCTCTGCGTTTGCTCTTCATCAACGCCGTGCTCATTCGCCACGGTCTCGACGAAATCATTCTGACGACGCCGTTGCTTCGCCCTGTTCGATTCCTGCTGTATCTGCTTCCTTGGAACTGGGTGCGGCGCACGCGCGCCCCCAGGGCGGTCCGGCTGCGCCGGGCGCTCGAGGATCTCGGGCCGATCTTCGTCAAGTTCGGGCAGATCATCTCCACGCGTCGGGATTTGCTCCCGGAAGACATCGCCGACGAGCTGGCCAACCTGCAGGATCGGGTGCCGCCGTTTCCCGGCGCGCAGGCGCGCGCCATTGTCGAGCGCGCGCTGCAAAGTCCGGTCGCGGAGCTGTTCGCGGAGTTCGATGAGAAACCGCTCGCCTCGGCTTCCATTGCGCAGGTCCATGCCGCGCGCCTGAAGGACGGGCGAGAGGTGGTGGTCAAGGTCGTTCGACCGGGCATCGAGGTCGTGATTCGGCGCGACGTCGGGCTGCTGTATCTCGTCGCCGAGCTCGCCGAACGCTATTGGCGTGAAGGACGGCGCCTGCATCCGCGCCAGATCGTGGCGGAGTACGAGACGACCATTCTCGATGAGCTCGATCTGATGCGCGAGGGCGCCTCCGCCTCCCAGCTTCGACGTAATTTCATGGACTCGGAGCTGTTGAAAGTGCCCGAGGTCTACTGGGAATACTCTCGCCCCAACGTCATGGTCATGGAACGCATCTCCGGAATCCCGATCAGTGACATAAAAGCTCTGAAAGCTCATGGGGTCGATCTGCGGGCTCTGGCCGAGCGAGGTGTCGAGATATTTTTTACCCAGGTCATGCGCCACAATTTTTTTCATGCCGATATGCACCCGGGCAACATCTTCGTGTCTCGCGACGATCCGCAGAATCCACGCTACGTGGCGGTTGACTTCGGCATCATGGGCAGCCTGTCTCCCGAGGATCAGCATTATCTCGCAGAGAACTTCATCGCCTTCTTCAACCGCGATTATCATCGGGTTGCGGAGCTTCACGTTCTCTCTGAATGGGTGCCGGCCGATACCCGCATCAACGAGTTCGAGTCGGCAATCCGCAGCGTCTGCGAGCCCATATTCCAGCGCCCGCTGAAGGACATCTCGTTCGGCCAGCTGTTGCTGAGGCTGTTTCAGACGGCGCGGCGCTTCAACATGGAAGTTCAACCGCAGCTGGTGCTGCTGCAGAAGACGTTGCTCAACATCGAGGGCCTCGGCCGTCAGCTTTACCCGGATCTCGATCTCTGGCAGACCGCAAAACCGTTTCTGGAGCAATGGATGGCCGAGCAGCTCGGTCCGCGTGCCTTGATGCGCGAGCTGAAAAGTCATGCACCTCGCTGGGCAGAGACGCTGCCCGCGCTGCCGGGCCTCGCCCACGAGGTCCTCAGGCAGGCGCGCAGCGGAAAGCTGCGTGTGGAGCTCGGCCCCGGTGAAATCGACAAGATTCGCCGCGAGATGCGGCGATCGAATCAGCGAACCGTACTCGGCGTGGTGGGAGCGGGATTGATGCTCGCCGCAGTCGTGCTGCTGGCAGTCGAGGAGCGATCCGTGGAGGCTGCGACGGTTCCGTTGCTGACGTGGATACTCGGCGGGCTCGGCATGTACATGATCATTGCTGCGCTACCGTGGGATAGCGACTAGCGCCGCTTGCCGTCGGCGCGATGTGTGTTGCCCGGCCTCTGCGCCGCGCGATCAGCTCGCGCACGGAGACGAGCTCGACACCGTAGTACGAGGGCTTGAGCAGCACGCGGCGCAGCACGGCGAGTGTCTCCGGATAGGGATGACCGATGGCGAGTCCGGTGCCCTGGTCGCGCGCGATCTCGGTAAGCCTTTGGAACTGTCTCTCGATGATTTGCGAATCCGGCGTCGGGTCGAGGAACACGTCGCGCCCGATGGCCTGCAGTCCCACATCGCGCGCGGTGCGCAGGGCGACGCTTTGCGCGCTCGTGAGGCTGTCGACGAAGTACAGCCTGCCGTTGCTGCGCATCCATTCCATGACCCATTCCATGGGGCGCAATTCGCGGGTAAGCGAGCTGCCCATGTGATTGTTGATTCCGCTCACGTGAGGCACGGAGGCCAGCCCCGCCTCGAGGATCGCATGCATCTCGCGGCGCGACATGCTGCTGGTCAACGCCCCGGGTCCGAGATTCTTTTCCGCGACATCCGACTGCATGGGGACGTGCAGCAGCACTTCCTTGTCGAGCTTGAAGGCGATCGCCGCGAGACGCGTCGCAAAAGGCGTATGGGGCAGTATGGCGTAGGCGATGGGTCCCGGCAGCTCGATGGCGCGCAGGCCGTCGAGGCGCCGGTAGCCCAGATCGTCGATGATGATGCTGATAGCCGGCAGTCTGCCGCGGGTCTCGACGCTCTGCGCCGCCGACATCTCGCTGCCCGCGAGCGCCAGCGCCAACAGCGCGCCCGTCACCTGCAGCCATCGCCGTGCGCCCGGGCGCCGGTCCCCCGTTGCGGTTGCACGTCGCGCCGCGCGGCCCGGCGGCCACGCCGATGACGCACTAGCCGTCACTCTCAGGAGCTCTGTTTCTGCAGTATCGATAGTCCTTTGAGCAGATTGAGCGCCTCGAAAATCGCGTAGTCGCGGCGCGCGAGGGGTCGTTCCTCCGCGCCCCCCTGTTTCGACGAGTCAGCCCCCTTGCGCTTCTCCGCTTCGCCCTCGAGGTGGCCGGCGAGGTCGGCTTCCTTGATGCGCGAGGTCCCCGACCCCTCGGAGTCCGCGAGCTTGAGATTTTCGAGCTCGATGTCCGGAGAGATCCCCTTGGCCTGAATCGATACTCCAGAGGGCGTGAAGTATTTCGCCGTCGTCAGCTTGAGTGCCGAGCCGTTATCCATGGGCAGGATCGTCTGCACGGATCCTTTCCCGAACGTTTTCTGACCCATGATGATTGCGCGGCGATGATCCTGGAGTGCCCCGGCGACGATCTCCGAGGCCGAGGCCGAGCCGCCGTTGACGAGCACGACGATGGGCGCGCCGTCGAGCATGTCAGTAGGCTTGGCGTTGAATTTCAGCTTCGCATCTTCCAGACGGCCCTCCGTATAGACGATGATGCCATCTGTGAGAAAAGCGTCGCTCACCGCCACGGCGGCACTCAGCACGCCGCCGGGATTGTTGCGCAGGTCCAGAACCAGGCCTTTGAGCGTGCCGTTCGCCTTCTCTTCGAGTTTGGAAATCGCCTCGCGCAGGCTCTCGCCGGTGCGCGACTGAAACTGCGAGATACGGATATACCCATAGCCCGGGTCGAGCATGCGGCTCTTCACGCTGGTGACGCGAATCACGTCGCGGGTGATACTGATCTTGAGCGGCTGATCTTTACCTTCGCGCACGATGGTGAGCACGATATCGGTCCCTGGCTTGCCGCGCATGATTTTGACTGCGTCGGACAGTGCCATTCCTTTCACCGGGGTATCGTCGAGTCGAATGATCAGATCACCGGCCTTGACGCCCGCGCGCTGCGCCGGCGTGTCATCGATGGGCGATATGACCTTCACGAAGCCGTCCTCCATCCCGACCTCGATTCCAAGCCCCCCGAACTCTCCGCTGGTTCCGGCCTGCAGTTCCTTGTAGTCATCGGGAACCAGATAGGCGGAGTGCGGGTCGAGTCCGGCGAGCATGCCGCGGATGGCATTTTCGAGCAGCGTTTTGTCCTCGATGGGCTCCACGTAATCGTTCTTGATCTTCGCAAAGATCTCGGTGAAGGTCCGAAGGTCCTCCAGGGGCAGGGTCTCGGTCTCATTCTTACCGGCGAGCACGCCTTCCCCGAGGGTCAGCGAAGCTCCCAGAAGGGCGCCGAAAGCAAGCGCGGGCATGCTACGAAACAGCGATTTCATCGAATCCTCCAGGCGCTCGGCGCCGTCGAATTTTCTAGAATACAAGCCTCTCCTAAGGCGACACAAGAGCAGCCGTTTGAGCGGCCGGACCCCGGCCGCACCAGCGCATCGGGTCCACCGGGGTGCCTCGATGGCGGATTTCGAAGTACAGGCCGCTGGACTCGAGACCGCCGCTGTCACCGACTTTGCCGATGACCTCTCCTGCGTCGACCCAGTCGCCGACGTCCTTGAACAGCATCTCACTGTGACCGTAAAGGCTCATGTAGCCCTCGCCATGCTCGATAATCATCAGCAGACCGAATCCGCGCAGCCAGTCGGCGAATGCCACGCGCCCGTGGGACACCGCGTGCACGGGGGTTCCGGGTCGGGCGCTGACGAGAACACCCTTCCAGCTTAGTTGGCCGTCTGCCCGTGGAGTTCCGAACCTGAAACGCACGCTACCCGACGAGGGCCACGGCAGCTTGCCCTTGAGCGTTCGGAACGGCACCTGCCGGCTCTCAACCGGCCCGATGTCTGCAAGCTCCCTGGCGAGCTCTGCCACCAGCTCTGCCAGCTTGCTTTCGTCCTGGCGCAGGCGCTCGAGTCTCGACGCCTGCGAGTCTAGCGCCTTGGCGAGCTCGTCGACGACCGCGCTTCGGCGTCGGCGCTGCCCGTCCAGGCGCTGTCTGGCCGCCGCCTTGTCTGCTCGCAGGGCCGCAATCCGGCGCGTGTCGCGATCGATGCTTTCCTTAATATCGGCCAGCTCCTGAAGATCCGTAGCCAGGGCGCGGATGCGCTGGGAACGTTCGCGGTTGAAATAAGCGTAGTAGGTCAGGGCGCGCGCGAGCGTCGCCGGGTTCTCCTGGTTGAGCAGCAGCTTGAACTGGTCCTGACGGCCGCTGGCATAGGCGGCGCGAACGTAGCGCCGCAGACCCGCGCGCAGCAGGGAAATGTTCTCGGCAATGGCCTGGCGCCGTCGCTCGAGGCGCTCGAGGCGAGTGCGGTGCGCGCCGCTCTGCGCGTCGAGCTCTGCGAGCTCGGCATTGACCCGGGCTACGGCGAGCTCGGTATCGCGAAGCCGGGTCGCCAGCGTGTCGCGCTTCATGCGCGTGCGGTCGAGTCGGCGGGTGAGCTCCCGGATCCGCTCGCGCACGGATTCCAGCTCGGTGCGGGCATCGCGCTCCGCGGGGGTCGTGTCGGCTGCCAGCGGCGGCCCCTGCACGCATACCAGGCAGCCGGCCAGCAGAGCGAGCCGCGGCAAGCGTGCCGCCCGTCGCGCCTGGTCCGCAGCCGCCCTTCGATACGGCGTGGTCATGATGCGCATTCTAGTCGCTTGGCGGCCCGTCGTTTGGCCATAGGGCTGACCGTATTTGCCTGCCCCCGCTGTTCACGCTAATCTCGCCCATCCCGCCCGCGGCTGAAGAGCGGCCGGTCGAGGTCTGTGACGACGCGATACCGATGGAGCGACTGCCTGAGTTCATTGCCAATCACTCGAGCCTCGTCCTCGCTTTCGTCGTGATTCTGGCTATGCTGCTCTGGACCCTGTGGCAGGGCGCCAGCCGCGGGCTGAAGAAACTGAGCCCCATGGATGCGACCCAGCTCATCAACCACGAAGACGCCGTGGTCCTCGACGTTCGCAGTGACGGCGAGTTCAAACAAGGTCACATCATCAACGCCGTCAACATTCCCCAGAAGACTCTCGAGGAGCAGCTGTCGAAGCTGGAAAAATATCGCGACCGTCCCATCATCACGGCGTGCCGAAACGGACAGATCGCGCTCGGCGTCGGAAACCGGCTCCGCAAGCAGGGATTCGAGAAGGTGTACAATCTCGCCGGAGGGCTGATGGCGTGGGAAGGCGCCAACCTTCCGCTGGTGAAAAAGTAGGTGTGCGACAATGCTCTGCCAGCAGCGGCCCGCAAACAGTGAGAGCGTGTCATGTCTGAGATAGAAAGCGATGAATCGTGGCGCGCGACGCCGCTGCACGGACAGTTCAGTATCAAGAAAATCTACCTGAAGGACATTTCCTTCGAGACGCCGAACTCGCCGCACATCTTTCACGCCAAATGGGAGCCCGAGGTAGACGTGCATCTGCACAGTCACTCGAGCAAATTCGACGCCGGCGAGTACGAGGTGGTACTCATGGTCACCGCTGTCGTCAGCGTCGACGGCAAGACCGCGTTTATCGCCGAGGCAGCCGTCGCGGGGATATTCGGCATTACCGGTCTCGCCTCCGACGAGCTCGGTCCGACGCTCGGCAGTTACTGCCCGGGCATTCTCTTTCCCTACGCCAGGGAGTTCCTATCGGATCTGGCCATACGCGGTGGTTTTGCGCCCTTCATACTCGCGCCGGTAAACTTCGAAAAGCTCTACCGCGAGCACGTCTCGGCGCAGTTCAGCGAGCAGAAGGCGCAGATCGAATCCTAGGGCTGCGGTCTTGCGACCTGGCCTCGCCATTCGCCCGCTTCCCGCCATGCGCTCGAGGATTTGAAGGTGCCAGAGCCGATTCCCAGGGCTTTCGATGTCGCGGTTCTCGGCGCGGGTTCCTGGGGAACGGCGCTGGCGATCGTGCTGGCCCGCAACGGCCACGGCGTCTCGCTCTGGGGGCGCTCGTCCGAGCAGGTTGCCGCCATGTCGAGAGAGCGCCGCAATCGCCGCTACCTCCCGGAGCACGCCTTTCCCGACAAGCTCGACGTGAGCGACGATCTCGACGCGTCGCTGGCGCGTGCGGATCTGGCTCTGGTGGCGGTGCCGAGCCAGGCCTTCGAGGCGCTTTGCGCGCGCCTGCGCAGCCATGTCCCGACGCTTCAGGGAATTTTCTGGGCGACCAAGGGTTTCGAGCCGGGAAGCGGACGACTGCTCCACGAGGTGGCCGAGGACGCGATTGCCTCGCGGATACCGGCCGCGGTGCTTTCCGGTCCGACGTTCGCAAACGAGATCGCGCGCGGCCTTCCGGCGGCCGTGACGTGCGCGTCCTCGAGCGGCGCGTTCGCTGAGCGGGTGGCGGCTCTGTTCCACAGCGAACGCTTCCGGGTCTACACGGGCACGGACGTCGTCGGCGTCGAGATCGGGGGTGCGGTCAAGAACGTGCTCGCCATTGCGGCAGGTATCGCCGACGGGCTCGGCTTTGGTGCCAATACCCGGGCGGCGCTGATCACCCGGGGGTTGCGCGAGATTGTGCGTCTTGGCACGGCGATGGGCGGGAGCCCGGAGACCTTCATGGGTCTCGCGGGCCTCGGCGATCTGGTGCTCACCTGCACCGATGACCAGTCTCGAAATCGCCGTTTCGGCCTGGCGCTCGGCGAGGGTCATTCCCTCGACGCGGCCGAGCGGTCCGTCGGCCAGGTGGTCGAGGGCATCAGCGCAGCGCGCGAGGCCATGCGCCTGGCCGCCAGGCACGCTGTCGACTTGCCGATTGCGGAGCAGGTGAACAGGGTCCTGCACGAGGGCGTGGCACCGGCCGACGCCGTGCACACGCTGCTCGCCCGGCCGGCGGGCGCGGAGCACGACTAGCCCGACGCCGGCCGCGCTCCGGCGGGCCGCGGCGATTCCGCCTCGGAACCGCGAATCACGACCTTCAACACCTGCTTCTCGATCATCGCGCGCAGAGCCGCCTCGACCTCCTCGATGGGGCGCACGCCGCTCAGCAGCCGCCCGCTCTCGAAACGCTCGTCGCACAACAGCTGCAGTGCGCGACGCACGGTCGCGGGTCGGTGATGGTAGACGCCCTTGACGGTGATCTCGCTGTAGTGAACGTGATGGGTGTCCATCTCGACGCGTGTGCCGGGGGCACAGCCGCCGAACAGCAGCGCCAGTCCGCCCGGGCGCAGCGCCTGCATGCAGTCGCTCCACACCTGCGGCTGGCCGGTGCAGTCGATGCAAACGTCCGCGCCCGCGCCCGCATGCGCGAGCCGGCGAACCCCTTCGGCCTGGCCGCCGCCTCTGTCGATCAACCGGGTGACGGCGGCCCCCATGCTGCGTCCGACCTCCAGTCTCGAAGCGTTGGGATCGGCGAGGATCACGCGGTGGTCGTCGCGGGCCAGCGCGGCGCAGAAAAGCAGGCCGATGGGTCCCGCCCCGAAGACCACGATCTCGCGTGGGCCGGGACGCTGCGTGAGCTCACAGGCATCGATGCCGTGCAGAACGCAGGCGAGGGGCTCGGTGAGCGCTGCCCTGGCGAAATCGAGACCGGCCGGAATCGGGTGGACGCTGTGCGTCACGAAGCGCGCGGGAACGTGCAGGTACTCGGCGAACGCGCCGTTCAGATAATGCAGATCGGTGCACAGGTTTTCGCGCTCATCGCGACAGTACTCGCAGGTGCCGCAGGGCGCCGAGTTGGCTACCACCAGCGGCTCGCCGATGGCGAACCGCTCCAACCCCGGGCCGAGCGCGGCCACCGTGCCGGCCATCTCGTGACCGAACAGGGTCGGCACGCGCAGCATGCGTGGGTGACCGCCGCGGCGGTACACCTTCACGTCTGTGCCGCAGGTGGTCGCGGCGCGAACCCTCAGAACCAGCTCGCCGTGACCCGGTTGCGGCACCGCAAGCTCCTGGATCTCGATGCGCTCCGGACCTGTCAGGACGGCACCGCGCATGGTTTCGGGAAGTGAAGACACGACCATGCCCACGCCGTGTGCTCAGGGGGTGAAGAGAATCTTCAGGGCCTCGCCGCGCCGTGCGATGTCGACGCCGGTGGCGAAGTCTTCCAGGGGCAGGCGATGGCTGATGAGCGGCGTCGGGTCGAGCATGCCCTCGGTCATCATGGCGAAAACGCGGGCCTGCTCCTCGAGTCCACCGGAGTAGCTTCCGAGCACGCGCCGCTCGTGCTTGAACAATGCGTTCAGTTCGAAGCCGGCGCGCTCGCCCTCGGGCGCATGGGCGAACAGCACCACGGTGCCTGCCCGGCGCGTCAGTGCGAGGGCGCTGTCGAGCGCCGCGCCGCCGCCCACGGTATCGAAGACCGCGTCGGCGCCGAGGCCGTTGCTCATCTCCATGAGCCGTTCGTCGGCCTCGGACCCGGGTGCTGCGGCCGCGTCGGCGCCCAGTGCGCGCGCCAGGCGCCGGCGCGCCTCGAGCGGTTCGATCACCAGCGTGCGCAGGTGCGGGTGCAGCGCCTTGAGCACCAGCACGTGCAGCAGGCCCATGCCGCCTGCGCCCTGCACCGCGGCGATGCCATCGGCCTCGACGCCCGCCTTGCAGATGCCGCGCAGCACGCAGGCGGCGGGCTCCATGAAAACGGCGACCTCGTCGGCGAGATCGGTGGGAAGCGTGCGCGCCGCGAGCGCCGTTGCCCGGGCCTTCACCAGCACGTGTTCGGCAAAGCCGCCGGGTGCGAGCAGGTTTTCCTTGAAGGCCTCGCACATGGTCACGGCGCCGCGCCGGCACAGCGCGCACTGACCGCACGCGACATGATGCGCAACCGCGACCCGATCGCCGACACGGAACGCCTCGACACCCTCGCCCACGCAGGCGATTTCGCCCACCAGCTCGTGTCCGAGCACCGTCCCCGCGGGTGCGCTGCCGGTTTCGAGCTTGAACAAATCGGTTCCGCAAAGGCCCGCCACGCGCAGCCTGAGCAGGAGCTCACCTGCCTGCGGAAGCGCGAGCCGGCGCTCCTCCAGGGCAATCCGATCGCCGCCGCGGCAGACGACGACCCGGTGGCTGTTCGGAATTGACAAAATCTGCATGCCTCTTCGCGCGCCCGGGCGATGGCGGCCATGGTAGGCGCAAAGCCCCGGCCACGTCGATGTTACCAATATGTAGGTTCTCGCAGTCGTGACCGGCCCATATACTGGCCGGCAGCAAGCCTGGGACAATCCTCCCGTGCAAGCACGGCAATGAACGTGAGCGTCAATCCGGTCAACAGGCATGATTCCCGGCGCCAGCCCGTGGACGCGCAGGTTCTGCTTGCGCGGGTGCGCGATATCGTCATCGAGCTGCATCCGCACATGCGCGATCGGGTGCACGTGACTCTCGACAGCGCCCTCGACCGGGATCTCGGTCTCGACAGCCTGGCACGGGTGGAGTTGCTGGTGCGTCTCGAGCAGAGCTTCGGTGTGACCCTCAGCGAAGAGACGCTCGCAAATGTCGACACGCCGCGCGACGTTCTGCGGGCGCTGCTCGCTGCGAGCCCCGGCGTGAGCCCGATGGAGGTCGGCCCCGCCGAGGCGACCGTGGTCACCGAGGTGCCCGTGCCGACCGCCGCCGAGACGCTGCTCGAGGCGCTCGAGTGGCACGTGCGCGCGCACCCCGACCGGGCCCACGTGCAGATCTACGGCGACGGCGGTGCGCTGCGCACGATCGCCTACCGCGAGCTCCTCGACGGCGCCCGGGCCGTCGCCGCCGGGCTGCGAGAGGCGGGCATCGAGGCCGGTCAGAGTGTCGCCCTGATGTTGCCGACCGGCGTGGAATACCTGCACAGCTTTATCGGCATCCTTCTGGCGGGCGCCGTGCCGGTGCCCGTATATCCGCCCGCGCGACTGTCGCAGATCGAGGATCACTTCCGCCGCCACGCGCGCATCCTGGAAAACGCCGGCGTCGTCTGCCTGATCACGTTTCCGCCTGCCAAGCGGGTGTCGCGCCTGCTCACATCCCACGTGCCGGGGCTGCGCAGGGTGGTCACGGTCGCGGAGCTGGGCACCGCGGGCCTGCTCCTCGAAGCGAGCGCGGCGACACCGGATACGGTCGCCTTTATCCAATACACGTCCGGAAGCACGGGCAATCCCAAGGGCGTTGTGCTCACCCACGCCGACATTCTTGCCAGCTTGCGCTCCATGGGTGATGCGCTCGAGGCCCGCTCGAGCGACGTGTTCGTGAGCTGGCTGCCGCTCTATCACGACATGGGGCTCATCGGCGCCTGGCTCGGCAGCCTGGTTTACGGCTTTCCCCTGGTGCTGATGTCGCCGCTCACCTTTCTGGCGCGGCCGGAGCGCTGGCTGCAGGCGATTCACAAGCATCGCGGCACCCTTTCGGGGGGGCCCAACTTCGCTTATGAGCTGTGCTTGCGGCGCATCGACGACGCCGCCATCGAAGGGCTGGATCTGTCGTCGTGGCGGCTGGCTTTCAACGGTGCGGAGCCGGTGAGCGCCCAGACCATGGAGCAGTTCCTCGCGCGCTTCGCCCGCTACGGACTGCGTGCGGAGGCGCTTGCGCCGGTGTACGGGCTCGCGGAGGCCACGCTCGGCGTCGCCTTCACTCCGGTCGGGCGCGGCCTGCGAGCCGAGCGTGTGCAGCGGTTGCCGATGACGCGCGACGGGCGCGCGCTGTCGGCCGACGCAGACGACGAGGACGCTCTGGTTTTCGTCTCCAGCGGCGTGCCCATTCCCGGCTTCGAGGTGCGCATCGTCGACGAAGGCGGGCGCGAGACCGCGGAGCGAAGCGAAGGGCGTCTGGAGTTTCGCGGCCCGTCAACCACGAGCGGCTATTACCGCAATCCGCAGGCCACCCGGGAGCTGTTCGACGGCGATTGGCTCGACTCCGGCGACCGCGCGTTCGTCGCCGACGGCGAGGTGTACATCACCGGTCGCTCGAAGGACGTCATCATTCGCGCCGGTCGCAATGTCTATCCCTATGAGCTGGAGCAGGCGGTCGGCGACATCGACGGCATTCGACGCGGATGCGTGGCCGCCTTCGGCAGCAGCGATCCCGCTTCCGGCACCGAGAGGCTGGTCGTCGTGGCCGAGACGCGCGAGACCGACGACACCGCCCGCGCGGCGCTCAGGACACGCATCGAGACGCTCGTCACCGAGCTGCTGGGCATGCCCGCCGACGACGTCGTGGTGGCGTCGCCGGGCACCGTGCTCAAGACCTCGAGCGGCAAGATTCGTCGCGTCGCGCTGCGCGAGTTCTACGAGCGCGGCGCGCTCGCGCCGAGGCACCGTGCCGTCTGGCTGCAGATCGTGCGCCTCGCACTCGCCAGTCTGCTGCCGCAGGCGCGGCGCTGGTGGCGGCGCCTGCGCAGTCTGGCATTCGCGGCCTACGCTTGGCTGGTGTTCGGCGTTCTTCTCGCCATTGCCTGGCCGATGGTGGTCTTCACGCCGGGCCTCGATCGCCGCTGGCGCTGGCTCGGCGGGCTCGGTCGCTGCCTTTTCGCGCTCACCGGCGCCGGTCCGACGGTGCAGGGAGCGGAGCGTCTGCCGGCCGATGGAAAGTTCATCGTCGTCGCCAATCATGCCAGTTACCTGGACGGGCTGGTGCTGGTCAGCGTGCTACCGAGGCCGGTCGCTTTCGCGGCAAAGAGCGAGCTTCGCGGCAACTTCTTCGCGCGGGTCTTCCTCGCGCGTCTGGGCTGCATGTTCGTGGAGCGTTTCGATCGCGCCCGCGGTGCCGAGGACGCGCGACAGGTCATCGAGCGTCTCGAGCAGGGCGCTTCACTGGCGATTTTCCCCGAGGGAACGCTGCACCGCATGCCGGGGTTGCTGCCCTTTCATCTGGGCGCGTTCCTGGCCGCGGTGCAGACCGGCGCACCGGTGGTGACGCTCACCCTGCGCGGCACCCGATCGATCCTTCGTGACCGATCGCTGTTTCCGCGTCGCGGGCGTATCCGCGTGCACGTGAGCGAACGGCTGCTGCCGGAAACGGCCGGCGGCGGTGTACGGGAAAACGCCTGGAATCGTGCCCTTCGTCTGAGCGCGGCGGTGCGCGCGGAAATGCTGCGTCACTGCGGCGAGCCCGATCTGGCGGATCGGCGCGAGCTGTCCTGGTAGCGACGGCGTCGCCGGCTTGCGCCTCAGGCCNNGCGGCGACTCCCAACGCTACCCCGATCCACCAGACGATGTCGTATGAGCCGGTGGTATCGAAGACGTAGCCCCCCAGCCAGGCGCCCAGAAAGCTGCCCAGCTGGTGGCTGAAGAATACGAAGCCGAACAGAGTCGCCATGTAGCGCATACCGAAGATCTGCGCGACCAGGCCGCTGGTGAGCGGGACCGTGCCCAGCCAAAGCATGCCCATACCCGCGGCGAACAGCAGGATGGAGAGGTCGTTGACCGGCGACAGCACAAACAGCGTGATGACCACCGAGCGGGCCAGATAGAGACCGGCGAGGATGCGTTTCTTCGGGTAGCGTCCGCCGAGCACGCCGCACGCGAGTGAGCCGATGATGTTGCCGAAGCCGATGAGCGCCAGTGCCACGGCACCCAAGGCGGGGTCAGCACCGCGATCGATGATGAACGATGGCAGGTGGGTGGCGATGAAGGCGACGTGAAAGCCACACACGAAGAAGCCGGCGGTCAGGTACCAGTAGCCGCCGTGCCGACTCGCCTCGCCGATGGCCTGCGCAAGGCTTTGCCTGACGACGCGCTCGGCGCCCGAGGTTGCTTTACCGCTGAGAGCCGCTGCGAGCGGCACCATCACCGATGACATCAGCGCGAGCAGCAGCAGCGCGGTGCCCCATCCGTAGCCGTCCAGGAAGACCTGGCCGAGGGGCACCATGAGCAGTTGCCCGGAGGAGCCGCCGGCGCCCGCAAAGCCGAGAAAGAGGCTGCGCCGGGACTCGTCCACGCTGCGCGCGACAACCGCCAGAATGACCGGAAAGCCGGTGCCGCTCAGGGCGAAACCAATGAGCAGCCCGGCGCCGACGCTCAGCTCGAGGGCCGTCGACGCGAACGCCATGAGCACCAGGCCGAGCACGTACATCAGGCCGCAGACCGCGATCACGCGACCCGAGCCGTAGCGATCGGCGATGGCGCCGGCGAACGGCTGCGATATGCCCCACAGCAGGTTCTGCAGCGCGATGGCGAACGCGAAGCTTTCGCGACCCAGCCCCAGGTCCGTGGTAACCGGCGTGAGGAAGATGCCGAAGCTGGTGCGGATGCCGAAGGACAGAATCAGAACAATGCTGGCGCACACCAGAATCAGGACGGGATTGCGCCAGCTGCTGGTGTTCATCGCCTTCCTTCAGGCTCGCATAGGCGGGCGGCGCTGCAGTATACGTGGCGGCCGTGGCCGCGGTCACGCGTTCGAGGCGTCGCGCCGCGAGCGCCTCGCTCGCCGTTCGGCCCGCCGGCGAATGCGCCAGCAATTGTGGATGCGCGGATTGCGCGCGAAGTCCCGGGGAATGGTCTCGCGGGTGATGTCCTCGACAGCGAGACCGGCATCGGCGAGGGATCGGTGATCCATGCGGAAGCGCCTCAGATGGTTGGAAAAAAGCAGCACGCCGTCGGCGCTGAGAAGCCGCGCCGCAAGCCGGATGAGCATGGCGTGATCCCGTTGCACGTCGAGGGTGCCGGTCATGCGCTTGGAGTTCGAGAACGTCGGCACGTCGAGCAGGATCAGTCCGTAGGGCTCACCCTCGCGGGGCTCATTCAACCAGGCGAGGCAGTCGGCCTGAATCAGCGCGTGCGCTTCGTCGACGAAGCCGTTCAGCGCCAGGTTGCGGCGTGCCCAGTCGAGATAGGTAGCGGACAGGTCGACACTGGTGGTAGCGAGGGCGCCGCCGGCGGCGGCGTGCACCGAGGCCGCTCCGGTGTACGCGAACAAATTCAGGAATCGGCGACCCGAGGCGAGATCGTGCACCATGCGGCGAAGCGGGCGATGGTCGAGGAACAGGCCCGTATCGACGCGATCGCTGAAGTTTACCAGCAGCCTGCAGCCGTCTTCGCGCACCTCGTGCAGGACGTCCTCGCAGGCCAGCCGGAGGTACTGGCCGTGTCCCCGGTGGCGGCGGCGGGTCTTGAAAACGACGCGCTCGGCGGGCAGCTCGAGCAGCGCCGCCACGCTCGCGAGCACCGTCTCGCGCCGCGCCGCCGCCCGCGCCTTCGGGATACTCGCCGGCGCCTCGTACTCCTGGGCGACGACCCAGGTCTGCTCGGCGCGGTAAACATCCAACGCAAAAGCGTACTCGGGCATGTCGGCGTCGTAGAGCCGGTAGCAGTCGATGTGCTCGCGCCGCGCCCAGCGGCCCACCTCGCGCAGATTCTTGCGCAGCCGATTGGTGAACATCGGCGCGTGCGCATCGCCGTCGCCGGC
>JABAHS010102044.1_pt2 | contig 16064 bp, 16 predicted proteins | sample 7062111 | NCBI WGS metagenome assembly JABAHS01 (sample SAMN14534600, study PRJNA622989) | marine sediment metagenome | biome: marine biome [ENVO:00000428]; feature: marine pelagic biome [ENVO:01000023]; material: deep marine sediment [ENVO:00002113]; isolation source: pool of 4 deep marine... | reverse complement strand
TCTTGCGCAAACTGCTTACCACGATACCGAGACCGATTGCAATCAATATCACCGGCCAGAAATCCGCAAAATCTCTCCAGTAAAAGAGCCTCATGTTCCTCAACAAAAACACGACGCCGAAAAATAACAAGATACCGCCCGGAATCAGAACGCCCCAATCTTCCGGTTTCACCGAAAATAACACAAGAAACCCCAAGCCAAAAGCAATTAAGAAAATGGGCCAGTAATCCTCAATATAATAAAGGTAGAATTCATAGGGAAGCAAGCCGTAATTTCTGAGGAAGAAGAAGAGTCCTAAAATGAGCAGTATTGTCGCAGGAAATGCTGCCCCCTTATCTTTTTTGGTAAAGATCGCAACCAGAAACAGCACACCCAACCCTAACAATATCAACGGGTAGAGGTATTCCCATCGAAAATAAAAAACATTGAGTCGGTCTAACAAAAAATAGAGACCCAGCAAAATCAGGATAACTCCCGGAATTAATGACCTCTCTCTGTTAGCCATACAAATCTCTCCTTTTGAAAGAAACTTATTTCTGAGTTTTGGCCTTTTGGGTAGTGGGTTTGGAACCAGAAGCTGATGGATCGACTGCAGACTCTTCCGGAACGACAATGAGCATGACAATATAAGCAACAATGCCGGGGATGAAGTTTGTGATCAAGGTAACGATTGCCCAACCAATTCTGACGATGGTTGGATCAATGTTGAAATAATTGGCAATCCCCCCGCAAACTCCTCCAATCATTCGTTCTTTCACGGATCTCGTTAGTCTTTTGTCCATGTTTTTACCTCCTGCCGTTTCTTGTGTTTTGGTTGCCTCGTCTTGCCTCTCTTTCTTCGTGACTTGATAAATGTAAATCACGCCAATGGCAATCAAAAGGATGGCCAAAAGTAGTTCAAACTGACCGCCAAACCACCATGGGTTCCAGCGCCAACGAAAATGAAATGGATGGTAGTTAAACCAATTCAACTGTTCGAAAAGAAAGAATCCGCCGATAGCAATTAGAATCACCCCCCAAATTAAAGCTGTGTTTCTGGACCCGCCCCTATCCTTCGGCGGAGGTGGCTCCTGACTCGGATTTTCGGGAATGATGACCCAGCCGATAATATAAGGGAGAATGCCAAACCCCGCGAAGAACACCGAGATTACCCAAACAACACGAATGATGACCGGGTCGATATTCAAGTACTCTCCCACGCCCCCGCAAACGCCAGCTACAATTCTGTCTGTTCTGGAACGATACAGCCTCCTAATTTCATCTTGATCGTTGTTCTTATCGCTTTTTGCTTTTTGGGGCTTCTGTGGACGTTTTTCTTCTTTAGGTTCTTCTGCCATAGCAATTTCCCAAGTAAGAATTTGTTTTGATTTTAATTACATGGTAGGTTTCTAGACAATGAACGGAAAAAAGAGTGGAAGGTTTCGTTACGATTACTTGGCATATTGTCGCTCAATTTCCACTATTTTGCCCACGCGCTTTTCATGGCGTCCGCTGCCGAACGACGTCTCTAACCAAGCTTTCAAGATTTGTTTGGCCACGTCCAAGCCCAGCACTCTGCTTCCCATGGTTAACACATTGGCATGATTGTGCTCGCGACTGTTTTTCGCGGTGTAGACATCGTGACAGGTCGCCGCCCTTACGCCCGGCACTTTGTTCGCTGTTATCGCGGAGCCAACTCCTGCGCCATCAATGATTACGCCACGCGAGCCATGTCCTTGTGCGACTTTCCTGGCCACCGCATGCGCAAAATCGGGGTAATCCACAGAGTCCGTTGAGTGAGTGCCCACATCCTCTACATCAAGTCCTAACTCCATCAGATACTGCTTCAACTCCTCTTTAAGGTCAAAGCCGCCGTGATCCGAACCGATCACGATTTTACTGTCCACATCTCTTTTGGAAGCCGAAGCTGATGAAACGATCGTGGAAGACGGAGATGCTTTGATGATCTCAATATAGTGGGCTTTGGCTAAATCGGCAGCGGCTGGTGTAACTACCGTGTGGGGACCTATCGGAATCTGAAATCTACGAGACCGCCAGGCGTCGATTACATCACGTTCCGTGAGTAGCTTTTTCATTGACGGTCAGTCTCGATTCTCTGTTTCATCGATCATGGGTACAAACCGCACGGCAATGCGCGCCTCCTTCCGAATAGACCCATCAGACTGTTTTGAAACTACGAGCAACTCCTGGCTGGCTTGTCCAACCGGTATTATCATCTTTTTTCCGGGTTTCAGTTGCTCTAACAACGGCTCAGGAATATGGTCTGGCGCTGCCGTCACGATAATGCCATCAAAGGGAGCGTATTCCGGCCAGCCCTGGTAACCATTGTCGCACTTGAGGGAAACGTTATAATAACCCAATTTCTTTAACCGACCCGCGACTTCAATAGCCAGATTTTCGTTTACTTCAATTGTATAAACTTGGTCGGCAAGTTCGGCCAAAACCGCAGCTTGATACCCGGAACCGGTGCCTACCTCGAGAACTTTTTCGCCTCCTTTCAACTCCAATGCTGCTGTCATGTACGCCACAATAAATGGCTGGGAGATAGTTTGATTGTCGCCAATCGGTAGTGGCGAATCGTCGTAGGCCAACTTCTCCAACCGTTCATCGACAAACCTGTGGCGCGGCACGTTTTCAATCGCTTTTATGACTAATGGATCGACGACGCCACGCGCCACAATTTGCCTTTGAATCATCTTCCGCCGCAATTCACGATAAGCGTCTGAGTCGCCATGTTTTAAGGAATTCTTTGTCTTGATATCAAGCAATTGTTAACAACCTGTTTCTTAAGATTCCCAAATTTGAATATAATAATTAATCTTTTAAGAATCAAAAATTAGTTTAGCCATATGGTAGGGTATGTATATTTTATTCATAAAAGTCCATTTTGTTCAAATTTTGTTGCGTTTTCTCGCTAATTACTCTTGCATTTTGAGTAAATGTTTCTCAACGCTCTTGGCCATAGCATTCAGGTTGTATCCACCCTCTAATAATGACACAAAGCGCCCTTCGGAGCACTCCTTGGCGAGGGATTTTACCGCCTCCGTTAGATGCGCAAACCCATCTTCGGTCACCTGCATGCTCGCAAGAGGATCGTCACGATGGGCATCAAACCCCGCCGAAATTAAAATAAAATCCGGATTAAAATCCCGTACACTCGGCATAATCTGTTTTTCAAACATTTTCAAATATTCTTGGTCTCCCAGGCCCGCTGTAGACGGCAAATTTAGGGTTGTCCCTTCTCCTTCACCCATCCCGCGGTCTTCAGATTTTCCGGTGCCAGGAAACCAGGGATACTGATGAATGCTGACATAGAAAACAGTGGCATCGTCATAAAAAGCATTTTGGGTGCCATTGCCGTGATGAACGTCCCAATCAATGATGCAGACCTTTTCGATCCCGCAATGTTTTTGCAAATATCGAGCAGCAATGGCCACATTATTAAATAAACAAAAGCCCATGGCTCGACTTCGCTCGGCGTGATGTCCGGGCGGCCGAACAGCGCAAAACGCATTCTCTACTTCGCTATTCATAACAGCGTTGCACGCCTCTACGGTTGATCCAACTGCTAAGAGGGTTGCGCGGTAGGAGTCCTCGCTCACAACCGTGTCCGCATCCAGAAACTGCAAGCCGGACTTACAAGCACCTTGTATCGTTTCGATATACGACCGCAAATGAATTTCTTCAATCCAATCCAACTCTGCTTCTTTTGGTTGCAGCCGAGTCAGACTGGCAAACACCTCGGAGCCATTCAAATAATCCATTAACCTTTGCAGACGTTCGGGGCGTTCGGGATGTCCCGGTCCGGTTTTATGATAGAGAAAGGAATCGTCATAAATAAAGCCGGTTTTGCTCAAGATTACTCCTTACAAAAAATTATGAACGAATTTCCAATGAATTTGAATTGCTGTTTAGTCGCTGAACGAAAGTCCCATTAAACAAAAAGACCCCTCCCTAACCGGCAAGTTATTGTTTTCATGCCGGGCGCGTTCATCCGATTGGAGCAGAAAAGGCTATGTTTATTCACACGCTATTTCGACACTTTTAGGCTTTTTTGTACCTCCACCTCTTCCTGCGGACCCATTATCTGAATCTGATAATTACCGGGTTCAAGCTTGCCGACTCTGCAGACCTCTTCGAACGGCACCAACACCTGCGCCACCATCTTACTCGAATCATGCTTGACGATGGGAGTTATCTCGATAAGTTCATTTTTTACATTGACATCGAAGCCCTCTAACGAATAGGCTGGCGATGGCAAATTGCCTTTTACTGTTACCTCAACGGTTTCCTGTTCGGAGACGGTTTTCTCCGATTCTATCGATTCGAAATATATTTTGTGCTGCACGGCTTTCCTCTCTTTCGGCGCCCCGTTCTTATGTGACGTACAACCGGTCTGCAACATTGCCCCTAACACAATGATGAGTAACATAACATTTAGCTTCTCGATCATGAGTTTAACCCTCAAAAATGGTTATCATTCAACGGTCTTCTTTGGCTTGATCCAAGAAATCCTCGATCCCCTTTATAATAGCTTCGGCCGCCTCCTCTTTATACTCGTCAGACTTGATTAAGATCTCTTCTTCCGGGTGCATAATGAACGCCGATTCGATGAGCACGGCCGGCATCTGCGGCGGTCGGCACAAGGCCAGATTGTCATAAAATAAACCAAAATTCCGGAGCTCCAATTCATCCAAAAGACGCTTTTGAATGGCTACAGCCAACGGATGGCTTTGAACATGATAGTAGTACGTACTCGTGCCCCGATTGGTAAATGGATCGACGCCGTCAGGCAGAGCATTGTGATGAATACTCAAAAGCAGATCCGCTTCCAAAAATGCGGCCATTTTCGTTCTCACGTCCAAACTGGCTCCGTGCTGACCTTCCCTCGTGAGAAAAACCTCCGCACCTTTATCTTCCAATTCTTCTTTAAGAACCATGGCCAATTGCAAATTGGCGTTCTTTTCTTTTAACCTTGTGGGTCCTATAGCTCCGTCCACAGGGCCATGTCCCGGATCAATGCAAATAAACAAACACTTGATTTCATACTTTTCCGGTGGCTTCTTAATTTCAATGACCAGATTTTTATCTTCATAGTAAGGATTAAATCCCCACTGCTGCTTATGATGCAATTCGACAGTCAGTTCATAGACTCCGCTTTGAGGTTGCGACCATTTTATCAGCTTTATGGTCGGATCATCAAAATCGTATCGAATCCAATCTGTGTTAGACGTAGCTCCGTAAACGCTTATTTTCAAAGCAGAGGGACTGCGAACTTGTTCAATCTTAAATGGCAACCGCTCCTGCAGATAAACTCTTACCTTCACCTTGTTCTCCAGTTCCTGGGTTCGAACCAACGACACCCGGCTTGATGGAATTGGAGTTCCTTTGGGAAGCAATTCCAAATTGCTTGCAGGCACCCACAGATTTTCAGAATCGGTCAAACGTGCTCTGTAGTAGTTTCCGTGCTTTCCCGTAATCAGCAATTTGACACCCTCCGGTAGAAACTGCTGGTAGCCCAACGCGGGACCGGTTCTGGCAACCGTAAGCTCTTCTTTTAGAACCGCAATTTGAGGTATCTGTTCATTGCGAACCGTAAGCTTGCCTGGTGCGGTCGCCTGCAGATGAATGCCATCCATGCCCTTAAGATTGAATATAATCTCGGCGCTATCAAGCCTGGTGTCATGCGGAATCTTAAACACGCCGGTGTACACCCCTTCAATGGGGGAAGACGCGGACGCCCGGCCATTACCAAAAACTGCTTCGCCCCAATCAAATACATTCCAGGGTTCGGTCTCGTTCATGGGGCCGTGTGCAATCAACCCCGGAATGGTACAGGTTGCCATCAGACCTGGGGTGGCTTTGAACGCAACGTGGATGTAGTCTCCTGAAAGCAGCTCAACATCTTCTTGGGGAAAAATATAGGTCGAATCGATCGCAAACGAATCCCGCGGAATCGTTGATAAAAACGGCCTTACGAAAACCTTGCGCACAACCTCCACGCTCTGAGTGTCGTGAACCGCCGTGCATCTGAAGCTGAAGTCACCAGAAGTCACAGGCACGACGCCAAGAAACGCTCCGTTTGGATAGACTCTGGTTGGTATTTCATTGACAAACACTTTGGCTTTTGGTATGTTGGTCGATCCGAAAACAAAGGTCGAATCGAACGCATTTACCGTTTGCTCTTCACGCGGATAAACCACATCAAGCTCAAGCTGAGAAAAAACCGCCTCTGTTTGAAAAATGAGGAAAATGGTTAATGTGCAAATCAAGCCTCGCATGGGGTCTTTCGAAAGCAGCCACAGAACGACTTGAGTTATAAATTTCGAATTAATTGTATTAATTAAAAGAAAGTGAATTTGATCCTAAAAGTCAAGAGACCAAAGCTAAGTGGAAACAAAAAATTAGAAACACCTGCTTATCAGCATCAGATCGTATATTGTTTCGAACACAGATGAACTCAGATGTGCGCAGATTTATTAGCTTGAACTATTCATGAATTTAATAACACTTGTAGAATATGGGTGAGCAAGAATATTATATTATATTAATTAATGAACATGGGGTTATGGAGTGCTGGATCAATGGATTTATGGAACCACCCGCTGTCAGACCAGTACTCCAACAATCCATTAATGCTTCAACATCAAATCAAATGATTCCACATTTTTTTATTTTGTTTCAGATTCATGAATTATTCAGGTTAGATACGAGTTATGAAGAGTTGTGAAGAGTCTATCCGTGAAACTGACTGAGAGTGAATTTTACTAAGAAGGAGACGTTGTCGGCGGGTTTTCTGGTTGGTTATTCTCAAACGGAAGCATATGACGCATGTGAAGTTCAAGTCACTGACATACTAAAATCAGCGGAGGTCTTGTGCGAATCTGTATCCCAAAACAAGAATTTGTATCGCAAAACAAATGCCGTGCCATCGGTTCGCCTGCGTTACATTTAGCTTTTGCGTTTCTCGTCTTCAATTTGGTGGACATGTTCCATGAGGACATTCTTGGGACAATTATTGAGGAAATGCTTGCAAGTCATGAGCAGGATGAAAAGATCATCCAATTGTCCGATAAACGGAATCATATCAGGCAGAAAATCGAAGGGGGAAACAACATAAATGAGTGCCAACAACAACAGAAGCTTGGGAGAAATTGGCATTCGTGGATCTTTGAGTAAACGCCAAAATAATTTGAAATAGTGCGGCAAATATCTGATGACGTGGATGAAAGCGATGGGATGGCGCAACCCTTCGGCGAACAATCTTCTGAAGCGAATCATGATTTTGTCAAATCATACTTTGCTGGCAAGTTCGCCAAAATTCATCCCGAAGCAGAACATCTACTTCCTGACCTTTCTTGATTTTCATCTGGTGGCCAGGAATCACCATGTAAGCATTGCTTTTTGCGAACGCCAAAACGTCTGCCGATCCTTTTGAGGCGATGGGTGTGGCAATCAAACTATTTTGCTGATAGTGTACCCAAGCAGGCGCATAATTCGCTCGCTTCGTCTTACTTCTGAAATCTTCGCTTAAAATGGCGGTGAGTTTGGGACTGTGCACTTGCTCAAAGCCCATCATCTTCCGCAATACCGGTTTCGCGATCACTTCAAACACCGTGCTTGCAGAAACCGGATTGCCAGGCAGGCCGAACACGAGAGTGTCTTTCCCGGTGCCGAAGACGGATGGTTTGCCCGGCTTGATATCAACTTTGTCATAGAGAACCTTCACGCCAAGGTTAGCAAAAACATCTTCCACCAAATCCAAATCGCCCATGGATACACCACCCGAAATAAGCAAGATGTCTTTTGTGAGGCCGTGCGCAATTTTCTCGCTGAGCTGATCCAGATTATCCGGGGCGATTCCCAACCATTCGGGGGTTGCTCTGCATTCTCGCACCTGGTTGAACAGAACATATCCGTTGCTGTTTCTGATTTGCCCGGCACGCGGCGTTTGCGGAACCTCCACCAACTCATCACCCGTCACCAAAATTCCAACAGTCGGCCTTCGAAAGATTTCGACCTCCCTCTTTCCCACTGTGGCCAACACGCCAATCACTGCCGGACTGATAAGCATTCCCTTCGTGAGCACTTTTTCTCCGCTTCTCAGCACCTCAGCTTTCTTTGCGACATGATTGCCGAGAATGACGCCTTCCAGTATCTTAACCTTTTCCTTGTTAATGGATTGAGTTTTTTCAACCATCTGAATGGTATCAGCGCCCTCAGGCACCGGCGCACCGGTCATAATCTTGGCCGCCTCGCCCTTGCCAACCCTGACTTCGGGATAAACACCAGCCGGAATAAACCCAACCACTCGAAGTTCAACAGGAGCATCGGTCACGTCGGAATGTTTAAACGCGTAACCATCCATAGCAGATTTGTCCCACGGCGGAATATCGATGTCGGAGTAAACATCTTGAGCCAGGACAAAACCGTTTACATCGAAAATGGAGACGGTTTCCGTTCCGATTGGCGATGTCTCGGCAAGCGCAATCTCAATGGCTTTTTGTACCGGAATCATATTGGATAACCGGGTAGAAATTTCAGATTAATATCGTTCAACTACGCGGAAGGGTTTGCCATGCTGGCGCTTGAATCGCTCACCGAAGGTTTCAGCGGCTTCCTCGGTTTCAAAGGCTCCCAACCAAACCAAATACAAGGTCCCGTTTCGAAGATTCTTTTCTCGAACCTCGACAGGCAAGCCCAAGTCCTTGCAGTAGTCCTTTAAATTGAGGGCATTGTTGACCTGGCTAAAAGCACCAATTTGCAGGGTATATTCTCCGCTGCCATTGGAAATATCCCCGTTTGAAAGCTCTTTGTCACCATAGATGTTTTCACGGAGTGCATTTAAGTCTTTTTTAGCCAGCTTTGTAAAAGGAGAACGCGAATTTTCTACCAAGTATTTTTTCAATTCCTCATAGCAAGCGTCATCCTTTTTTATTGCACACTGACTCGCCATCGCAAAATATCTTGCGTCGTGAATTGAGGGCGAGCGCGGAAATTTTTTTTCAAATTCCACAAACTTCTTTCGGGCCGAAATATATAATCCCCGGGAAAAGTAATACTGGGCTACCTTAAACAAGGCGTCTCCGGCGTACCTGGAGGTTGGAAACCGCTCCATGAGCTGCTCATATTTCTTGAGGGCCAACTCGGCATCGGCTTCAGTCAAGGCATCCAGGTAAAACTCGAATGCCGTTCCCCGATAGCGGTCCATCAAAGTTCGGATGTCCTGCCGAAGCCGTGACGGGTCGCTCTTGCGCAACAGTCTTTCTAAGTCGACCTCCGGTTCCTGGGAAAACAAAGCTGTTGCACTTAGCAACACGGCTGACCCCCATGTAAAAAGAAAAGTCAAATCACGTCTCCCTTTTTGAGAGAACAATGCAATTTGACTTTTTCGATCGACGTAACTAAAGTTACTAATTTCGAATAGAAGTCTCCCACTCAAGGCACTCCGGGCATCTCCAAAAAGGTTCTTCCGATTCATAACCACACAGTTTACATTTAAAAAACTCTTTTTGCTTCAGCGACTGCTCGATGATATCCAGAGCCTCTTGAACCGCCTTATCGTTGGCACCAGTCTTGTGGTACAATTTGACGAGATACTTCTTGGCCTGTTTGTTCGTTGGCTCTTGCTCCAAAACTTCCAAACTCGTATCGATAGCTTTTTCGATTTCGCCCTTTTTTTCATAAATCTCAATTAACGCGAGTCGAGCCATCAGATTGTTTGGTTGGGTCCGGATGATGTCCAAGTACAGGTTTTCAATTTCTCCAAAAACTCCCCCCTCGTATAGCAGTTGTTGGATACGCTCGAAGGCCAAATAGGATTGATTGGGCACTCTCTCCACAAACTCTTTAAGAACCTTGAGAGCATCTCTCTTGCGACTTTCCCTCCTGTAGGAGTCAGCAAGGTAAATATAGGCAGGAGGAGTTGTGGGATCAATTTTGATAGCATCTCGGAAGCAGTTTTGGGCTTCTTTCTCGTGGCCATTTTCGATGAACTGCATTCCTTGTTGAACTCGATATAAAGCGAGTCTACCGGATTTACGACCATTCTTTTTGTGCAATTGCTTGTAAGCCTGGAATGCATTCTCCCATTCTTCTTTTTGTTCATGAAGCTGGACCTTCATTTCCTTTGCCCAGCGCATATTCTTATCTTCTGCCAAAACTTTGTTGACAACACCCAACGCTTTATCGTATTCCTTGGCAGATTCGTAATCCTTCGTCAAGCTCCACAAAATATCGGAACGTTGTTTGAAAGTTAAACCACTTCGAACCGTCAGGTATTTGTGGACATTAATTGCGCGTTCAATCTGCCCCATCTCCCGAAGAATATCCCCGATTTTCAGATACGCGTCAACATTATTGCTGTCCTTTGACACGGCTTCTTTTAGCTTCTTCAAAGCAACTTCGCGATTCCCCTCGAGAAGCAGGTTCAAACCCTCCGCATAGTCAGCAGCGGCCTGGTCCACTGCTGTGGAGTCAGGACTCCGTTTGAATAAAAGAAATGCAACCATCGCAATGATTGCACTGACGATTACAAGGATCAGTATGGCTGTGAAATCCATGCTTGTTTTATTTTAAGTCTCTTCCTTAATATCAAATCCGGTTTCTTCCTCACTGATGGGTAGGTTTCGCAGGCTTTCAAGTTCATGCTGCATTTCCAGGTTCTTCTTTTTCAGTTTTCGGATTTCGCTCTTCAATTGAAGAACCTGAAACACAGACACGATGAGCCAAAACAGAACACCAAGGCCGAATGAGACATAGATTACCATCCACAATTGGACATTATGGTATTCCCACACATTGTGGAGAAAGACAACACGTGTGAGTTGATTGGTGTTCTGCAGGGCAAAACCAAAAACCAACAATATTACGACGACTGCCAAAAACCATCTAATGGCCCACATCGTTTCTCCCTCAGTTCAAATGATCATGAGCTAACTCTTTGAATCTTGCTCGGATGACTTTTCCTCGTCTTGTTGAGCAGCTTCGGCTTCCGTTTTAGCCTCAGCCATTTCAGACTCACTCTCGCTCTCGCCCTCAGCATCACCTTTCTTCTTAGCCTCAACCGCTTCAGACTCGCCTTCGCTCTCACCCTGAGCTTCTGCTTTCGTCTCAGCCTCAGCCGTTTGGGAATTGCTTTCACCCTTGACATCGCCTTTCGAATCCGTGGTCTCGGATTTTTTCTCCTTTTCGGTCCCCGAAACTTTAGCTTTTGCTGATTTCTTTTTGGCTCCAGAGCCTTCGACTTCTTTTTCGTATTCGGCGATGGCTTCTTCATCATCGACAGCAAATCCGGGTTGTTGGTCACTCGTCGCTTTGTCGGTTTCTTGTTTCTCCGAAAGAATAATCTTCTTATTCTCCTTGTTGAATTCAATCACGGAGAGCTCGAGTTCATCGCCAACTTTGTAAGCGTCCGCAGGTTTCCGGATGCCTTCCTTCTGTAATTGCGACATTGGCACAAAACCGTCCACACCATCAGGCAACTCGATGATCACACCCTTTTCAATCATGCGAACGATCTTGCCTTTGGTTGATGCTTTAGGTTGATAGGTCTGTTCAAATTCATCCCATGGATTATCAACGGTCTGTTTATATCCGAGCGAAATCCGGCGATTCTCTTTATCGATGTTTAACACCACCACTTCGACTTCTTCGCCTTTCTTAACCACTTCACCTGGATGCCGGATCTTCTTGGTCCAGGAAAGATCTGAGATATGAATAAGGCCGTCAATCCCTTCTTCCAACTCAACAAAAGCGCCAAAATTGGTTAAGTTTCGAACGATGCCTGTTTGTTTGGAATTTTCCGGATATTTGGCTTCGATATCCGCCCACGGGTCCGGCTCGAGTTGTTTCAGGCCAAGCGAAATCTTTCTTTCCTCATGATCGATATTTAAAATCTTGGCTTCAATAGTCTCGCCAAGCGAAACCATTTTCGAAGGATGCTTGATATGTTGGGTCCAGGACATTTCAGAAATGTGAATCAACCCTTCGACACCTTTTTCAAGCTCGATAAATGTCCCGTAATCCGAGATATTCACAACCTTGCCTGTAACCACATCCCCTTCTTTATACTTGTCCTTAACATTATCCCACGGATGGGGCTGCAGTTGCTTAAGACCCAATGAAATACGATCTTTTTCTTCGTTAAAATCAAGCACCTGCACTTTGATCTTCTCATCGAGGGAGACCACTTCAGAGGGATGGCTCACACGCCCCCAGGAAAGATCATTAATATGAAGAAGTCCGTCAACTCCACCTAAATCTATGAAGACGCCAAAATCGGTAATATTCTTGACGCTTCCTTCAAGGATTTGTCCTCTTTCAAGATTCTCGAGGATCTGCTCCCTTTGTTCTTTCATGCCCTCTTCGATGAGCACACGATGGGAAACGACAATATTTTTTCGCAATTCATTGACCTTGACAATTTTGAATTCCATCGTCTGGCCAATGAGGGCATCAAAGTCTCGTATTGGCTTGACATCTATTTGGGAACCCGGTAAAAATGCATCAACACCCATGAGGTCAACCACAATTCCGCCTTTGATTCTGCGCATACAGGTCCCCTCGATAGTCTCGTCATTTCTGTAGGTTTCCAGCACTTTCTCCCATTGCCGCATGAAATCGGCTTTTTTCTTGGACAGCACCAATTGTCCTTCGTTGTCTTCGACATCGTCCAAAAAGACCTCAATATCGTCTCCGACGCTGAGAGAGTCTGGATCCTTGAATTCGTCAATGGGAATGGTGCCTTCCGACTTAAAACCTATGTCAACGGAGACTTCTTTGTCATTGATTCCGAGCACTTTCCCCATAACCAATTCACCCTCAGCAAAATCGGTCAAAGTCTGCTCGTAGAGGTCCACCATCGCGTTGTACTCTTCCTCGGTGTACTCTTTTTCGTCTTCCAACTCCTCAAGGGTGTAAACCTCTTCTTCATTGGAGGAAACTTGGTTGCTTTGTTTCTTCACTTCCGTGGCATCACCTCCATTCATAAGTTTTGAGTCATGTTCATTATTTTGCGTAGCTTCCGGCATAAAAATGTACCTCCTTTATATTATTTTTTTGCGAACAGTCAATAAACTTTGGTTACGTTTTCTATTATAAAACCAACAACTTGTTCAAGGTTTAAGTTTGTCGTATCCAATTCGACCGCATCATTTGCTTTTCGCAAAGGAGCGATGCTTCTTTCTTTATCTTGTTTGTCCCGGCGCTGGATGTCTCCCTTTATTTCTTCCAAGTCGGTGTTTTTTTCGGATAGCTCTACTTCTTTGTACCTTCTCTTGGCACGTTCCTCTATGGAAGCATCCAAATAAAACTTGAAGTCGGCATCCGGAAATACAACGGTTCCAATATCTCTTCCCTCTAAAACGATTGACGTGTTTTCGGGAATCTCCCTCAACTTTCGATTGACGGCCTCGCGCACCTGTGGAATTTCGGAGACGGACGAAACCAGGGCGGTCACCTCAAAAGACCGTATTTCCTTGGTAACGTCCCGGCCATTCAAAAAAATCACAGAACTATCATCACTGTTTTCTAATTCTATTTTTGTTTGGTTCAAAACGTTAGACACCGATTGTTCATCATTCAAGTTAATGCCATTGTTTAAGAACTGCAGTGTGTAGGCACGATAAATCGCTCCGGAATCAACGTATGAAACACCCAACTTTTTCGCCGCCAATCTCGCAACGGTGCTTTTTCCGGACCCGGCTGGACCGTCAATCGCAATTACCATAGTGTATTTAACGCCAAACTCGAAATCCTAAACTTAAACCGGATAAACGGCACACGCGTTTCAATCTATTCTTATTTGACAAAGATCTCGCTCAGTCTTTCATTCTGAGGCCGTGTTCTTCATTCGAGAAAATCCACCCAACCAGTTTGCCAATATTGATGGTTTCTTCTTCCATCCAATATGTCCGATCCCTGTCGAATCGGGAACTGGTGTCATCAAGGGGTATGGACTCCATTTCTTCGAAAATCTTTCGAATACGTTTTTGCCAGATCCGCATATTGCTGACTCTTAAATCCACCCATCCGTCTTTGGCCCACTGATCGATAGCTTCGGCACTCACCTTAAAGCTCTCCTTGTCGCGATAAGCGGGGATCTTCATATGTGGCCCTCTCAGGAGTTTGACTCCGTCTTTCAACAGAATCGGGATGCCAATGGATAAGATTGCAGATCGGAGATTCTGATTACTGGCTAATAACTCTTGCATCTGTGCCGAGAATTTCTCAAGATCTCCGTCCAGTACGTTCTGCATGGTACCGCACGTCAGTTTGAGAAGATGCGCTTCGTACAAAAGTTTGCTCAACCTTGGCGGGCCAAGCAGCTCAAAGGCAATGCTGTCACATTTGTGCTCGTCCATTAACACCTGCATCTTGGAGAGGGCCGATTGGCGCATGACTCCGGCACGATACGTCGGACCCATTGTGGCGTTGTCCAGGGCGTTGATCACGTCGTGACCGGTGTTGCCGCCTCTTATTTCGTAAACCACGTTTCGAGCAATTTCCTCCGGAGTTACAAGCTCCATCTGTCCGGAAGAAGAGATGGCAGCAAACTCACCGTATGAAAAAATCCCATTCTCCCCCGTATCAACGTAGACATCCTTTAGCACTTTGTCTAATTTCTTGTAATTGCCGAACTCATTGAGATGCAGTTCATCTTTTATCGTCACGGCATCATCGGGCGGGCAATCGTACAAGACCACCGGTTCGCTTCCTCGTTTTATTTCACCAAACGCGATCTTTTTCCAGGCGATGGCCGCTGTGGGTTTAATTTCTTTGGTAATCGGTGCGTCAGGTGTGCGCGCCATGAGAAACAACAACAGACTGTGCGCCCCAGCGACCGCCGATTTGCTCAACAACGTCCGCGACGGCTTCTCCTCCGAATGAGTATAAGGTATGTTGAGTCCCATGCCGCCGGTGCCACTGGTTCCGATTTTTACGTAAAACCCCGTCTTTGATCGCCGCATCGCTTCGTACAAAATCTGAACATGTCGGATCAATTGCGGAATGTACAGCGTGCAGAGTATTTTTTCAACTTCAGCTTCAAACTTATCTGAATAAGATTTCTTTTCCTTAAACTGATTCAACTCGCCCTTTAAGTTGTAATATCCTCTAAACACATCCTGATAAGCGACGGCCGTCGCTGAGTTAACACAATCTACGATGATGTGAGGGCGAAAGTGATCGATTGCCTGAAATAAATAGGACTGCTTTAGCATGTCTTCCGACAGATCCTCCAAAATGTCCGAAATCAGCCAATTTCGATATTTTGGGTTTTCCAGAATATCCGCACGACTCAGTCCTTGCATTGAGTCGCGCACAAAGATATTCCCCCAATAAGGCGTAATCCCGGTATCGGCCGTAGAGGTTTTCTTCAGCGCCGCGCAGGCATCCTTGGCTTCCCGCTCACGGAGCGACAGAACAATCAACTCTTCAGGGTTTTCTTCAAGCATCTTGCGACAAATGGCCATTCCCACGAGACCCCAGCCGCCAAACACCATGACTTTTTTGTTAGTAATTTCCATGGTTCCGCCCAATCTCGGTTCTTAACTTATTTAATTCCTCTGAGGATAATTTCCGCCACTGCCCAACAGCCAATCCATTTAACCTCAAGGAAGCCATGGCAATTCTTTTTAGTTCCAAAACGTGATAGCCAAGGTGTGCAAACATCCTTCTTATTTGTCGTTTCCAGCCTTGATGAATTGTAAGATGCACACGCCGTCTATTCTTTGATTCCGGAAACACAATCCTGCATTTCGCGGTTTTCCCTTCCTCCAGATAAATGCCATTCTCTATGTTAATTTCGTCATCCTTGTTTAATTCGGAATCCAGGTAGACTTCGTAGGTTTTGTCCACGTTAAATTTTGGGTGCATCAATCGATAGGTTAACTCGCCGTCGTTGGTCAGAAGCAGCAGTCCCGTCGTATCGATGTCGAGACGACCCACCGGAAACAATCGCGTGTCCGAGCTTATCAAATCGACAACTGTTTTCCTGGATTTTTCATCCGAGACGGTGGTCACGACTCCCTTCGGTTTGTTTAGCAAAATATATTCGAGAGCAG
>JABAHS010041520.1_pt3 | contig 16068 bp, 18 predicted proteins | sample 7062111 | NCBI WGS metagenome assembly JABAHS01 (sample SAMN14534600, study PRJNA622989) | marine sediment metagenome | biome: marine biome [ENVO:00000428]; feature: marine pelagic biome [ENVO:01000023]; material: deep marine sediment [ENVO:00002113]; isolation source: pool of 4 deep marine... | reverse complement strand
GAATGCTACAGTTATGGCCGTGGCTGATGAGATAGCTTCTGCTGCGGGGCTTCTTATGGAAAAAGCAGACGCTGTTCCTTTGGTGCTTTTCAGGGGTTACAAATACGATTCTGAAGGAAAGGGAGCCAAAGAATTAATTAGGGATCCTGAAGAGGACCTTTTCAGATAGTAGATAATTATGCAGATACTACATGACACATTTATTAGAATAGCCCACAGGGGTGCAAGTGGTTATGAACCCGAGAATACGATTAGGTCGTTTGAGAGAGCAATAGAGCTTAATACGGACATGATTGATTGAGTTTGACGTGAGAGAATCTATTGATGGACACCTTGTGGTTATGCATGATGAAACAGTAGATAGAACAACTGACGGCTCAGGGTTTGTATCCATGATGACTCTAAGTCAATTAAAGGAGCTTGATGCCGGTGATGGGGAGCAAATACCTACGGTTCAAGAAGTTCTTGAGGTTGGAAAAGATAGGACAAAGTTTGTTCTAGAATTAAAGCAAGATGGGGTAGAGGACAAGGTCATCTCACTTCTAAACAGTTACGATCTTTTGGATGATATTTTTATTGTTTCTTTTAAACCGAAAAGAGTGAAGATGATAAAGGAGCTTGAGTCTAGAGTTAAAACGGGACTAATTATCCTTGCTGCAATAAACCCTGTGGAACTTACTAAAAGTTGTGGTGCCGATTTTATTGCCCCCTATCATAAATTTATTACAAAATCACTAGTAGAAAATGCAAAACTAAGCGGACTACATACTTTTACTTGGACAGTAGATGAGTATTTAAAAGCCCAAAGTCTAAGAGAAAAAGGTGTAAGAGGAATAGTAACAAATAAACCTGATGCTATTTAGCTAATAGTGCAACTGATACTATCGCAAACCCAATACCGGCCATTTCTCTTAGGTCTAATTTTTCTCCCAAAAATACTAGAGCAAGCACAACAGTAAGTGCAGGGTACGCTGCAGACAATGGAGCAACAATTGATAGTTTTGCATACTTTAGCGCAATTATAAAAAGTACTGTCCCTATTCCCCAGCAAAGGCCCATTAACAATCCAGGATAATTAATCGAGAAATCAGTAAAAATTGTTTTTCGGTTATACAGCACAAAAGTTGTAAAAACTGTTAGTGTCCCCACTGCTTCAAAAAAATAGACCCTGTAAGGTATGTCTTTTAGAGAAGCCAATTTGCCAAAAAAACTTCCAAATGAAAAGCATACGATTGCAAGCAGTATTAAGATAAACCATCTTTCGCCCATTTTGATCTCCTGTGATGATTTGATTTGTAAAGTTGAAAATAAACATTAACATGCTTTTAACTTTTCCTGAATACCATCTTAATTCTCAGGTGTTGTAATTAAAAATGCCACCTCTTATCCGATCCATAACCCTCTCATAACCTTGGGTCCTTCTTGGCTTACTGAGGGTGATTGAGAAATCACCCTCAGTCTCTTTTATAATGTTATTCTTAATGGTTGATGGTACAAATGATTGGGAAGAGGGTACTTCTCTGCCTACTAGAAATTCAAAGAGATCTTTTTCTAGTTGTATTTCTTGTTCTTACATGGAATTCAGGTGGTTTGTTTTTAATCCATTCAACAAACTTCTGTATGTTCTCATTTTCCAAGATTCTCTCAATTGTATGATAATGATTGAACAGTTCTCGCTCAGTAAAGTTTGCATGTATTTGTCTATGGCAGATTCTGTGAAGAAGAACAATATCCTTGCCTTTAAACGTCTTGGGGATTAAATGATGTTTACTAGGTTTTTCTGGAAGTGGGCGCTTACATAAAGGGCAGTTTGGATTGTCCATTCTGTGCTCTAATTCTTGTCGGAATTAAAATATCATCTGCCTTCTTTTTATAAACGGCGTGTGAACCTGGTCTTTCTTATAATTTCCTGTAAGAGCATAAAGAATCATATTTATGCCTAATCTAAATGCTCTTTCCCTCTGAGCCTCTCCGCCTGGTATTACGCCAAATTCCCATTTGCCAAATTCATCCTCAGACCAAGCGCCTCCCAGGTCATTTCTGGAATAGATTACAGAGGTTCTATCTTCATCTCTAAAAGTGATTCCTTCAAGGTAAGGTTGTACTATTTTCCTTCCACTTGGGGAGTTTAGAATATAAAAAGACTTGTAAACTACATGCTCATTAGTTATCGGTGTGAGTGGGACCTCAGGGATTATATTTGCAAGCTCTTCTCGAATTTGTGTATCAAACTGTGAATCTTCTTTTCCTGAGGTGTCGTCAATTATTAGAGTCCCGCCTAGTTTTAGAAACTTTCTAAGTTTCCTCCTTTCCTCAGGGCTAAAAGGCTCAAAGCTGCTATCACCGGAAAGATAGAGGAACGGGTATTGGAATAATTCAGGATCACTAATCTTAATACTCTTTCTTTGCTCTGAGACATTAACGCTTGTTCTAAGTTCAAGTGACGTCATAAGTCTTTTATAGGCCCTTGGTCTTGTATCCCATTTGCCATCATAAATGATTTGGGCGAATTGAAACTCAGACCCTTCATAAATACCCATGAGCGGCAATGACAATAAAATCAAGAGTCCTAGAGCAGTATTTCTCATATAATTGTTTCTTTTGAAAAACATAATAAAATTTTGAGGGTTTTATAACTTGCTGTCAAGAAAAATATACAATTATAGGGGGCAAAAAAAGTAAAAAACACCTTCACCATTCAATAATTACTAATGGGGAAATAAATCTGGGTGTTAAAATACCAAGCGGAATGTTCTTAAAAAATTCTAGGTCTTTATTGTAAGACCTAAAAGAACAACTTTACTAAGCACCTGCTTTAACAACTTTAGTTGCTTGAGGTCCCTTTGGTCCGTCTGTTATTTCAAACTCTACAGCTTCACCTTCTGCTAGGCTCTTATAACCTTCGCCTTCAATAACACTGTAATGAACAAATACGTCTTTATCTATCTCGTCTGACTGGATAAATCCGTATCCTTTAGAACTGTTAAACCATTTAACTGTACCCTGCATATAAATACATTCCTCCTAGAATCTACTTCAAAATCAATATCGCACTTTTTGTTAAATTTGTCAAATAGTTATTTTATGTTGATATATTTGATAGAAAGAGCACTTTCCGATAGGGTTATATCTGTATTCCAAAGACTAAGATCTATGTAGAGCAACTGTTCAATGGAAAAATATAGAGAAGAATTTCCAAATGCAAATCATTTTATATACCTTGACCATGCCGGGGTTTCTCCTGTTTCATTAAGAGTTAAAGAAGCAGTTACAAAATTATTGCAAAATGCTACGGGAGAGACGCCTTTAGATTACAGCTCGTGGACTACTAGAATCGAAGAAATTAGAAGCTCTTGCGCAAAACTAGTAGGATGTGATTCAGAGGAGATAGCGTTTGTAAAGAATACCTCACACGGAATATCTCTTGTTGCTTCTGGTCTTGATTGGAAAGAAGGGGATAATGTGATGGTTTTTGAGAAAGAATTCTCATCAAATGTATATCCCTGGCTCAACTTAGAGAAGCGTGGTGTCGAGGTAAGGTTTATTCCTTTAAAAGACGAACGCATATTATTCGAGGATATTGAGAATTTGATTGATTCCAAAACCAGGCTTATCACAATGAGTTCAGTACAGTCTGTTAACGGTTTTATGATCGATTTAAAGAAGTTAGGAGATCTCTGCAAAGCAAAGGAAATACTGTTTTTTGTTGATGCAATTCAGAGTCTTGGAGCGGTTTCTATGGATGTCAAAGAATGTGGTGCTGACTTTCTATCAGCTGATGGGCATAAGTGGCTTCTTGCTCCTGAAGGAATAGGGGTTTTTTATTGCAGAAAAGAACTAGCTTCTAAAATAGATCCAAACCTTATCGGTTGGAAGAGTGTTGAGGACGACTATAATTTTGAGAGCATCAAATTCCAGTTAAAAGATAATGCACTTAGATTTGAAGAGGGTTCATTTAATACTATGGGTATATATGCTCTTGGAGCAGCAGTGGATCTTCTTCTTGAGGTTGGGGTTGATAATATTCAAGATAGGATCTATCAACTTGGTGACTTAATTATTAGTGAAGCAGAAAAGAGAGGTTTTTCACTTAAAACTCCTAAGGACCGAAAAGAGAGGGGAGGTATTATCTCATTTTCAGGAGATTTTGATCCAAAGCAGATAGCGGAAAAGCTTCTAGAGAAGAAAATAGTTGTTAACTACCGTGGCGGAGCCCTCAGAGTAGCTCCACACTTCTATAACACGGAGGATGAAATACTTAATTTCTTTAAAGCCCTAGATGAGATTCTAGGTTCCTAGATTATCCTTTTATGCAAGTAAGAATACTCTAATGCCTGTCAAACCTACTACTAGTCCCACAAGTAGTCCATAAATTACATGTCCAAAGAAATGAGCTATTGCTACCTCAAAGCCTGCACTTCGGAATTGCTCAAGCGGATGATGCTCAGCAACAGTTATCACAAGCAAAAATGTAAAGGCGACTCCGTGGAATACACCAATCATAGCTCCTGTAGCTATCACTGCAGCCATGGAGTTTGGATCAAATATACTTATTAGAATCACGTAGAGAAAGGCAAAGAGAATTCCAGAAATAAAATGAATAACTAATCCAGGATTAAAAGAATTGTCGTAGGATTTTGTGAATAGGCTTCCTATAGCTCTAATCATTGCAGCATTGGCTATTCCAGATATGGTAATTAACCACATCACCAAACTCATTCCAGCAGTTCCAACTACACCAGCAACGATAGTTAACAAAAAAGTATTTAACATTAGATAGAACCTCCTTTGCTAGTATGTAAACCGACAGTCGCAATCCACATTCTTCTAGAGACGTCAAATCTATAATGAACACTTTATACTTAAATGATAAACCCTGTTAAGGGTTGCTTTCAAGTACTATTTTTGTGGACAAAAAATTGACATGAATTTCTATTTATAGATAATTATTCAATCTTGCCGAGCATACTAAGGGAGAAGACATTGAAGAAAAAATCAGACTCAGCCAAAAAACCAGTCACTTTACAGAAGTTTTCATCACTTGTTGTAGAAGGAGCGGATAAAGCACCAAACCGTTCTATGCTAAGAGCAGTTGGCTTTAAAGATAAGGATTTTAGAAAGCCTATAGTTGGCATTGCTTCTACTTGGAGTATGGTGACCCCTTGTAATATGCATATAGACAAGCTAGCAGTGCAAGCCGGAGCTGGCGCCGATAAAGCAGGCGGTAAATCTATAATCTTCAATACAATTACAAATTCTGACGGTATTTCTATGGGCACTCCTGGAATGAGATACTCTCTAGTCTCGCGTGAGGTGATTGCCGACTCTATTGAAACCGTAGCTGCAGGTGAGGGGTTTGATGGAGTGGTGGCAATAGGTGGATGTGATAAAAACATGCCTGGTTGTTTGATCGCAATGTCCCGTCTTAATCGTCCATCGGTGTTTGTATATGGTGGCACAATTATGCCTGGTAATTATAATGGACAACCTATAGATGTTGTATCGGTTTTTGAAGCAGTTGGGGCACATGCGAATAAGGATATTTCTGATAGACAGCTAAAACAAATTGAATCAAATGCTATTCCAGGACCAGGATCTTGTGGTGGAATGTACACAGCTAACACTATGGCATCTGCAATAGAGGCTCTCGGGATGAGTCTTCCCAACAGCTCGGCTCAAGCAGCTATATCCAGGGAAAAAATCAAAGATTGTCAGGACGCTGGTGCCGCAGTTGTTAATTTGATCAAAAAGAATATACGTCCCAGCGATATTATGACCAAAAAGGCATTTGAGAATGCAATAACAATTGTTATCGCGTTGGGCGGATCTACAAATGCAGTTCTTCATCTTCTTGCAATGGCAAATGCAATGAATGTAAATCTTAAAATTGATGATTTCACAAGAATTGGCAAGAAGACTCCGGTTATTGCCGACTTAAAACCTAGTGGGAAGTACATGATGGCCGATTTCTGTAAAATTGGCGGAATTTTACCTCTTATGAAAACCCTACTCAAAGCGGGCCTATTGCATGGAGATTGTTTAACTGTTACAGGTAAAACGGTTAAGGAGAATTTACGAGGTGTGGGTTCGTATCCAAAAGGACAGGATATAGTACATTCTCTTAATAAACCTATAAAGAAAGACAGCCATATTGTTATCCTAAGAGGTAATCTTGCATCTGAAGGAGCGGTAGCAAAAATATCCGGACATGAAGGTCTTTCATTTACTGGAAAAGCTATTGTGTTCAATTCTGAAGAGGATTGTCTTAAAGCAATTCTTGCTGGACGAGTCAAAAAAGGCCATGTAGTAGTTGTACGTAATGAAGGACCAAGAGGCGGGCCTGGAATGCGTGAGATGTTAGCTCCTACGTCTGCAATTATGGGTAAAGGTCTTGGCAACGACGTTGCCCTTATCACTGATGGTAGATTCTCTGGTGGAACCCATGGGTTTGTAGTTGGGCATATAACTCCTGAAGCAGTAGACGGAGGTGTGCTAGCGGTCGTTAAGAACGGTGATGAGATCACTATAGATGCTAAGAAGCGTGAGATTAATGTTAATCTATCTAAAGCTGAGATAAAGAGAAGACTAGCTGCGTGGAAAAAACCCGCACCTAAAGAAAAGAGAGGAGTTCTTGCAAAATATGCAAAGCTAGTATCTTCTGCCTCTGAAGGTGCAGTTACAGATAATTGATAGCTAAAATAACTGTGCTTAGTCAGTTTTACTTAAAATTAAAGTAAATAGCACATTTCACTCTATTTTTAATCAAATCTTAAACAAATCCTAAAACTCTCTTAAACTTTTGGGTCTAGAATTTAACTAGTTATAAATTAGAAGTGTAGATATAACAAGGAGGATGATGGAACTCATGACTACACTAATAGTTTCTGACATACACCTAGGTTCGTCTTTTAATAGGGCGAAAGATCTGACCACTTTTATAAGATCAATAGATTTTGGAAGGTTAATTATTTTAGGTGATCTCTTTGATCGTCCTGATCTAAACAGTCTCAAAGAGGAAGAATGGACTTTTTTAAATGCTCTAAACAGGATAGCGGAGATGAAAGAAGTAATCTGGGTAGAAGGTAACCATGATGAGAAGCTAAATAATTCAATTCCTTCTATTTTCAATATAAGAGCAGTTAAAGAATTTAACTGGGCTATTAACGGTAAAAAGTTGCTAGCACTTCATGGACATCAGTTCGATGACTATACTCTAAGGAAAAATTGTCTAGCATCAGCTGCAGGCAGTATCTATAAGTTTCTAAGAAGCATTGATCATGTGCTTGATAGGGATATTTTTCATGGTTTTTGTTACAATAATAAATCCTGGAGGCGAGTCTCAGAAGTTGTTAATAATAGAGCACTTGATTACGCTAGAAAGAAAAAAGTTGATTTTGTTTTCTGTGGACACACCCATAGAGCAACTAATGTTACTAAAAATGGGGTTGAGTATTTTAACACGGGTTGTTGAATGACAGATATTGTCACTATGTATTAGTTGATGATCAGACTGTAACTCTTAATAAATTTATTGAACCTGCAAAATCAAAGCAGTCTAGTGCTCCAAATCTTAGACTAAGACCCGCTATTTAGTAATATATTCTCCGAGTGCTACAGCATTATTATATTTCTCTTCTTTTGATGCAAAGACAAAGGTAATATTTACGTTTTGGAGTATATCTCTAATTGGTTTTAGCGCCTCTGGGTTTTTGCCTAGCTCTAAATAGTAGCGCTTCTTAAACTCTTCCCATTTAGTATGGTCGTGGTCGAACCACTTACGTAACTTTGTTGATGGAGCTGCATCTTTTAGCCAGATATCTACTTTAGCTTTTTCTTTAGATAATCCCCTAGGCCAAAGTCTTTCCACTAATATTCTGATCCCATCTTCAGTATCTGGTTCTTCATAGACACGTTTTAATTTTATTATCATTATCGGATTGGTTCTGTATCAGTTGCAAGCTTTAGCTTCCAGTTTGCTATGAATGCCTCTCCATTTTCATCCCTTGCACCTTCAGTGTTAAGGTGACTGGTTAAGTAATACAACCTTTCAATATTCTCCTTTTCGGCTGCTCCTACATTCGCATCATTGAAACGTTGCTGTAAGTAAAATGGCGGAATAGATTGGTTATATAATGTGACTTTTATATTATCAGCAGAGGCCATAACTGGAATTATATACTCAATTATATCCGCACCAGTTAATGATGGATCAGTGTAATATGGATCGAACTTGGCATTTCCTGGAATTTCTGCCAGTTCTCTGACAAATGGAGAGGAGCTCTCGAAGAAAAATGCCGGGTCAAATCCTTCTGGACGGAGTCGATTGTTTTTTATAGTGAAAACACGTCTTAGGAAACTTGTGGTTATGTTGCCGTCTGAGTCAGCTACTACTTCCTGATATATTTGTACTTGGTCTTCGCTAGTTATTTGTTGATAATGCGGTTGGAAAGCTTGAGGGTTCTCCAGAACAAGTTCTGTTGGAAGTACAGGTCCGTCAACGCCTTCAATTATTGCTCCTATGCTGTTAGTCCTTCCTGAAGCCCAAAGTACATTACCTTGGCTATCATTCACCAGAAATTCTATAAACACCCTTCTGAAGTTAACTCCTGAAGGTAAATAGTGACCAGCTTTATTTGTAACTTTAACAGTTACCTTTAGTTGCCCATCTGCGGTAAATTCTTTAGACAATATTTCCACATCTGCTGTCTGGTTTCTGGCCATATCCAGAAATGACTCTCTTGCAGTGATTAATGGAAGCTCTGTTGCAACTCCACTCATAAAATCAACCTGCCTGGCTCCAAGTATCAATGGGAACTCTTGGAACATCTCGTTTAGAAAAACATTCAATCCATGAAGTGTATGGCGAGCATAGTTGCTACGCTCCCTTAACCTAATCTCACTATTAGGTAAACGGTTTGGAGAAGGTGGTAGTGTATCATCTTCAATATTCGCAATTTTAAACTCAAGTTTTTCACCATGGAAGGTGTCTGGCATGTGACATCCCTGACAGGTCTTAAATTGAGATCTGCCAGGAGCATACACACTATTTTGCCACTCTAGATCTGTAGTCTGTTCATAACTAAACCCAAGCAGTTCCCCCTGGTTTGTGACAATTGGTAATAGGATGTTGTGACATGTTCCACAGAGGTTAGCGTTTAGTGTTTGCTCGCCAAATTGGGGATTGATGCCTATAGATTGCTGCATAGGTTTTACAACTACGTCTCTAAATGGTCCATATATTTCATTCGGTGGCCCAGTTACAAAGTTTCCTGTATATATGTTTTCTGTTCCAAATCCCTCTTCACTAATATGATGGCATACAGTGCAGGATATACCATCCCTTGCAAGAGAGCCGTATCTTTGTAGATCAGTATTATCTGCCCCTGGCCACTGGGTTACTGCATCTGCACTCAGAGGAGCTCCTACAGGTATTTGTGGTAGTTGAGGGATTCCGAACAAATCATTGCAGTTCAAGTTATCTTGGCCTTCAGTGTCAATTTGAAATTGCCTCTGGCCCATAACCCCGTGACAATGCAGACAAGTGTTCTGGACACATAATGCTAAGTCTTCTTCGGTAATAATAATTTCGTTCTGATCTGTTATGTTCTTGCCTGAAAAGAAATTTGTTTCACTCTCAACTTGAGCAAAGAATATTGGGTCGCGCCCTGCTTGCCCAAGCGGAGACGCCTTCCATTCCGCATAAGGGGAAAGGTTATAGAATTTTTTTTCTCCTTTGGCGTTAACGCCTTCAAAAACCATATTAGGTAAAAATAGATTAAAGAAAACAGCGTCATGACATCCAATACATTGATCAGAGGTCAAAAACTGCTCAGGTCCATCTTCAAATGAGACCTGATGATCATAGGTCTCGGCTGGTAGCCGAGTCTCCCATGCTGTCTCAAAGCTTACAGGAGGTATCTGATTATAAAATTCTAAGAATTCAGGATATGGTGTAGGAAGCGGGGCAGTAAATGGGTCTTCGAATCCAAGCATATTCTCAGATTCTAGAAATTCTAGAGCAACTCGTTGCGGTATGTGCAAATCCCCTTCAAAGTTAGTGTTCATTAATAAGAGTAAATCAGGGCTGAATTGTAAAAATTGAGTGCCCGAAGTAATAATATTCTCAAGACTTGAAAATGTGGATTCACTTGTTGCTGAGGCGTGGCAGTTTATGCACCAATTGCCGTATTGGTTATATGTAAATACAACATCCGGGTTCTTATCGCTACCTTGTACTTGTGCTTCAGGATCGTCAATAAATAAATACCCCGTAGGATACCAATTTGGATCACGTTCAAGTGGTGGGTTTCCTGTATTTACAAAGAAGTTGGGATCCGTTATTGCAGAGGCATCCAATACAGGAGGGTTTCCTATCTGCCATAGAGGCACGGGGTTTTCTGTTGACTGGGCTCTGAAGCTGCCCTGATACCAGCCGTCAAATGAGNNTAGTCCAATTTGTAGGCTCAACATTCGCAGGAATATCCATACAGCCCCTTTCATCAGTGACTATCCCAAGAGACTCGTTGATTGGATGTTGTTCTTTTATTATCATCGCTCCGTCAGGTAGTCCACCAACCCTTCCACCACAAAGCCACTGCACTACCTCTGGAGAGTAATAGATTCTTACTGCTGAGGAGTGAACACCAAAGAATTCACCAAAGCCAATTGCTCCTAAGTATGGCCCTGTCATTCTCCAGTTTAAATCACGGTTCCAGTCAAGGTCGTTTGCATAACGTCTATCCCGGATAAATTCTCTGAAATTCTCATCGAATGCGTTTTTAGCGGCCAGATCAGAAACAGGAGGAGGGTTTCTAAATGCAGGAGGGGTAGGTTGTCCCCGGTCAGCATTCTCGGCACACCAATCATCAATCTCTTGTTGACTGAGGCTTACATTTGTGCCCGGACATACCCAATCATTTGGATTAGATGGGAGTCCCTCAGGATCTGTCCCACCGCCTGAGTTATTGTTATCACATCCAAGACTAAATAATAGAAATAGGACGAGTGGAAATAGTAAATAATTTCTCAACATTAAGACCCTCCCTCCTAGAAGTATATATTAGATGATATTCCACCCCGAAAGTTGCTAACTATACAAGTTTAGCACTGTCTTTTGAGAAATAAAAATTTGGCGGTAAAAATAGAGATTAAAGGAGAGAAAAAGAAATTGTTTTAATCTTCAATCAATACATAAATGTCATCGGCTTCGACTTTTACTTCATAAGTCTCGATGCGGTCTACTGCGGGAAGACAGAGGGCTTCCCCTGTTTCGACATCAAATTCTGCACCATGATAGCAGCAAGTAATAGTTTTTCCATCCAGTATTCCATCAGATAAGGGTAGGGTTTCATGAGAGCATTCATCGATAAAAGCGTAGAATTCCCCCTCGCTGTTGCATATTGCTATTACTAGGTTTCCCACAACAAAAGATTTCACTTCTCCAGGGTTTATATCAGAGGCCTTCGCTACTTTTTCAAATTCAGCCATTTTTAGGATTCCTGCTCTAGCTTTCTTTGGTTAAACCAATCAGCTACAAGGCTTGTACAATAGTTTTTTACACTTTCAACACTCATGTTCTCAAGAGTTTCATTAGTAAAAGCATTCATGATTATATCTCTTGCAGCGGTTTCTGAAATACCTCTTGAGCGCAAGTAGAAAAGAGCGTTCTCGTCTATCTGCCCAATTGTCGCACCGTGAGTGCATTTAACGTCATCAGCGTATATCTCAAGCTGAGGCTTTGTATCAATTTGAGCATTGTCCGATAAAAGAAGGTTTCGATTGGTCTGTTTGGCATCAGTTTTCTGAGCATCTTCATGAACTATAATTCTCCCATGAAATACCCCTCTAGATCTGCCATCTAGCACTCCGTTGTAAAGCTGGCGGCTGTCGCAATGAGGGCTTGCATGCTCTACTTTCATATAGTTATCTATGTGCTGACGATGAGTTGGCATAAATAGACCGTTTATCAAAGAATCACATCCTTCACCAGCTAGAACTGGATGTACATTATTTCTAACAAGTGATCCTCCAATTAGTACAGAATGTGATTTTATGTTGCTGCTTCTTGCCTGCTGCACTCTAAGAGTAGATACATTAAATGCTTTTTTGCTTTCAAGCTCAATCAAATAGTGGCCAATAGTGCTATTTTCCCCAACAACTATTTCAGTCACTACATTAGATAGATAAACGCCATCGTTTAATGAGGCATAGTGTTCAACAACATTAGCCTCACAGTTGTCTTCAGCGATGATTAGGTTTCTAGGATTTGTGATTGAAGGTGTTTCTCCTCCAGTTGAAATGTAGAGGAGATGAATAGGTGATTCTATTATTGTCCCTTTAGGTATGTATACAAATCCGCCGTCTGACATAAATGCCGTATTGAGAGCGGTGAATGCTTCTTCGGAGAAGTCAGCATATTTACCTAGATTATCTTTTAGGATTTCTTGATCGCTATCTAATGCGTCTGCCAAATTCTTTACAATAACTCCTTTTGGCAGTTCAGTTACCTTAGAAAGTTCTTTTGCAAAGTGCCCATTTACAAAAACAAGCTCGGTTATGTACTTATCCTCGAATCGGAACGGTTCTAAATCTGAAGCTGATACTTTATCTAACCCGTTTTCTAGGATATCAAATGAGCTCCTAGTGATTGGGGCTAAGTTTGTAAATCTCCAGTCTTCATCTTTTAGAGTTGGAAACCCAAGTTCTGTGAATTTATTGATAGCTTGTTCGCGCAGAGATTTAAGCCAGTCCAGATCGTTGCCTGGAGCTGTTTTTTCAAACCCCGTAAATCCTTTCAAGTATCCGTTATCTTTTTCCGTTAATGTAATACTCATCTTATCTCCCTAACTGTTAGCTGCAGCTTTTTCTTCTTCGATCCAGCCATATCCCTTTTCTTCTAGTTCTAGTGCAAGCTCTTTCCCGCCAGATTTAACGATTTTCCCGTCAACTAGAACATGAACAAAGTCAGGAACAATGTAGTCTAGTAGTCTTTGGTAGTGTGTAATTACCAAGAATCCACGATCTGGGCTCCTAAGAGCATTTACTCCATCTGCCACAACCTTAAGAGCATCGATATCAAGCCCAGAGTCTGTTTCATCTAGAATAGCTAGTTTAGGTTCAAGTACCTGCATCTGAAATATCTCGTTCCTTTTCTTTTCTCCACCTGAGAAACCTTCGTTTACTGCTCTTTTAAGTAGGTTGTCGCTTATATGCATGACTTCCATCTTCTCTTTTGCAAATTTGGCAAACTCGATGTGTTTAAGTGGCTCTTCGCCTCGGTATTTACGAACTGAATTTAGTGCTTCTCTTAGCAGATATGTATTAGCAACTCCAGGTATCTCGACTGGATACTGAAATGCTAGGAAAATACCCTCACAGGCGCGCTCCTCTGGCTCTAAGTCTAGCAGATCCTTACCTTCAAACAGGACTTCACCTTCTGTTACTTCATATGAGTCTCGTCCTGCTAGGACTTGGGCCAATGTACTTTTACCTGATCCGTTGGGTCCCATGATTGAGTGAACCTCACCAGGGTTAATAGTTAAGTTAAGTCCCTTCAGTATTTCCTGATCCTCTACACTTGCATGCAGATTCTTAATTTCCAGCATAATATTTCTCCTTATTACCTTATATATTCTTGATTTAGAGTTGAAATGTTATCCGACACTACCCTCTAGGCTGATGCTCAAGAGTTTTTCAGCCTCTACCGCAAACTCAAACGGAAGCTCTTTGAATACATCCTTACAAAAACCGTTTACTATCAAAGACACTGCATCCTCAGCCGACAGACCCCTCTGTTGGCAATAGAAGATCTGGTCTTCACCAATTTTTGATGTCGATGCTTCATGCTCCATCTGAGCGGTTGAATTCTTAACTTCAATGTAAGGGAATGTATGTGCTCCGCACTTATCCCCAATCAACATGGAATCGCACTGAGTGTAATTCCTTGCTCCAGTTGCGTCTTTCCCAATCTCTACAAGACCTCTGTATGTATTTTGTCCAAAACCAGCAGATATTCCCTTTGATATTATAGTGCTTGAGGTGTTTTTCCCCTTATGTATCATCTTGGTTCCGGTATCAGCCTGCTGTTTTCTATTAGTCAGTGCTACAGAATAAAATTCTCCAACTGAGTTATCACCCTCGAGAATACAGCTTGGGTATTTCCATGTGATTGCTGATCCAGTTTCAACCTGTGTCCAGGAGATATGAGAATTATCTCCTAGGCATCTGCCTCGTTTTGTTACAAAATTATAAATACCACCTTTGCCCTCGCTATCTCCAGGGTACCAGTTCTGAATGGTCGAATACTTAATGGTAGCGTCTTTATGAGTTATTAGTTCCACTACCGCTGCATGCAGCTGATTCTCATCTCGCTTAGGGGCTGTGCATCCCTCAAGGTAGCTCACATAACTTCCCTCTTCAGCTATTATCAAGGTTCTTTCAAACTGCCCTGTATTTTCAGCATTAATTCTAAAGTAAGTTGAGAGCTCCATAGGGCATCTAACACCTTTTGGAACGTATACAAATGACCCGTCTGTAAATACAGCCGTGTTAAGTGCTGCAAAAAAATTATCGTTATGAGGAACTACAAATCCTAGATATTTCTTTACAAGCTCTGGATGTTCCCGTACTGCCTCAGAAATGGAGCAGAATATTACTCCAGCTTCTGCCAAAGTTTCTTTGAATGTAGTTATTACGGAAACACTATCAAACACTGCATCTACAGCAACTCCCGCCAGCATTTTTTGCTCTTCAAGAGGTATTCCTAGCTTGTCATAAGTTTCTTTAATTTCAGGATCTAGATCATCCAGGCTCTCTAGCTTCGGCTGATTCTTTGGAGCAGCATAATAGCTTATAGCTTGATAATCTACAGGTGGATAATGTACATTAGGCCATTCAGGCTCTTTCATTGTAAGCCAGTGTTCATATGCTTTAAGCCGCCATTCTAAAAGCCACTCGGGCTCTTCTTTCTTGGCGGATATCATGCGAATTACACCTTCATTCAGCCCTACAGGAGCTACTTCTTGCTCAACATCTGTTACGAAACCGTACTTGTATTCCTGTTCCGCTAACTTTTCTAAATCAATACTCATTAAAAAGCCTCCTCAATTAACCTGATCAGTAATAGTATTTTTTGTATCTTTTAACATATCTTCGAGAGTTGTGCCCTCAAGGATTTTTATCATAGAAAGCTGAATTTTGTCCCAAACTGGCAGCTGGGTACATTTATCGTATAAAACGCAAACAGAATTACTATCCATACAGTCGACCATTCTTATTTCTCCCTCTATCGCTTCATAAACATCACGTAAGTTGATTTTATTGGGAGATTTTCTCAATGTGTAACCACCATCAGGTCCAACACTAGATCTAACTAGACCTTTTTTGACAAGTCTACGCATTATTTTAGCCAAATAGCTAAGAGGTATATGCTGTTCCTCTGAAATTTCTTTCATGCTGTGCTTTACTATGGGCCTATGGCCCATATAAGTTAGTGACCTAACAGCGTAATCTAGAGTTTTAGTAACTTGCATTTTGTTTACCCGCTTTACGAAAGTAATATGTCTCTTAAAACAATTTTCTATGCAATTTGCATATTGTGGACTTTATAACTCCATAATATACAAGTCCTTAGTTGGTAAAAATTACCAGATAAGTAATTTTTGTCAATTAAAGCTCTTTTTAGACTATTTATTTGCTTTGACATGAGTACATTTTAAGGGTACAATAGAATGGTTATTTAAAGAGGGATGAGACCTTAGTTTATTGTCGTAACATTTCTGAAATATTAGATTTTTTATTATATGTAACAAAACATCACTTGGAGGAATAAAAATGGCTCACGAATTACCTCAACTACCTTATGCATACGATGCTTTAGAGCCTCATATTGATGCACGTACTATGGAGATTCATCATAGTAAGCATCATCAGACATATGTAAATAACTTAAATGCAGCTTTGAGCAACCATCCAGAACTTGAGAGCAAGTCTGCTGAAGAATTAGTTAAAGATTTGGGAGCTTTACCAGAGGATATTAGGACTGCTGTTCGAAATAATGGGGGTGGTCAT
>JABAHS010108419.1_pt1 | contig 16084 bp, 23 predicted proteins | sample 7062111 | NCBI WGS metagenome assembly JABAHS01 (sample SAMN14534600, study PRJNA622989) | marine sediment metagenome | biome: marine biome [ENVO:00000428]; feature: marine pelagic biome [ENVO:01000023]; material: deep marine sediment [ENVO:00002113]; isolation source: pool of 4 deep marine... | reverse complement strand
AGCCTTTAATTAGAGCCGGATAAACGCTCATTACCATGGCGTTTGAATGAAATAGAGGAAGGCAAGTAAAACAAACATCATCCGGGCCAACGTCCATAATCTGTGCGTAGTTATATGCGCTGCTGTAATCTGCTGCGCAAGGCCTTACAACACCCTTTGATCTTCCAGTTGTTCCCGAGGTATACATGAGCCTTGCATGATCCATGAAGGTGATTTCTACTTTTGGCTCAGCAGTTTTGGCTGACTTCATGAACTTTGCGTATGAAGTCATTTTTCTAAAATTAAAACCATGTTTATCAAATTTCTCACCACCGTCTCTCGTCCAGACTATTACATGTTTTAGCTGAGGAATTTTCTTTGCAATCGGTTTCATTCTATCCAGGTATTCCTCGGCAATAAAGAGCACGGTTGAATCAGAGCTGTCTATGATATACTGAAGAAAATCCATCTTATAGGCCGTGTTTATAGGCACCATTACCGCACCCATCTTTAAAATTCCAAACCATGTGATCACATAATCATCTGAGTTTGGCATGTAGACCGCTACCTTATCGCCTTTTTCTATTCCAAGCTTGGTTAGGCCGTTTGCCACTTTGTTTGCTAACTGGTTTGTCTGGAAGAAACTGATTGGTTTTTTATAGCCAAATTGAAGAAATGGTTTTTTGCCAAGTTCTTTGGCCTGTTTTTTGAGCACCTTTGGAAGCACCCAATCGTTTTTGTCTTGATTTTTATACCACTCAACATCAAATGGTTCAGTCTTCCTCTTATAAGTGATCGGGTGTCTAAGGTCATATGTTTTTTTTGCATTAGGCATGTTAAATTCCTCAGTATGTTTGTTGTTAATTTTAAGATACTAAATATTAAACGATATTTTTCAATTAGTTTTTAAATATTAATCCTCAGGTGGTGCTTTCTTTCCAAAAATCCATGCTACCAATATACCAAGTTCATAAAATATTATAAGCGGAATAAACATAAACATCATTGAAAGTGCATCTGTAGTCGGGGTGAGTATTGCCGCTACCACACAGCTTATAAGAAGCGCATATCGGCGGTTTTTGCTGAGCATTTTTGAGGTTACGATTCCTAATTTGGCCAAGATAAAACTTACAAGAGGAAACTCGAATATAAAACCAAACCCAAGTATCAAAGCCATAAAAAAAGCAAGCGCTTCTCTTATCGATGGGAATGCTTTTACATATTCTGATGAATATTCATTTAGTAAAAAGTTAAATGCCGGCGGTGAAGCTACATAGTAACAAAAAGCTCCACCGGATATGAAAAATAATGTTCCAAAAAACAGAAACGGTAGGAGGATTTTTTTTTCATTTTTATAAAGCGCCGGTGCTACAAACTGCCACACCTGATATAAAAGAGCCGGTACTGAAATAAAAACTGCAGCAAAAAAAGCAACCTTCAAATAGGTTGTAAAACCTTCAGCAGGTCTTGTGAAAATCATAGTGCTCCCTTCAGGAAGGCTTGCAATCAGCGGCTGCATAAGAAAATCAAATATTAGGTCAGAAAAATAGTAGCTTGGAATAAAACATATCAGGATTGCTAAAACTGCATAGATAAGCCTTTTGCGCAGCTCTTCGATGTGCTTTAAAAACGGCATTTTTGCTTCTTCGCTCATATTGGGAATAGAATCATAACAAATATGAATTATTTAACAATTTGAATGGTTTAAATTCAGGGGATTTATTGTTTGGGTAGCATTGACATTAAGCGGCAGTTACATATATTGTTATGCCGTTAAAATCATCCCTTAGTTTTCATGGAGCAAAAAAGTGAAAGTATTAATAACAGATGGTCTATCAAAAGACGGGCTTGATATATTGGAGTCGAGCGGAAAAATTCAGGTTGACGTAAAAAAAGGAATCGAGAAAGAAGAGCTGCATAAAATCATTAAAGATTATGATGGCTTAATAGTAAGAAGTGCAACAAAGGCTACAAAGGAAGTAATAGATGCAGCTGAAGGAAAGCTCAAAGTAATAGGACGTGCAGGTATAGGAGTTGATAATATTGACATTCCCTATGCTACCAAAATGGGTATTGTAGTAATGAATACCCCGGAATCAAATGCCATTACTACTGCTGAACACGCAATTGCCATCATGTTTGCGCTTGCAAGAAAAATTCCACAGGCTCATAAGTCCTTAACCTCCGGAGAGTGGAAAAGAGATAAATTTAAGGGTTCAGAAATTTATGGCNNATTTATGGCAAAACCTTCGGGGTAATAGGTCTTGGTAATATAGGAAAACTTGTTGCTGAAAGAGCTCTCGGCCTAAAAATGAGAGTCATAGCCTATGACCCATTCATAACTGAAGAAGCCGCATCGAAACTTGGAGTGGAGCTTGTAGAACTGGACGATTTAATTAAAAGCGCCGAAATAATCACAATTCATACCCCTCTAACTCCTGAAACCAAGGATTTAATCAACAAAGATACATTTGATAAAATGAAAGACGGAGTGCTGCTTATTAACTGTGCCAGAGGAGGCATTATTAACGAAGAAGATCTGGCGGCTGCTATTAAAGAGGGCAAAATTGGTGGTGCTGCCCTGGATGTATATGTAAACGAGCCACCAGAAGCAGATCATGAACTATTTTCAATAGAAGATAATGTAGTATTCACTCCGCATCTCGGAGCTTCTACCTCAGAGGCTCAGGCAAAAGTTGGAATAGCGATGGCCGAGCAGATTCAGGATTTTTTACTAAATGATGTAGTGAGAAATGCCGTAAATATGCCTTCGCTGAGCCTTGATATTTTAAAAAGAATGAAACCCTACCTTACTCTTTTGGAAAAGCTTGGGAGCCTCCAGGGCCAGCTTTGTAAGGGTGGGGTTGAGGAAATCAGCATTGAGTACAGGGGGGACGTATCAGAGTTTGATGTGTCACCATTAACGGTCGCTGCACTTAAAGGATTCTTAACACCTATAATGGATATAGTTGTAAGTTTTGTTAATGCCCCGGTAATTGCAAAAGAAAAAGGGATCAATATTGTAGAATCCAAGTTTTCAGATTCAGAAGACTATACAAGCCTTGTTACAATACAGGTTAAAACTGATGAAGGGAAAACAAGGGTTTCGGGCACTATATTTGGAAGAGAAGAGCCAAGAATAGTAGGAGTAAACGGTTTCCCAATTGATGTAATTCCTGAGGGATATCTGCTTATAAATGAAAATGCTGATAAACCAGGGTTTATAGGCGCATTGTGTACTCTTTTGGGAAGTAAAGACGTAAATATTGCAAGGCTGCACTTGGGAAGAGAGAGTATTGGCGGCAAAGCCATATCTTTTATTAATATAGACAGCCCGGTTTCTAAAGAAGTTGAGCAGGAAATAAGTAAGCTGCCGGATCATATCTCAGTTACACAGGTGAAACTATAAATGTCAAAAAACTTAAGCCTCCCTCAGGGAGTACGTGATTTTACTCCGGAAAGTGCAGAGGAGATCAGAAAAGTCGAAGAATTCCTGCTAGAAGAGTTTGCAAGGTGGGGATACAGAAGAATTATTACTCCTCTGTTTGAGTATCAGGAAACAATATCATCGGGACTTGGAGAGGACTTTGAAAAGAAACTAATGAAGTTCGTAGATCCTTCGACCGGGGAGGTAGTTGCGCTCAGACCTGATATCACCCCCCAGGTAGGAAGACTAATAGCTTCAAGACTTAGAGATGAAATCAAACCTTTGAGGCTTTGTTATAACGAGAGGGTTATAAGGTTTGAAGAAAAAGGAAGCGGTNNTTGAAGAAAAAGGAAGCGGTAAAGAAAGAGAGGTGTTTCAGGTAGGCTGTGAGCTTGCAGGAATGCAGTCGGCAGAGACTGATGCTGAGATCATTTCATTATCAATTAAATGCCTTGGAAAAGTAGGAATAAAAAATCTGGTTTTAGATATAGGACATAACGGTCTTTTAGAATCACTTCTATCACAGACTGGTGATGCCAGAAGTGATATAGAAGATGCTCTTNNAGGAAGCCCTTGACCAGGCTATAAAAAATAAAAGAATAAATAAATCGGTAAAAGATATGATACTAATGCTTCCGCAGATGTATGGAGGCTCGGAAGTGCTTGCAAAAGCTAAAAAATATAAACTACTTAAAAACTATGTGCAGGAATTAGAAAATGTGCTCGAAGTTGTTGAAGAATATAATCTTAACTGCAGGGTAAATATAGACTTGGGAGAGCTGAGAGGGTTTAACTACTACTCCGGAGTTACCTTTGAGATCCTGTCACCCAATAATTTTAATCCTCTTATAAGAGGCGGAAGGTACGATAACCTCATAAAAAAGTATGGTTATGATATTCCTTCAACCGGTTTTGCAGTGGACGTGGAAGCCGTTTTAAATATTACTAAAACACATCTCGAAAACACTCCTGTTCATTTTGTTGTAATTCCTAAAAAAGAAAACCTTAGAAGGGAATCAATAAGGCTTGCCGAGTGGCTAAGGTCGAGCGGGTTTAAAGTTGTTCTGGACTTAAAATCAGATGCTAATCTTAAAAAACGGCGTATAAAGGAAAACAGTAAATCTAACTCATATGGAATTATTCTTCTTGAGACCCCTCATAAGATAAAACTTATTGAATCTCGCAGTGGTGTTAGCAGAGAATTTTCTGACCTGGAAGAGCTATTAAAAGGGGGAATCTGATTTGCCCAATATAGTGGTTATTGGTACCCAGTGGGGTGATGAGGGTAAAGGCAGGATCGTAGATATACTATCCGAGCAGGTTAATATTGTAGCAAGGTACCAGGGCGGCAATAACGCAGGACACACCATCATCGTTGATGGCAAGACAATAGTACTTCACCACATTCCGTCTGGAATATTAAGAAAAGGTAAAGTTTCGATTATTGGCAATGGGGTAGTGATAGACCCCAAAATATTGCTTGAAGAAATTGAGGGTCTGCAAAAAAGCGGTTATGAAGTGTCGTCTGAGAACTTCAAAATCAGTGACAGAACCCATGTGATAATGCCCTATCATAAACTTATGGATAAAGCCAGTGAAACACAAATGGGCGATAAAAAAATTGGAACGACGGGAAGGGGAATCGGGCCGGTTTACGAGGATAAGGTTGCAAGAAGAGGAATCAAAGTCTCAGACCTCTTATACCCTGAGTATTTTGAGCAGAGATTAAAAAACATAATTGCGCAAAAGAATATATATATTGAAAAAGTTTTAGGAGCTAAGCCTCTGGACTTTAATGAAGTATTTAATGAATATGTTGCCTATGGTAAGCAGTTAAAGCCTTATATAACGGACACTTCTTTAATGTTGCATGATAACATCAAACGCAACAAAACAGTATTATTTGAAGGTGCTCAGGGTGTAATGCTCGATGTGGATTTTGGCACTTACCCATATGTTACTTCATCCAATGCAGGATCTGGAGGGGTGTGTGCCGGTACCGGCATAAGCCCGAAAACAATCGATCACATAGTTGGTATAAGCAAGGCATATACAACAAGGGTTGGTGAGGGACCGTTTCCTACAGAAATTACTGATGACTTTGGTGAGGTTTTAAGAAAAGCAGGCAATGAATATGGTGCTACGACTGGAAGACCAAGAAGATGCGGCTGGTTTGATGCAGTAGCTGTTTCCTATTCTGTAAGGGTAAACGGTATTAACAGTATTATGCTTACTAAACTAGATGTACTTTCTGACCTGGAGAGCACAAAAATCTGTACAGGCTATAAATATAAGGATCAGATATTAACAGATTTTCCATCTAACTTAAATATACTTACAGAGTGCATGCCGGTTTATGAACAACTGCCTGGTTGGAAATCTGACCTATCTTGCATAAACGATCCTGAAGATTTACCTCAAAATTTAATAGCCTATTTGAGCAAGATTGAAGATCTGCTGGAAACAGAAATTTCTTTAGTCTCTATCGGCCCATCCAGAGAAGAATTTATTGCTCTTAAAAACGGACTAATCACAAATTAATAATGGAAAGTAGATGGAGGCAGAATTTGTTTAGCGTCTACAAGATAACTAACCAATCTGGTTTCCTCACTGTAAAGCACCCTGTGAATGCCTATAACCTTAATCCTCTCACCTTCCTGTAGAAGAGTAGTCATCCCTTCAGATGTTACATTTACATAGTTTCCATCTTTATCAGCAAGTTTAAACATGCTGTAGACATTGTCGGCGTTTTCCGGATCTTCTATAAAATCCAGATCCCAGACCTTGCCTTCAAGAATTACTCCGGCATGATCATATATGGTTGGTGTAATAAGCAAATTTCTTATCTTTAGTTCCTGAGCCGCAACACTATCATTTGGATTTTGCCATTTTCCTGAGCAGCCTGCTAAAAATGATATCGCAATTATTAATACTGGTAATGTTATATAACTTGTTCTCATCTCTACTTACACCCCTATAAGTATTTAATCCTTTTAGTCTAAACTTCTTTTTCGTAAGCTTCAATGATTTTTTTTACAATCGGGTGTCTCACAACATCTTTATTAGAAAAATGAACGAAGTCTAAATTGGGTATATTCTTTAGTATATTCTCACTATGAATAAGACCGGACGGCTCATTTTTCTCTAAATCTATCTGTGTTATATCGCCCGTAATGACTGCCTTAGAGTTAAATCCGAGCCTTGTAAGAAACATCTTCATCTGCATTGTTGTTGTGTTCTGGGCTTCGTCCAATATCACAAATGCGTCATTTAAGGTTCTGCCTCTCATAAAAGCAAGCGGGGCTACTTCTATGGCCCCTTTTTCTATGAGTCTTGATGCTTTGTCGTAGTCCATCATCTCATAAAGCGCATCAAAGAGCGGTCTTAAATACGGGTCTACTTTTTGTGTGAGGTCACCGGGTAAAAATCCCAGTTTTTCCCCTGCTTCTACTGCGGGTCTTGTAAGAATGATACGGTTAAACTGTTTGTTCAGGAATGCTGAAACAGCAAGAGCCATCACAAGATATGTCTTTCCTGTACCGGCAGGGCCTATTCCAAATACGATATCATTTTTTCTAATCGCGTCTATATAATGCTTTTGTGCAAGGCTTTTGGGAGCAATAATTCTTTTTCTTGTTGATACACAAATAGTGTCAAGGAATATGTCTTCCAAGGCGTGTTTATCTGAAAGTATAATCCTCGAAGCAAGCTCTATATCACCGGGCTCCAGATGATAACCCTTGGTAATAAGATTATATATCTGATTAATAAACTTCTCAGCACTATCAGTATTTTCTGTTTCTCCATCAAGTGTGATCTTGTTTCCGCGGGTGTGAAGTTTTATCCCGAATAGTTTTTCTATCTCTTTTATATTCGAGTTCTTTTCTCCGCATAGCTGCTTTAAGCAGTTATTGTCTTCGAAAATGAGGTCTTTGTGTAGAAAATCCTGCATAGAGTTATTTTGAGAGCTTTAGGCAAATAGAGTTGGCGTTAGATTTGCATCTATTTAAATTACTGATATAGAAAAGTTTTATGAATAAATAAATTGATTTAATATTTGCACCCCATTTATTGATACCTAATTATACAGAACAATATTTAGTCAAACAACCGTTATTAGGATTTACAAAACTATTTTTCATGTTTTGCTGATTTAGTTCTAAGTTCAATCTTTTGTAGAACTTCCAACTTCTCATCCTTACTGTATCTGCTCCAGTTTGCTATCTCTGTTATTGTTCTAAAGCAGGTCTTGCACATCTGTTTGTCGTCATCTAATACGCAAACACTCTTGCAAGGTGACAGGCTGCTTTCTCTATATATCATAAAGTTAAGAAGTCAGGATTTTATAGACTTGCTCATATCTGTTTTTTGTCTTTTCTACGATGTCATCAGGAAGCCTTGGTGCTGGCGGGTTTTTGTCCCAGTCTAAAGAGTTTAGATAGTCCCTTACAAACTGCTTGTCAAAACTCTTTTGTGATCTTCCCGGTTCGTACTCATCCAGAGGCCAGAATCTCGACGAATCGGGGGTTAGAACCTCATCAATTAATATTACTTCTCCGGATTTTAAGTCCTGTCCAAATTCAAACTTCGTGTCAGCAATGATTATTCCTTTGCTATGGGCATAATCATGAGCCTTTTTATATATGTTGATGCTTATATCTTTTAGTTTTTCTGCTAGCTCGGCTCCAATCATGTCCACAACAGTTTCGTATGATATGTTCTCATCATGAAGTCCTATCTCAGCTTTTGTAGATGGCGTAAATAGCGGCTCAGAAAATTTATCGGATTCTTTTAACCCCTTAGGAAGATCAATACCAGACGTCGATCCTGTTTGCTTATATTCTTTCCATCCTGAGCCTGCTATATAACCCCTCACTATACATTCCACCGGCAGGGGGTTTGTCTTTTGAACCAGCATGCTTCTTTTATCCAGGACATTTGTATATTTATGTAATTCATGCGGATAGTCATCTACATCAGACGATATTAAATGGTTTTTAACTATGTCCCTGGTAAATTCAAACCAGAAGCAGGAGATCTGATTTAATATTTTACCTTTTTGCGGTATGCCGTTTGGGATTNNATGCCGTTTGGGATTATCACATCAAACGCCGAGATTCTGTCTGTAGAAACTATAAGCAGTTTGTCTCCAAGCTCATATATATCCCTAACCTTTCCCTTTCTTGGCCCAGGAACATCTTTTATAAAATCTTCAGTATTTAGAACTATATTGCTGCTAATTTGTATTTACCCGTCCTTTAATTTTGTATTTAAGCTACGTAAAAAAACAATTAAATCAAAAATTGTTTTAACTATACTTATAATTAATACCAGAAATAATAGTAATGTCTTGAAATAGAGGCTATCTATAAGTAGAATTAGCGGTTCATTAATTTATTTGAGCGCGTAGCTCAGGGGTAGNNAGGGGTAGAGCGCTTGCTTGACATGCAAGAGGTCGCAGGTTCAAATCCTGCCGTGCTCACCACTGCATAATAATCATGAGTGAAATACAGGTAAAAATAGATAACAAGGATACACTGACATTAATCGCCGGGGTTTCAGTGAGCGAGATAGTTACAGAGTCTGGTACCAAGTCTGACATCATTGGAGCCGTTATAGATGAGAGGGTTGTTGACCTTCAGTACGAGGTTAGAGAAGATTCGGAAATAGAGTTTATTAAAAGTGGAAGCGACGAGGCATTATTTTTTGTGCGCCACACTGCTGCTCACGTTATGGCAGAGGCTGTGCAAAAACTTTTCCCGGGAACAAAAGTTACTATAGGCCCTGTAATCAATAACGGATTTTATTATGACTTTGATTATGAAAAAGCTTTTACCGAGGCTGATCTGGAAAAGATTGAAACCGAGATGAATCGCATAATTAATGAGAAAAAGCCATTAATAAGAAAAACTGTTTCAAGAAACGAAGCTGTAAAAACATTTGACGGGATGGGTGAAAATTTCAAGGTAGAGATCATTAAAGACCTTCCCGAAGACGAAGATATTACCATCTATAACNNAAGCTTTTAAACTTCTGAGCGTTGCCGGTGCTTACTGGAGAGGTATAGAAACAAACCCAATGCTGCAAAGAATATACGGTACTGCATTTCTAAACAAAAAAGATTTAAAGACTTACTTACTAAAGCTCGAAGAAGCTAAAAAAAGGGATCACAGAAGGCTCGGAATAGATCTTGATTTATTCAGCATACAGGAAGAGATAGGCTCAGGGTTAGTTCTTTGGCACCCCAAGGGTTCTAAAGTCAGGCGAATAATTGAAGACCTGTGGAGAGCAGAGCATGACAGGTTTGATTATGACCTGTTATTTACTCCACATATTGCAAAGCTCGATCTTTGGAAAACAAGCGGGCATCTGGATTTTTATAAAGAGAATATGTATTCATCCATGGAAGTGGATAACTCTGAGTACCAGATTAAACCCATGACATGCCCGTTTCATATAATGGTTTATAAAACAAAGGTGAGAAGTTATAGGGATCTGCCCTTAAGATGGGCAGAGATTGGAACCGTTTACAGGTATGAAAGATCAGGTGTTCTGCATGGCCTTCTGCGTGTGAGAGGATTTTCTCAGGATGATGCTCATATATTCTGCAGACCTGATCAGATCGAGACCGAAGTAATGAGTGTTGTTGATCTTACTCTGCTGTTTTTAAAAATATTCGGATTCGATGATTATGAGGTGTTTATCTCCACAAGGCCCGAGAAATATGTTGGTGATGAGCAAAACTGGGAGCATGCTACAAACTCTCTTAAAAGTGCACTAGAAAAAAGGGATATTAAGTACGAGATAGACAGCGGAGGCGGCGCTTTTTACGGCCCCAAGATAGACCTTAAGATTAAAGATGTTTTAGGCAGGTCTTGGCAGTGTTCGACTGTTCAGGTAGATTTTAACCTTCCTGAAAGGTTTAATATAAGCTTTGTGGGAGAAGACAACGCTCGTCATACTCCTATAATGATTCACAGGGCGATATTCGGATCTTTCGAGAGGTTCTTTGGAATACTGATCGAGCATTATGGTGGGGCTTTTCCTTTCTGGCTCAGTCCGGTACAGGTAAAGATTGCTACGATTAGCGATGAGCACGTTGAATATGGCGAAAAAGTATATAATATACTTAAAGAAAATAACATAAGGGTTAAAAAGGATTTTAGAAACGAGAAACTTGGTTTGAAAGTAAGGGAGGCTCAGCTTCAAAAAATACCTTATCTGCTGGTACTGGGTAATAAGGAGGCTGAGGAAGTTTTGATTTCAGCCAGAAAGCATGGAGGTACAAATTTACCCTCAATGACAATAGAACAATTCTTAACGCATATTGAAATGGAAAACAGCGCATACACTTGGAGGGAGGTAGAAGCTAATAGCGAGAGCACCTGAAATTAGGGTAAACCGAAGGATAAGGGCTAGGGAACTTAGGCTTGTAGATGCTGAAGGTGAACAGCTTGGTATTTTATCTCTGGATGAAGCATTAAACAGAGCGGAAGAATCGGGGCTTGATCTTGTAGAAGTTGCTCCAAATGCTAATCCTCCTGTTTGTAGGATAATGGATTATGGCAAATATAAGTATGATCTGAAAAAGCAGACCGGGGCAAAAAAGCAAAAAGTACATACACTCAAAGAAATAAAGTTCAGGCCCAATATAGGCCAGCATGATTTAGACGTAAAAGTTAACAGGATAAGAGATTTTTTAACTGAAGGACATAAAACGAAGGTCAGGATATTTTTTAGGGGTAGAGAAATAACTCATCCCGATAGGGGTAAGGAGCTTGCAAACGGAATATTAGAGAGTCTTGGAGAATTAGCTACTGTAGAATCTAATCCAAAACTTGAAGGCAAGAACCTTGTTATGGTATTATCCCCAGCCAAAAAGAAAGAATCACAGAATTCAGATAAAAAAGAACAGAAAAATACAGTTAATAAAGAGACAGTTAGTAAAGAATCAGATAATAAAGAAAGGGTAGAAAAAGAAAATGGCGAAAATTAAGATGAAATCAAACAGAAGTGCTGCCAAAAGGTTTAAGACAACAGGCTCTGGTAAAATAAGGAGAATGAGCGGCGGCAAGAGTCACTTAAATGTTAAAAAAGCAAAAAAGAGAAAGAGGAGACTGCTAATTCCTGACATCATCGAAGGCGCAAGAGCCATCAGGATCAAAAGTTATGTTCCTTACGCATAAAATAAAAATAGAAATCGGAGCTAAATGAGATGAGAGTTAGAAAAGCTGTAGCATCGAGAAAAAGAAGAAAAAGAATATTAAAACAGGCCAAGGGTTTTTGGGGCAGAAGAAGTACGAACATAAGAAGGGCTAAAGAGACTTTAATGAGGGCCTGGGCTTTTGCTTACAGAGACAGGAAAGCCAAGAAAAGAACCTTCAGAAGGCTCTGGATTATAAGAATAAACGCAGCAGTAAGAGCGCATGGTATTTCCTACAGCAGGTTCATAAACGGTCTTAAAAAAGCCGGTGTTGAGCTGGATAGAAAAGTCCTTGCCGATCTAGCAGTAAGAGACGCAAACAGTTTTTCTAAAGTAGTTGATACGGCTAAGGCCAGTTTGGGATAGTCAGACAAAGAGCAGCACCTTTAGTATATTCCCGATATAAATTATTTAATATTTGCAGTAGAGGCGTATATTGGACTTATCTCCGGGATTCCGTTACCCCCTATGGGGTAAAAGGTAATAGTATTCTTAAATATATTATTGATCAAAAACAGATTAAACCGATAAATTATATAGGTCCGTATCCTACATTAATCTCTCCGCTTTGTATTTTTCTTCCATACTTTGAAATGTGCACATGATCGTAGCTGCCAAGTTCTATATACTGTGATTTTCGCAGATTTTGTACTATTTCATTTATTTCCTCACTTTCAATCTCTACTTCTTTTGCCAGGTTATCAATATTCATATTAATTGAATCATTCAATACACTCATTACTTTTTGTGCCTTCTGTTCAAAAAATTCTATTTCTTTAAGTTGTCTATACATTGTTCATCTCCTTTTTTAACTTTAATTAAATATTACAGCAAAAAGTCTGATCTGTCAAGTGATTGTCTAATATAATATAAAAATGTTATTGACATAACTTAGACATATCCTAACCTTCCTTGTATAACTAAATATCAGAGGAAGTTAATTATGTATGTACTAGCAGTTACAATATTTTCCGGAATCATGGCTACTTTGATGATGATAGGGATTATGGAGCCTATTACCAGGTCAAAACTGGCCAATGCTGATATGTTAAGAGCAATAGGCAGCATATTTACAAAGTCATATGAAAATTCTCTCACTCACGGGTTAATTGCTCATATAGCTTCTGGCATTTTCTTTGCGCTTTTTTACTTCCTGATGTTCAATTTTGTGCTTGGAGATAAATAAATCTAGCAGCAGTTGCAGGTCTTGTGGGAGGATTTTTTCATGGTATGGTAATTACTCTTACTCTTGTTAATTTAGTATCAAAGTATCACCCGCTACAAAAAATTACGTGAACCCGGTTTTTACATGGCTCTTGGTCATATTATTGGACACATGGTTTACGGCCTGTTGCTGGGTGTTATGTACTCTGTTTTAGTGCAGAGGATAATATGAATTTTCTCATAAATATTACATATCTAATTAACTAACATACTAAAGACAAATGTACGAACTACCTGTAATTCAAAAAAGCGCATGGGATGACGGAGAAATCGAAAAGTTTGTTAAAGACTCTGTCATCCCCATAAGATTAGCGGTGAATGATAAAGGGGGCTTTCCTCTTATATGCTCTCTTTGGTATTTCTATGAAAACAGCAAGTTCTACTGTGCGACTTTAAATAAATCAAAGATCTGCAGATTGCTGGAAGCTGATAATCGCTGCGCTTTTGAAATTGCACCAAACAGGCCGCCGTACAAAGGAGTAAGAGGCCAGGCAAATGTATTAATCGGTGAGAACTCAGGCAAGTTGGTGCTCGAAAAGCTAATATCCAGATATCTGGGCAGCACTGATTCAAAACTGGCTAAATGGCTTTTAAGCAGAGAGCAGCAGGAGCGAACACTCATTGTTGAGCCCGTATGGATTTCCGCATGGGATTATTCGGATAGGATGAAAGAGTGATCTTTGTAAGATAGACAGCTTGTAGGAATAATATTTAACCAATCAATTGATTTTCAATATATATGTAATACAATGTAATATACCTTTATGATATATTACGAACAAGAGGTTCAAAAGTTTTTAAACAAAAGAGACTTGCCCAAAGAAGTATTTAAGCTTTTTAATGATGTCTTTGTTGCACTGGATAAAACCAAAAATTTAAAATTGTTTGACATTAAAAAGTTAAAGGAACAACAAGATCGAGACTATTACAGACTAAGAAAAGGAAAATATCGAGCAATATTTTACATAGAAAATAGCAATTTTTATATTATCAATATTTCTAAAAGAGAAGAGGTGTATAAAAGATGGGTGTAATTTCGATCAGGCTTAACGATAAAGAGGAACACATATTAAAGGAATTGACCAGGTACTACAATGAAGATAAGTCTTCTCTAATAAAAAGAAGCCTTATTGATTTATACGAAGATAAATTGGATTTTGAGGAAATAGAAAAATTCGAGAAAATAGAGAAGAAGGGAAAAGTTAAGTTTAAAGAATTTAAGGATATAGATTTATATTAATTACATACAAAATAATCTGGAGCTTCAATATTTATTAATAGCTGCTAAGCCTTCGATACAGTGTTATATCAATAAAGATTAGTGTATCTTAAACAGTAGGCTGACTGATAGGAATCATATTAATTGTAGGTGCAGGCGCCGTATGCTTTGGTAAAAAGATGTCTTCGGTAAGCTCATAGGGCTTTAACATTTTGTCTATTTGATTATCCAGCTTGACCTTCATATTATAGCAGCCAAGGCACATTGACCTCTGTAGCCTCGGATCGATAGCTATCATATGAAGCTCGTAGGTGCCGCAAATACAGCATATATTGCCGCACCCCATGGTCCAGTCTTCATTCATATGTGTGAAAAACATAAGATTGTTCTGTGGGGAGTTCGAAACCAGCTGGAACAGCGGGTTATCCGTAGTAAAACCAGAAGTACTAATTTGATTTTGAAACCTATGACTCATCATCCACCTCCTCAAAATCATTTCGCTACTATCTAATTCTATAATAATTATAGTATATTATAGCAAATATTTCAAGTAGCATATTAAATAATAGGGGTGTGTTTCTAGTTTAGGGGTTTTTCTGTTTCTCTTGAAAACCAGTAAGGAGCCTATTAATACAGCAGTGCATCCATAAACTAGAGCAGCCGCAAACCTGCCATACAATTTATTCAGATCAGCCAGGAATTCTGCCAGGGTAACCCACTCCATACGGCTGTGCCTGCCCGCTCCATAAACAGAAAGCTGGGTTAATATAATTAATCCCAGTAAGATTGATACGATTATGACTTTCTTAATATTGTCCGACGGTATTCTTGAAATAAGTTTTGCCGCTATAACCGATACTAGGTAATAAATTCCAAAATAGACCACCAAGTGGATCACAAATATTACTAAAAACGGAATTGTATCATGTGACCCTAAGCTTATAATAGCCTTTTGAATGAGAAACAAGATTCCTGCTACAAAAAATATTGCGGGGAAAAACATTACAGCCTGCACTAAAAACAGCATCGCAGGAACCGTGAGAAAAAGCGCTGCGAATATAGTCCATTTTATAGCCCACTAGCTCATAATATATTATATAACAAATATATAATAAAAGCTCTTCACGACATTGAACATAGCTAGTAATGTCATATCAATAGTAATAGGCACGACCATAATATTATCTTTAAACCCAGACAAAATATTACAGAATTCCAATCGCTGACTGATATTTAACTCTGAGCCTTTTAGTTCTCAATGTACAAGCTGATCTTTAGGTAAGTTAGTACAAAATTTTATAAATTTATTATATAATTGTTCTAGTTTATATTCAGAAACAACAACACAAGCACTATGTTGAATCTTACCTTGAGGTATAGAGAACGTTCCTGATTTATCTTTATAAAATTTCATGATTTCGAATAAAGCTATTTATATGAATTTTAACAAAAACTTGAATAATAAAAACTAGTTAAGACAATATGTGACCATCAAATCAGGAACAGTAGCGTTGACTTATTGTGTTAGAAAAAAATAAAACGTTCCATATAAATATCTTAATGTTCAGTATTAAACAATTCCAGGACTGATAGAAATGAAATTCCGATCAAATGCTCTACAAGCGAATTTTTATTAAAACATACAAGAATGTTGATTGAATAAGCCTTGACCCTTTAACGTCCCGCTTCCCGGGCTTATTGAAAGATTAATTTACCCCTAGAAATAGAATCTTAGGATTTGATAGTTATACTACACCCTTTGTTGAATTTTAGCGTCTAAAGAAAAGTCATGCAGAAAGTAATCTCAATTGAAAATCTGAATAAAAAATATGCTTCAGGATTGCAGGCGTTAAAGGATGTGAATCTTGAGATTTACAATCAGGAAATCTTTGCCCTTCTTGGGCCAAACGGGGCGGGGAAGACGACGCTTATAAGCATTATCTGCGGCATAGTAAATCCAAGCGGGGGAAAAGTGCAGGTTGATGGGCATGACATAATATCTGACTTCCGTGCAGCAAGGTCAAAAATAGGG
>JABAHS010062004.1_pt1 | contig 16091 bp, 16 predicted proteins | sample 7062111 | NCBI WGS metagenome assembly JABAHS01 (sample SAMN14534600, study PRJNA622989) | marine sediment metagenome | biome: marine biome [ENVO:00000428]; feature: marine pelagic biome [ENVO:01000023]; material: deep marine sediment [ENVO:00002113]; isolation source: pool of 4 deep marine... | reverse complement strand
CTGCCGATGTCTGTAAGACTGAACTCATTCTGCTGCTGCCTCGGCCTGCGCCTCGCTCAGGGCGGCCTGATGCTCGCGGAAATATATCAGCGAATCGCGGACACTGCCGACCACGGTGCGCGTCGTGATAGTCGCGCCGGTCAGCTGGTCGAAATCTCCGCCATCGCGAGCGACGCGCCAGGCTTCCGGCGGCGGGTCGTCCAGTGACCGGCCGGTGAACGTCGACAGCCAGNNAACGTCGACAGCCAGTCGGACTTTCCTGGTTCGATCCTGTCGCCCAGGCCTGGCGTCTCGCGGTGGGCAGTTACCGCAACGCCGGAGATTCGGCCGTCCGGTCGGATCGCTACCAGAAGGTTGATCGGCCCCACGTAGCCGTCGGGCGCGACGGCCGAAATGATCACGGCGAGTGTCACGTCGCCGCGACGGATGCGGTAGATGCGCACGGGCTCGGTTGTGCCGAGCAGCGTCGGTTCTGTGACGTCCACGTAATCTGTCAGCGGGTCATTGTCGAACCGCACGTCCGGCAAGACGCTCATCAGTGCCGCACGCTCGTTGGCCGCGATGTTTTCGGCGATACGATCCGCGGTCAGATCCTCGACCCAAGCGAGTACACCGGCGCAAACGGCTNNTCGATCAGCGGTACGGCTGCGTTCATCAACAGCACGGCGAACGCGACGCCGTCCGGGTGTGCCCCCCAGGCACGAATCGCGTAGGTGAGGAGGCCTATCATCGCCCCGAACACGAGGCGCCCCGCATTGCTGCCCGGCGCCGTAACCGGGTCTGTCGCGATGAAGAACGCAGCCAGCATCGCGCCCCCACTAAACAGATGAAAGCCCGGCGAAGCATGGGTCGCCGGATCGACCAGGTACATGATCGTCGCCGGGACGAGCAGGCCGGTTATCAGCGCCACCGGAATATGCCAACGGATGATGTGCCGATAGAGCAGCCAGAGGCCACCGAGTGCCGTGAAGTTCGCGATCCACTCCCACCCGCGTCCGCCGAAGTCGCCGAACAGCGAGCTCGCGCGGATCTCCTCCACAGTCAGCATCTGCCCGAGTCCCGTCTTGACTGCGTCGAGGGGTGTCGCCCGCGTAAGCGCGTCGAGCGCCTGTCCGTCGGGCAGGTTCCCGAAAGCGACGAAGGTCAAGGTGGTCATCAACCCCGGCGGCTCGTAGTCGAGATCGCCAACGGGCGGGGGTAGCCAGGCCGTCAGTGCATCGGGATAGGACAAGAGCAGCGCAACATAGCCTGCCATCGCGGGATTGAAGAGATTGAAACCCAGGCCCCCGAAAGCGTGTTTTGCAATCGCGATCGCGAACAGTGTGCCGCTGACCGTGACCCACCAGGGCGTGAGCGGTGGCAACGCGAAGGCGATCAATACGGCCGTAACGATGGCGCTGCCGTCGCCGACGTATCGGGCCACCGGCTCGCGCCGCAGCCTCAGGATAAGGGCCTCGCACGCGATGGCCGTGATGCAGGCGACGAGGGCGTTGACGATAAGCCCGGGACCGAAGAACCAGACGTAGGCTACGGCAGCCGGTGCGAGCGCGTAGAGGACGTGGCGCATGACCGCGCCGACCGTCGGCGCCGGATGCAGGAACGGCGCGTTGGTTTGCGTTGTTGCGGACGATCCGTTCATTGCGAGCTATCGTCGGATTCTGAACGGCGCTCGCGCGAACGCCTGACTGCGGCGGCAATGGGATCATCGGCTTCGTCTACGAGCGTTGCTGCACTCGTCTGCTCGTCGAGTTCGCCGGTCCGGCGCGCGGACTCCTCGGCGAGCCGCGCGTCATGATGCGCCTGTCTCTGGGCCGCCATGTCGCCCCGACGCTCTTCGAACCGCTCTCTTGCCAGCAGCCGCTTGCCTTCGATCATCCTCGCGGTAATCGGGATGGCACTCGGGCAGATATAGTCGCAACACCCGCACTCGATGCATGCGTCCACGGCGAGTTCTTCGAGCATGACGGTTGCCGAATTGCGGACGGCCGACAGCAAGTCCTGTGGCAGCAGTCTCGCAGGACACACCTGCACGCATTCGCCACACCGGATGCAGGGCATCTCGCCGGTGGCCTGAGACAGCTCACCGGGTGCCGACGCGATGATGCAATTCGTTGCCTTGGTGATGGGCATCGACGCGTCGGGTAGTGCGATGCCCATCATCGGTCCGCCCATGACGAGGTGTTCAGCTGGGCCCGTGAGGCCTCCGGCGGCGTCGATGAGTGCCGAGACGGGTGTTCCGATGGCGACGTCGTAGTTGCCTGCCCGTGCGACAGCCCCACCGGTCATCGTCACGATGCGGGACACCATCGGCCGTCCCTGATCGAAAAGGTCCGCGACAGCTACCGCAGTGCCTACATTCTGGCAGATGACGCCGACATCGCCGGGCAGGCCGCCGAGCGGCACCTCGGTGCCCATCAGCATCTCGATGAGCTGACGTTCGCCACCGGCAGGATATTTGGCGGTCACCGCCGCGAGGCTGGGTCGAGGTGCCGGGCAATTCTCGAGGGCATCGTGTATCGCGTGCCATGCGTCCGTCATGTCATTTTCGATCGCGATGACGCTCTGCGATGCGCCCGCTGCGCGCGCGAGAATGAGCGTGCCTCTTACGACCCGGTCAGCGCCCTCGTACAGCAGGCGTTCATCACAGCTGATGTACGGTTCGCATTCGGCGCCGTTAACGATGAGCGTATCGACGTCGGACTGTGTTTCGAGTTTCTGTCCCGTCGGGAATAACGCGCCCCCAAGCCCCGCGATGCCGCCCTCCGAAATTCTTGCGCACAACGCGTCACTGTCGAGCGAAAACGGATCGCTGGCGGTCTCGGCATGCTCCAACAGGGCACTGTCGGTTTCTATCGTGATGATCGTGCACTCGACGAGGAGCGGGATCGCCGCAAGCCCGGGTTCGATCGCCGTGATGACACCCGCTGCCGGTGCATGCACGCTGGATGCGCCGGCGACGGCTTCAGCCATCAGTTGGCCTGCCTCCACACGGTCGCCCTTTCCCACGACGAGTCGCGGCACGGCGCCCCGCAGCCCGTCGATAGGGATATTCAGCATGGGCGGAACCGGCACGCGCTCGATCGGCGCGGAGAGCGATGCGGCCTTGCGCGGATCGCCGCGGACGCCCCACTGCGGGCGCGGTGGCTGGATATTGATCGGCCTGATCATCGAGGGGCTCTCGCGGCCGCTGCGAGCTGTGAATCATCGATGGCGACCATCGAGATGCAGTCAACGGGACAGGGCGGGATGCAAAGGCTACAGCCCGTGCAGGCGGATTCGAGCACCGTATGCGCGAATCGGTGGGCGCCAACGATAGCGTCGAACGGACAGGCCGGAAGACACAAGGCACAGCCGATGCAGACGTCCTCGTCTATCGCCGCGACGACTGGTTCGGTGGGATAGGGTGTGGCCGACAGCACGGTACCGATCGATCCCAGTTTCTCGGTCAGCGCTGCTACGGTGTGCTGGCCGCCCGGAGGGCACAGATTCGGTGCCGCTGCGCCGGACAGCATGGCTTCTGCGTACGGACGGCAACCCGGGAAACCACATTGACCACATTGAATTCTGGGGAGCAGCGCTTCGACCTCGTCGACGGCCTCGCCCGGGTCACCCTTCAGCCTGTTCGAGGCGACCGACAACACGAGCGCCAGCAGTCCGGTCATCGCCGCCATGAAGGCNNATGAAGGCAATGGCCGACAGCATCACGTCAGCCCTGACCAAAGCCGGTGAAACCCATGAAGGCCATCGACAGCAGACCGGCTGTCACGAGTGCGATGGCGGGGCCGCGAAACGGCGCCGGGACGATCGAATACTCGAGGCGCTCGCGCAGCGTCGCGAAGAGCGTCATGACGAGAGAAAAACCCAGCCCGGCGCCGACGCCGTACGCGACGGCTTCCGCGAAATTTCGCGCCTGGGTGACATTGAGCAGCGCGACGCCGAGCACGGCGCAGTTCGTCGTAATCAGCGGCAGGTATACGCCCAGGATTTTTTCGAGCAGTGGGCTTACTGCGCGGACGACGAATCCGGTCAGTTGCACCGCCGCTGCGATGATGACGATAAAGACGATCAGACGCAGAAAGTCGAGACCGAGCGGCACCAGTGCGAGCGTCATGACCAGGTGGCTCAGCGCGGACGCCAGAGTCAGGACGAACGTCGTCGCGAGCGACATGCCCAACGCTGCATCCAGACGAGCCGTCGTGCCCAAAAACGGGCAAAGCCCGAGGAATTTGGTCAGCACGAAATTGTTGACCAGGACGGTGGCGAAGACGATGAATGCGAGGTCGGTCATGCCAAATCGATTCGTCCGGGCTTCAATGCTGCCACGCGCGTCACTTCACCCGCATGCCGGGTTCGGCGCCCGAGTCGGGACCGAGCAGAAACACATCTTCGCGGCCCGGTCCGGCAGCGAGCACCATGCCCTCCGAAACGCCGAAGCGCATCTTGCGAGGCGCGAGGTTGGCAACGACCACGACGAGACGGCCCTCGAGATCGGCCGCGTCATAGGCCTTGCTGATGCCGGAGAGCACCGTCCTCTGATGATCCCCGACATCGAGCCTTAGCCTTAGAAGCTTGTCGGCACCGTCGACAGGTTCCGCAGCGATGACGCGTGCGACTCTGAGATCGGTCTTCAGAAAGTCGTCGATGCCGATCTCGTCCCCGTCCTCGCCTGATTCGTCTGTATCGCCAGGCTCATCCTCTTGTGACGCGGCGAGCAGGGCATCGACCTTCTTCTGCTCGAGCCTGACCATCAGAGGCTCGAATTTCCGTATCGTCGTATCGACGAGCGGGCGGTCGATGTCGGCCCACACCAGCGCGTCGCCGCCGAGAAAATGCTCGGCGCGCTCGGCGAGTGCCGGAACGACCGGCTTCAGATAGATGGCGAGGCAACGGAACAGATTGAGGCCGAGGGTGCATACTCCCTGCACATCGTCGCGTGCGTCGTCGTCTTTGATCATNNNNGATGTACTGGTTCGCGACATCGGCCAGCGCCATGATGCGGCGGATCGCACGCGAATATTCTCGATTCTCGTAGTAGGTGGCGATTTCGTCAGCGGCTTCGGCGACCTGTGCATACACCTCCGGGTCCGTCAATTCGGCTGAGAGGCGATTGTCGAATCTTTTGTTGACGAAGCCCGCGCATCGGCTCGCGATATTCACGAGCTTTCCGACGAGGTCGGCATTGACCCGAGCGACGAAATCCTCGAGGTTCATATCGATATCGTCGATGCCTGACCCGAGCTTCGCCGCGTAGTAGTACCTCAGGTAATCCGGATCGAGATGTTCGAGGTAGGCCTTGGNNGCCTTGGCCGTGAGCAGCGTGCCGCGCCGCTTGGACATCTTGGCGCCGTTGATCGTCAGGAACCCGTGGGCCCGTACCGACGTGGGTGTCCGCCACCCTGTGCCGTGCATCACCGCCGGCCAGAAGAGCGTGTGGAAGTAGGCGATGTCCTTGCCGATGAAGTGGTGGAGTTCCACGTCGCTTCCGGGAGACATGATCTGCTCGAATCGCTCGCGTCCCTTTTCGCCGTCGCGCTCGATGAGGAAATTCAGCAGACTCGCCAGGTATCCGACGGGCGCATCGAGCCAGACGTAGAAATACTTGTCCTCTGTATCCGGGATCCGAAAGCCGAAGTAGGGGGCATCACGGGAGATGTCCCAGTCCCGGAGGCCCGCGCTGAACCATTCATCGAGCTTTCGGGATACAGCCGGATCGACCGTATCCGCGCGGCCCGTCCAGTCGCGCAGCATCGATTCGAAGTCGGCGAGCTTGAGGAACCAGTGCTCTGACGATCGGAGTACCGGCGTCGTGCCGGAGATGACCGACTTCGGATCGACGAGATCGGCTGGCGCATAAGTCGCACCGCAGACCTCGCAGCTGTCGCCGTACTGGTCCTCGGCGCCGCAGGACGGGCAACTGCCCCTGACGTATCGATCCGGCAGGAACATGCCGGCTTCGTCGTCGTACGCCTGCTCGATCGTGGCTCTGCGGATATGTCCGCCATCCACGAGCGCGTGATAGATCCGTTCGACGAGCTCCCGGTTCTCGTCGGAGTGGGTCGTGTGGAAATTGTCGAAACTGACGCCGAATGCCGCGAGCTCTGTCTCGAACGCCGCGTGATAGCGCTTGTATATGACTTCCGGTTCGACCCCTTCCTCGCGCGCCCTGAGCATGATAGGGGTGCCGTGGGCGTCCGATGCGCAGACATACGTCACGTCGTGGCCGCGCATACGCTGGAACCGGACCCAGAAATCGGCCCAGATATACTCGACGAGATGGCCGAAGTGCGGCGCGCCGTTGACGTAAGGCAGCGCGCTCGAAACGACGATCTGGCGATTGCTTCCGCTCATGGGGCCATCCTAGGTCGTCAGATCACGGAAGTCTTCGAACTTGCGCTTGTCCATGGCGGCATCATAGGCAGCACGACCGGCGATCTCCCCTCGATCGAACAGTGTCTTCAAAGCCGTATCCATCGTGCGCATGCCTGCCTGGCGACCGGATTGCATGGCGCTCTCGAGCTGGTCCAGCTTGCCCTGGCGGATCAGATTGGCGATCGCGGGTGTATTGACCATGATTTCGAGCGCGGCCGCGAGCCCGGCGCGGCCCTTTCTCGGTATCAGCTGCTGGGAAATCACGCCTCTCAGCGAAGTCGACAGCATCGTGCGGACATGAGACTGCTTGTCGGCCGGGAAGGAATTCACGATCCGATCGACGGTCGCCGCAGCGCTGTTGGTGTGCAGCGTGCCCATGACCAGGATACCCATTTCGGCAGCCGTTACCGCGATGCCGATCGTTTCCAGATCGCGCATCTCGCCGACCAGAATGACATCGGGGTCCTCCCGGAGTGCTGAGTGCAGGGCGGCGGCAAAACTGGGGCTGTGGGCGCCGATTTCGCGCTGGCTGATCAGGCAGTTCTTGCGCTCATGCACGAACTCGATCGGATCTTCGATGGTCAGTATGTGTCCCTTAACGCGCGCATTGATCTCATCGATCATCGCGGCGAGTGTCGTGGACTTGCCCGAACCGGTCTTGCCGGTCACGAGGATCATGCCTTGCGTGTGCTTGCACATGTTGGCGACCGCTTCCGGCATGTTCAGTTCGTCCAGCGTCTTGGCGCGGGACGGGATCGCGCGAAAGACAGCACCCATGCCGCCGAGATGGCGGAAGACGTTGACGCGGAATCGACCGGCATCGTCCATCTTGTAAGCGAAATCCGCGGAGTCCGCGCTGTCGAATTCTCGGGTTGCCTTGGACGGCATGATCTCCAGCAGGATCTCCTGGACGCGATCGGGCAGAAGCGCATCCGGGGAGGCGGCGGACAGCTCGCCGAAAACGCGGAATCGCGCGGGTTCGCCCGCGATGAAGTGGAGATCCGATCCCTGGCTGGAAACCAGTTCGTTCAGGTATTTGTCGATCTGGTTCACGCGAGCGGCCGCGACGTCAGAATGGTCGCTAATCTTAACAGGGCAGCGCCCCGCAGCGAACGTGTCAGCTCAGTTCGAATTTCGGCAGCACGCTCGTGTCGGTCACGAATTTCTGGAACAGATTCTTGTCCGTCGCGTAACGGAAAGCATCGTCCGGATCGATGCGACGCTCGTTGATGCCTTCGAGCAGTGCCTGGTCCATGAGTTGCATGCCGAGGTCTCGCCCGGTTTGTAGCTGGGCCGGGATCTGGTGCGACTGATCGGTGAGGATCAACTTGGCAATGGCTCTGGTCATCACCATGACTTCGAGCACCGCGGATCGCCCGTGTCCGTCACGCGTCTTGATCAGGTTTTGCGTAATTACCGCCTTCAGACTCTGGGCCAGGAATCCCTTGGTCTGCTCGCGTTCCTCGCCCGGCAGCGCGTCGATGATGCGGTCGATCGTCTTGACGGCGCCCGTCGTGTGCAGCGTGCCGAGTACGAGATGGCCCGTCTCGGCGGCGGTCATCGCCATCGAGATGGTCTCCGCATCGCGGAGTTCGCCGACGAGTATCACGTCGGGGTCCTCGCGCAGCGATGCGCGGATCCCCGCAGCGAAGCTCGGCACATGTGTGCCCAGTTCACGCTGGATGACCTGCGATTTCTGGCTGACGTGGACGAATTCGATCGGATCCTCGAGGCTGATGATGTTGAGTCCACGCGTCTTGTTCAGATGGTCGATCATCGAGGCGAGCGTCGTGGACTTGCCGGTGCCGGTCGAACCGGTCACGAGGATCATGCCCTGATGGTTGTCGCAGAGCTTGCGAACGATATCCGGCAGGCCGAGGCTCTCGAGGGCTGGCACGTCGCCCGGAATGAATCTCAGGGTTGCGCCGATTCCCGAATCCTTGCGGTACACATTGACCCGGAAGCGGGCCCCTTCCTCGCTGACGTACGAGAAATCGAGGTCCCTGCCACGGTCCAGGCGTTCGCGGAGCGCCGGGGTCAGGATCTCCTCGACATAGCCCTCGAGTTCGGCGCTGCCGAGTTCGCGGAACTTGATCGGCATCAGGTCTCCGTGCATTCGCAGCATCGGCGGAACGCCGACAGCGAGATGGACATCGGAACAGCCCTGTGCAAGACCGAGTTTGAGGAAAGCGTCGATGCGTGCCATGTGGATACCGCGGGCGCTGGATCAACGCAATGGTACCAACATTTCGGTGGTTGATACCCCGGACGCGGTCAGCCGGCGAGCAACGCGTTCCTGAGCTCCTTCATCGTCTCGAAGCGCTTTTCCTTGTCGACGGCCATGGCTTTGCGGACGACTGCTGCCAGATGGGCCGGGATGTCCGGATTGACCGTCTCGCAAGGCGGCGCCTTGCCCTGTACGTGCTGGTACATGACCGACATCTGATCGCCCTTCGCGTACGGAGGCGACCCGGTCAGCATCTCGTACATGATGACGCCGAGACTGTAGATATCGGCGCGTCTGTCGACCTTCTTGCCGAGAATCTGTTCCGGCGCCATGTATTTGGGCGAACCGATCACGTAGCCGGTCTTCGTCAGCTGCGTGTCGCCGGTACTGGCGGCGGCGGCAACGCCGAAATCGACGATCTTCAGCAGACCCTCGTCGTTTATCAGGAGATTGGCCGGCTTGAGGTCACGGTGGACGATCCCGACCTGGTGAGCCACGGCCATACCGGTGGCGATATCGGCGGCCCAGCTCTGCGCCTTGTCGAAAGGCAACGGCCGCTGAGCCTGGATCTCATGGCCCAGCGTATGCGACGGGAAGTACTCCATCGAAATCGCGTGGATGCCGCCCAGCTGAACGAAATCGTAGATCCGGATGACGTTCCGGTGTGTGATCTTTCTGGAGTAGCGAAGCTCGTGAATGAATCGTTTGAGCATCTCCTCGTCGGAGCTGACGTTCGGATTGAGGAACTTGAGGATGACCTGCTCGTTGACCATCGTATCCTCGACGAGCAGCACGGTGCCAAAGGCACCTTTGCCGATTTTCTTGATGAACGCATAACGTCCCTCGATCACGTCGCCTTCGGTGAGCGTCGAGATGTCGAGCGTAGCCTGGGCACCGGCCGCGATCTGCGTCAGTGACTCGTTCCCGGTCAGCATGGTCTGCGGGGGCGGCGGCGCGGCGACGGTACCGCCGGCAACCTGAGCCGTCTGCTGGATCTGCGACTCGAATGCGTGTTCGGCCGCTTCGATCCGGCTCAGTGCCTCCGCCGCTGCCTGAGCTACCGAGATTTCGTTCGAGCCTTTTAGCTGGCTGAAGGCAGCGCGCACGCTGTCCATCGTGGTGTCGCCGGCGAGGGCCGCTACGGCACCGATGGCAGCGACCGCGACCTCCTTCTCACCGCGGATGGCGAGTGGCAGCAGGCGCGGGACGAGCTGCTCGTCACCGAGTTTCCCCAACGCCCGAACGACCGCCGGCAGAAGCGTCGTCTCTTCCCCGAGCATGCCCAGGAGTGGTCGCACAGCCTTGCGGCTGCCGATCTCACCCAGCGCATCGACGGCTCGCTCGCGGACCATGAAGTCTGTATCTCTCGTCGCGCCGATCAGGTGCGCGACGGCCTTCTCGTCCCTGGCCTTGATCAGGATCTCGACTGCCGCCCGTCTGATGCGTTCGTCGTCATGACTGACGAGTTCGAGGACCGGCTCGATGACCTTCGGGCCACCGATCTCAGCAAGGGCGTCGCCAGCGCGCGTGCTAACCCACCAGTCGTCATCTCGCAAAGCCTCGAAGAGGTGACCGATCGATGACGGTTCGGCGATCTCGTTGAGGACCTCGACAGCCGAGCGTCTGGTGAACTCGCTCTCGTCCTGGATGATGTCGATGAGGTACTTAATCGTGTCCGGATGGCGGAGCTGGACGAGCAGGTCGACGGCTCGGTTCTGGACCTCGATGTCCGGATCCCGGAGCATCCCCGCGATCTTCTCGATATCGTGCCCGGCGGACATCGACGCGAGTGCTTCGAGCGCCGTTCGCCTGACGCCCTTGTGCTCGTCGTCGAGCTGCGTCTGCAGTGCCCGAGCGACATCGGGCCGGTCGAATTTGGAGACGACATGGGTCAGGTGCATACGGACCGTGTGATCGCGACCTTCGAGGCGTGACAGCAGATCCGGCACCTGGCTGTCGGTGCTGAGTTCACCGATGAGCTTGAAGAGGGATGCCTGTTCCCGCGGGCCAAGATCGTACGCATGCCGGATCAGTTCGCGAACGTTGAGCTCGCTCCGGTGCTCTCGAAGCACTTCGATGACAGCGGGTTTGGAGATATCGTCATTCGACAGCCAGTCCAGCAGCTTGTTTGGATCGTAGGCCTGGCTGAGGCGCAGCGCGTAGGCGGCACNNGTGACTCAGCGCTTCCTCGAAGTACTGCAGGTTTTCGCTGGTAGCGAGATCCGTCAGTGCGCCGGCCAGCGCCCCCGTCTGTTCCTTGTTCGCGGTGGCGAGCGCATCGACGATCTTGGGAATCGCACCGGCACCCAGCTTGCCGAGGATTTCGGCCGCCTTGCGTGCTTCTTCCGAGCGAGGGTCCTGCTCGGCCAGGAGATTGGCGATAGCACGTTCTGCCTTGAGTGAGCTGAATAGTTTCATTTTCGGTGCAGCGGATCAGCAGGACGTAGCCACGCGCGATCGATCGGACGCGCGATCGCATTATGCCACAGCGTGCCGGGTGCAAAACCCGGTTCGCAGATCGTCCGGGCCGCGATCGTTCGTTCGGGTACAATGCCGCCCCGGACAGGGGTTCGGTCATCTGGATCAGGGCTATCAGGTGTGAATGAAGCGGCGTCTCAAACGTGGATCGATGCGATAAAAGCCGTCCAGCTGCCGTGGCTGGACTGCGATATCGGTGCGACCGGTGCGCGTGTCTCAATCGACGGCGCGGAGGCGGCTGTTTCAGCGGAGATCGAATTCGGGTTTCCGGTCGACGGTGTGCGCGATGACATCGCTGCCGCGGTGCGACAGCGTCTGGAAGCGGACGGACTCGTCCCGCGATCTGTGGCGATAAGCTGGCAGGTAAAGCCGCGCGCTGTGCCAACGGGCGTCAAGCCGCTCGAAGGCGTCAGTAACATCGTCGCGGTCGCGTCCGGCAAGGGAGGCGTCGGCAAGTCGACGACGGCGGTAAATCTCGCCCTTGCACTGGCTGCCGACGGTGCGGCGGTGGGCATCCTCGATGCCGACATATACGGGCCCAGTATCCCGCGTATGCTGGGCGCCGGATCCGAGCGTCCGACCAGCGAGGACGGGTCCAGTTTCGAGCCTATTCGCCGCCACGGTATCGCTGCCAGTTCGATCGGATTCCTGATCGACGAGGAACAACCGATGGTATGGCGCGGACCGATGGTGACCCAGGCGCTGACGCAGTTGCTCACGCAGACGAACTGGGGCGAGCTGGACTATCTCCTCGTCGATATGCCGCCTGGGACCGGCGACATCCAGCTCACGCTGACTCAGCGCGTGCCGGTCAATGCGGCGATCATCGTTACGACGCCGCAGGACATTGCGCTCCTGGACGCGCGCAAGGGGCTTCGCATGTTCGAGAAGGTCAACGTACCGGTACTCGGCATTATCGAAAACATGAGCACTTACGTATGTCCCGAGTGCGGCAATGTTGCGGACCTTTTCGGCAGCGGCGGGGGAGAACGCATGGCGGCTGACTACGACACGCCGTTGCTGGGACAGCTGCCGCTCGACATCCGTATACGCCGCGAAACAGACGGCGGCACGCCGACGGTTGCAGCCGAGCCCGGGTCGCCGGTCGCCAGCGCCTACGGCGACATCGCACGGCGCGCGGCGGCGGCGCTCGCCATGCAGCGCCGCGGATACGCTTCGAGTTTCCCAAACATCGTAGTCGAGGATTCGTGATGACGATCAAGTCGGATCGCTGGATCAGGCGTATGGCGGAGGAACATGGCCTTATCGAGCCGTTCGAGCCGGGGCAGGTGCGCGAGAACAGCGACGGTCGGATCGTCTCCTACGGTACGTCGAGCTATGGGTACGACGTCCGTTGCGCAGACGAGTTCAAGATCTTCACCAACATCAATTCGGCAGTCGTCGATCCCAAGGCGTTCGATCAGGACAGCTTCGTCGATCGCGAAGCCGATGTGTGCATCATCCCGCCCAATTCATTTGCGCTGGCACGCACGGTCGAGTACTTCCGGATCCCCCGAAACGTCCTCACTATCTGTCTCGGCAAGTCGACCTACGCCCGGTGCGGGATCATCGTGAACGTCACGCCGCTGGAGCCGGAATGGGAGGGCCACGTCACGCTGGAATTTTCCAATACGACACCGTTGCCGGCGAAAATCTACGCGAACGAGGGCGTGGCGCAGATGATCTTCTTCGAGTCCGACGAGGACTGCGAGACCTCGTATAGGGACCGGGGCGGCAAGTACCAGGGTCAGCGCGGAGTGACGTTGCCCAAAGCCTGATTTCGCGCCTGGACGACGGCTTCTTGCGGCGGGATCCGTTCGAGCGCCATGGTGAAGGTGGTCTCGCCGTCCTTCTGCTGTTCGACCCGGACAGGCAGGTAACCCAGCTCGGGCGCGTACCAGATCAGTACACTGCGGCTCGAGCCCTCACGCTGCCGCCGATACTTGACAGTTTCCAGAGGCCCGGCGGCGGTCTCGATGTTTTCCGATCCCAGTTCCTCGAACAGATAGGTGCGAATCGTGTTCCTGTCGATGAGGTCGTACGACACGAGCCTGCGTCCCGACCTCAGGTCCAGCATGGCGGCGATGTCCGCTGTGAGCCGATCGTGCATGCCGGGCACGATATCGACAGTGGCCTCGGCGCCATCATGGGTCGCGTACGCCAAAGCGTCCTGCCAGTCGAAAGACACCTGAGACAGGCCCTTATCCTTGCCGCTACCATCCGTTCGGCGATATTCGAGCGGCCTGGGCTGGCCGTCTTCGAGCGCGAATCGTGTTGATTCTCCGGCCCCGGACTTCACGAACAGCTTCGCAAGGCCCTTGGCCTTGTTTGTAACCGAATACCGGAATTCTCCCGGCTGTTCGTCGGGCAACAGCTGCATTGTGACGGAGACGCTGAGCGGGCCGCGCCGAAGCTTGTACTTGGCATCGAAGCCTTCGAGTTGCTCCGGCCAGTCGCCTGCGTGCACATGAGTCACAGCTAGAATAAAAGCTGCTAACATCATGATTAATCGACCCATTATGATACCTCATCAATGACTACGGGCTCGTCCAGCGGACGACCATCGAGTGTGGCGTGGTCGCCTCGCATCGCCAGCCGGCCCTCGGCCAGCCAGCCTATCGCCTTCGGGTAGATCAGGTACTCGCCGCGCTGAACCCGTCTCGAAAGGCTCTCGACCGTTTCGCCGGCGTTTATCCTGACCCTGTACTGTATGATCGCCGGACCGGCGTCGAGTTCCGGCGTGACGAAGTGCACAGTCGATCCGTGCCACTCATCTCCCGCTGAAAGTGCCCGTCTATAGGTATCCAGGCCAGGATACCTGGGTAGCAGCGACGGGTGGACATTGAGCATCCGACCTTCGAAGTCCCGCACTATCCGGTCGGGCAGAATCCGCATGAAGCCCGCGAGCACGACGATGTCCGGGGACATCTTCGTCAGTTCGTCGTGGAGGGCCGATTCAGCGGTGTCGCGGTCCGCGTAGGCTGCATAGTCCACGATGACGGTTTCGATATCCGCATTGGCTGCTCGCGTCAGTCCGTACGCGTCCGGCTTGTCGGCCATGACCCCGCAGAGATCGACGGCCAGTTCGCCCTGGCGAACATCGTCGATGATGGCCTGAAGATTGGTGCCGCCCCCCGAAACGAGAACGACGACGCGCGAAAACTGGCCGGTGACTGTCATCCGGTAATGCGGACTTCGCCTCGGCCGGGAACGACGGTGCCAATGACAGTGGCATCCTCGCCCTCGTCGCGCAGGGCCTGCACGGCCCTGTCAGCAGCATCCGGCGGCACGATCACGGCCATGCCCAGGCCGCAATTGAACGTGCGCCACATTTCCTGGGGTTCGACGCGACCGTTCTGCCGCAGCCAGTCGAAAATCGCGGGTTCTTGCCACGAGTGCCTGTCGAGTTCTGCATCGTGGGTGGCCGGCAGGACCCGGGCGATGTTCTCGCTGATCCCGCCCCCGGTGATGTGTGCGATACCGTGCACGGCGACCGAGTCCAGCAGCGCCAGAATGCTTTTCACGTAGATGCGAGTCGGCGAGAGGAGGGCGCTCGCGAGCGTGCCGTCACCGAACCCGCCGTCGAGGTCATGGCCTCCGTCTGCGACGATCCGCCGGATCAGTGAAAATCCGTTCGAGTGCGGCCCACTCGACGCGATTCCGACCACAGCATCGCCGGCAGCGACTGACTGTCCATCGACGATCCGGCCTTTCCTTTCTCGACGACTCCGACACAGAATCCGGCCAGATCGAACTCGCCCACCGGGAAAGTACCGGGGTGCTCCGCCGTCTCACCGCCTAGCAGAGCCGCGCCCGCGAGGCGGCAGCCCTCGCATATGCTCTCGACGACCCGGGTCGCTATGTCCACGTCGAGTCGCCCCGTTACGTAGTAGTCGAGGAAAAACAGCGGCTCGGCGCCCTGTACGACGAGGTCATTCGCGCACATCGCGACCAGGTCTACACCGACCCCGTCGAGCTGCCCGGTCTGAACGGCCAGGTCGAGCTTCGTTCCGACCCCGTCCGTCGCAGCGACGAGCACGGGCTCGCGATATCGGGTTGTATCGAGCTCGAACAGTCCGCCGAATCCGCCGATGTTTCCGAGTACGCCCGATCGGTGGGTCCCTTTGACGGCGGGCTTTATTCGTTGCACGAGCGCGTTGCCCGCGTCGATGTCCACGCCGGCATCCTTGTAGGTCAGTGGCTTCTGCGTCGTCATCGGCGAGCTTCCGGGTGCTGCGGTGGTGCTGGATCGCAATGGTGCGCCGGTATAATAGTCAAATGTGCCGGAGACCTGAATCTCAAACGCCGGGCGGCCGAGTAAGTCGCGTGCTTTCCGCGATCCGCCGCGGCGCTATGCTCGTGTGCCTGGCGGGCATCTGCGATGCTATGCCGGCTTTCGCATCGACGCTTTACGAGGCGACCGTGGAGCGCCCTGCCGGCACCCGGGAGGCGCTGTCCGCGGCATTCTCGGATGCCCTCACCCTCGTTCTGATCAAGGTTACCGGTCAGGCAGCGATCTCGTTGCCCGATCCTTCGCTCGCCGCATTCGACAATCCCTCCAGCTTCGTCCAGCAATACGGCAGCGCCGGCGAAGGCTACATACGGGTCCAGTTCGACGAGGATGCAACGCGGAGAGCGATCGACGCGGCGGGTCTGCCCATATGGAGTGACGAGCGACCGGAAACGCTGATCTGGCTCATCGCCGACGAGCCCGACGGCCGGATCCGGCTATTGACGAGCGGGATCAGCGAATTCGGTTCGCCGCCGATGTCGTTGCCCGGGCCGTCACCAGATCCCGGGAGTGACGCTGTCGGCGCACCTGAAAGCCCGTCCATCGGATCAACCAGAGGTGTCTATGCTGGTCCCGGTTTCGATGAAGAGGGTGGCGGATTCGATGATGAACCGGCCGCACAAGCACTATTCCAGCAGGAGATGCGTGTTCTTCTGGCATCTCAGGCGGATGCGCGGGGCATATCCGTGATGCTGCCCGTCGGCGATGTGACTGACATTAGTGCGG
>JABAHS010000296.1_pt5 | contig 16098 bp, 16 predicted proteins | sample 7062111 | NCBI WGS metagenome assembly JABAHS01 (sample SAMN14534600, study PRJNA622989) | marine sediment metagenome | biome: marine biome [ENVO:00000428]; feature: marine pelagic biome [ENVO:01000023]; material: deep marine sediment [ENVO:00002113]; isolation source: pool of 4 deep marine... | reverse complement strand
CCGAATCCTCCCGGCACCAGAATGGCATCCATGCCGTCCAGGCACTCGGTGCCGCTCTGCTCGATGTCCTCGGAGTCCACGTAGCAGATATCTACCCGGGTGCGCGTGTGGATACCGGCATGGACGAGCGCTTCGCTCAATGACTTGTAGGATTCCGTCAGCTCGACGTACTTGCCGACCATGGCCACCTTGACCGCCCGGGTCGGGTTCTCCAATCCCTCGACCACCGCATCCCATTCCGAGAGATCGATGTCGCGGGCGTCCAGACCGAGCTTGTTAACCACCAGATCGTCGAGTCCCTGCTCGTGATACAGGCGCGGAATCTTGTAGATGCTGTCGGAGTCCACCGCGGAGATCACCGCGCGCTCGGCAACGTTCGTGAACAGCGCGATTTTGCGCCGCTCGTTCTCCGGCAGCGGGCGCTCGCAGCGGCACAGCAGGACATCCGGCTGGATACCGATGGATCGCAGCTCTTTCACGGAATGCTGGGTCGGCTTGGTCTTGATCTCACCGGCCGCCGGCAGGTATGGCACCAGGGTGAGATGGATGAACAGCGACTCGTGCTCGCCGAGCTCGATGCGCATCTGACGGATGGTCTCGAGAAAGGGAAGCGACTCGATATCGCCGACGGTGCCGCCGATCTCCACCAGCGTCACCTCGGCATCGTCGGCCGCCTCGTGGATGCTGGCCTTGATCTCGTCGGTGATGTGCGGGATCACCTGAACGGTGCCGCCCAGATACTCGCCGCGGCGCTCCTTGCGAATCACGCGCTCGTAGATCTGGCCGGCGGTGAAATTATTCGACTTACCCATGGTGACACGGGCAAAGCGCTCGTAATGGCCCAGATCGAGATCGGTTTCCGCCCCGTCTTCGGTAACGAAGACCTCGCCGTGCTGAAACGGATTCATGGTGCCCGGATCGACGTTGATGTACGGATCGAGCTTGACCAGGGTGACCCGGATACCCCGGGCTTCGAGAATGGCGGCGAGAGAGGCGGAGGCGATGCCCTTGCCCAATGAGGACACGACACCGCCCGTGATGAAGATGAATCGAGACATTCGGCTCCGTGCATGAGGCCGGGTGCCGGCCTTCGCACGGGAGGACACGCTAGCAAATTCGGCGCCGTTAAACAATCGACCGCGGCACACTTTTGCCGACTTATCGGCCGATCTCCGCTGCGGCGGGCGCGTATCCGGTCAGCTCCACGTGACCGTGGCCGGTGACCCGTGCCGATCCCGAGGTGCCGGTCACCCGCGAGGCGCCTTCGAAGTAACGAAAAGTGAGATCCAGCTCCTGGTCGGGCATTTCCGGCGTGATTTCCACATCGATGGCGGCGCTCGGCACCCGAAGTCGCCAGCGCGACGGATAACGCGCGCCGTCACGCGGGCTCGACCAGTGATCGAGCACTTCCAGAGCGAATCCGTCGGCCGCCAGGGGGCGCGCGCGGCCGTCGGCCTCGACCAGCGTGCCGGCGCTCGCCGGATCGGTCCCGCCGTCGCGATTGCGCAGACGATAGACCATCAGGTCGCGGCCGTCGGAGAGCTGCAGGGCGAACCAGTCCCAGCCGACCTGATCGGCGCCGAGCGCGCTCGTGCTCCATTCGCGGTCGAACCATGCCGAGCCCTGCACCTGCCACGTGCCGGCAGGCGTCGCGATGCGGCCGCTCGCGGGGATGCGCGGTATCGAGTAGTAATACGAGGCGTTGCCCGGCTCGGCGCTCTTGCGGCTGAGACCGGACTCACCGTTCAGAATCACCGGCTTACCCGCCTCGAGACGCAGATCGATGGCGTAGCCAGCGTCTTCGGCAGTCAGCCTGAGGGGAAAGAATTCGCCATCGGCGTGCGCCTGCCAGCTCCCCAGCCAGACGCGAAACGGCGCGGCGCGGGCGCCGGCGAGGTCCAGCGCCTCGCGGCTGAACGCTTCAGCGGCGTGGAAGCGGCCGGCGGCGACGTCGCTCACCGCGAAATGCGCCATGTAGACTTGATTGGTCGCCCACGCCGAGGCGCGCGCCGGCACCTGTGGGCTCAGCGCAAAGCGGAAAAAGGTCAGCTGAAAGCCGAAACGGCGCCCGCCCGTGGCGACCACGTTGCCGGTGAAGTACCACCATTCCGCGCGGAATTCCGCATGCGGTCCGTGGTCCTCGGGGAAGCGAAAAGCGCGCACCGCCGTCGCCCGCGCGAATCCTTCCGGCGATGCGCCGAGCACCTCCGTGACGGCATCGCGTGGCGCCTGTGGCGCTGACGGGGCGTCGGCGGGGATCGCCGGCGCAGCGAGCGCCGCCACGAGCGCAAGCCCGCACGCACGTCGGCACGCCGCTGCCAGCGTCACCCTAGAGCGCCCTCAGGAGACGAAAAAGCGCGCGCTGATGTCGCGGTGGCCGGCCCGCCGCCCGCTCCTCGAGGGCCTTGCGCAGGAGCTGGCGCAGCTGCTGAGCATCGGCCTGCGGATACTCCTCGAGCAGCGCAGTGACCGCCGCGTCGCCATCCGCCATCAGCCGTTCGCGCCAGCGTTCCAGGCGTTTGAAACGCGCCTTGTCCGCGTGGCTGGCGCTTCTCAGATCGTCGACGGCACGCCTCACCGGGTCCGCGTCGGTGTCACGCAGCAGCCGCGCGATGTAGCGCACATGCCGGCGATAGGCACCGCGGCTGAGCTCGCGACCTTGCGCCACCGCATCGCGCAGCTCGTCGGACAACGGCATCCTGTCGAGCTCGGACGGCGACAGTCGCACCAGCTCCTCGGCAAGCACCTGCAGGGCCAGCGCATCGCGTTTGCGCTGAGATTTCGAAAGCGGCTCATGCATGGATTCAGGTCCGGGAATATAACATCGCCGCTGCTCGTGCGGCGCATACCGTCAGTAATGAGACGGCGATGGTATATTGCACAGCCCCGACCCACAGTGAGCCGATTCCAAGGACGCCATGAGCACCCATACGCCGAAGACGATTCGCCTCGAGGACTACCGGCCGCCGCCCTTCCTCATCGACGAGGTGGACCTCGAGCTTCGGCTCGACGAGGACACCACGGTGGTGACGTCGACGCTGTCGATAGCGCGCAACCCGGCATCCGATTCGCCACCCGATGACCTCGTGCTCGACGGCCAGGAGCTGGAGCTGGTCGAGCTCGCCATCGATGGCACACCGATCGGCGGCGATCGGTATCGGCTCGACGAGCATGCGCTCATCGTGCGCAACGTGCCCGGCGCCTTCACGCTTAGGACAGTGGCGCGTATCCATCCGGGTAAAAACACGTCTCTCGAGGGACTGTACACGTCGAGCGGAAATTTCTGCACCCAGTGCGAGGCGGAAGGTTTCCGCAAGATCACCTGGTTTCTCGACCGTCCGGACGTGATGTCCCGCTACACCACGACCATCGTCGCCGACAGGCACCGCTATCCCGTGCTTCTCTCCAATGGCAACCCCGTCGATCGGGGCACACTCGACGACGACCGCCATTGGGTCAAATGGCAGGATCCTTTCCGCAAGCCCTGCTACCTGTTCGCACTGGTCGCCGGCAATCTCGCCTGCGTCGAAGATCGTTTCACCACGCGCTCGGGGCGTGAGGTGGCGCTTCGCATCTATATCGAGCCGCACAATGCGGACAAGTGCGAACACGCCATGATCTCTCTCAAGAAAGCCATGCGCTGGGACGAGGAGGTATACGGGCTCGAATACGATCTGGACATTTACATGATCGTCGCCGTCGACGATTTCAACATGGGTGCCATGGAGAACAAGGGACTCAACGTCTTCAACTCGAAATACGTGCTGGCAAAGCCCGAGACTGCGACCGACGCCGACTTCGCCGGTATCGAGGGCGTCATCGCCCACGAGTACTTTCACAACTGGACCGGCAACCGGGTCACCTGCCGCGACTGGTTTCAGCTCAGCCTCAAGGAAGGACTCACGGTGTTCCGCGACCAGCAATTCTCCGCCGACATGACCTCGCCGGCGGTCAAACGCATTCAAGACGTGCGGGTGCTGCGCACGCACCAGTTCGCCGAAGACGCGGGACCAATGGCTCACCCGGTGCGCCCGGACTCCTACATCGAGATCAGCAACTTCTATACCGTGACGGTGTACAACAAGGGCGCCGAGGTGATCCGCATGATGCACAGCCTGCTCGGTGCGGCCGGTTTCCGAAACGGCATGGATCTCTACTTCCGGCGCCACGACGGCGAGGCGGTCACCACCGAGGATTTCGTCAAGGCCATGGAGGACGCCAACGGCGCAGATCTCTCACAGTTCCGCTTGTGGTACAGCCAGGCGGGCACGCCGATGGTCCGCGTGAGCGGCACCTACGACGCCGATGCGAAAGTCTACACCCTGACCCTGTCCCAGAGCTGTCCGGCGACCCCGGGTCAGGCGGAGAAAGAACCGTTTCACATCCCGCTTCGCGTGGGTCTGCTCGACGACGCCGGCGGCGACATGGCGCTGGAGATGGAGAATCTGCCCGGGTCGCAGACCGACGAGGTGGTGCTGAGTCTCACCGAGCCCGAGCAGCGCTTCCGGTTCGTCAACGTCGCCAAGGCCCCCATGGTCTCCGTCGCGCGCGACTTTTCCGCACCGGTCATCGTGGAAGCGCTGCGCAGCGACACGGACCTCGCATTTCTCGCCGCCCACGACCGCGATCCCTTCAATCGATGGGACGCGGCCCAGGAGTTCGCTACGAGCGTGATTCTGCGTCATATCGGCGAGTACGATGCCGCCAGCGAGGCCATTCCGGACGCGGCCTTCGTGCAATCTTTCGCGCGCACACTGAACGACCAGCGTCTCGACCGGGCGCTCGTGGCCGAGGCGCTGACTCTGCCCGGTGAATCCTACCTCGCCGATCGCATGCACCTCATCGACGTTGATGCCATCCACAGGGTGCGCCAGAGCATACGCCGCCACCTCGCCTCGACCCTCGAGGAAGACTTTCGTGCCGTCTACCGGGCGAACTTCAGCAACGAAGCCTACCGCTACGATGCGCAGTCGGCGGGTCGAAGGAGCTTGAAGAACCTGTGCCTGTCCTATCTGATGGTGCTGGAAGATTCGCAGCTGCGCGGTTGGTGTCTTTCGCAGTTCCACCAAGCCGACAACATGACAGACGTCCTCGCGGCACTCGCCTGCTTCACGCAAACGGACTGCCCGGAACGCAGCCAGGCCGTCGCCGAGTTCCATGACCGCTGGAAGCACGACACCCTGGTGCTCGACAAGTGGTTCACCCTCCAGGCCATGTCACACCTGCCCGACACCCTCAAGACCGTCGAGAAGCTGATGCAGCATCCTGCATTCGACCTCAAGAATCCCAATAAGGTGCGCTCGCTCATCGGCGCGTTCTGTCACGGCAATCAGATACGATTCCACGACGCGAAAGGGGCCGGCTATCGCTTTCTGGCCGACCGCGTGCTGGAGCTCGACTCTATCAATGCGCAGGTGGCGGCGCGTCTGATGGGGGCATTCAGCCGCTGGCGCAAGTTCGACGACGCGCGTCAGGGTCTCATGAAGACAGAGCTGGAACGGATCCTCGCAACCAGTCGGTTGTCCAAGGACGTTTACGAGATTACGTCTAAGACGCTGGCTTGATTTGGAGACGGAAACGGAAAGGTCGCAGTGCTCCGCTGATGGCGGATGGAGGGCAGAGCGAAGATTGCAGAGTGCGCGTCAGCCGGTGCCAATCTTGAGGATGGCATCCTTCATGGCCGAGCGGTGCGGCTCGCTGAGCCTCGACCATGCGCGCGCCAGCTCGATGGCTTCCTCGTTGAGCTCGCCGACTTCCTCGACGCCGAACATCAACCAGGCAGGCTTCACCGCGAGGGCATCCGCGATCTGCTCGAGAATCCGCGGGCGCAGGCTCTTGCCGTTCTCGATCTTCTGGATCACGGCCTGGGACGTACCCACCTGCTCAGCCAGGTACATCTGGGTCCAGCCGAGCTCCTTTCTCCGCCGGCGCAGGCGTCCCCCGAGAGACTCGAGATCCTCGTGGTTCCTGCTGCGCTTCGACATGTCTAGCTTGTCCAGCTTGCTCACAAAATCTAAATCCACAACCGGCCTCTCATAACTGGTATCGGCAGAACGAAAGTTATCTTGATCACACTAGTCACGCTTTGTCAGATTCGCGACATGACAATTTAGCTTCCTGAACCGTCCGCTGACCGGCCGCGTGGTTCTCTGATTCCAGCACAGCAGTCGCGCATTTTCGGTGACCCGGGTCACAGAAGACGCGCTACTGCTAAGCCTTTGTCCCACAACGACAAACGGCTCACCTGCGCGGCGTGGCGGAAGCCACGGGAGCGTCCTTCGGCCGCCGGCGGCGCGGCACAGGGGCCTTTCCCATCCCGGAGTATCGGGCCAGCCCGGTTAAACTTGATAGGCCGGATCGCGTTGTGTGGACCAGGTCCGGGTCGTGGCGACGACAACCGGCGTTCCTATTTCCGCCCGCTACAGGAGTTGGCTTCGTGGCAACGGGGAAAAAGCCCGGAAAATCAGTGGCAAAGCAGCCCCAGCCGGTGGCGTTGACCGCCGAGTCCCTGGCCGGCGTGGAGGCCTTCGGCGGCCTCGGCGTCGCCGACAGAGGCCGTATCGCGTCGCTCTGCCAGGGCCGCCGCTACGACGCCGGGCAGCGCATCCTGTCCCAGGAGGACGAGGCCCGCGACGTTCATTTCATTGTGAGCGGCCGGATCCGTGTCACCATCTACTCTGTCAACGGCCGCGAGATCACCTTCCGTGACCAGGGCGCGGGCGAGATGTTCGGGGAGCTCGGCGCCATCGATGGCGCGCCGCGCTCCGCCCACGTGGTGGCGCTGGAGGACTCGCTTCTCGCCTGCATGCCGCGGGAGCGCTTCTGGGAAGTGCTGCGGGGCTATCCCCGGGTCGCCGAGTTCACCTTCGTGCGGCTCGTCAAGCTGGTGCGCCTGCTCTCAGAGAGGGTTTTCGAGTTCAGCTCGCTGGCGGTGCGTAACCGTATTCATGCCGAGCTCCTGCGGCTCGCGCGCGAGAACATGCACGACGACAACGTCGCCATCATCGCACCAGCGCCGACCCATGCCGATATCGCGAGCCGCATCAGCACCCACCGCGAGGCGGTGACGAGGGAGTACCAATTGCTCTCCGAAGCCGGCGTGATCGAGCCGGGTCGCGGACGCGTCGTCATCCGTGACGTCGCCCGGCTGGAGAGCATGGTACGGGAGGTCACCGGCAGATAGACGGGCGCCGAGGTGCGTCCTCGCTGCGCTCGCGCCGGGCCGGCGCGAACAGCTCCAGCTGCTCGGGCCCTCCGGGCTGCGTGGGCGCTCCCCGCGGCGCCGCCTCCGGGGAGTGCGGGTAGGCGAGGATGCGCTCCGGATCCCAGTAAAGCCAATCGTCGCTGAGAGCAGCGGCCGGCATCATCGCGGCACACCGCCCAGGGTGAAGCTCACCAGCACGCGCCGATCGAACGCGTAGCCGCCGCGGTCGCCTCTGGGGTACATGGCGGCGCGGTCGCCGTGGGCCCTGAGACGCATGCGCTCCACCGGCAGGCCGGCGCGGGCGAGCGCCGACCATACCGCGTACACCCGGCGCATGGAGAGCTTGCGGTTCGAGCGCCGCGAGCCGCGCGTATCGGCGAAGCCCTCGAGCTTGACCTGCAGGCAGGGAATGTCGATGAGCGCCTCGGACAGCTCGGCGAGATGCCGCTCCAGGTGCGGCTCGAGGCACCAGCTTCCGGCTCGGAACGGAATGCTGACCTTGAGGCCGTCGGTGATCGCATGCATCGAGCGCCGTAACGCCTGCGCCTGATAGCTTTCCCGGACCGCGCGCCAGCGGGTCACATAGCGAAGCGCCTCGTTGCGCTCGCGCAGCTCTTGCACGAGCTCGGCGAGATCGCGGCCCTTGGGCGCGTGAGGCGTTTGCTCGATCTGAAGCATGCCCTTCTCCCGGTGACGGAATGCGATCGAGTAAAGCGCCACGGGCAGGCCGCCAGGCGGCGTCGCGCAGGCGAACAGGCGATCAATTCTGGCAATCCCGTGGCGTTGACGCGGGCGCGAAACCCGTCCATATAGAGACCGTATGGCCAGCCGGGACCCAGCCAATCTTTCGCGCCGCCTGGAAAGCTACGCGCCGGCGTCGCTCCTCGCGCTCGGCGCGGGCGCCGACGCGCTGCTCGCCGACTACCGCAGCGCCCATCCGGAGTGCCGCATCACCGAGCTGGATCCCCGTGGCACGCTGCAAGGACCGGCCCTGCTCGAAGCGCTGGCAGACAAAGGCCGATTCGATTTCGTCGTCGTCGGTGCCGGCGTACTCGAGCATCTCGACGCGAACACGGGCGCCAACCTGCTGGCACGGCTTCGCGACCTGCACACGAGCCGATTCTGCGTGGCCCTGCGCCGGCACGACGGCGCAGGATGCTGGCAGTCTGCGGAGCTGATCGCCATGGGCCTCGCCCACTGGTCGAGCGAGGACGTCGACGGCAGCGCGCTGGAAATCTACGGGTTCGACCTCGGCACTTACAAGGCCACCCCTGACTGGCTCAACGCGCGCCACTGGGCACATCCCGAGCACTGGGGAAAATATCGCTGGTAGGCCGCGCGCCGGCTCACGACCCGCTCAGCAGGAATGCATGCTCCTCGAGGCGCGTCACGCCGCGCTCGGCCAGATTCGTCTCGTTGGCAAGGCGATCGAGACTCTCCATGCGCGTCACCCGCCGTCGTCCAGCGAACAGCCGCCGGACCTCGGCCTCGCCAACCGAGAACGGCGGACCGTCGATGTCGTGGGCAGGGTACTCGAAGGTCAACAGCAGGATCGGCGTGTCGGCCGCCAGCAGCGAGAGCAGGTGCTCGGCGTAGCGCATCCGCATCTCAGCCGGCAGCGCGATCAGCGCGGCGCGATCGTAAGCCGCGGCCACGCGCGCCGTGCGCGCGCTGCTCAGGGAGAAAAAATCCCCGCACAGCAGCGTGACGCCGCCGCCCTCCAGGACCAGAAATGCGCCCTCTCGCCGCTCGGCTGCCTGGATGCCCTGCTCCTCGAAAAAATCGCGCGCCGCGATCTCGCTCAGCTCGACGCCGGTCACGCAGCAGCCTCGCCGCGCGAGCCAGCGCATGTCGACGCTCTTACCGCAGAGCGGCACCAGCACCTCGTCGCCGGCGGCGAGCCCCAGGCGCCCGAAATACTTCCGCAGATAGTGGTTCGGCTCCGCCTTGTGGAAAGGGATGGCGCTGTCCTGCCAGCGCTTCAGCCAGAATGCCTCGTCCACGGGATCCCCTATCGTTGCTCGGCGGCGATGCGCACAATGGCATCGATGCTCTTATCGACGTCCTCATCGGTTGTCGCCCACGAGCAGACGCTGATGCGCATGGCCGCGCGCCCCTTCCACACCGTCGGCCCGCACCAGCAGGTGCCGTCTTGCTGAACCGCCGCCACGACCCGTCGCGTGGTATCCGCGTCACCAAAGGCAACCAGGACCTGATTGAGCACCACCTCGTTGAGGATCTCATAGCCGGCGCCTCGCAGTGCATCGGCAAAGCGCACCGCCATGCGGCAGTTGCGCGCAACGAGATCCGCGAGTCCGCTCCGCCCGAGGCTCAACAGCGCAGCCCAGATCTCGACACCGCGCGCCCGGCGGCTCGACTCCGGCGTGTAGTGGAACGGCTCTCGGACGCCGCCCGTCGGCAGGTAGGCGGCGGCGTAGGACATGGCGGCGCGCAGGGTTTCGGCGTCGCGCACCAGGGCAATACCGCTGTCGTAGGTGACGTTCAGCCACTTGTGCGCGTCGGTTGCCCAGGAATCGGCGTCGGCAACCCCCTCGAGCAGGCCGGCATAGCCCGGCGCGGCTGCCGCCCACATTCCGAAGGCACCGTCCACGTGCACCCACGCCCCCTGCGTGCGGGCGCGCGCGCAGATGGCCGCCATGGGATCGACCGCCCCGGTGTTCACGTTGCCCGCCTGAACGCAGACGATGGCCGGCCCGTCGAGCGCCGGGATGGCATCGGCGCGCATGCGGCCCTGGTCGTCGGCAGGCACCGTCACGACCCGTTCCCGGCCGAGCCCCAGCAAAGCGATCACCTTGTAAAGAGTCCCGTGCGCCTCTTCACCCACGACCAGGGTGACCGGCGGCGCGCCGAACAGCCCCTCGGCCTCGACATCCCATCCCGCGCGCGCCAGCACCGCGTGCCTTGCGGCAGCGAGCGCCGTGAAATTGGCCATGGTCGCACCGGTCACGAAGGCACCGCCGCAGTCGCCCGGCAGCGCCAGCACGTCACGCAGCCAGCCGAGTGCGACCGACTCGACGGCAGCGCCGAGCGCCGAGTGCACGCTGGTGAAGGCATTCTGATCCCAGGCGTCCGCCAACCAGTTGGCGGCCAGCGCCGCCGGCAGCACGCCGCCGGTGACGAATCCGAAATAGCGCCCGCCCGCCGAAGCGACGGTGGCAGGCGAGCCGATCTCGTCGAGGCGTGCGAGCACCTCGCCCGGCGCCAGGCCTTCGTCGGGCAACGCGCCGCCGAGCAATTCCAGTCTCGCGACGTCGGCGGCCGCGGGCGCCACCGGGCGCGACTCGAGCTCCGCGATGTAACGGCAGGCGCGCCGCGCCGCATCGTGGAGCAGCGCCTCGTATCGGCGATCGCTCATTGCCTCGCGCTACCGGCTCCAATCCGCATTGGCCATTCGCGTCGCATCAGTCGCGGAAGTTGATGTATTGCAGGGGCATGTCGAACTTCGCCTCCCGGAGACTCTCGATCACTTTCTGGAGATCGTCGCGCTTCTTGCCCGTGACGCGTACCTTGTCACCCTGGATTGCGCCCTGCACCTTGAGCTTCGAGTCCTTGATCAGCTTCACAATCCTGCGGCTGAGGTCCGTCTCGAGCCCTTGACGTACCGTGACGACCTGGCGTGCTTCCTTACCGACGAGCTCAGGCGCAGCGATGGCGAGGCAGGCGATGTCGACGCCGCGCCGGCTCAGCTTGCTCTGCAGGATGTCGAGCATCTGCTTCAATTGAAAATCCGATTCGGACTTGAGCGTGATCGCGGCGCCCTCGCGCAAGAAGCTCGAATCGGTGCCCTTGAAGTCGAAGCGCGTGCGCACCTCGCGATTTGCCTGGTCCACCGCATTGGTGACCTCCTGCATATCGACCTCCGACACGACATCAAATGACGGCATATCGTATGCTCCTCGTGGCGTGAGCTACCGATGGTAGATAGGTCGATTCGCCGGTTCAACCACGTCCCCCGAGCGCGTGTTAGACTGTCGTATGGCGTCGATTCGAGAATCCGCCGGTAGCCATGATCCACGCCTCAGCGTCGCGCCGATGATGCAGCGCACAGATCGTTTCTGCCGCTATTTCTTGCGCCTCATCACGCGCCGCACTCTTCTCTATACCGAGATGCTGACGAGCGCCGCCGTGCTCCACGGCGATCGCGATCGACTTCTGGCATTCGACGACGTCGAGCACCCGGTGGCGATACAGCTCGGTGGCAGCGATCCCGAGGAGATGGCGGCCGCGGCGCGCATCGCCGCTGCGCGAGGCTACGACGAGGTGAACATGAACGTCGGCTGCCCGAGCAGCCGTGTGCGCGCGGGGCGATTCGGCGCCTGCCTGATGGCCGAGCCGCAGCGGGTCGCCGACTGCGTCGCGGCGATGATCGACGCTGTAGATATCCCCGTTACGATCAAGACGCGCATCGGTATCGACCACCAGGACTCCTACGAGGCCCTCGCCGCCTTCGTCCATGGCGTCGCCGAGCGTGGCTGCAAGACTTTCATCGTGCACGCGCGCAAGGCCTGGCTGAACGGATTGAGCCCGCGGCAGAACCGGGAGGTGCCGCCGTTGCGCTACGAGCTCGTGCATCGACTGAAGCAGGATTTCCCCGGTCTACGCATCGTCGTGAACGGCGGCATTGCTGATCTCGACCAGGCGTGTCGTCATCTCGCATGTCTCGACGGCGTCATGATCGGTCGCGCGGCGTATCGCGATCCGTTCGGGCTCGCGCGGGCCGACGGGGCCATTTTCGGCGAGCATCGCCCGGCGCCGACCCGGCGCGCGGTGCTCGAAGCGTACGCGCCTTACTTCGCCCGGGAGCGCGCGCAAGGCGCGCGGCTCGTGCCGCTGATTCGGCACCTGAGCGGACTGTACCTGGGTCAGCCCGGCGCGCGCGCCTGGCGCCGCGCCTTGTCGGCGCTCGCCGCGACCCGCGATGCCGACGAGCGCGATCTGCTGCGCGCGATCCCAGGACCTGCCGATGAGACAACCGGCGCAGCGGCAGCCTGAGCAATCCGGCAGGCCCGGTGAAGCCGGCCGGCGCAACCGCGATTGCCGCACGGCCGAACCGAGAGCAAGATGACCACCTAGAGCACGGACGGAGAGGAGAATATTCAATGGGCACCAGGATCATCCATCTGATCAACCCCAAGACAAACTCTTTCACCACGCGACCGAGCTACCTGAATCGCGCGCTTTATTCTCCGTTGGCGGGTCTGCTCGCGGTTGCGGCCTGCATACCGCAGGATCAGTATGAGGTCATATTGACCGACGAGAATATCGAGGAGATCGATTTCGACCTGAAAGTCGATATGGTCGGAATTTCGGCCATGACCAGTTACGTGAAGCGCGGTTACGAGATTGCCGATCAATTCAGGCGCCGCGGAATTCCCGTCATCATGGGCGGCGTACACCCGAGCTTCATGCGCGAGGAAGCGCTGACCCATGCCGACGCGGTAGTCGTCGGCGAGGCGGAGCTGGTCATGCCCAAGGTGCTCGACGATCTCAAATCCGGCAACCTGAAAGGCGTTTACAAGTCGGACACGCTGCATCCCATGGTCAACCTCAACATGCCGCGCTACGACCTGGTGAAAGCGAACCGCTATGTGAATCGTACCTTCATTCAAACTTCCCGAGGCTGCCATCACGCGTGCACTTTCTGCGCGGAGCCTTTGATGAACGGTCTTCGCTTCCGCTATCGGCCCATCGACGAGGTGATGCGTGAGATCGACGAGTGCGGCGCGCGCTACATCGCTCTCAATGATGCGGATTTCTTCGGCACGCCGAAGCGACCCAAGGAGGTCATGAAGGCATTGAAGGGACGAGGCATTCGCTGGCAGGCGGGCGTCACGAGCCGCCTTTCCATGAATGACGAGATGCTCGAGCTCGCGGCGGAGAGCGGTTGCTACATGTTGAGCATCGGTTTCGAGTCAATATCGGCGAAAACGCTGAGAAGCGTTCACAAGATGGTCAACCAGCCCGACAAGTTCCGCGAGCTGGTCGACAAGATTCACAGCTACGGCATCCTCGTGTTCGGGCTGTTCATGTTCGGTTTCGACACCGATGACGAAAGCGTTTTCGACGAAACCGTGAAGTTCAATATCGATGCCAACTACGACATGTGCGCGTACTCGGTACTAACGCCTTACCCGGGCACGCTCACCTGGTACGAGATGCAGAAAGACAGGCGCATGGTGTCCTATGACTGGGACAAGTACGACCAGGGACACATCGTCTACAAGCCGGCCACACTCACGCCCGCTGAGCTTCGAGAAGGGCACATGCGAGCCTACCGGAACTTCTACTCCATGCCCTCGATTGCCCGACGATTTCCTTTGTCCGGCACCCGCAGTCGAACCCAGTACGGGATTTACAATATGTTCTTCCGACGCGGCGAGGTGACGGGCCGATTCATCGAGGACGCGGTCGCCGAGCCGACCGAGATCCCGAAGTTTCTGCCGGAGCCGCCGCTCATGCCGAAGCGCCAGCAGTGGGTGAATCTCGTATTGGAGAACAATCACTACTAGCCGATGCCGCGCCTCGGATGGCGCTTTGCTCCAGCCGAGGCATGGCCTGCGCCGTCAGGCGATACACTCGCTCAGCGGCGCACGCGTATCGTGGAGCCCCTCGGTGAACGGGTCGACCGGTGTCGACGCGTTACCGCCGAGCCCTCCGACAAGGGCACCTGGTGCGCCCATGTCAACGGACCCGGGGAACCCTTGCACCCATGGAACTCGATCTGAAGCCCGGTGAAAGCGCCACCGAGACCGTGCTCGTCGATCGCGAGCGCACCATCGGCTTCATGGGTGAGGCGGGTCGGGTCTACAGCACGCCGTCGATGGTGAGCGACGTGGAGTACGCCTGCCTGCGGCTCATCCAGAAGCACCTGCCCGAGGGACAGAGCTCGGTGGGCGGGCACGTCGCCGTCGATCATCTGGCGCCGACGCCGCTCGGCGCCCGGGTGCGTATCAGCGTCACCGTTACCGCCGTCGACGGCCGCAGGGTAACCCTGGATGCGCGCGTGCACGACGCCATCGAGCTGGTCGGCAGTGGGACTCATGTACGCCACGTCGTCGACATAGCGCGTCAGATACGCCGTATCGAGGACAAAAGCAGGCGCCTCGCCGAGGGAGACGTCTGAGGTGCGCGACCTGGCCTGATTTCGCGCGCACCGGGTAGCAATTTTCGCGGCTCCGGGACGCGCGCAATGCGCCGCTCACGAATCCCAAACCAGGTGCCTGATGGGAAACTCGCGCATACCCAACAGGGTCGCAGGGCTGGCGTTGGCCAGTCGCAAGATGTACACGGGCACGGCTTCCGGCAGCTCGTAGGCTTCGTGCACGAGCACCGGCGGGCCGACGCCGCACAACGCTTTGAGTCCCTCGTAGAGGGAATAGTACTCCTGCAGCCGATGCGTCGTGCGGAACGTCTCGTCGTAGACGTGAACCGTGGGCGAGTTCCATTTGACCTTTGAAAGCAGGACCGGCAGGACATTCGCGACACCGGTTTGCGCCTCGTAATGACCTTCTTCGTCCCGCCCCAGGCAGTGCTCGAACGCAGTAATGTCGACGTCACCGGAGACGAACTTGGAAAAGCCCGAGATTTGATCGTTGCAGGTCATCATTCCGAGATGATTCGTGAGTGGATTTAGCCACAGGCAATTCACCAGATAATCCTCGACCATTCCGCGGCGCAGCTCTTTCGCGAGCGTTGCAATCTTGTACTCGAGCCGTGCCTCCTTGTTGCCGCCATGCTCGGCATTGGTCACGAACACCTCTGTCAGGGCATCGCGAAGTACTCGGGGCAGACCCGGGCGGAGCTGCAGAAAACGGATGCGGATCGAAACCGGGGATTGATTGCGGCGGCTCGTCATGACGGCGTTCTGAAGCTCGCCGAAGTGAATGACAGGGAACTTCTCCGAGGCAATCGCGTCGTCGATTATCTCGGAAGACTCCTGAAACACCTTGATGGTTTTCCTGGCCGGGCCCGACTTGATATCGACGAGAAAGTACGCGTGCGCCTGCTGCGTGGGGTGCAGCACGAGATTGATGTTCGACTCGGTCATGCGCGAGAAAAAGGGATAGACCACTCGGAAGTTGGCGGACGCGACCTGGGGAACGATCCTGCTGAAATCCCGGCTCACCACGAAGCGATTGAGCGCAAAAAGCTGTCCCTTCGGGCTCCAGAACAGAAACCCGCCGACGGTGTCGGAATAGTCGAGCAGCCCGGGCTCGAGCGGCATATCCTGTGGAGTAGACAGATCCATGCGCAATCTCTGCCGGCCCGCGCGTTTGCGGACTCCGACGCACCACCCGCCCGGTGGCCGGAATGAGTTGGACGGGCTGATAGAAAAGTATCGGATGATTAAAATGTCAGGGCAATAGCGCCTGGCCCGACCAGGGAGATTCAGGAACAAACCCGATGACCAGGACACGCAGACGCTTCGCCACGGTGCTGGCCGCCGTTGCGCTCGTCCTCGGCGGCTGCGACGGTGGGGGCCTGAGCGGCGTCCAGGACCTGGAGGGCCGGCCAGCCAATCCGATTGAAGATTCGACGTCCGCCATCACTGTGACGCTTTTCGTCGACAGTGATTGCCCCGTTTCCAACCGCTACGCACCGGAGCTGCGCAGACTGCAGCAGCGCTATGGCCCGAAAGGCGTGAGCTTCTGGCTCGTGTACCCGAATCCCGACATCAGCGCGCAGGCAATCCGCACCCACATGCGCGAGTTCGGTTACGCATTCCCGGCTCTGCGCGACCCCGAGCACAGCCTGGTCCGGCGCGCCAAGGCGCTGGTGACGCCCGAGGCCGGCATCTTCCTGGCCGACGGCACGCTCGTGTACCACGGGCGGATCGACAACCGCTATGTCGACCTGACACGCCGGCGTCCGCG
>JABAHS010041419.1_pt4 | contig 16100 bp, 16 predicted proteins | sample 7062111 | NCBI WGS metagenome assembly JABAHS01 (sample SAMN14534600, study PRJNA622989) | marine sediment metagenome | biome: marine biome [ENVO:00000428]; feature: marine pelagic biome [ENVO:01000023]; material: deep marine sediment [ENVO:00002113]; isolation source: pool of 4 deep marine... | reverse complement strand
GTGTCGATCACGGGTGCCGCAGAGCTCTGGCATAAAGTGCACTTGCAGTTCTGCAGCAGCGCCGAGATGCTCTCGATCGTTTCCAGGTCCTTCTCCTCGCCGTGGCCCGAGACGATGCGCGCCATGGCGTCCTGCATGATCCGCGTCCCCTTCTTGCCCGGGGTGCACTTGGCGCAGCAGTAATCCTCCTGAACGCGCTTGGCGTATTCGGCGGCCATGGCAACAACATCGACGGAGGGATCGGAGAGCACCACTCCGTCCCATCCCATGAAAGCCCTGATCGCATTTTCTCCGTCGAAAGCCACCGGCAGGCCCAGGTTGACCTCCGCCGCCTCACCGCCACCCTGACGGTTGTCTATGATATCTCTACCCCAGCTGGAAAAAACAACTTGCGTCAAATCGACCTCCTGTCGGGGGGGACCGCCGCCTTGAAGCAACGGCGCGAAACGCGCACTTTACCATGCAGGTTCCGCACTTTACCCGCTTTCGCGTCTGGCATCTTGTATACAGTATGCAAGTAAATAACATAAAGGTATACGGCAAATCAAGCACTATTTTGCCGTCTTATCCGGCGGAAAAACCATTTCAACAGCGCGAAATCTATTGACTTTCCCCATCGCGCATCCGCTTCGCCATCCCCTCAGCGGCGCTCGGGAAACTCGCTGGCGATTTTCCACTCGCCGGGCAAGCCCTTGCCCCGGGGATGCAGGACCCACTCCTGCTCGACCGACTCTCTGCGCACAGTGATCGACGGCAACTCATAGTACTGGTAGCTGAAGTTCACCGTGGCCAGCTCCGGCTGGGGCATATCCACCCGCTCCACCTTGACATCGACGATGTGCAGGTCCTGCGTGTCGGCAAACATCTCGCGAAAGGCCTCGCCCGGCTGCTTCTCGAAGTAGTCGGCAGCGCCGTTGATGTCCTTCCAGCGCAGGCGCTGCGTAAAGTCCTGCACGTCGCCGACCAGCTGATTGCGGCGCTCGGGCAGGGCCAGAGTGGCGCAGGCGGCCAACATCGCCGTCATCAGCAGGGCGGCCGCGACAGTCCGCAAAATCCGCATCGTTCCCCCTTCTGCAGCCGCCGGGAAAAGCGGTTGCACGCGAGATTGTCTTCGTTATAATTGGAGCCTTCAATAGTCAAATGGAGCAATATCGTATGAAAAAGGTCGAAATTTACACCAAGAGCTATTGCCCCTACTGCCACCGCGCCAAGGAGTTGCTGCGCATCAAGGGCGTGCCGTTCACCGAGTACGACGTGACCAGCGACCCGCAAGCGGAACAGGAGATGCAGCAACGCTCAGGCCGCGACACGGTCCCGCAGATATTCGTCAACGGCGACCTGGTCGGCGGCTGCAGCGACCTCTTCGAACTCGACGAGGAGGGCCGACTCGACCATCTTCTCGACCTCAACCCCCGCGGATAAAGTCGACCAGCTCCAGGGCGACATCGACCTTCCCGAATGGAGGCATCAGATAAAAGCCTCCAGCCCGGCCGCCCGCGGCATCGATCAATTCGCGGGCGATCTCCAGCCCCTCCAGCACGCCCTCCTCGCCGCTCTTGCCCTTCATCCTTCGGCGAACCTCGGCCGGCAGACTGATGCCGGGAACCTCGTTGTGCAGGAACTCGGCATTGCGCTCGCTGACCAGGGGCAGAATACCGATCAGCACCGGAATGTCAAAATCGGCGGTGCGCTCGAGAGTCTCGTGGAGCAGATCCGTCGAATAGATAGGCTGCGTCTGGACGAAGCGGGCGCCGGCGGCCACCTTTTTGGCCAGCTTGCGCAGCTGCCCGCTCATCTGCGGCCCGTTGGGATTGAACGCGGCGCCGGCGAGAAAGGCGGTTCTTCCGCCCAGTTCGGCGCCGAGCAGGTTACGCCCCTCGTTCAGGGAGCTGATCAGTTCGAGCAGGCCGAGAGAGTTGAGATCGAACACGCTGGTGGCGCCCGACTCCCCCCCGACCGAGACCGGGTCGCCGGTCACTGCCAGCACGTTTCGGATACCGAGCAGGCTGGCGCCCATCAGTTCCGAATGCAGGCCGATCAGGTTGCGGTCGCGTCCGGTGAGGTGGACGATCGCCTCCAGGCCGGTCTCCTGCTGAATTCGCTGCGCCAGGGCCATGTTGCCCATGCGGATGCGCGCCAGCGGATTCTCTGCCAGACTGATGGCGTCGACGCCGGCTTGCGCCAGGCGGCGGGCGCCGTCCATCACCTTGTCGATATTCATCCCCTTCGGCGGGTCGAGCTCCACCGTCACCACGGTTCGCCGCCCCCAGTCGTCGAGGAAGCGGCCGCCGGGCTCGGGGGCCGCCTGCGGGACGGCCGGCTTGGCGACCACCGGGCGCCGCCCCTTGCGCGGCGCCGGTGGCAAGCCCTTCAGGCGGTCCCGCAGGGCCCGGATATGCTCCGGGCCGGTCCCGCAGCACCCGCCGATGAGCGCGGCGCCGGCCTGCACCATCTCGGCGCCGCGGGCGGCGAAATATTCCGGAGTGGCCAGGTAGATATAGCGGCCCTCCACGTACTCGGGAAANNTACGCCGAAAGGGGGGTTCGTGTCGCCGCCGCCAACCTCTCGACCACCTTAAGCAGTTCGCCCGGCCCGCTGCCGCAGTTGGCGCCGATCACCGCGGCACCTGCATCGTCGAGAAGCCGGGCGGCGCTCTCCGCGTCGATGCCGCTGCGGGTGCGACCGCCCTCGAGAAAGGCCATCTGGGCGATCGCCGGCAGCCCCAGCGAACGGGCGACATCGAGGGCCAGCACCAGGTCCTCGCCGGCGGCGAAGGTCTCCAGGATAAACAGATCGACGCCGCCAGCCGCCAAAGCCTCCATCTGCTCCAGCAGAATCCGGCGCCGGGCAGTCGAATCGAGTCTCGATTCATCGGCGCGCCCGGAGCTCAGGGGACCGACCGCTCCGGCCACGAAGCGCTCCTCCCCCGCCACCTGTCGCGCCAGGCGGGCACCGGCTTCATTGATCCGTGCCACCTTGCCCTCAAGGCCGATCTCGCCGAGCTTGACGGCGTTGGCCCCGAAGGTGTTGGTCCCCAGAACCTCGGCTCCGGCATCGACATAGGCGCTGTGGACATCGGCGATCAGTTGCGGCCGCACCAGGTTCAGGTGCTCGAAATTCGCCTCAAGGGGCACGCCTGCCTGGTAGAGCTGCGTGCCCATGGCGCCGTCCCCGAGCAGAACCCCGTCATGCAGACGTTCGAGCAAGAGCTGGCTTCGATTGTTGCTTTTCCCCATGGAAATTTCCAATGAAATCGGTTTATCATGATGGGCCTGAGCCGATCACTGGTGTCGGTTATGCCACAGTTCGACCGGAAAACACAAGGATATGCCATGCGCCGCCGCCTGCCCAGCCTTTTTCGCAAGCTGATTGTCGCCGCCGGCCTGCTGGCGGCCGTTGCGCTGACAGTCCAGGAGGCACCGGCCTCGAGCAGCCGGCACCTCAATCGCGGCGGTTACCTCAGCGTCACCCTGACGCCGATGCTCGTGGAGTCCCCCCTGCAGGGCACCTCCTACATGCCGATCCTCAACGAGGTTTTCGAAAACCGCGCCGCCGACTTCGGGGCCTCTCTGGCCGAAGGCCTGGAAAAGGTCGCCTTCGCCGGCCGGTTGATCGTTCTGCCCGATTTCCGCCCCGAGCACCATGCCCGTTTCCGGGAGAAGGGGCAGAAAGACACCTTCCTGGTCAATATCGACCTGCGCACCAGCTACGGCCTGTCCGATGGCAGCGCCCTGGCGGCCATGGCCTCGGGCGCCAGCTGCTTCCTGCTCTCCAAGCTCGACATGTTCCGCTACCAGGCCCGGACGGAGGCGACGGTCACGGTCCACTATTTCACCCCGAAGGGAAAGCCGCTGCGCGTGCTGGGCCGGGTCTACCACGTCGAAGACAGCGTCAAGGGCGACTTCACGCAGGCGATGAGCATGCCTCGCGAAGTCGAGTGGATATCGCACCTCACCTCAACGACGCTGGAAAAGGTCAAACGTTCGATCCTCTCGGAGCTGCCCCAGCGTCTCCCCGAGCGGGCGCGGCGAAAAGCGGCCGACTATCTCGACGATCCGCCATCGAACGAGCCGAGCGACCGCTACGCCGTGGAGAATACCGGCGCCGGCAGGCCTGAAACGCCTGACCGGCAGCCGCGCCAGGCCAGGAGCGCGAGCACCCCGCGCCGCGATGTCCCTGGCGGCCCGCTCAACCTGGCGGAAATCGCCCGGCAGACCTCTCCGTCGATCTGCAAAATCAAGGCCGGGGGACGCACCGGCAGCGGTTTCGTGCTGTCGCGAAAGGGGTACGTGCTCACCAGCCTGATGATCGTCGAGGGTGCCGAGAAGATCGGCGTGCGTTTCCACGGGCAGGATGAAATCCCCGCCCGGCTTTTCCAGTCCGACAAGGATCTCGGCCTGGCGATCCTGACACTGGCCGACCGGCCCGGCCTCGCCCTGACGCTCGACGACGGCCCCCCACCGATACCGGAGAGCAAGGCGATCAGCTTCGGCTTCCCCGAGGAGGCGGGACTGCGTATCATCCCGGGACGGATCGGAGGCATGGAAACCCGCGAGGGAGAGCGCCTGCTGCGTATCGACGCCGATATGCCCGAGGGCAACGTCGGCGGACCGGTCGTCGACGAACGCGGGCGCTGCATCGGCGTCGTCATCCGTACCTATCCCGATCACGCCCTGAGCGTTCCGGCGAGGAAAATCCGGCAGAGCTTTGGCCACTTCCTCGACCCGGGCTGAGCGCCTTGCGCCCCGGTCATCAGCCCCCTCCACGCCCATTAATTCGAAAGGCTGCTCCGTTTGACGGGGCAGCCTTTCGAGTCTGGACGGTCGCGGCAATCAAGGGTCAGTCCTGCCTATCTTTCCGCGCGGCCTCGCGCAATATCGCCGTGTAGAACTTGTGACCATCCGATTCGGCCATCGACAGCGACAGTTCGAGCTCCAGCAGGGTGCCGTCACGGCGCCGGGCCTTGATCGGGCGGATCTTGCGCATCAGCTCCTCGGCATTGTCCTTGAGATAGTTTTCGATGCCCTGGTCGTGGGCGGAACGGCACTCGGGGTGGATCAGCTTCTCGACGTTCTCGCCGATGATTTCCGCCTTGCTGTAACCGAAGATGCGCTGCGCCTCCTGGTTGAAGAGAATGATCTGGCCGCTGTCGAGGAACGAGACGATACCGTCACGGGCGGTCTCGGTCAGGGTGCGGAAACGCCGCTCCGACTCCTCGAGATGTTCGGTCTGCTCCTTGAGGCGGTCGATCATTTCGTTGAAGGCACCGGTCAGGACGCCGATTTCATCGCGGCTGCGGCGCTCGAGCTTCTCCTCGAAGCGGCCGGTACGCACGATATTGGACAGGGCCTCGGCAAAGCGGCCGATCGGCCGGGTCACAGCCACGCGCACCAGAATGCCCAGACAGGTCACCAGCGCCAGGAAAATCCCCCCCGTGGTCACCAGCTCGTTGCGCAGGTTGGTGCGCAGCTGGGCCTGGAGCCGGGCCATGGGGATGGTCACCGAGGCCGCGCCGATGACTTCGCCGATCTGATAGTAGTAGGCCTGNNCCGTGGCACTCAAGGCAACTCTCCTCGGCGGTAAAGGCGTGAAGGTAGCGGAAGACCGGCTCGCCGTTGACCTCGGTGATGCCGTAATGCTCGCTCTGGTAGGGATTTTCGATGAAGCGGTCGAGCACCCGCGACTCGAAGGGGTCGGGAGCGTTCTTCGGGTTGCGGTAGCGGTTGGAAACCTGGCGGATGCGGTAATCGAGGTCCTTGGCGACCAGGGCACCGATGCGGGTCGAGGCGACCACCGGGATCAGCCCGTAGCGCTCGACCGACAGCTCGACGTCGCCGACCTGGAGCTGGTTGGAGATGTATTCACGGGCGCGGATCGCCTCGAAGGCGATGACACGGGCCTTTTCGGCGGCATCCTCGATGATGAAGGCGCGCTGCTGTCGGTAAGTCAGGTAGGAGGACAGGGCGAAGAAGACCAGCATGATCACCGCGATGATCAGCACGACCTTGGTCAGCAAACCGAAACGAAAGAACGAGTTCATGACGGGAAACACCTTTCCGGCTGTTGGCGCTCTTCCCATTCTAGCGGCAAAACGGTTACGTTCAAGACGGAACTTTGAAATCTCCGAGACCGACCCTCTGCAGAAACTGGACGAGGATCGCCGCCGTCAGGCCCCAGACCTCGTGTCCGCCGACGGTGAAGAAGCAGACCGGTTCGGTGCGGCCGCGAAAGCGCCAGTCTTCGCAGCGGAACACCGCCGGGTCGAGGAAGGCGTCCAGGGGCAGCTCCAGCACTTCGGCGATCTCGAAGTCACAGGGGGCGAGAGGGTAGGGGCTGGGAAAGACCCCGACGAAGGGCGTGACGCGAATGTCGTGGATGGAGAGGATGTCGTCGAGGCGACCGAGAATCTCGACATCGGCGGGNNCGTCCTCCCGGTGCCGGCCGCCGCCAGGGAAGGATATCTCGCCGGCATGCCTGTCGAGGTGATCGGTGCGGCGGGTCAACAGCAGGTGGTCATGCCCGTCCCTGGCGAACAGCGGCAGAAGCACCGCCGCCGAACGCCGCCCCCGGCTGTCGAGGGTGCGCACGGCATGCCCGTCCAGAGCCCTGCGGATGCGACGGCGATCGACCATCAGGCCTCGACGGAGAGGGCGTTGCGGCGCATCGTCTCGATGGTCTCGGCGTAGTCGTCGGCACCGAAGACGGCGCTGCCGGCGACGAAAACGTCGGCGCCGGCGCCGGCGATATCGGCGATGTTGTCCGCCTTGACGCCTCCGTCGACCTCGAGTTCCACCTCGAGGCGGCGCTGATCGATCTCGCGGCGCAGGGCGCGGATCTTGTCCAGGCACGAGGGGATGAAGCTCTGGCCGCCGAAGCCGGGATTGACGCTCATCAGCAGCACCAGGTCGAGGTCGTCGAGGATGACTTCGAGGCTCGACACCGGGGTGGCGGGATTGAGCGAGACGCCGGCCTTTTTGCCGAGGCTGCGGATCAGCTGCACGGTGCGGTGCAGGTGCGGGACGGCTTCGGCGTGAACGGTGATGATGTCGGCCCCGGCCCTGGCGAAATCGGGGATGTACAGGTCGGGGTTCTCGATCATGAGGTGGACGTCGAGCGGCTTTTTCGTGACCTTGCGCACGGCGTCGACGACCAGCGGCCCGATGGTGATGTTGGGCACGAAATGGCCGTCCATGACGTCGACGTGGATATAGTCGGCACCGGCGGCGTCGACGGCGCGCACCTCCTCGCCGAGGCGGGCGAAATCGGCGGAGAGGATGGAGGGGGCGATCTTGATCATGGTCTGACTCCCGGGTGGCAAGTAACTAAATGACAAGTCAAAAACTTAACACAGATCGCGCGACCCATGTCATTGCTTGCGGTTTTAACAGCCCAAAAACAGGTGCCTCCGTTAAGCGTTAGGGCCTGAAAGCGAACCCATATTGATCGCAGAGAGGCTGATTTTTCAAGCTTTTTCTCCGTGCCTCTGCGCCTCTCTGCGTCAACAATGCCTTTGGGTTATGCCGCCTTGTGTTTTTTCAACCGCACGGCATAGAAACCGTCCATGCCGTGACGGTGCGGCCAGGTCCGCAGCGCCCCCCGGTCGTCGAACAATCCGTGCCATCCGCGCGGCGTCGAATCGCGCAGGTCATCGCGGACGAACTCGGGATGAGAGCCGAGAAAAGCCTCGACGACGCCGTCGGTCTCCTCGGGCGTCACAGTGCACAGCGAGTAGAGCAGCACCCCGCCGGGACGCACCAGCGGAGCGACGTTGGCGAGGATCGCTTTCTGCAGTTTCGCAAGGTTGGCGATGTCGCCTTCCCGGCGGCGCCAGCGGCTCTCCGGATTACGGCGCAACACCCCCAGACCGCTGCAGGGCGCGTCGACCAACGCCCGATCGAAACTTGCGGGCGCAAGGAAATCCGGGGAGGTGGTCAAATCCCATTGACGGGCATCGATCTTCCCACAGCCCAGCCGCCGCCCCCCCTCTTTGACCAATTGCACTCGCTGAGGATGCAGGTCGAGGGCGCAGATCCGCGCTTCGTTTGCTGCCAGGGCCGCCAGATGGGTGGTTTTACCGCCGGGGGCGGCGCAGGCGTCGAGAATCCTCTCGCCGGGCCGGGGCGCCAGCAGATGCGCGACCAGCATGCTCGCCTCGTCCTGCACCTGGTACCACCCCTCGTCATCGCCGGGCAGGGCGTCGCGCCGGGCTGCGGACAGGGTCACCGCCTCGGGGGCGAAACGGCCGGCCTCGGCCTCAATGCCGGCCTCGGCCAGCGCCTCGAGGAATGTCGGCCTCGTCATCTTCAGGGTGTTGACCCGCAGGGTCTGCGGCGGCGCCTGCAGCAACGCGGCGCCCAGAGCGAGGGCCTCCTCGTCGCCCAGTTCGCGCAGAAATCTTGTGGCCAGCCAGCGCGGCAGCGACAGGGCGTGCTGCAGGTGCTCGAGCGGATTGGCCTTTGCCTCGGGATAGCGGATCGAGCCCTTATGCCGCACCAGGTTGCGCAGGACGCCGTTGAGAAAACCGGCGGCGCGTCCCAGCCCGTTGCGCTTGGCCAACTCCACCGTTTCGTGCACGGCGGCGCGGTCGGGCACCCGGTCGAGCTGCAGGACCTGGTAGGCGCCGAGACGCAGCAGCAACAGAACGTCCTCCTCGACCTTGGCCAGGGGCTTTTTGCAGAAGCGCCCCAGGGCATAGTCGAGTCGGCCGCGCTGGCGCAGCAGTCCGTAGACCAGCTCGGTGGCCAGGGCCCTNNCGGCGCAGGATATCGAAGGCCGCCTGGCGCGGCGTTGAATCGGCCACCGTCACCTCGTGAAAAAAAGCGGCGGACCGCCGTTTTCAGCGCTCCGCCACGAAGGAAGTCGTCACACCAAGGAGAACCGGTCCGCGCCCTAGAGCTTCATGCCCTCGAGGCGCCGGACCCGCTCCTCGATCGGTGGATGGGTGGAGAACAGGGAACTGATACCGCCGCCGCGCAAGGGGCTGACGGTGAACATGTGGGCACTCGCCTCATTGTGGCCGTGCATGGGGACCTGCCGGTTGGCGCTCTCGAGCTTGCGCAGGGCGCTGGCCAGGTAGCGGGGATTGCCGCACAGCCTGGCGCCGCCCTCGTCGGCCAGGTACTCGCGGGAGCGCGACACCGCCATCTGCAGCAGGCCGGCGGCGATGGGAGCCAGGATGGCCAGCAGCAGCATTCCCACCGGGTTGCCGCCCTCCTCGTCGTCACTGCCGAAGCCGCCGAACATGGCGGCCCACTGGGCCATGTAGGCCAGGTAGGTGATGGCGCCGGCGATGGTGGCGGCGATCGAACCGACCAGGATGTCGCGGTGCTTGACGTGGCTCATCTCGTGGGCCATGACCCCGGCGAGTTCGTCGCGGTCGAGGATCTGCATCAGGCCCTCGGTCGCGGCCACCGCCGAGTGCTCGGGGTTGCGGCCGGTGGCGAAGGCGTTGGGCGTCGGCTCGGGCAGGAGGTAGACCTTGGGCATCGGCAGGCTGCCGCGCCGGCAGAGATCCTCGACGATATCGTAGAGGGTGCCGCTGGTCACCTCCCGGCCGCGGTATCGGGCCAGGATGATCTTGTCGGAGAACCAGTAGGCGCCGAAGTTCATGACCCCGGCCATCACCAGAGCGAAAAGGGCTCCGCCGCGGCCGCCGATAGCGCCGCCGGCAAGAACGAGCAGACCGGTCAAACCGGCCAGAAGCAACGTGGTACGCAGTCTGTTCATTTCTCTGTTACACCTCGAACTGAAAAAGGGAAGCGGGCGCGCTTCGCGGCGCGCACCCTGGTAACCAATCTAATCACGGCCCGTGAAAAATCAAGGGATGATGTGCTCGTCGAGGGCCTTTTTCACTTCCGGCAGCACGATGTTGGTGTTGAAGCAGGGGCCGTGCGGACGGCGGTTGAGCACGCCGATAACGGGCAGGGGATAGGCGTCGCGGATGCCGCTGGTCAGGTCGCGTTCGCAGGCCACGGCCAGGATGAACTTGGGGCGCTTCTCGACGATGAGCTTGCGGGCGATGGTGCCGCCGGTGGCCACGGCGATGTCGATGCCGTAGCTGTGGGCCACCTCGAGCAGATCCTTGATGTCGCACTTGCCGCAGCGGATGCACTTGCTCACGTCGCCGGTGATCTTGATGTCGCAGTCGAAGAGCTGGATGCAGTGCGGCAGCAGGATCATCGCCCGGTCGGCGCTGACCCGCAGGCTCTTGGCCCGGACCAGCTGGTTGTTCAGGGCGATGAACGACTGCTGCAGGGTGTCGCGATCGACCCCCAGCAGCCGTCCGAAGCTGATGACGCCGGGGAACAGGTACTTGATGACCAGGCCGCGCAGTCGCCTCGAGACAAACAGGTCGCGTCCGGTGAGCAGGGTCAGGATCAGCAGGCCGAGGCCGCCGACGATGAAAATCGAGCCCCCCCAGACGACGGCGCCGAAAAGGAGCGGCAGCACCGGATGGATGTTGCCCAAACCGACGTTGGGCACCCACCACAGCAACGTCGCCACCACGACCACCAGGGCGCAGGCGCCGCCAAGCAGGGCGATAAAGATACGCTTTCGCGGCTTGTCCGTGTGCAGGTCCGCGATCTTTTCCGTCAAAATCAGGGCTCCAGGCGGGTGCCGGGAGACAGCGTGCGCCCCCGCAGAAAATCGGCGGCGGGCAGGCGCTTCTTGCCCGGCAGTTGCAGTTCGCGGCACAGCAGAATTCCCTCGCCGCAGGCGATGCGCACGCCGCCGGCATCGGCGGAGACGACCGTTCCCGGCTCACCGTCTCCTTCTTGCGGCGAGGTGGCGAAGAGTTTGAGAACATCGCCGTCGAGCCGGGTGTAGGCCCCCGGCCAGGGATCGAGTCCGCGCACCTGGTTGTGAATCTCTTCGGCGCTGCGGGTCCAGGCGATGCGGCCGTCCTCTTTTTTGAGCATCGGCGCGTAGCTGCTTTGAGAATCGTCCTGGGGTTGTGGCTTCAAGGTCCCGGCGCACAGGCGCGCCAGCGTCTCCTCCATCGTCTCGCGCCCGAGCAGTGCCAGGCGGTCGTGCAATTCCCCGGCGGTCTCCTCCGGGCCGATCGGCAGAGTCTTTTTCACCAGCATGTCGCCGGTGTCGAGCCCCTCGTCCATGAGCATGGTGGTGATGCCGGTGGCCTCTTCGCCGTCGATGATCGCCTTGTTGATCGGGGCAGCGCCGCGGTAGCGCGGCAGAAGCGAGGCATGCACGTTGATGCAGCCGCATTCGGGAATCTCCAGCACGCTCTTGGGCAGGATCTGCCCGTAGGCGACAACGACGATCAGGTCGGGCTCGAGCGAGCGCAGCTGCTCGACCGCTTCAGGCGCGCGCAGTTTGGCGGGCTGAAAGACGGCAATGCCGTGTTCTTCGGCCAGCACCTTGACCGGCGGAGGCGTCAGACTCCTGCCCCGTCCCTTGGGACGGTCTGGCTGGGTATAAACGGCGCACAGGTCCACCCCTGAATCGATCAGCCCCTTGAGGGTGTCGAGCGCAAAAGCGGGGGTCCCCATGAAGACGGTGCGGAGCTGGCTGGGGTCTTTCACCGGGCCTCCTGAAGCTGTTCCATGATCTTCTTGTATTTTTTGCGGAAGAGGCTCTTCTTCAGCGAAGAGAGATGGTCGATGAAGAGGACGCCGTCGAGATGGTCGATCTCGTGCTGGAAGGCGACGGCGAGCAACCCCTCGGCCTCGCGCTCCACCTGGCGGCCTTCCATGTCGAGATAGCGCACCTTGACCCAGGTATGGCGGGGAACGGCGGCATAGAATTCGGGCACCGACAGGCACCCCTCCTCCTCGATCGCCTCGCCGCGGGCCTCGACAATTTGGGGATTGACGGCGGTGATCAGCTCCGGCGGCGCGTCCTGCGGCGAGCAGTCGATCACCATCAGGCGCTTGGACACGCCGACCTGCGGAGCGGCCAGCCCGACGCCGGGGGCATCGTACATCGTCTCGGCCATGTCGCGCGCCAAGGCGCGGAGCTCTTCGTCGACCGACTGCACTTCGTCGGCCTTGCGACGAAGAACCTCGTCTGGATAATGTCGGATCTTGAGTACGGGCATAAGCTAAGGCAACTCTGTTAAAGTTAAAAAAACAGCCTCGCAATACGAAACCGTTTTACTCATCATACGCAAGCGGCCGCGGCAAAGTCAACAGCAAGCGGGCGGCACCGGGATTTTCCCGGCACCGCCCGGTTGTCCCTCTTCGGTGCGACGTGTTATAAACAGGACACGATCGCTTTCCGGCTGTCGTCGATTTTCTGCCCCCTTCATTCTCGGAGAAGCAATGCGTTCTTTCAGTCAGCAGGTAGAGCAATGCCTGAACGCGCCGCTGCGCAGCGGCGGCATCGGCACTATCCAGGTCAACCTCGGCCGGCGCTGCAACCTCTCGTGCAGCCATTGCCACGTCAAAGGCTCCCCGCAGCGGCAGGAAGTGATGACATGGACCACCATGCAGGCCATCCTTCGCCTGGCCGAAGATATCCCTGACTGCCGCGTCGACATCACCGGCGGCGCCCCGGAGATGAACCCGCATTTCCGTCGCTTCGTCACGACCCTTCGCGACATGGGGCATCCGGTCCAGGTCCGCACCAACCTGACCATCTTCTTCGAGGACGGCCAAAGCGACCTGCCGCGCTTCTATCGCGACCATGAGATCCAGCTCGTCGCCTCGCTGCCCTGCTACCTGGAAGAGAACGTCAATGCCCAGCGCGGCCCGGGCGTCTATAGCAAAAGCAGCAAGGGCCTGCAGCAACTGAACAACCTCGGCTACGGACACCGGGACAACCTGCCGCTCAGCCTGGTCTACAATCCGGGAGGTCCTTTCCTGCCCCCCGACCAGCAGGCCCTGGAGTCCGCTTACCGCCGGGAACTCAAGGAGCGATTCGACATCGCCTTCAATCACCTCATAGCCATCGCCAACATGCCGATCGGCCGTTTCCTGGACGACCTCGAGCGCCAGGGCAAGGACGAGGACTACCGCCTTCTGCTCATCGAGGCCTTCAATCCCGCCACCCTCGACGGCCTGATGTGCCGCCACCAGATCTGCGTCGACTGGGACGGGCGTCTCTACGACTGCGACTTCAACCTCTCCCTGGAGATGCCGCTGGCCCAGGGGCGGCCGCTGAACATCGAGGACGCCACCGTTGAGTCGCTGCAGAACCGTCCCATCGCCACCGGCGAGCATTGCTACGGCTGCACCGCCGGCGCCGGAAGCTCATGCGGCGGGGCGCTGGTCGCCTGAGGTTGATGGCCCGTGCGCCAGTCCCCCCTCAATAATCGACGCCAGGCTGCGGCTCGATGTCCCGGCGATAGGCGTGCTTGATCTCGCGTACCTCGCTGACCGTATCGGCCCGCTCGATAACCTGCGGGTGGGCATCGCGGCCGGTCATGACCAGGTGCAGAGNNCGGGCGTTGTTGATCTCGTCGAGAACAAGCAGGTCGTAGCGGCCCGAATCCATCTTTTCGCGGGCCAGGCGGATCGCCTTCTGGGCATCCTCTCGATGCTCGGCGCGCGAATAGGGATTGCCCCGGATGCCGCAAAACCCCTTACCCGTGACATGCAGTTCGATATCGCAGTCGAGCTTTTTCACCCCGTCCCATTCGCCGGCATAGAGGTCCCCTTTCATGAACTGGATGATACACACCCTCTGGCCGTGGCCGCAGGCGCGCAGGGCCATGCCCAGGGCGGAGGTCGTCTTGCCCTTGCCGTGACCGGTGATGACGACCACCAGCCCCTGGCGCTTTTCCGGCTCGAGTCGTTCGACCTTGACGGATCTGTCCCTTTCCATGTGACCTCTCATCACTCGTCGTCGCCGAGCAGGCGGTCGGTGTGGGCCCCGCGGGAAAAGCGGGTTACCGTCTCGACGCGCACCAGCAGGGCCGACTCGACCTGCGGGGTGCCAGGTTTCTCCTTCTGCGGCGCATAGCCGTTGAGAAGGGCTACGTCCCTTTCCTTCTCCACCTGCCCGGTCAACTGGAAGCCCTGGCGCCCCGAGGGTTCGAGAACCATGACCGCCACGTTCGGATTGCCGGCGACATTCTCCAGCGTGCGTCGGCAGAACCAGGCATCGAATTCCACATGGTGATCGTCGATCACCTGCAAACCGTAGCCGGCCGACAGGTGCGGCCTGCCGTCGGCGCCGGTCGAAGCAACCAGGGCGTAGTCCACCCCGACGATGAAGCGGCGCGTACTTTGCGGAATCATGCTGTTTACCTTTCCCGGCCTTTGCGGCCGATTGCGACATTATCGGCTCCGGGTATAATTCAAGTATACGGCGAAATTTCCAGAAGGGGAGGACACCATGAAAGCTCTGAGGATCAAGGACGAACTGCACTGGCACGACCACTGGTCGGTCGAACTCGGCAAACGCCTGGAAACCCGCGACAGCACGAACAACCTCCTCGTCTTTTCCGAGCGGTGCTCCGAGGAGGATATCCGCGGCATCCTGGCCGATGCACCGAACGATCTCTTCGAAATCATCGATCTGGAAGAAGCACCGGAAAACGACTGCGACTTCATGGCCGACTCCGGCATGTGCTATCGCAAGCTGCACTGATACGCGAGCGACGGCTGGGTCCGCACTCTCTCAGTTACAGGCCTTTTCCTGTTCGCCCCTCCCGGCTCCGCGAGGGCTCCGGCGCCGGGGAGGGAAAATGCCGCTTTCAAGGCGCCAGGCAGGTGCCCTGCAGGTGCGTCGCACCTGCAGGGATCACACGACCGCTCGGGGAACGTTGAAATACCGGCCCCTCTGGCGGGCCGAAAGGGCGCCGATGAAACGCAAAGAGGCCGGGGGAGGATTCCCCCGGCCTCTTTGCGTTGGGTGTTGCTGTGCCGCTACAGCGGGACCGTCTTGCCGTTGAGGGTCAACTGCAGCTTTTCGAGATGCAGGCTCAGGCGGAGCACGTCGCCATCCTCTTTCAGGATGTTCTGCGCCTTCAGTTGCTCGATCATCGCCGAAGCGGTTTGGATGATCCGGCCGTCAAGTTGCTCATCGACGCCGGCGCATCGCTCGGCCTTCAGGTACTGAACCGCCATGATCAGGCTGTGCAGCAGGTCGCGCTGCAGGCTGATGTCGAGATTGCCGACCAGGCTGGCCAGCTGTTGCTGCAGATCAGCGGGGGCGCCCCCTTGCGCAACGGTGACGATGCCGGTGCCGCTCAAATCACCCTGCGGCCCGTTCATGCTGAGTTTTTTCAGCACCAGCCGCGGCTGGTCGCCGAGAATCTGCGGGACGATTTCCCCCATCGCCATGAGGAATCGCATCTGCGCCTCTTGCGGCTCAAGGGCATCGGCGCGGTTGAGTTTCTCGATCTCCTGCTGGAAACGCTGCAGCGGTTCGACCGGCAGATGCTCCATCTCCATTCTCATTTCCAGCGGCCCGTAGTCTGCATCGCCGAGGCGCATCCGGTCGGCCTGCAGCTGCATCATGCCACCGTAAAAGCCGTCGGTTATGCCGTTGTGCGAGGCCATGTCCAGCCCTTTCAGGGCAACGGAAGCATATTTCGGCTCACGATCGAGTTCGAAACGGAAGGACTCCAGGGTCGTGCGGGACTGCCCGACCGTCAGCCCCTGCTCTTCGTTGCTGCTGAACCGGGAGGAGACGCCGGCGACCTCCAGCACGGTGCCATCGCCGGAGAAACGCAACGACGGCATGTCGAACCGTCCCTGGCCGCTTCTGAGGTCGGCTGCCAGATCGACCACCATCTCGAGCCCGTCGCTTTGCACCACGAAGGTTTCGCCCTCGCCGCCGTCGAGGTCATGCTCGAAGCTCTCCAGAGCGTAGCGGCTGCGCGAACGGCCCGAAAAATCGATGTCCGTCACCACCGGCGTTTCCAGAAAAGACGACAGAAATGCCGTCTCGGCCGCTTCAGCCATCAGGTCCTCGCCGGCCACCAGCCGGGTCTCGACCCGGACGCTGGTGCGGGGCGGGTGACTGATGCGATGCTCGAAAAGCACCTTTTCACTCTCCAGGTGGACCGCGGTACGGGCACGGGAAGCGAAAACACCCCGTTCGTAGGTCTCGCTCTCCAGCCGGACCCCCGGCAACTGGGCGTCGAACCCGGCAAGCGCCTGGCGATAGCCCGCTTCGGCCTTGCCGCCGAT
>JABAHS010001579.1_pt1 | contig 16128 bp, 12 predicted proteins | sample 7062111 | NCBI WGS metagenome assembly JABAHS01 (sample SAMN14534600, study PRJNA622989) | marine sediment metagenome | biome: marine biome [ENVO:00000428]; feature: marine pelagic biome [ENVO:01000023]; material: deep marine sediment [ENVO:00002113]; isolation source: pool of 4 deep marine... | reverse complement strand
ATGAACGTTCCGCGGTCTGTGTTTTAGCGGATTACTGACGACTTTCTAGCGCACTCGGCGCCGACGGGGAACAGCTTGCCGGTCGAATGTTACAAATAGATACCTATTTCTCGAGCGCTGATTCGAGTGCTTCGATCCTGCGCTGCTGCTCCTGGATCACCAGGGTCAGCACGGCGACGATATCCATGGCGCTCAGTCCGTCCCGGTCCTGCATGGCGACGAGGTCCGGCACGTCTTCCGCGATGAAGCCGACGTGCCCTTCCGCCTGGTCGCTCTTGTAGTTGAATTGCACCGGCTCGAGCGCCTTGAGCGTCGCCAGCGCGTCGTCCAGTGACAGTGCCTCGATGTTCTCCTTGCGCTCGCGCGAGGACGCATTGGTCCACACGCCGCCGGCCGTCACGTGCGCGCCGTTGGCCAGTTCGAACGGGTTCGAGGGACGCGACACGCCCACCCCCACGTTACCGTCCCGGTCGATCGTAATCCGGTCCACCGAGCCGGCGCCGATCGTCAGCGTGCTGGCGCGATTGTGCATGATATAGCCGGTCTCGCCGCCCGACTGCGTGATCATCAGGCCGGCGACGCTGCTGTTGCGCTCGTGAATCTGGATGTTGCCGTTGACCTCGAGCCGCTGCTTGGGCTCGGTCGTGCCGATGCCGATGAAGTTGCCGTCGTCATATACCTGGGAGTTGCCGCCGATGGTCGGCGCCGTAAATTTCACCAGGAAGTCGACGGACCCCTCAACCGATGCGGATCCTGGCGGCCCCTGCGGTCCTGGCGGCCCCATCGAACCTGTCGGGCCCGCAGGGCCTGCCGGCCGCTGCTCACCGGCCGTCACGACGGGCACGGGCATGGCCGGAATTTCTGCTGGCACCGCTTTTTCCGATGCAGGCGCGCCTTCCCCGGCCTCGACGACCGTCTGCACATTCTCTGCTTCGTCTGTCGACGTCGTTGCCTCGATTTCGTCCTGAACCTCGTCGGTCTTCAGCGGCGGCGCGACGTCGACAATCGCTGCCTCTGTCTCGGCAAGCGCGGTGTCGGCGGTCTCCCCTGTCGCTTCCTCAGCGGCAGTTGCTGCGGCTTCCGGCGATTCCTCCACAACGTCGTCCGCTGCCTCGGCGACTGTCTCTGGCTCCGCCGACGGCGCATCGTCGAGCACCTTCGTCCAGTCCGCGCTGATGAAGCCCGTCGCGCCACCGGCGATCTCGACCTCGCGCCAGCCGGGCGTCGATTTGACCAGGGTCAGCCAGTCGCCCTGGTCCAGCCGGCCGACGATGTCCGCATTGGCGTCCGGTGACATGCGGATATTGACGTTGTTCTCGACCGAATCGATCGGCACGACAACCTCAGCCGCTGCGAGCAACGGCAGGAACAGCAACAAGAAGCCCAGGCGATCCATGACAGTCTCCGCAACCGGTGTCTGCCGATCTTTTTGCCACAGACGCGCGGCAAATTAAGTGACCCAGTTCCGTTGACCGAAAAAACCATTAAATCAATGCTTTATATTCACCAGATTCGCCATTTTGCGACAGCTCATTCGCTGACGATGACCGAAAAGCCGTCGAAGTGAAATTCTCGATAGCCGTCGCTGATCGTAACCTCTTCGGCCCTGCCGGCCTCGATATCGGCAAACGCCCGGCCGAGCGCGGTCATGTAGGACGCGTCCACCATCGGCACGTTGTGCGAGGTGATCGCCGTGTCGATGTCCGGCGCCAGTTCGGCGAGGCGCGCGGCAGTGCTCGCGTAGGCTGCGAAGCTCGAGCCGGGCAGGTGCGTGTACAACGGCGCGAGGTAGAACGTATCGCCGGTGAACAACTGGCGGTTTTCTCGGTCCAGCAGACATATGGAGTCTGGCGCATGGCCTGGCGTAAACAGGATCTCCAGCCGCCGACCGCCGACATCGATCACGTCACCTTCGCTGACGAAATGATCGATCTCGAAGGCATGACTCGCGAATTTCGGCGCGTCGAAGCCCGGGGGCAAGGGTTTCCAGACCCAGCCTTCGCGCAAGAAGCCGGCCACTGCCTCGGGCGGGCTGCCCTGCGACCTTGCAGCCGTGTAGTCGAGACCTGTCCCGTAGATCGTCTCGAATAGATGATTGCCGCCGATGTGGTCGTAGTGCGTGTGCGAGTTGAGGACGACGACATCGAGGTCGGTCAGCTGATCGACAACTCTGCGAATATTACCGATCCCCAAGCCGGTATCGAACATCAGCGCAAACGACTCGCCGATGATCAGGAAGGAAATAACCTCCTCGAACTGGCCCGGCTCGTAGATGGCGAAAATATCGTCGTCGATTCGATAGACCTCGAACCAGTCCTCGCTTTGCTCGACCTTTGCGTACGCGCTCCATTCCGGTCGTGGCAGGCTGTCCCACCAGTTGTCCTTGTCCGCGCCACGGTCCTGGACCTGTTCGTTATTGGCGACCGTTGGACCGGCGCCGTCGTCGGCCCGGGGCGAACAGGCAGCGAGGAACACAATGAAAACAGAGGCAAGCAAACGTGGCATCGACCTTACTCCCGCGACTTTGCAGCCCGAGTTTAGCGTAATGACTGGCGTGACAACGACTAGGCACGATCCTTTTGACGCGCAATACTCTCGCGATGCTCAGGTGGCTCGCGAAACGGATTCTGGACTTGGGGGGCTGGCAGATCCTCGGCAAGATTCCCGCCATCGACAAAGCGGTGTTCATTGCGGCGCCGCACACCTCCAACTGGGACGGATTCTGGCTGCTGGTGTACAAAGTCGCCATGCAGGTCGACGTCCGCTTTCTCGCCAAGGAGACGCTCTTCTGGTGGCCGCTGGGATCCCTGCTGTCGGCCATGGGCGCGATGCCCATCGATCGCGGTGACGCCGGTGGCGTCGTTCCGCAACTGGTCAAAGCGTTTGCGAGGGAGGAACACTTGTTCCTGGCGCTCGCGCCGGAAGGCACCCGCAGCTGGCGGCCGCACTGGAAGACCGGTTTCCATCGAATCGCCGCTGCGGCCGACGTGCCGATCGTGCTTGCGCACATCGACTACGAGAAACGGGAAATCGGTATCGGGCCGACCCTGCCCAAAGGCCGGAGCCTCGAAGAGGACTTCGAGGCCATCCGCGGATACTATGCCGGCGTCAAAGGCCGGCGACCCGAGTTGCAGGGGCCGGTGACTTTCGACTCGGAGTGACGCCAAATAGGACTTCGTCATCGCGAGGCCGCGAAGAGGCCGCGGCGATCTCATCGAGATTGCTTCGTCGGACTTCGTCCTCCTCGCAATGCCGAGTGACTTATTGGCTTTCCTACGCTCGCGATGGCCGCGCGACTACCAGCGCGAGCGGATGCTCACGAACAGGTTCCTGCCGACCGAGTCGATACCCGAACCGTGCAGGCGGTAGCGCTGGTCGAGCAGGTTCTCGATGCTCGCCGTCAGCTGCCAGGCGTCACCGATATCGAGGCTGCCGCGCAGATTGACCGTCATCCAGCCGGGCGTGCCGTTCGGGTCGATACGGGTGTCGAGGACGTCTCTCGGGCTCAACCTGTCCTGAGCGTCCGCGAACACGAGGAAAGGTTCGACGAGCAAAACGTCGCTCGCCTGCCAGTAGACCGACAGCCGACCGTTCAGCGGGGGAATGCGATCGGCTGCGGTGTCGCCGCCGACGTCATCTGACTGTTCGCCGCGCAGGTAATTGACCACCAGCTCCGCCGTCCAGTCATTCGCCAGCGACGCGCGGGCGCCCAGCTCGACGCCGGCGATGTCGGCGGCAGCGACATTCTGGCTCTGGATGATGTCCCTGCCATCGGGTGTCGTGGCGCCGGTAATGACCGACGCGATGCGGTCCGTATAGCGCATGGCGAACAGCATCGCATCGAAACTGAAGCGATCGCCGCGATGGCGCACGCCGATATCGAACTGTGTGATGTGCTCGGCTTCGAGGTCCGGATTCGGGATATTGAAGCGGTTGCCCGGGCGCTCGCCGAGCGTGCCGAGGTCGAAGACATTCGGCGCCCGGAAGCCGAAACCGAGGTTCGCCACGAATTGGGTCGCGTCGTCGAGATCGAACAGCCAACCGAGGTCGGCGCTGACATCTCGCTCCTCGACCGACGCAGCGGCAATGGCGCCGACGGCCGGCAAGTCCGTCGCAATCGCGCTGAAACGCATTCCTCCGGACAGGGTTTGCCGATCGGTGAGATGGTGGCTGTAATTGGCGTAGATCGCGGCCTGGTCAACTGTCGAGCCGTCGGGGAAACGCGCGGCAATCTCCTGTACCTGGCCCGTGACGACATCCTCTTCGTAGCGCACGCTCCGGACCTCGTCACGGTAGACCTCGAAGCCGGCGATCCAGCTGCCATCGCTGGTTTCGCCGCTGGCATTGACGGTCAGTCCCAGCAGATCGCTCGAGTTTTCCTCGAAATGACGGAAATCGGCAAGGTAGTTGCGGGAAATCCGGTCATCGACAATGCGCTGCCAGGCCAGGTCGAGGGACCAGTCTGCACCCCACCAACCATCGCTGCGGGTATGCCGAACGTGTGCGAAGACCCTGTCATTTGGCGCAAACCAGAACTCTGACGATGACGGCTCGGTCTGTCCGAAGCCGGGCACGAGCTCGTCGACGCGCGGCGTCATCGGCTGACGCGCGAACTGGAGGTCGAAAAGCCAGGTCGACGCGTCGCCGGGCGCAGTCAGGAACGCGATCCGGCCACCCTTTGATTCGTAGCCACTGGGCGCGATGCGTTCGCCGCCGCCGATCCGCCGATTGCCGGTCTCGAGATATTCGCCGCTGACCAGGGCGGCAGAACGCTCATTGCCGAACTCGACGGCGCCGCGCAACACTTTCGCGAGATCCGCGGTATCGAAGGCAATGTAGGCATCCCCCTGCAGATCGGGTCCGCCAGGGGCAGGCATTCGTGACAAGGCCTGGACGACGCCGCCGACCGCGTCGCTGCCGTACAGAGATGCCGGTGCGCCACGGACGATCTCGATCCTGTCGAGCGCGCCGGGCGAGACCAGCGCCATGTATTGTGTCGGTGCGTTGCGGAAGATGGCATTGTTGAGGCGCATGCCGTCGACGATGTGCAGCACCTCCGAGCCTTTCAGTCCGCGGATAATGGCGGCTCCCTGGCCTGGCGTCGTCTGCTGCAGGAAGACGCCCGGCTTCGCGGCCAGCGCATCCGTCATCAACTTGGCCCGCTCGATTTCCTCGGAAGAGACCACCGTCAATGCGGCCGACACCTGGCGGATATCGGCAGGGCGACGGGTCGCGGTAACCTGGATCTCCTCGATCTGCTCTTCGACCGCCTGCCCGACGGCAGACGCGGCAATCATCAGGCCGATCGCCGAGCATGCGAATTGACAGGCGAGGTTGCGCGATTCGATCACGAGGCGTTCCGTTAACCGGCGACGGCCGGGCGAATGTAATAGTCAGTCCTGACCGGAAACCGCGCCCTGAAAGTCCTGCGGGTTCGATGTCCGCATTTCCTCGAGGACATTGACGTTGCAGGCGATCGAAACGCGCACGCCGGAGCCGATAAACGGATGCACCATGTGTTTCATCCAGCTTGGGAAGATCACCATGCGGCCCGGCCGGTTGTGGATGAACATACGGGCGTCGAGAATCGTATTGGACACCTGGATATAGGTCGTCGCTTCGCGCGGATCGAGCAATTCGAGCAGACCTGAATACGGAATCGACTCATCGGCTTCGCCGCTCGTCACGTAGTAGACGATGGACCACATCGCATTAGGATGCGAATGAACCACGTTGTAGTTGCCGTTACGGCAGACATTGGCCCAGCTGTCGAAGATCAGCGTGAAGTTTCGTTCGCCGCTTTCCTTGCGCACCAGGGCGCCGAGCAACTGGAACGTCGCCTCCTCCATCATGTGCTTCAGCTCGACGATGCAGGGCTCGGGCCTCAGGAGCAGGTTACCGCGTGACTGCCAACCGCCCGCGTTCGAACGAATACCCCGGCCCATGTCGTCATTCCGCTCGTCGAGCATGATGAGGTCGAACAACTCCCGGTTCATGTCCTCAGTGCCCGGCCAGTCAATCGACACGAACGGCGTGCCGAACATCGTCGACAGGCACTCCTGCATGTTGAATTCTCGCGTTCCCTCGTCTGCCATGCTCCGTTTCCCGTTTACTTCATCCGCCTGATGGTCACTTTCCGGCCAACACTCTCGACCTGTAACCGATACTCGCCCATCATGCCTTTAGATATCTCGACGTCAAATTCCCGTCCCTTGGGATAAGGGTAATAACGCGGCTCCATCTGTTGCCAGACCTGGCCGTTATCGAGGTAGAAGATCAATGCACCGTGCCGGGTCTTTCTGACCTCGATAACGCGCGCACGCAATAGTTCATCGCGCGATGCTTCCGCGTCGGATCGCAGGTGATCCCGGCCGAACTCGTCGTCCGGATTGCCCGACTGGCGAGTCTCCGCCGTCATATCGAGTGCAGCGGCTTCAGTCGCCTGCGTCGGTGCTGCAGGTGTAACAGTAGTCGCGGCCGCCGGCGCAGCAGCGGCCTCCACGCCGCGTGCAGACGTCGTCGCCTGGCCAGTTTCGGCCTCGCTTGCAACCGCAGGCGCCTTTGTTTCAGTCGCGATTGCTGGTGCGGAATCTACCGGCTGCGTATCACTGGGGACGACCGTGGGCTCGGCCGTCGAGTCCTCATCGTCCTGCGACTCCGCCACGATCGCCTCGAAGCAGGCCAGTTTTTCGGCCTGCGATTCGAGCGCCGCACATTGCTCAAGGGCAGAGACCTCGACCGTCTGGGCGTTGGCGAGCGCACTCATCGACAACAAGAGCACGCCATAGAAAAGAGGGGCACGAGGCCCCTCTTTCGGTCTTGCAATGGTCATACTCAGAACAAGTGCTTGAACCGCACGTAGACGGTCTGGCCACGAAGGTCATGACCTGCCCTGTCATCGTAACCCGGACGATCAACCCAGCCGCGGTTATAACGTCCGTTGGCGAGGAAGCGACCGTCGGGTGCGCCATCACCGTCGTCATCGCGATAGGTCGCCGGCGGATCCTGATCCGTGATGTTGTTGATGCCGAGGGTCAGCGTCGTGTCACCGTCTCCGAGCAGGCCGGAGAAAGTGTACGAGTACTGCGCATCCAGCGTCGTCCACGAATTCATCGGGGCGTCATTACCCTGGTCGTTCCGGTAGCCGTCGATGTGGTTCAGGCCTAATCGCGCCGAGTGGTTGCCATTGAAGTACGTGGCACCCGCGTTGCCGCGAAGCTCAGGCATCGTCGAGAAGTTATTGGTCGAGTTGCGGCTTCCGGCGCCATCGAAATTCAGGCTGCCGTCGCCGTTGGTGTCGACTTTATAACTCAACAGATAGGTGGCGGCCGCATTGAACATCAGCGTGCCGTTGCCAATATCCATCGTGTAGTCAGCCGTGAAATCGATGCCGTCCGTCTCGACTTTACCAATGTTCGTGAACTGCGAGACGACTTCGCGGACCTGGCCGGTCGCGTCACGCGTGACACGCGGATCGGGAATGATCGGCAGGCCGGTGTTGCCGATGCCGGCACACTGACCGTTAACGATCGACTGAACGCCCGCCTCCGGCGCGATCAGGTTGGTGTAGTCGAACAGGAAGTAGTCGACTGCCGCCCTGAAGTTGTCGGTCTGGAACATGACGCCGAAGTTGAGGTTGTCCGCATCCTGCGGCTGCAGGCCGGGAGCACCCTCGACAACGACCGAAATGTTGTTCGACACATTCTGGTCAGTACAGACGAAGCTGCCGCCCGGGCCGGTTGCTGACGCCGGATCGTCGATGAACGCCGACGACGTAGCGCGACCGAGCTGACGAACCGTCGGCGCCTGGAACGACGTACCCCACGAACCGCGGATGCCGATGTTGTCGGTCAGGCCGAATTCCATCGACACCTTCGGATCGGTCGTCGATACGCCGTCACCGTAGTCCTCATTACGAACCGCAAGCTGGATCTCACCGATATCACCGATGGGGGCGACGACTTCAGCGAAGTACGCCACGACATCCTGCCGGCCCGTTACCGCGCCGGAGATACCCGTCGAGCCGTCCTCGCCCGCCGAACTCAGCGAGTCAGGATAGCTGTCGTAGATGACCTGGCGGAACTGTCCACCGACGGCCGCAGCCAGCGGGCTGCCTGCCAACTCGAACAGTTCACCCGACGCAACGACGTCGACCACCGTCTCGGATACGCTTGCCGTGCTGACGGAGCGCTGGTTCCAGCGTCTCCGGTTGTCCTGCGAGTTTGCCGCTACACAACCGCCGAGCTCGTTGTTGAAACAGTTCGCAGTATCCGCCGCGTCCTTGGGCGATACCAGTCCAGGATTTGTGACGCGCGTACCGAACGGGTTCCAGGAGCCGTCGCGGACCATCGCCTGGTACGTGTCGGAACGAATCGCCGACGGGCCGTCCGAGGTAATCTTCGAACGGGCGTAGCCCAGCGAGGCATCGAGGAACCAGTCGCCCGGCAGGCTCACTTCGAAGCCCTGCATGATGCGGTTGTACTGGAACGTGCGCTGGATCTCCTCAGTCAGTGAGGTGCCCGTGTGGGTTGCGCCAAACGGCCGGTGGATGTTCCTCAAGGTCGCCGTCTGGAACTGGCAACCGGCAACAGTTGCATCCGTACAGTGAATCGCCGGATCCCAGTTTTCCGGTCCGATGTAGAGCAGCGCCGCGGGATCGGCAGGATCCTCCACATAGAAGTTGAACGGATGGCTCGGCAAGATCGTGACACCGCCGTTGGTCGCCTTACCCGTCGCCAGCAGCTGGCCACCGGAATTCCGGAAGACCTGGTTCTCGGAGAAGCTCGCTTCCATGTAGTACTTGACGTCGTCATTGAATTCCCAGTCGAACTCCATGAAGACCTGAGCGCGCTGCTCTGCCGAGATCACCGATACCTGGTCGGCGAAGTTGTAGCGGCAGGTGTTCGGGTTCAGGCCCGTGTCCAATGGATTGCCGATGACACCGCCAGCAGCTTCGCAATCCGGGTCAGGAACGCGAATCGCGCCGGGAACGGAGGTTGCTTCACCCGTCACGGGATCCAGGACTGCGCGCTCTGACGAACCCGGCGAGCCCGTGCCGGACAGGAAGCGGGAACGGGTCTGGTCGCCATTACCGTTCAACCGGCTGTCCAGCCAGTCGAACTGCGACCGGTCCATCTTGCCCTGCTCGTAGTAGGTCGCATAGATGTTGAAGTGGCCGTTATCGAAGCCGGCGCCCGCCGCCATGTTCATGTACCAGGCATTGATTTCCGACGTCGCGTAGCCGCCCGATACTTCGAGGCCCTCGAAACCCTTGCGAGTAATGATGTTCGCCACGCCCGCAACCGCCTGCGAGCCGTAGGTCGCGGAGGCGCCGTTGGTCAGGACTTCGATGCGCTCGATCATCGCCAGCGGGAACTGGTTGATGTCGAGGAAGTCGGTACCGGCCGCACTGGAGACCGGCGCGATACCGGCACGCTTGCCGTTGACCAGCGTCAGGGTCGAACCCAGCCCAAGGTTGCGGATGTTGAACTGCGAGACGCCGGCGCGGGCGTTCGTTTCGTTGTACATCTCGGAGCCGCTGTTGACCGAGAGCTCTTTGAGCACGTCAACCGGCTGCGCTGCGCCGATCATTTCGATCGCCTGGGCATCCACGATCTGGATGGGCGCCCTGCCCTCGTACTCGGTCCGCCGAATATGCGAGCCGGTGACAACGATTTCTTCCAGCTCACTCTCCTGAGCCATCGTTGGCGGCGCGGCGCCCAGTGCCATACCGACACCGGTAGCGACTGCAGTCGCCTTAAAGGTCTTGCTTGCCATAGTGGATGATCCCCCGATCGTGTGTGTGATTCCGAATTTTTGCCTTTGCGCATCCCGACAGGCGTGATACGCGCAGCGACCTAATTTGTTGTAAAAATGTAATATTTTGGACAGTCCGCCGCTGTAGCCGGCGGACTGTCCGCAAAACGAGTACGTACTTTTCGCTAGGTTTCGATTTCTTGAGTACGTAGCTGTACGTAGTATTTCTCCAACAGGCAACAATCTATGCGGCCCCGACCGAGGTGTCAAACCATTTTGGTTATGAGGCCCGGAACGCAACAGATTTGTTGTGTCGCCGCAACAACAAGAGCGTCTCCGACCGGGGGTTCGCGCTTACCCGTCTACTCGCGATAATCGAGCGGCGGCGGACGATCGCCGAGCAGCGCCTCGTAACGGAATTCGCCGCCCCGCCTGGCCTCGAATTCGGCCCGCGCTGCCGCCCGCAGCCCGGCATTTTGGAAAAGTTCGATCGCCGCGAGGGTCAGGGTCTTTGCGGCGACCTGCGCCCCTTTAAATCCAATCGTCATGCCGCTCGCGGCCGTGGATTGCCAGCTATGCGAGCCGGTGCCGGGGACCCAGGTGGCTGCCGTCAGGCTGGCCGTCGGCACCATGACAGAGACGTCGCCGACGTCGGTCGAAAAATAGCCCTGGCCGACGCTGAAAGGCTGTATCCCGGCCTGGCTGCCGAGCGGCAGAGCCGGCCGCTCGAAGGTCGCGTAAATCTCTTCCGCGAATGCCTGCTCGAAGTCGTTGTAGGTGACGCCGCCGACGATTCGCAGCTTCTCGTCCATCATCCGCGCCAGCGTCTCGTTGACCATCACCGAGTAGCTGCCGTGGATGATCTCCCAGTCGACCGCGGTCCCCGTGCCGGTCGCCGCGCCGCGCGCCGCCGCCTCGAGCCGCGACCAGATCTCCCGGACCCTGTCGGGTTCGGGGTGCCGCACGTAGTAGAACGCCTCGGCGAAGTCCGGCACGACATTGGGCGCATTGCCGCCCGCCGTGATCACGTAGTGGATGCGCGTCTCCTGCGGGACGTGCTCGCGCATCAGGTTCACCATGTGATTGAAGGCCTCGACCCCGTCGAGCGCTGAGCGGGCTCTTTCCGGCGCGCCGGCGGCATGTGCGGAGACGCCCCGGAAGCGGAACTTCGCCGAGCGATTGGCGAGCGACGTCTCGGCAGCCGCCGAATTCTCGTCGCCGGCATGCCAGGTCAGCACGATGTCCACGTCGTCGAAAACGCCCTCGCGCACCATGTACACCTTGCCGCTGCCACCCTCTTCGGCCGGCGTCCCGACCAGGCGGACCGAGCCCGCCGTACCGGTCTCCTCGAGCCAGTGCTTGACCGCGATGGCTGCGCCGACCGAACCCGCGCTGAACAGGTTGTGCCCGCAGGCGTGCCCCGCGTGTTTGCCGTCCACCGCCAGCCGGGAGGGGACGGCGTCCTGGTTGATCCCCGGCAGCGCGTCGAATTCAGCGAGGATGGCGATCACCGGGCCGCTGTCGCCGTAGCTCGCCACGAACGCGGTCGGGATTTGCGCGACACCCGGCTCGACGACAAAGCCCTCGGCGGCGAGCTCCTGCTGCAGCAAAGCAGAACTTCGGGTCTCCTGGTAGCCGACTTCGGCATATTCCCAGATCGTTCGCGCCATCTCGGCGGTGTCTTCGTAACGACCGTCGATAAAATCGAGTATCGAATCGTTGCCCTGCGCTGCAATGTCCTGCACCGGCGTGGCCAGCAGCGCCAGCAGTGCGCCAATCGAATGAATCCGCATGCCGTTCCCTCCCCGTTTCACACATTGGTAATCCAGTCAGTGCACGAAGTAAAGTCTGCTAAGCTCAACCAGGCCCAACCCGCCGGAGACAAGAAAAATGCATAAAGCGGCGCCTCTCGCAGTCACATTGTCGATACTGGTGACATTGCCCGCGCTGGGTCAGCACCGCAGCGCTGATGAATCGTTCACGATGGCGCTGACGGGCGATTCGATCATCAATCGCAAACTGTCGGTTTACGATGAACCCGAATATCTCGAGATGATCGAGATCCTGAGGGATGCCGACGTCGCGGTGACCAATCTCGAAACGATCCTGCACGACTATGAGCCCTGGCCGATGGCGGAGAGTGGCGGCACCTGGATGCGCTCCGACCCGTCGATGGCCGATGAGCTTGTCTGGGCCGGCATCGACATGGTCGCCCGCGCAAACAACCACACCGGCGACTACGGGGTGCTCGGCCTGCAGCTGACCACGCGCTACGTCGAGCAGGCAGGCCTGGTCGATGCCGGCGTCGGCATGAGCCTTGCAGAAGCCCGCGAGGCCAGGTTCCTCGAGACGTCCAAGGCCCGCATCGCGTTGATTTCGCTGTCGTCGAGTTTTGCCGGTCACATGCGCGCCGGACGCTCACGGGACGACGTGCCGGCGAGACCCGGGCTCAATCCACTGCGGCTCAAGACGACCTATGTCGTGCCGGAGGATGACTTCGAGAACATCCGCTCCGTTGCCGATTCACTGGACGAGTTCACGGATCTCGACGGCTATCCGCGCGGCACCGACGAGGACAAGCCGGGGGAGATGGACGTTCTCGGCCGCAATTTTGCGATAGGCGACGCCGCCAAGATCCGCCGCGAACCGAACGAGGACGACGTCGCCGAGATCCTGGCCGTAATCAACAACGCCAGCCGGCTCGCCGACTTCACGATCGTGACGATTCATGCCCACCAGAACGGCGGGCGCAGAGAAATCCCGGATGACTTCCTGCCCATATTCGCGAGGGCGGCGATCGAGGCCGGCGCCGACGTGTTTTTCGGCCACGGTCCGCACGTCCTGCAGGCCATCGAGATCTTCCAGGGCAAGCCGATCTTCTACAGCCTGGGCAATTTCATCTTCCAGAACGAGACCTTGCTGCGACTGCCGTCCGAGAATTACGAAAGGTACGACCTCGACGAAACCGCCCATGTGGCGGATTTCAACGATGCGCGCTATGAAAACGACACGACCGGTTTTCCGGCGCTGCAGGAGAACTGGGAAGCAATCATCGCCGTGCCCACCTTCGAGAACCGGGAACTGACCGAAGTCGCCCTGTACCCGATCGATCTCGGCTACCGCAAATCGCGGACGATTCGCGGCCGGCCGATCCTGGCGGACGAAGAGCTCGGCGAAAAGATCATCGCCGACCTCGTCAGGCTGTCGGAACCCTTCGGCACCGAGATCGAAATGCGCCGCGGCGTCGGTTACGTCAAGCTCCGCGCCGGCGACTAGCAACTCACCAGGAAGAGGACCACATATGCGCTACCTGCTGGCGTCAGCAGCATTGTTGCTGACCGTATTCATTCAACCCGCGTCGGGCCAGAGCGAGGAGCCGCCCGACGTCCAGGACCGGTACGCGGAAGAGATTGCGGCGCTGATGATCGATAGCAGGGTTCGCGCCGGCATGCAGCACATCGTCGCCATCGAGCCCCGCTCACGCCGCGACCTGATCGAACTCACCGAGATTCCTGCGCCACCGTTTGCAGAACAAGCCAGGGCCGAACGCTTTGCAGACCTGCTGCGCGAAGCCGGTTTGACCGATGTCCGCATCGATGAAGTCGGCAACGCGATCGGTCGCCGTCCCGGCCGCAGCGGCGATCGCGTCGTCGCCTACGCGGCGCATCTCGATACGGTATTTCCGCCGGAGACCGACGTGACGGTCCGCTTCGACGACGAGAAGATGTATGCCCCCGGCATCGGCGACAACACGCGGGGGCTGGTCACGGTACTCGGCGTATTGCGGGCGATGCAGCACGCGAATATGGAAACCGAGGCCGACGTGCTGTTCATCGGCAACGTCGGTGAAGAGGGCCTCGGCGACCTGCGCGGCGTCAAACACCTGTTCCGCGAGGGCGCGCCGAGAATCGACAGCTTCATCGCCGTCGATGGCGGCGAATCGGACCGCATCGTTTACGGCGGCGTGGGTTCGCACCGCTATCGAATCACGTTCCGGGGCCCGGGCGGGCATTCCTGGGGCGCGTACGGGCTCGCCAATCCGCATCACGCGCTCGGCCGCGCGATCCGCATATTCGACGAGAATGCACCAAGCGTTACCGGCGTGGGCGAAAAGACCAGCCACAACATCGGCCGTATCGGCGGCGGCACGTCGGTCAACTCGATCCCCTTCGAGTCCTGGATGGAAGTCGACATGCGCTCCGGCAGCCAGGACAAGCTGGACGATATCGATGCGATCATGCAGGCCGCCGTGGAACAGGCGCTGCAGGAAGAGAACGCCGGTCGGCTGAGCGGGCCGGCGCTGACCGTCGAGGTCGCGCGGGTCGGTACGCGCCCGGCGGCAAGACAGCCACAGACCATCCCGGTCGTGCAGCGCGCGATGGCGGCGACCATTGCCTTCGGCGTCGAGCCCAACCTGAGGATCTCCTCGACCGATTCGAACCTGCCCATCTCGAAAGGCGTGCCCGCGGTGACAATGAGCCGCGGCGGCGTGACAGGAGGCTCGCATTCGCCGGATGAATGGTGGCAAAACGTCGAGGGTCACGTCGGCATCCAGATCGGGCTGGTGACACTGCTCGCCGAAGCCGGCCTGGCGCGCTAGGAAGCCCTGATGCGCTGCCTTTGCCGGGATAGTCACGGAGGAAAAGACAAATGCCGGGCGTAGAAGGTCGCATCGCACTGGTGACCGGCGCAGGTCGCGGTATCGGGCTCGCAACGGCGAGGCTACTGGCTGCCCGTGGCGCACGGGTTATGTGCGCTGCGCGCACTGAGCAGGAACTGGCCAGGACGGGCCTCGACTATGCGGTCGCCGACCTCGGCACCGAGGGCGGCTGCGCGGACGCTATAGCGGCGACGACCGACAAGCTGGGGCCCGTCGACATCCTGGTCTGCAATCACGGCATTGGCTCGTCGAAGGAGCAGGTCGTCTGGCAACAGGAACCGGACGTCTGGAGCGAAACGATGCGCATCAACCTGGACGGACCCTTCCACCTGTCGCGACTGGTGCTGAATTCGATGATCGAGCGACGCTACGGTCGGCTCATATACACGAGCTCCACGGCTGGCCTGGTCGCAGAACCGGCAGGCAGTGCATACAACACGTCCAAGCATGGCCTGCTGGGACTCATGCGCTCGGTGGCGCTCGACGCTGGCGCTTACGGGGTGACATCGAACGCTGTATTGCCAGGCTGGGTGCGAACCGAAATGGCCGAAGCGTCGGCCCATCGCGAGGCGACGGATCGCGGCATCAGCGTCGACCAGGTATGGCAGGAACGGGACGCCCTGTACCCGGCCGGGCGCGTCGTGACGCCCGACGAAGTGGCCGAAATGATCGCGTTCCTGGCGTCCGACGAAGCCAGCGGCGTCAATGGGGAGGCGATCAGGGTCGCGCTCGGCAGCTTGCTTTGACAGCCGGACCTGGCGGCTGCCCTGATCGACCGCCGATCGACCGGCACCCTTTGGTCATGAGGGGCGGAGCCGGTCCCGCGGCTACTGCGGCCGCTGGTCCTTGTTCTCCCGATCATCGATGACGATGTCTTCCGTCACCGGCTGGGTGGCATCGAGATACAGCGCCCGCGCAATTTTCAGCGACTGGGCGCCGGGATTCAGCGCCTCGCCCTTGATCAGCGCCTGCTCCGCCTTGTCGTACTGCTTCGTCTCGATGTAGATCAGGGCCAGGCTGTTATACGGCCGCCATAGCTTGTCATTGCGGGTCAGCAGGATGTCGCAATAGCGGAGCGCCGACTCGTAGTCACCCATGTTCGTATAGCCCGCACACAGGTTGCTGAGCGCGACTTCCTCGTCCTTGCGGCTGGTCGCCGCCTCGAGGCCGGCGAGCGTCAGGCGGATGCCCTCTTCGTGCCTGTCGGCGAGCAGCATCCGCGCGCCCTCGTAGAGGTCCGGATTCGCCGAGCCGATACGGAACTGCGGCTCCTGCGCCCAGCTGGCGGATGCCGCGAGAAAAGAAACAAGAATCAAAAATCGCATGATGGGGGTACGTCTGTTCAGGCTGGTAAAAATAATAGACCAATTTCCGCCGGATTCGTGCGCCGCTGCCGGTCGCCGGGGCGGACATGCTACATTCGCCGAAACGACAATCCTGGCCAACAGGGGGACCTATGAAGACCATTCGTGATTCCGCGACCCGGCTCGCGCTCTTATTTCTCGTTTGCACCGGCATGGCTGCGGCACAGGGCCAGCAGGACTATGACCCGGAGGCGCGGCTCGCGGAACTGGGCATCGAGCTGCCGCCGGCGCCCGACCCGGTCGCAAACTATGTGAACGGCGTCCGCACGGGTGACCTGATCTTCCTCGCCGGAAAAGGACCGAAACGCGCCGACGGCAGCGAGATCCACGGCAAGATCGACACCGACG
>JABAHS010044599.1_pt1 | contig 16132 bp, 11 predicted proteins | sample 7062111 | NCBI WGS metagenome assembly JABAHS01 (sample SAMN14534600, study PRJNA622989) | marine sediment metagenome | biome: marine biome [ENVO:00000428]; feature: marine pelagic biome [ENVO:01000023]; material: deep marine sediment [ENVO:00002113]; isolation source: pool of 4 deep marine... | reverse complement strand
TCGCGATCCGCGAGGGCGGCCGCACCGTGGGCGCCGGGGTGGTCACCAAGGTACTGGAATAGAACGAGAACTGGGTCAGTCAGTCAGGGGGTCAGTCGGTCAGTGACTGACGCACCAACTCACTGACGCACCAACTCACTGAGTCAATTGGCGACGAACCGACAGAAGATCACGCTGGCCTGCACCGAGTGCGAGTCGCGTAACTACAACACGACCAAGAACCGCCAGAAGCACCCGGAGCGGGCGGAGTTCAAGAAGTATTGCCCGCGTTGCAGCAAGCACACGGCCCACAAGGAGACGAAGTAGACGTGCTGGCGATCATCGAGAGCCTGGGCAGGTTTCGGGGTTTCGTGGCCGAGGTCCCCGTCGAGATGCGGCGCGTGACCTGGCCCGATTGGGAACAGCTCCGGAACGCCACGGGCGTGATCATCATCTTCGTGCTCATCGTCGCGGGGATCATCGGCGCGATGGATCTGGTGTTTCGCTTCGTTGTCGACCTGATCATCCGGACGTTGGGAGGGTGATGTACGTGATGACGGATCAGGCAACCGGACAGGACGCCAGGTGGTACGCCATCCAGACGTACGCCGGGCACGAGAACAAGGTTCGGACTCTGATCCAGCGGCGGATCGACGAGGAGCCCGGCGAGAGCCTCGAGGAGAAGGAGATCCAGGAGGTCATGGTCCCCACCCACGAGGTGGTCGAGGTCAAAGGCGGCAAGAAGGTCTCCAAGAGCAAGCGCCTCTACCCGGGCTACGTGCTCGTGAAGATGGTCCTGAACGAGCGGACCCTCCACGAGATCAACAACATTCAGGGCGTGATCAAGTTCGTCGGCGGCGGCACGATGCCGCAGCCGCTCCGCGAAGAGGAGATGAACAAGATCCTGGGCGTCGAGACGGCCACGGTGGAAGAGGGCACCGAAGAGGAGGAAAAGGTCCCGTTCTACGTGGGCCAGTCGGTTGAGGTCGCCGAGGGACCGTTCAGCGACTTCACCGGCACCGTCGAGCACATCGACCACGAGAAGGGGAAGGTGAAGGTCCAGGTCTCGCTGTTCGGACGCTCGACGACCATCGAGCTCGATTACACGCAGCTGAAAGGATACTAGCTCGGTACGCCAGTGATTGAGTACGTCAGTACGTCTGTAGATCCGCGATCGACGATCCAACGAGAGGCCAACGGACGGATCCACCAACTGACGCACCGACGCACCGACGCACCGACGCACTGAACTCTAATGGCAAAACCAAAGAAGAGAGTCATCGGCTTCATCAAGCTCCAGGTCCCCGGCGGTCAGGCGACGCCGGCGCCTCCGGTCGGTCCGGCGCTGGGCCAGCACGGCGTCAACATCATGGACTTCTGCAAGCAGTTCAACGCGAAGACGCAGAGCCAGGCCGGTACGCTGATCCCGGTCGAGATCACCGTCTACGCCGACCGCTCGTTCAGCTTCATCACCAAGACGCCGCCCGCCGCGGTGCTGCTCAAGAAGGAGGCGGGCATCGAGAAGGCGTCGGGCGAGCCGAACAAGGTGAAGATCGCGACGGTGACGCGTGACCAGGTGAAGAAGATAGCCGAGATCAAGCGAGAGGACCTCAACGCCGCGTCGATCGAGTCGGCCATGCGCATGGTCGAGGGGACGGCCCGGTCGATGGGAATCGTGGTGACAGAGTGATGGCGAGACGAGGGAAACGATATCGCACGGTGGCCGAGAAGCGCGTTGCGGCCCAGCACTATGATGTGCGGGAGGCGCTCGAGCTGGCCAAGCAGACGGCTTCCGCCAAGTTCGACGAGACGGTGGAGGCGGCGGTCCGGCTCAGCGTGGACCCCCGCCATGCCGACCAGATCGTGCGCGGCACGGTCAACCTGCCCCACGGCACCGGGAAGTCGATTCGCGTGCTGGCCATCGCGCAGGGCGACAAGGCCCGCGAGGCCGAGGAGGCGGGCGCCGATTTCGTGGGCACCGAGTACATCGAGAAGATCCAGCAGGGGTGGCTCGACTTCGATGCCGTGGTGGCCACGCCGGACACCATGAAGGACGTGGGCAAGCTCGGCCGCGTCCTCGGACCCCGGGGCCTGATGCCGACCCCGAAGGCCGGCACGGTGACGATGGACATCGGGAAGGCGGTCAAGGAGCTGAAGGCGGGCCGCATCGAGTTCCGCGTCGATCGCACCGGCAACGTCCACGCGCCGATCGGGAAAGTCTCGTTCGGGATCGACCAGCTGGTCGAAAACTTCCAGGGGTTCATGGACGCGATCATGCGGGCACGGCCGGCGGCGGCGAAGGGCGGCTACGTCCGCAGCGTGACCGTCTCCACCACGATGGGGCCGGGGATCAAGATCGAGCCGGCCCTGTTCCGCAAGATCGCTTAGTAACGGGGCGTCGAGACGACCCCGAGAACGAAGAGATAACGATGGCGCAGCGCACGAGGAAAGAGAAGATCGAGTTGACCGCCGAGCTGGCCGAACGCCTCGGCGAAGCGGACATCCTCTATCTGACCGACTTCACCGGCATCGACGTCAAGAACATGACCGAGCTCCGGCGTCGCTTCCGGGAGATCGGCGCGCGCCTCATCGTCGTCAAAAACCGACTGGCGCTCCGCGCCCTCGAGCAGCTCGACCTGCCGGACATCGCCGAGCACCTCACCGGACCTTCCGGCTTCGTGCTCGCCGGCGACGATCCGGTCATGCCGGCGAAGACGCTGCGCGAGTTCGCTAAGGAGTTCGACGACCGGCCCGCGGTCAAGGTGGGCATCGTCAAGAAGCGGGTGGTCAGCCGGGAGGAGATCGAGCAGCTGGCCGATCTGCCGCCCCGGGAGGAGCTGCTGGGAAGCATCGCCGGGTCGCTGACCGCCGGTGTGTCGGGGATCGTGGGGATCCTCGAGGCCCTGCTGCGCGACATCGCCCTGCTGGCCGAGGAAGTGGCGCGCAAGAACGAAGCAGGGGACGCCTCAGCCGCCCCCTCCGAGGAGCCGGCGGAGCAGGCGGGAAACGACACAGAGTCCGAAGCAGGGAACGAAACAGAGTCCGAAGCGTAGAAGCGTAAACCGAACCAAATAGGAAGAAAATGACTAAGGTCGAGGAGATTCTTGACGCCATCGGCTCGCTGACGGTTCTCGAGGCGGCCGAGCTGAAGAAGGCGATGGAAGAGAAGTTCGGCGTGAGCGCCGCCGCGCCGGTCGCGGTGGCGGCCGCGGCACCCGGCGCCGCCGCCGAGGCCGCCGAGGAGAAGGACGAGTTCGATGTCGTCCTGTCGGACGTGGGTGACAAGAAGATCCAGGTGATCAAGGCTCTGCGCGAGGTCACCAGCCTCGGCCTGAAGGAGGCCAAGGAACTGGTCGATGGGGCACCGACCACCATCAAGGAAGCGGCAGCCAAAGAGGAGGCCGAGAGCATCAAGGCCAAGCTCGAAGAGCAGGGCGCCACGGTTGATCTGAAGTAGTGCCTGAGGAGCTTCCGGGCCGGCGGCGGCCGTCGTCGTCGGCGTTACGGTCCCTGAAGACGAGGTGAGAACTCCTCTGCCTATGGCGCAGACGTGGCGCGAAAAACTTGTGGTGAATACGACGAACCCCGCGACCCAACGGGACGACGGGGGTTTCTGTGCTTTGTTTTCCAAACGGTGGCACCGGTGCCGCCGCTCGTCGCCGGCTCGATCCGACGCATGGCGCGGCGGCGACTCGTGGGCGGCACACATTGCGGGAGGTTTAGACGTTGGCTGATAGCGTGACGCGTAACAAGACGGTAGCGGCATGGAAGGGGAACGGTCGCAAGGACGCGCCCGTGATCTCGTTCGCGCACCTGGACATGGCGATGGCCATGCCGAACCTGCTGGACGTGCAGCGGAAGGCGTTCGAGGCGCTGCTCGAAACCGGCCTCGACGAAGATGTCGAGCGCGACTTCGGGCTGGAGCGGGTCTTCAACGAGATCTTCCCGAGCTCCGACGCCAAGAAGAACTTCACGCTCGAGTTCGTGAGCTACGCCCTGGGCGAGCCGAAGTACACCGTCGAGGAGTGCATGGAGCGCGACATGACCTACGGCGCGCCGCTGAAGGCGACGCTTCGCCTGGTCATCAACGAGGACGTCGAGGGCGAGAAGCGGCCGCGCGACATCCTCGAGAAGGAGGTCTACCTGGGCGAGCTGCCGCTGCTCACCGAGCAGGGGACGTTCGTGATCAACGGTGCCGAGCGCGTCATCGTCAGCCAGCTCCACCGCTCGCCCGGCGTGGTGTTCGAGGAGACGATCCACCCGAACGGGACGCGGCTGTTCTCGTCGCGGATCATCCCGTTCCGCGGCTCGTGGGTCGAGTTCACCATCGACATCCACGACGTGATCCACGTCCACATCGACAAGAAGAAGAAGTTCCCGGCCACGGCGCTGCTGCGCGCCTTCGGCCACGGCAGCGACCGGAACATCCTCGACCTGTTCTACGGCGTGCGAGAGATCCAGCTCGACGACCTGGAGGGCGATCGGGCCATTCGTCGCGAGGCGGCGGGCACCCTGCTGGCCGAGTCGATCCCCAACCCCGAGTTCGAGGGCGAGCCCGAGGTCACCGTCCTGACCGGATTCGACCTGGAGAACGACAGCGGTTGGCTGGCCGCGGATCAGCTCCACCCGGAGACCAAGGAGCCGGTGGCCGACGCCGGCGATCCGATCACCGCGGATCTGATCAACCGGCTGATCGAAGTGGGAATCGAGGAGGCTCCCATCTATCGGGACGACGAGGCGTTCCTCGCCCTGCGCGGCGAGGAGGTCACCGCCGAGCTGGTCAAGCAGCTGCGTCGGGCCGAGCTGGAGGCCGTCCACGTCTACGCCAGCCCCACCCGCGTCCCGTTGCGCGGGCGCTACGAGGACCTGGCGAACCGCCGCGACTGGGGCCAGGAGCCGCAGCTGGCGGCCGATGTGGTCGACCCCGAGACCGGCGAGGTGCTGGCCGAAACCGGCGCCAATCTGGATGCCAACCTCTTCGACCGGCTGGCCAAGAAGGGCGTCCGCACCGTTCTGGTGTTCATCGGCGCCCGGGCCGAGTCGCCGCTGATCAAGAACACCCTGGCCAAAGACCCGACGGAGGGCGAGCCGGATGCGCTCTACGCCATCTACTCGCTGCTGCGGCCGGGCGAAGCGCCGAATCTGGAGACCGCCCGTACCGCCATCGATCGGCTGTTCTTCAACCCGAAGCGGTACGACCTGGGACGTGTGGGGCGATATAAGATCAACCAGCGGCTGCGGGACACCTACCGCCAGCTGGGGATGGAGCCGCCGGCGGCGAACATGACGATCCTGACCGTGGCCGACTTCATCGCGATCATTCGCTACCTGATGGAGCTCCACGAGAATCGGGGCTTCGTGGATGACATCGACCACCTGGGCAACCGGCGCGTCCGCTCGGTCGGCGAGCTGATCGCCAACCAGTTCTCGGTCGGCCTGTCGCGGATGGCACGGCTGGTCCGCGAGCGGATGTCGATCGCCAGCGACCCGGAGCAGATCAACATCGACGATCTGGTCAACGCGCGCACGGTCAGCGCGGTGATCCAGTCGTTCTTCGGCTCGTCGCAGCTGAGCCAGTTCATGGACCAGACGAACCCGCTGGCGGAGCTGACCCACAAGCGTCGCCTGTCGGCGCTGGGGCCAGGCGGTCTGACCCGCGAACGGGCCGGTTTCGAGGTGCGCGACGTCCACTATTCGCACTACGGCCGCATGTGCCCGATCGAGACCCCGGAGGGTCCGAACATCGGGCTGATCACCAGCCTGTCGACCTACGCCCGGATCAACGACCTCGGCTTCATCGAGACGCCGTACCGGCGCGTCGACAAGGGCCGGGTGACCGGCGAGATCGTGTGGCTGACGGCCAACGAGGAGGAGGAGTTCGCCGTAGCGCAGGCGAACGCCGAGCTCAACCCCGACGGCACCTTCGTCAACCCGCTGGCGCTCTGCCGGCAGGCCGACGACTACCCGCTGCTGCCGCCGGAGCAGATCGACTACATGGACGTTTCGCCGGATCAGCTGGTCGCGGTCTCGCCGGCGCTGATCCCGTTCCTCGAGCACGACGACGCGAACCGCGCGCTGATGGGCTCGAACATGCAGCGGCAGGCGGTGCCGTTGCTCTTCCCGCGGCGTCCGCTGGTGGGGACCGGGCTGGAAGGCAAGGTCGCCCAGGACTCCGGCGCGGTGGTGGTGGCGCAGCGCGCCGGCGTAGTGACGCAGGTGCGGGCCGATGAGATCATGATCGACACTGGCGTCGTCGCGCCCGGCGGCGACCAGCCGCTGGCCAAGCTGAGCCAGTTCGATCGCTACAAGCTGAAGAAGTTCTGGCGCACCAACCAGGACACGGCGATCAACCAGCGGCCGCTGGCGCGGGTCGGCCAGCAGGTCGAGACCGGCGACATCATCGCCGACGGCGCGTCCACCGATCGCGGCGAGCTGGCGCTCGGCCGCAACCTGACGGTGGCGTTCATGCCGTGGTACGGCCACAACTTCGAGGATGCGATCGTGATCAGCGAGCGCCTGGTGAAGGACGACGTGTACACGTCGATCCACATCCAGGAGCTGGAGCTGCACGTCCGGGACACCAAGCGCGGGATGGAGGAGATCACCCGGGAGATCCCCAACGTGTCCGATGAGGCGCTCAAGGACCTGGACGAGCGGGGCATCGTGCGGATCGGGGCCCGGGTCGCGCCCAACGACATCCTGGTCGGCAAGATCACGCCCAAAGGCGAGACCGAGCTCTCCCCCGAGGAGAAGCTGCTGACCGCGATCTTCGGCGAGAAGGCCAAGGACGTGAAGGACAGCTCGCTGCGCGTGCCGCCCGGGATGGCGGGCACGGTGATCGACGTGAAGATCTTCTCGCGCCGCATCGACGACGCGCTGCTCGAAAAGGAGCACGGTGAGCGGATCGGTCAGCTCCGTGAGGAGGAGCGTGACGAGATCCAGCGGATCACCGAGGTTCGGGACGAGGAGCTGCGGGAGCTGCTCAAGGGCGAGACAGTCCAGCTGTTCCTGAAGCGCGGGACCATCGAGCCGTACTTCAAGGAGGGGAAGAAGCTCAGCGAGAAGCTCGTCAGGGAGCTCGACTTCTCGAAGCTCGACCTGACGGCGCTCAAGGTGAAGGGCAAGGCCGCCAACGACAAGATCCGGCGCGTGATCGAGGAGTCGCGTCAGCGGATCGAGCGGGTACGCGAGAAGACCGAGGAATCGATCGACAAGGTGCTGCAGCCGGATGAGCTGTCCCCCGGCGTGGTGCAGCTGGTCAAGGTCTATATCGCCGAGCGCCGCAAGGTCAGCGTCGGCGACAAGGTGGCCGGCCGGCACGGCAACAAGGGCGTGATCGCGCGTATCGTGCCCGAAGAGGACATGCCGTTCCTCCCGGACGGTCAGCCGGTGGACATCGTGCTGAACCCGCTGGGCGTTCCCAGCCGGATGAACGTGGGGCAGATCCTCGAGACGCACCTGGGCTGGTGCGCCGAGATCCTCGGCTTCGAGGCGAAGACGCCGGTGTTCCATGGCGCCACCGAAGACGAGATCGGCGTTCTGTTGAAGATCGCCTGCGTCCGCTGGGCCCACGACTGTCTCAACATCAAGGCGGCGAAGCCCACGGAGCTCGACGATGCGGACGTGCGCGAGATCATCCAGGAGCTGCGGCGCGAGCCCAGAACACGCGAGCGTCACGGCAACGGGACGCGTCCGTCAGGCTCGCCCCTCGGTCTGGGCCGGACCCTCGACCACCTGCTGGAGTCGTCCAAGTCGAAGGTCGTGACCGAGCGGGTCGAGGCTCTGAGGGATTACGTGGTCGAGGCCACCACCGAGCTGGCCGAACGGCGCGGCGAGTCCAGCCTGTCGAAGGCCGGGTTCGAGGCGGCAGCCAAGCTGTCGCGCCGCAAGTCGGCCAAGGAGGGGCTGGACGAGGCGGTCGAGCACTTCATCCGGCTGGCCGGGCTGACACCGGCGGGCAAGATGCGGCTGCGCGACGGTCGAACCGGCGAGTACTTCACCATGGACGTGACGGTGGGCAGCATCTACATGATGAAGCTCGCCCACCTGGTGGACGACAAGATCCACGCGCGTTCCATCGGACCCTACTCGCTCGTCACGCAGCAGCCGCTGGCCGGTAAGGCCCAGTTCGGCGGCCAGCGGTTCGGTGAGATGGAGGTGTGGGCGCTCGAGGCCTACGGCGCCGCCCACACGCTGCAGGAGATGCTGACCGTGAAGTCCGACGACGTGTCGGGCCGCTCCCGGGTCTACGAGGCCATCGTCAAGGGCGACAACCTCCCGGATCCGGGCATACCGGAAAGCTTCAACGTACTGGTGAAAGAGCTCCAGTCGCTGGCGCTCAGCGTCGAGCTGGGTGAGAGAGACCAGGGCATCTAGGGGAAGTTTAGGAACAGGCAGGCCAGAACAGGACAGGTAGCGAGGATAATTCCAATATGATCGACTTCCCAAGGCACCGCGAAAGTCGGCCGACCGAGTTCGACTACATCCAGCTGAAGATCGCTTCGTCCGAGCAGATCCGTTCGCTCAGCTACGGCGAAGTGACCAAGCCGGAGACGATCAATTACCGGTCGTTCAAGCCGGAGCGCGACGGACTCTTCTGCGAGCGCATCTTCGGCCCGGTCAAGGACTGGGAGTGCCACTGCGGCAAGTTCAAGCGGATCCGCTACCGCGGCCACGTCTGCGACAAGTGCGGCGTGGAGGTCACGCTGTCGAAGGTGCGGCGCGAGCGGATGGGGCACATCGAGCTGGCCGTGCCGGTGGCGCACATCTGGTTCTTCAAGACGCTGCCGTCGCAGATGGGCTACCTGCTGGGGATGACGCTGCGCGACCTGGAGAAGGTGATCTACTACGCGAACTACGTGGTCACCGAGCCGGGCCGCCAGAAGGTCAAGGTCAAGCAGTTGCTCGAGGAGGAGGAGTACTTCGAGCTCAAGGCCCAGGCGAAGGAAGAGGACGACTCGGAGTTCAAGGCCGAGATCGGGGCCGAAGCGGTTCGCTCGCTCCTGAAGCAGGTCGATGTCGACGACCTGGCCAAGGAGCTGCGCCGTAAGGTGGCGACCGAGACCAGCCAGCATCGCAAGAAGCAGCACCTGAAGCGGCTCAAGGTGATGGACGCCTTCCGCAACAGCGACACGGTCGCCGATCGCCGCAACCGGCCCGACTGGATGATCCTCGACGTGATTCCCGTGCTGCCGCCGGACCTGCGGCCCCTCGTGCCGCTCGACGGCGGCCGCTTCGCCACCTCGGACCTCAACGATCTCTACCGGCGCGTGATCAACCGCAACAACCGGTTGAAGAAGCTGATGGAGATGCGGGCGCCCGAGGTCATCCTGCGCAACGAGAAGCGGATGCTGCAGGAGGCGGTGGACGCCCTGTTCGACAACGGGCGCCGCGGCAAGGCGATCCGCGGTCGCGGCAAGCGCCCGCTCAAGTCGCTGTCCGACATGCTCAAGGGCAAGCAGGGTCGGTTCCGCCAGAACCTTCTGGGTAAGCGGGTCGACTACTCGGGCCGCTCGGTCATCGTGGTGGGCCCCGAGCTGCGCCTGCACCAGTGCGGCCTGCCGAAGGTAATGGCCGTCGAGCTGTTCCGGCCGTTCATCATCCACGAGCTGGAGCGGCGCGGCGAGGCCGAGACGGTCAAGCGGGCCAAGAAGATCGTCGAGCGCGGCGACGACCCGCGGGTCTACGAGGTGCTGGAAGACATCATCAAGGACCACCCGGTGCTGCTCAACCGGGCGCCGACCCTGCACCGCCTGGGCATCCAGGCGTTCGAGCCGGTTCTGGTCGAGGGGAAGGCGATCCGCATCCACCCGCTGGTCTGCGCGGCGTTCAACGCCGACTTCGACGGCGACCAGATGGCGGTGCACGTGCCGCTGTCCTTCGAGGCGCAGCTCGAGTGCCGCGTGCTGATGCTGTCGTCCAACAACATCCTGAAGCCGTCGGACGGCAAGCCGATCGCCACGCCCAGCCAGGACATGGTCCTGGGCATCCACTACCTGACCAAGCCGCCGGCCGACTTCGAGGAGCGGATCGAGAAGGCACCGCGCTACGGCTCGGCCTACGAGATCGAGCTGGGCCTGGCCAACGGGCGGTTCGTCCGGGAGGACGGCGCGATCGACTACCACGCGCCGCTGCACTTTCATCACGACGGCCAATGGCTGCCGACCACGGTGGGCCGGCTGCTGTTCAACGACATCATTCCGGCCGAGCTGCGGTTCGTGAACCGGACGATGAACAAAAGCGCCCTCTCGAATCTGGTGTTCGACTGTTTCCGCCAGGTCGGTCTGAAGCGGACCACCGACTTTCTCGACCTGTTGAAGGACTTCGGCTTCAGGTTCGCGACGATGGGTGGAACGTCGATCGGGATCGAGGACCTGGAGATTCCGCCGGAGAAGTCGGAGATCATCGGCTCGGCCCGGTCCGATGCCGAGCGCTTCACCCGGGCCTACGAGAAAGGTGTCATCTCCAACGGCGAGCGCTACAACCGCGTGATCGACGCGTGGACCCACGCCAACAACGACGTCGCCGACGCCATGGTCCAGGCTCTGCGCAAGTCGCGGGGTGGCTTCAACCCGGTCTACATGATGTTCGATTCGGGCTCGCGTGGCTCCCGGGACCAGATCCGGCAGCTGGCCGGGATGCGCGGCCTGATGGCGAAGCCGCAGAAGAAGCTGACCGGTGGGATCGGCGAGATCATCGAGAGCCCGATCCTGTCGAACTTCCGTGAAGGCCTCACCGTGCTCGAGTACTTCATCTCGACGCACGGCGCCCGCAAGGGCCTCGCCGACACCGCCCTCAAGACCGCCGACGCCGGGTATCTGACCCGTCGGCTGGTCGACGTGGCTCAGGACGTCACCATCACCGAGGAGGACTGCGGTACCGTGCTCGGTCTCGAGGTGTCCGCACTGAAGGAGGGCGAGGACATCATCGAGCCGCTGCGCGACCGTATCGTCGGCGCCGTCGCCCTCGAGGAGGTCACCGATCCGATCGATGGCCAGCGCCTCGTCCGGGCTGGCGAGCTGGTCGACGAGGAGATGTCCGAGGCGATCGAGGAGGCCGGCATCCAGTCGGTACGGATTCGATCCGTGTTGACCTGCGAATCGCGGCGCGGGATCTGCCGTCAGTGCTACGGCCGAAACCCGGCAACGATGAACACCGTCGACCTCGGCGAGGCCGTCGGCATCATCGCCGCCCAGTCGATCGGTGAGCCGGGGACGCAGCTGACGCTGCGGACCTTCCACATCGGGGGCACCGCGGCGCGCATCGCGGCGCAGACCCAGAGGAAGTCGAAGGTTGACGGGAAGATCCGCTTCGACCGCATCACCTCCGTCGAAGATGAAGGGAAGCGGATCGTGACCAGCCGGGAGGGCGCGGTGCAGATGCTCACGCCCGACGGGCAGGTGCGGTCGCGCCTCACCGTGCCGTACGGGGCCGCGCTCCACGTCGAAGACAGCGAGATGGCCAAGCACGGCACCCTGCTGTTCAGCTGGGATCCCTATTCCGAGCCCATCGTCGCCGACGTGGGCGGCACCGTCGAGTTCCAGGACATCGTCGAAGAGGAGACGGTGCGCGAAGAGCTGGACGAGTCCACCGGCCGCCGGCAGCTGACGATCACCGAGGACCGCGAGAAAAAGCTGCATCCGCAGATCAACATCAAGCGGAACGGCAAGAAGGTTCGCGAGTTCATCGTCCCGGTGGGCGCGCAGCTGGTGGTGCGCGACGGGGCGAAGGTGGAGCCGGGGATGACGCTGGCCAAGATCAGCCGCGAGGTCTACAAGACCCGCGACATCACCGGCGGCCTGCCGCGGGTGGCCGAGCTGTTCGAGGCCCGGCGACCCAAGGACCCGGCGACGATCGCCGAGGTGGACGGCGTCGTCTCGTTCCGCGCCATCAAGCGCGGCAAGCGCGAGGTCGTCGTGACCTCCGATCCCGGCGAGGAGAAGATCTACGAGATCCCCGTCGGTAAGCACCTCCGGGTGCACGAGGGCGACCGCGTACGGGCCGGCGACCGACTCTCCGAGGGCCCGGTCAACCCGCACGACATCCTGAAGATCAAGGGCCCGCGGGCCGTGCAGGAGTACCTGCTCAACGAGATCCAGGAGGTCTACCGCCTCCAGGGCGTGCGGATCAACGACAAGCACATCGGCGTGATCGTGCGCCAGATGCTGCAGAAGGTGCGGATCGTCGATCCCGGCAACACGGAGTTCCTCGAGGGCGAGCACGTGGACCGGGTCGACTTCCTCGACACCAACGCCCGGATGCGTCAGTCGAACAAGAAGCCGGCCCGCGCCGAGCCGCTGCTGCTCGGCATCACCAAGGCGAGCCTCACCACTCGCTCGTTCATCAGCGCCGCCTCCTTCCAGGAGACCACGCGCGTCCTCACCGACGCGGCGGTGCGCGGCGCGGTCGACAACCTCGAGGGGCTGAAGGAGAACATCATCATCGGTCACCTCGTCCCGGCCGGCACCGGCGTCCACCGCTACTCGGACGTCGAGTTCCTGATCGAGGGCGCGCCGATCGAGCAGGAGATCACCGAGCTGGCCAGCTCGGCGCCCGGGGACGGCGAAGAGGTCCCCGAGGTCAGCCTGGCCGACCTCGTGAAGGAGGCCAAGAAACCGGCCACTTCGGCCGGCGACTGACCCGGATCGGGTCGCTCTGGAGACCGGCCCCGGCGCCTCAAGGCGTCGGGGCCGCCGTTCGTAGGGGGTCGATAGCTGGGCGGCTGGGTGGGAAGCGGTTTCGGCATTTCTTCGACCCCGCCGGCGCCTCCGTCGGCCGACCGGACGTCCCGCCGACAGGGCCCGCGGGCGTTGACATCTGCAGCGCTCGGGATAGGTTTCTGGCGCCCCAAGACAGCTGCGAGTAGCAGCGGTGGAACGGGAATCGGGGCTTGACGCGATAACCTGGCTCCCGTAGGTTCGTTGGTCTTTCGACGATCCGGTCCTAATCACCCCCCACGCGTCGGAGGCGACGTACGTCTCCGGCCTTTGTTTCGTTAGGGTCGGGTGTCGTCGGAAGCGGGGCAGGCGAGCTGCAACGGTAAACGATCAGGAAACGTATGCCGACGATCAACCAGCTGGTCCGTTCGGGCCGAAAGAAGGTCGCGAAGAAGGACAAGGCGCCGGCGCTCGAGGAGAACCCCCAGAAGCGAGGCGTCTGCACGCGCGTCTATACCACGACGCCGAAGAAGCCGAACTCGGCGTTGCGCAAGGTGGCGCGGGTGCGGCTGACCAACGGCTACGAGGTGACGGCGTACATCCCGGGCGAGGGCCACAACCTGCAGGAGCACTCGATCGTGCTCATCCGGGGTGGCCGGGTGAAGGACCTGCCGGGCGTTCGCTATCACATCATCCGCGGCAAGCTCGATGCGGCCGGTGTGGCAGATCGGAAACGGAGTCGCAGCAAATACGGGGCGAAACGGCCGAGGACCTGATCGCCCCGCGGCACAACAGGATCTTATGTCGAGAAGACAGCGAGCGGTTCCCAGGAACGTAATGACCGACCCGAAGTACCAGAGCGAGTCGGTGACCAAGTTCGTGAACGCGCTGATGGAAGACGGCAAGAAGTCGATCGCCGAGCACATCTTCTATGCCGCGATGCAGTCGATCGAGGAGAGGACCGGACAACCGGCGATGAACGTCTACCGGCAGGCCTTCAGCAACACCAAGCCGGTGTTGGAGGTGAAGAGCCGTCGCGTGGGCGGCGCCACGTACCAGGTTCCGGTCGAAGTGCGGCCCCAGCGTCGCGAAGCTCTGGCCCGGCGCTGGCTGATCTCCGCGGCGCGTGCCCGCGGCGAAAAGACGATGGCCGATCGCCTGGCCGCCGAGCTGATGGCGGCAGCGAAAGGCGAAGGCGCCGCGGTGAAGAGGCGGCAAGACGTGCACCGGATGGCCGAAGCGAACAAGGCCTTCGCGCACTATCGATGGTAGCGTTGTGCAAGATCGAGTTCATAGAGAAGTGAAGTGACGATATGCCCAGGAAGGTAGCTTTAGAGAGACTTCGCAATATCGGCATCATGGCCCATATCGATGCCGGTAAGACGACGACCACCGAGCGCATCCTTTATTATACCGGCAGGGTGCATCGGATGGGCGAGGTGCATCACGGCGACGCCGTGATGGACTGGATGGAGCAGGAGAAGGAGCGGGGGATCACCATCACCTCCGCCGCCACCACGGCGTTCTGGAAACGCCACGGCGACGACTACCGGGTCAACATCATCGACACGCCGGGTCACGTCGACTTCACCGCCGAGGTGGAGCGCAGCCTTCGCGTGCTCGACGGCAGCATCGCTCTCTTCTGCGCCGTGGGTGGCGTGGAGCCGCAGTCGGAGACCGTCTGGCGACAGGCCGACCGCTACAGCGTCCCGCGCATCGCGTTCGTCAACAAGATGGACCGCGTGGGCGCCGACTTCGACAACGTGGTCGAGATGATGCGCGATCGGCTGGGCGCCAACGCCCACCCGATCCAGTATCCGCTGGGCCAGGGCGAACTGTTCACCGGCGTGATCGATATCGTCCGCCAGGTGGCGATCGCCTACGACGAAGCGTCGCTCGGCGCCTCGTGGTCGGAAGAGCCGATCCCCGACAGTCTGCGCGACAAGGTGGCCGAACTGCGCCACAACCTCATCGAAGCCGCGGTCGAGCACCACGAGGAGCTGCTGGTCAAGTACCTCGAGGACGAGTCGAAGCTCACCGACGACGAGGTCCGGGAAGCGATCCGCCACGCGACGGTCAACAATTGGATCACGCCGGTCCTCTGCGGCGCGGCCTTCCGCAACAAGGGCGTCCAGCAGCTGCTCGACGCCGTCATCGACTACCTGCCGTCGCCCCTCGATGTGCCGTCGATCACCGGGCATCTGCCGCACCACGATGAACAGATCGTCGAGCGCGAGGCGAACGACGACGCCCCGTTCAGCGCGCTGGCCTTCAAGATCGCCACGGACCCCTTCGTCGGTCGGTTGACCTATCTCCGCATCTACAGCGGCTCGCTCAAGGCGGGCTCCTACGTCCATAACTCGTCGAACGGAAACAAGGAACGGATCGGCCGGCTGCTGCAGATGCACGCCAACCGGCGCGAGGAGCGGGACGAGGTTTACGCCGGCGACATCTGCGCCGCCATCGGTCTCAAGTCGACGAAGACCGGCGAAACGCTCTGCGACGAGGACGACCCGATCATCCTCGAGGCGATGAAGTTCCTCGAGCCGGTGATCGCGGTGGCGATCGAGCCCAAGACCAAGGTCGACGAGGACAAGCTCGGCAAAGCGCTGGCCAAGCTGGCCGAGGAGGACCCCACCTTCAAGGTCCACACCGACCCGGAGACGGGACAGACGATCATCTCCGGGATGGGCGAGCTTCACCTCGAGATCATCGTCGATCGGCTGAAGCGGGAGTTCAAGGTCGACGCCAACGTCGGCCGACCGCAGGTGGCCTACCGCGAGACGATCCGCTCGCCCGCCAACAAGGTGGAAGGCAAGTACATCCGCCAGACCGGTGGACGCGGCCAGTACGGCCACGTGGTGATCGACGTCGAGCCCGGCGAGCAGGGGAGCGGGCTGGTCTTCGAGGACAAGATCGTGGGCGGCTCGATCCCGCGGGAGTACATCGGCTCGGTCGAGCAGGGGATTCGAGAGGCGATGGACGCGGGCGTCCTGGCGGGCTACCCGATCGTGGACATCCGCGTGTCGCTGATCGACGGGTCCTACCACGAGGTCGATTCATCGGAGATGGCGTTCAAGATTGCCGGCTCCATGGCGCTGCGCGACGCAGCGCGGCGCGGCAACCCGGCGTTGCTCGAACCGATCATGGACGTCGAAGTCGTCACGCCCGAGGAGTACTTGGGCTCCGTGGTCGGCGAGCTCAGCAGTCGCCGGGCCAAGATCGGTGGGATTGCCACGCGCGGTGAAGCCCGCGTGGTCGGCGCCAGCGTGCCGCTGGCCGAGATGTTCGGATACTCGACCGCTCTGCGCTCGATGAGCCAGGGCCGCGCGGTCTACACGATGCAGTTCTCTCACTACGAAGATGTGCCCAAGAGCAAAGCCGACGAGATCCTGAAGGTGGGTCAGGCGGCGGCGACGGTGGGTTCGTAGCCCGTCCTGAAGGGAGCGAGGAGAGAATGGCGAAGGCAAAGTTTGAGCGGACGAAGCCGCACGTGA
>JABAHS010132740.1_pt1 | contig 16139 bp, 22 predicted proteins | sample 7062111 | NCBI WGS metagenome assembly JABAHS01 (sample SAMN14534600, study PRJNA622989) | marine sediment metagenome | biome: marine biome [ENVO:00000428]; feature: marine pelagic biome [ENVO:01000023]; material: deep marine sediment [ENVO:00002113]; isolation source: pool of 4 deep marine... | reverse complement strand
TTGATTGAAACTTCTTAAGTTTCCTTAGAGAACGTCTTACTAACCTCATGTCCGATGGAAACTTCCACGCCATGTGAGCAGGACGGACGAGCTTCTTGCTCGGTACGAAAATCAATTCAGTCCAGCTATAGTCGTGCAGAACTGAAAGTAATGCTTCGTCTTTGATTATCGTCAGTCTCTGCGTCTTCCGGTCATAGGCTACAAGTACGGAGAAGATGGGAGGCTTCAGGTTCACGAGTTCATCCGTCCATTTATATCTGTAACCTTTATAATACTGTCCTACGACCATAGCAAGGTCATCGGTACACTTCTCTCTCGCCTGTCTTGCAAGTCCGGCTCCCATTACGTTCCTGCCGTCACGCCTCCATCCCATGTTAGTTGGGATAACTATAGCATGAGTCCCGAGCAGAATCCAGATATCACTCCTTACTTCCTTCATCTTCTGCCTCTCCCTCTTCTTCGTTGAACATTACTTCCTTCCCGAACAGACTGGCTTCCGCTTTCATTAGCTTGTCCAGTTCGTTCATACGATGAAGGATTTCAAACTGGAGGTAGACGATTGCATCCGTGAATTCTTCTATCTGATGCTGCATAACGTGCTTCTCTGATACTCCGTCCGCTTCGTCTCCTTCCCATTCGTTTGCTTCGATTATCTTCTTCATAGCCTGTCCGGTGAAGAAGCCAGGATTGTTGATACGTACTAAGAAGGCTGGCTGCTCTGGTAGTGGTCTACCTTTCCCGTGGCGCTTCATACCTTTCTCTTCTCGACTGAACGTTCGGTTGAAGACGAGCTTCTGTATATGCTGGAACTGAGCGGAGTCGGTCATTCCGTCCCATCCTATGGTCGGAAATAGTTTCATACTATTCTCCTTTCCTATCGGTGGTCTGCCTGTCAATCTTCGCCATCTGTTAGCCTCGTCCAGAGGAACTAACTTAGGGAATAGTCACATCCCTGCTTCATCAGTTATTCAGATGTACGCGATTGAGCAGCCCGTCCAGTCCTGTAGCATTCTTGAGTTCCTTATAAGTATCACGAAGAGCCTGAGTGTTCGCCATAATCGCTTTGTAAGTATAGATTGCCGACTTCAGCCAGAAGTCAGTTCTCCTATTCCTACCACTTCTTATAGCCATGTGATAAACGAACAGAGACGCCTTCGCCATGCCTTCAACGTTCCTCCATTCACCAATATTAATCAGCATCATAGGATAGGAGAGTGGGTCGTCTCCGACTCTTTCATAGACCGTCTTCGTCCTCTTAGCGAATATGACTTCGTCGAGTTCCTTACAAGCGTTCACGTCTGTTACGTGAGGCATCTTACTTCCTCCTTTTCTTGTTTCTCCTCTTGAGTTCTTTCTTGCCTTTCTTACTCTTCTGTTCTCCCTGTTCCTTCTTAGGCTTCGGTGTAGTCTTCTTCTTGTTCTTGCCGAAGATGGCTTCGTGTTTCTCCTGCAGTTCTTTCTTCTTGTCTTCCGGCAAGAAATAACCACATCCCGGACATGCTGGCATGTCGAGATAGTCTCCGTTCCATCCGTACTCTTTTCCGCAAGACCTACATCTTGCAGTCATCCATGGCTTAGTCACCATTCTTCCGTCTCCTTCCTTTCTTCTTGAGAACCTTCTTACCTTTCCGGTTCTCGTCGAAATAGACTTCAGCTAAGTCAATCAACTTACGCATACTGCCTGTAAGTTTCCATAAGTTACTTCCCGCTCCTACTCGGTCAACTATCCTGAGTAGTCGCATGTCTCTCAGTACTTTACTTATCGTCGCGACTTCTATCTTAGTCGCATGACTAATCTTAGTAGCCGTCATTGGATTCTTCGAGCGATACATAACATGGCAGATTGCTTCAACCCTGTCTGGAGCAGTATCCCTCGCGACTCTGGTTATTGTTCTATAGACCTCCTTTCCTATGACTCCCTGTCCATGGAACATCCCTATCCCCATTGCAAGTTTCGTTAGCTGCTTAGCTACACGAGTTCCTATCTCTGCTGCTGGATTGTAGATTACTTCATCACTATATCTATCCCTCATTACTGCTCCTCGCATATGTGAAAGCCATTGTGAGAGAGGGATGATATGCTCTTTCCAGAACTCAGTCATCTCTGGGATGAGGAGTGCTTCTTTATCTACTGCTTTCATTGCTACTTCTTGTAGAGTGTCTCTCATGTTATCTTCGATATTGATATTATCAATCGCTGCACTAATAAGAGCAGCAGACCCAGCTGATTGACTGTCGTGCCGGACGTTATAGCGTAAGAACCTTTCGCCTACAGTAGTGTTCGCGTGGAAAGCGTTTATATGATGAGTAACTCCGGCGAGTATTCCAAACTTACTTTCATAGTCACGGACTACTCCAGTACCGAACACTTTCTTTATACGACCGTCGAAGGCGTCCCGGAGGATTCCGAAGATTTCATATATCTTCGATTCAGGCATAGATAGTATAGTAGTGAAGTCTTTTATAATCCATACGAGACCATCGAGCTGAGGGATAAGACTTGGGTCTGCTCCATCTTTGAGCTGAGCTCCACTTATCAGCGAAGCAGTAGTCAGCGTCGTTGATGAATATACGTAGTCACTCTTGCTAAGAGTCATGAGCAATTCCGTCTTCCCGCATCCTGGCGGACCGACTATGAACATCCATAGCGGATCACCTTCAAGTCTGTTAGCGTACATAACGCCGAACATAACGTCGAGGACTTCCACTTCATCGTCAGTAATATGTAACCATCGTCTATACTCCTTTATTAAATCTTTTCTGGAGATTGTTTCTATTCGAGCTTTCTTCTTCTTCTTCTTCTTCCGTCTCTGGAGTTCCTTCTTGCCTTCACCGTCTGGAACTTCTGGAGGATGCTTCTCCATCCATCGTCGTAGTCTTTTAAGAGCGGACTTGCTACTCTTGCTGTCATGATAGAAATCCCTAACGTCATAGCCGTCGGAATACTTATCGCTCCAATGAAGGAACTTCAATTCCTTAGCCACACCTCGTAAGACAGATTCTATCTTCTTCATTCCATTCTGAGCAGCATACTTCTCTTCTTCTCCATCTGCATCAAACAGAACTGCTACATGTCTGTTATTGAAGAAGCCAGCCCACTTCGGTAGGAACGTTCCCGTCCCAGGTACAGATACTACGTCGACGCTATCGTCCTTAGCTTTATATAGCATCTCTCTAAGTGCAAGACAGTCCCAGACGCCTTCCGTAATCCAGATTTCAGTTCCTCTTCTAATCTGACCACTACCGAAGACTCCTTTGCGTCCTCCGAGGGAACTTTGCAGTTTACCTCCAAGACGATACCTTTGCAAATCTATAAAGGCGTCTCCATGAACAATAGGAACAGTATAAGTTCCTGCATGGAATCCGACTTTGGCTTTCCGCAAGGTGGAACGCTTCAGTCCTCGGTCTTCGGCCAGTTCCTTCTGTACTTCGGGTGAACGCAGGAACTCTTCATGATTACGTTCGGCTACGTACTGGAGAAAGGCAAGGTAATCGCCGTTCTTCTGGCAGACCTTACAATCCCAGTAGAGCGACGACTCGTTAACATAGAATTTCCTCTTGCGACCACAGAACGGACAGTCACCTACGCTATGATAGTCACCATCCGAATCCGGTCCCGTTCGGGAATGGAAGAAAGCTCCGTGAGCTTCGAATCTTTTAAGATTTCTTCCTTCCATGTTTCTTGTTCTTCCTCTCGTCTGTTTCAGCAGATTCCTTAGCTGACTTCACGAACTCATAAATCCTAATGAGCTCCTCCTTCGTGAAGTGGACGAGACCGGGAACTTTCCGTCGGACTCCTATCATCCAACAGATTTCGTTCGCAAGTTCGTATCTCCTCAACATCTTCATCTCCTTTCAGAATGACTGTAGTTTCCTTCTTCTTTCTTCTTCTCTTATCTTCTTCAAGTCCGTTATTGAATCCTTTTATGCAAGCTCGTCGGTACATGTCATACAGACCTTTCAGTCCGGCAACGACTCCATCTCTGTTGAATGAATCAAGCTTTTCCCACGGAGTTCCGGTAACGTTCGCCATGTTAGTATGCTTATAGAAACTCTCTGCCACGCCTTCAAACACTTTCCTATCTGCCTCTGTCAGTATTATCATAGCTTCACTTCCTCCTTCGTGTCCCAACGAACACTCTTAGCGCAGTCCACTTCCATTGGTGGATAGAACATTGGAAAATCTTCCATACGTTCTTTGACTCCTAATAAGATTTCTTTCTTCTTCCTCTTCGGAAGCATATCGGGCATCTCGAATATCAATTCATCGTGTATTAGCAAAAGAATGTGACATCCACAATCCAATTCCTTGAAGAACTTATATACTCTTGCTGCTGCTCGTTTCATTATCTCTGCTCCGGTTCCTTGAATAAGAGCGTTAGCAGTAGAGGTATATATTGCCTCTGGATTGATATAAATCTTGCGACCGAGTTCGGTTCTGACGTAGCCGACCGACTTCGCTTCGTTAGCCTTCTTTCTGGAGAAGGTCGCTGCGTCCGGGAACCGTTCTCTGTACTTCTTGAGTCGTTCCTTCGTTACTTCTATAGGTAGTAATAACGTCTTGGAAAGTTTCGCCGCTCCTCCTCCGTAACCTATAGTGAACGTTCCGTTCTTCCCAGCATTCCTGTACTTCTTGATTAATGACTTCTCCTTACCATAGAAAACTTCTGCTACTCCTTCTCTATGAGCGTCTCCTCCTCTCTCAAGTATTTCAAGATATCCTTCATCTTTATGGTAGTGGACGAGCAGTCTTAGCTCTTGTCCTTTGTAGTCAAAGTGATAGTTAGTATAGCCTTCCCTCGCGATGAACAATCTTCTCGCGGGAACTGCATAAGGATTACGCAGGACGTTAGCCTTCTGAACGTTCTGTAGATTAGGTCTGCTTGAACTCATCCTGCCTGTCAGAGCTCCTGTAGGCGAGAGGTCTGAGTGTAGTATGTCGTCAGCGTCCGCGTAATCAAGGTAACCTTCCAATATTGGAATAGCTCTCCGGTAGCTTCTGAACTTCATGAGCACGTCTATTATCTTATGCTTACCATGTAGTTCCTGTAGATATTCCTTAGCCGTACTGGGTAATCCCGTGTCAGTATAGCCGAGTACTGGCAATTTCAGTTTATTGAATAGTACGTCTCTTAACTGAGGAGGACTGTCTGGATTGAACGTTCTTCCCGCTCTGTGGTGGAGTTCCCTCTCCAGTCTGTGGACGTCTCGTGTTAGCTTGAAGATTAAATCCTTCGTTGCTATTGGGTCTATCCGTAGCCCTCTCTGCTCCATTGCCATTATTGCTGGGATGGCGTCCATCTCTGCCTTATACGCTGCGAGTGTTCCCGAGTCCTTCTTGATGTCAGGCCACCATAACCTATAGAGGAACATATGCCTGAAGGCATCTCGAGCAGCGTAGTCCCTCATCTTGTCATCCGGAGCTTGGTCATAACCTCCATAACCTTTGATTGCTGCTTCATCGTCTGTCGGAATTCTGCCGAGCTCCCAGCATAGAGGCTTCAGCTGGTGGTGAGGATGCAAGTTCATCAGGAGCCACGCCATAGCAAGCGTACAATGATACTTACCTTGGAATGGAGTTCTCAGGTATTGTTCACCAAATGCCAAATCAAACTTTGCATTATGCGAAACGAGTACGGACTTCTTGTTAGTCCAGAACTCTTTTAATAATCTACTATTGAGCAGTCGCTCAAGTTTCTTTGCCTTCCTATCGAGTCTGTAGGCATTAGCCTCACCGTCAACGGAACAGAGCGAGAACATGAACATCTCGTCGCCGTGGTACGGTTCTAATCCTGTTGTCTCTGTGTCGAACGCAAGTAAAGCCATCGTCGTCCCCTCTCATTGAAAAGGAGGTAGGGAAGGCGAGGCAGATACCTTCCCTCCTCCATTCGCCAGGAAACAGGCGATGCTATGTCAATTCAACAGGAAGTTCCTCCGGGAACCTTTCTATCAAATTGAGTTCATCCTCGCTGAGTTCCTTCTTCGGGAATCTGCAATTCTTTGAGATATGCTTCATGATGCTCTTTGCAGATTTCTTCTGCTTCGGAGTCAGTTCCACTTCCCATTCGTCGCAGAGCGCGAGGAGCTCTTCTTTGTCCGGAGGAGAAGTTTCTTCCTCTTCTTCCTCCTCTTCTTCTTCTTCCTCTTCTTCCTCCTCTTCTTCTTCGTCCTCCTCATCTTCGTCCTCGTCCTCGTCCTCGTCAGATTCCTCCTCTTCGGATTCCTCTTCCTCGTCTTCAGACTCGTCCTCGTCTTCGTCGTCCTCGTCTTCGTCTTCCTCTGTCGCTGCCTTGCACTTCTTTCGGTCAGCGCATTTCTTACACTCCTTCACGTCTTCGTACTCGCCGAAGCAATCCGGAGTGTCGTCGTCGTCGTCTTCTTCCTCTTCCTCTTCCTCTTCGGAATCGGAATCAGAACTTTCTTCTTCTTCGTCGTCCTCGTCTTCTTTGAAGTCTTCGAGTTCGTCTTCGTCTACGAGTCCGAGGATGCGAACGTTCGTGTACTGCTTCTCGTCGCCTCCGTGACGAACTTTGAACTTCACGACCGGAGCCTTCTTCTCGAGGTCTTTGCAGATATCCGCAAGTTCCTCAGTCAGTGAATCGACTTCACTAAGGTCGACTCCATGTCCTTCCAGTTCTCCGGCGAGGTAACCGAGGCTCCTCATTGCTGCTTCTTCGTCATCACCTTTCCGTGGGAGGAAGCGTCTATGTGAACAGGTCTGTCCTTCCATCTCTCCGGCTACGACTGTATGCCCGAACTGGATGTATGCTCCGTTCGTTCCTGCTTCCAGTTTGCAAGCGGAGAGTCTTCCGACGAAGGTTCCTTCAGGGAACTGGCCTCCGGCTATCGGAGCTTCCTTCGCCTTGCCCCAGTACTTGTCCGCAAGTTTGAGAGCAGTCTTCATGTTAGTTGCTCCGCGACCTCCGCGACTGGAAGTACGGCGAGGTTTTGATTTGCCTTTCGTCTTGGACTTCGGCTTCGATTTTCCTTTCGTACTCTTCTTCGGAGCACTCTTCCTCGTGGACTTCTTAGACTTCGATGACGACGACTTCTTGTTTGACTTAGCCATTATAGGCATCTCCTTCCTTATTAGTTCTTTCTACTCAACTTCTTCTTAGCCTTCTTACCTGTCTTCTTCTTCTTACCTTTCTTTTTCTTCCGAGTCACCTCCTTCTTCTTTTCCGTGAGCTCTTCTAAGCTCTCGTCCGTAACTGCTGCAGAGTTGAGTACAGTCTCCACGTCATCCGGATTGATTCCTTTGACGTTTCCTTTGAACGCTTCTCTCAGTAATTCAAACGGACTATCCCATAAACGTCCATCCCATTCTTCTGGTTCGTCTTCTCCCGTCTCTTCATTCTTGCAATGAAGGAACGGAAGTATTTCTGGAAATACTGCTGGGTCTCCACATCCCGCGAAGTAATGTTCATTACCTTGCGTCAAGATGATTCTCTGGTTCTTGCCATCTACTCTTGCGAAGTCCAGCATAAAGTTCATCTGAGTAAACTTCTTAACTATGTCCAGACTGGAAGGACTGACCGAAGGCATTATCTTCTGGTATTCAATCCCACTGATAGTCACGAGGTCTTTTATCTTCGTGTGACTGTTCAGTACGACAGTCCTTCCCGCTCTTTCTATTCTCAAGAGCGTTCTTAACATTTCATCTTTGCACTTTCCGTGGCTCTTACCGTAATCGCTCTTCCCACTCGGGTGTTGACCCAGAGATTCAATGCCGAGCTTATCGCAGATATAGTCCGAACACATCGCATAGGCGACGTCGTAAGTGTCAAAGATGACTGCTGGGAACTTACTTGTGTCCTCCTCTCTTTCTAAGGCACGAACTATCTTTTTGATTTCCCTCCAGTCCTTCGGCTTCCTCATAAACATTCTACGACCGACCGAGGCTGGTTCCAAGGCTAACATCAAAGCTCCGGGAATGAATGACGCCAGCCGAGTCTTCCCTACCTTCTTGTCTCCGATAATAAATATCGAATAGTCCATAAGGTCATGAGAAGGTTCTGTCATCTTCCTCGGAAGCACACTTGCCAAAATATCCTCCTTTCTAATTATGCTACAAGACCTTCGTCTGACAGTTCCTCAAAGAATACTTTCCTCGTCCTATATAAATCCCTCCTTCCTGTAGCGCATAGTTCGAGATATTCGCAATTCCATTTCTTGCCGAGACATCCCGTAAAGTTCTTATAAGTAGTTAGGTCTCCGTTCTGCCAGTCCGCAAATTCATCCAGCATAGCCCTAAGGTTTTCCGCTGCCTGAAGCATTGAAGACCGAGGGAAGGTTACCTCATATCTTGTGAAGAAGTGGTCTGGGTCGGCTATTAACGCTTTTTTGAAGCTCTCTTGTGACTTGTGTCGCGGACGCCGAATTATATTGTAGATGACGCCTTGGAACGGAACATCATAATACTCTTCTGCTGCTAACAGATAGAATTGGATTTGCAAATCCTGTAGTAAGGCATACTCGAGTTCCTGTTCAGTTATTTGTCCTTTCGTTTTAATCTCCATGAGCCAGTTACCTTTACGCCTGAAGATACCATCGAACTTTCCAGTCAGACGGAAGCCATGGAAATCTACATTGAAGACTTCCTCGACGGCCAGGAACTTCCGTAGTTTGAAGTCTAAGTCTATGACTCGCTTCTTACCTTCACGAACGTTAAGATAATATGGAAGCATCAACTTCGCCTGTCCGAGCATGTCTTCCAACCTCTGTGGGTCTGTCGCCGTCCCTGCGTATTCCTTTCTAATATTTTTGAATACCTTCTTGGTCGCAGACATTAAAAGTTCTTTACGTGCCTTTCGCTTCAGACCTCTCAAGTCTCCAAGGTAATTTAGCTGGTGCATTACTTCCAATAGTTTATGGAAGAGATTGCCGAATATCAAAGTGTCCTTCACTCCGATAGAAGAAAGTCTTTGAAGATAAAGTTCAGCCTTCCTTCTACAAGTCAAGAACCTTGCCAGCAGACTCTGAGTGATTCCGTGTTTCCACATGTCATACTCAAGTTCTGCCTTGTTCTTCTTCTTTCTCTTCATGGTCTTTGGCATTACGCCTCCTTGACTGCTTCTTCCAAAGTACGTAACCATTGCACGAAGAATGAACCTTTCATGTTCTCCGCTCCTTTCCTAAGCAGATAGGCAGGATGAGCTACATGTCTTACTCCGGGAAACTTCTTCTTCAATGTTTTATAAGTCAAGTCACCGAGACAAACTATGATGTCCGGATTCACAATTTCTAACTGGTCAACGAGTCGCGGAAAACAAGCCCCTATCTCTTCCGGTTCTGGATTCCTATTGTCTCCGCTGACTTCATCAGTCGGATGACAACAAACGAGATTAGTCAAGTAGTAACTGAAAGGACGAGTCTCAATCTGGAGAAGAGCTATTGTCTTCCGTAGCAATTTTCCTGCGCGACCTATGAAGACTCTTCCTATCATATCTTCTGAACGTCCCGGTCCTAATCCTATGAAGACTATATCCGCAGGGATAGCTCCTTCACCGAAGGCGTACTCGTGCCTTGTCTTATGCAATCCGCAGAGCTTGCAATTCTCTACAGAAGATTCAAGTAACTCAATCCGAGACCGAGAGCGTCTCTTGCATGTTCGCTTATCCGACCTGGGAGCGTCACTTTGCACTTCTTTGACCATTCCTCTATCCTCTTCTTCATTGCCTTATCGGGTAACTGTCCTTTCCATTTTGCAGGAAGGATAGATGTTACGTGGAAGAACTTATCGTTCCGTGGTTCTTGAGCTCTCTTAGCTGCGTAAATCAACATACCTGCTACGACACTAAGCTTCACTACAGAGTCTGTCGCTGCTGCTGCAAGAGTCTTCCTTCCGTGTAGACTAATAAATGGTTGCTCAATAACTACGTGAGTCGGTTCATACGACTCGAACATTTCTTCAGCCGTCTCTGCGATATACACTGCTCGTTCAATCCAGTCTTCCATCTTCTTAGGAGGACGAATAGTGTATAAGTCTATCTCCTCCCAATGCTGGTCACGTCCGGCAGGATACTTTCCTGTCCAGAACATAAGTCCAGTTCCCTGTAATCCTGGGTCAATACTAACCCAGTCTTCAGGTTCTCTAATGGCGTCTGCCATGTTTCTGCCTCCTTCTTCGTATTGAACTACAAGCGTCAAGTAACTGAAAAGACTTTACGTGCTTCCGCTGCATCTTCTTAGCTATGTCTTCGTCGACTGTATCTTTGGTAACTAAGTCAATACATAACCGAGGATGCTTATCTGTAACGTCTATTATCCTATCCAGACTTTGCGTCCGGAGTTCATTACTCAATGGACTCGTGAAGAATATCTCCACGTCTGCTCTACTGAGGTTTACTCCGTACTGCAGACATCGTGGCTGAGCGAGTAGAACCTGAGCTCGTCCGTTCTTCCAATCCCTGATGCTTATCTTCCTACGAGCTACACTCATGTAAGGCTTCCCTACGACTGAGCGGACAGAGTATCCACTCGCCAGCAGCCACCGTCTACAAGCGAAGAGTCCTTCATTGAAGTCAAACCAGACGATGACTGGTTGCCCTCTCAATTCTCCGCTAAGCAGTTCCAGTAGTAAGTCAATCTTGCCTGTCCACTTCAGTTCTCCGTCTACGAACCCTGATGATAGATGTCTCGTCCACATATAGACGGCAATCTTGTAGAGTGTTCTATTGATTGTAGAACCATCATACTCAAGCAAGAACTCCTCTTCCGCTTTCGTATAGGCTTCTCTTAACTTACTGGGAAGAACTGCGAACCTCTTTTCATACACTATCGGAACTTCCAATGCTACATCTTTTCGTCTGACTACGAACGCTCGTTTGCTAACTGCCTTCGCTATCCGTTCTCTGGCTTTCGTCCTTACTAACCAGTTCTGATATCCTGCTTCGATGAAATTAGTTGCACGGAATCTCCAATAGTTGTTTCCGAACGTCTCTCCGCCATCTAAGAATAAGAATTGTTGGAAGAAGTCCAGTTCACTTTCCGGATTAGGCATTCCACTAAGTATCATCCTATGAGGAACGTCTCGGAAGTTCTGTGTGAAGCACTTGCTGACAAGCGTCTTAGGATAGCGGATAAACGTACTCTCGTCAAGTATTACGGCGTCCCACTCCGGTTCCGTAGTGAAGACGTCATCCCAATAGTGTGTCGTCCTCCTTCCATGTTCTTCGGAAGAATGGAAGGCGAGATGTCCTTCTTTGTTCAGTAGATACCATCTACTATCACCGTCCTCAAGGAGTCTTGTCTTCTCCTTCGCTTTACCGAGTAGGTAACAGTAACTCGTCTCGCCTTCCATCTCTAGTTCATCTTCCCATGAATAGAGAGCGGACGTCGGGGCTACGACTAACACTTTGTTAGCTCCCAAAGCGTTACAGGAATCAATCGCCATGACTGTCTTACCAATCCTCATCTGGACGAAGAAGGCAGGGTCACCTACGTCCAAGGCGTAGTCGACCGCTGCTTTCTGGCAATCCCGACGTTCTCTCTTCTGCTTCATGTTATGTTCCTCTGGTTCTTATATACCTATTACTTCTTAGGCTTCTTGCGTTTCTTCTTGGACTTCTTCTTAGACTTCTTACTGGAAGAAGGTTCCGAATCCTCCATAAGGATTTCAGAACAGTAATCCCGTATCTCTTCGGCGTGGTCGCAGATTTCAATCCACGTCATGGCCTGAGCGGAAAGAGGGAAGCGTCTTCTGCTCGGTGGCCAGACCACGACGACTCCTTCCTTCTTGCCATCCTCTATACGGAACTCACCTACGTCATGTCCGCGACGTTTCAGTTCCTCACGAAGTTCCTTATCTGAAAGCTTGCTAACGTCCTTCGCCATTTGCCTGTCTCCTGTTCTGTCTTGGTATAGGCCTGACCTCCCGAGACCATCCCGAGAGGTCAGTCCTCATGAACCGTAGTCGCTCAACGACTATTTCCTACGGCTCTTCTTTTTGGATTTCTTGCTTCTCTTGGAAGAACTCTTCTTTGCCTTCTTCGGCGACTTCGGCTTCTTCGGTGACTTCGGCTTTTTGGCTTTCTTCGCCTTCTTGGACTTCTTCAGTTCTTTCTTCTCCTTCTTTGGCTTCGCTGCCTTCGTGCCGGATATCGGTTTCGAAGTTCCGTCGAATGAGTACTGTCCGGTGGCGACGGTCGTTATCTCGCCAGCCTCCGTCAGTCTTTTCAGCACGGAAGAGATGCGAAGTTTTCCGGTATCCTTCTTGTTGAGAAGTCCTGCCTTGATTCGCCTGTCGATTATCTTTTCCATAATCCACTTGCGAGTAACAGTTCCTTTCTTCTTGCGACCGACTGCAAGAATGCTATCGGCAACAGATTCGCCTCCGTCGCTCTTCTTGACTTTCTTGCTGGTCTTCTTGCTGACTTTGCTACTGCTCTTCTTGCTCTTCTTGCTCTTCTTGGCTTTCTTGCTGGACATTTCACTGTCTCCTTTCTGTGTCCTCTCGTACGATTTCATTTCAAGACGTATGCTCTCTTGTGTCTGGATAGGCAGAGAGGACAGATTCCCATCCTTGAGAGCTCCTAACCTTTCTTCAACTCGTGGTATCATGTTTACCCACGTACTGTACATCGTATGTTTCTTTGCTTCTCTCTGGCTCACCTCCTTCCGTAGCCAGTTCAAACTAAGCTGACTGTAAACGATATCCTTCAGTATTACCGGATGAAGTTCCTTCGGCTCTTCTCCGAGCACTTTGATATAAAGGTTCCGGAGTGCCTGAAGAGCCCAGGAATTATGATTCCCTGCTCCGAATAACTGCAAGAACCATTCTCTCGCGTGATAAGCTCCTCCTACGCTATCATCTTCGAATGCCATCGTAAAGTTTTCAATCATCTCTTGAATTGAACAGTCTCCAAGAAATGAATCGTTCTTGATATCTCTCCTTCCCTGCCAATGCCAGCGATTACCTTGACTATCGACACGATGGTCACTCGTGCCCATGATTGTCTTCGGTCGCTTTCTGGAAAGAACTTTTTTATCTGGAGAAGAGGAACTATCCGTGGGAACAGACTGAAGTCGGCGTCTGGCTGGCTTCTTAGTTCCTCTCCTCCGCTTGACAATCTGTTTCTTGTCTTGCTTCTGTTTCTTGTTCCGTTTTCTTTTCATCTGCTTCTTCATGTTTCTGCCTTTACTTTAAGATGAGGTCGTAGCTTAGCTTCTTACCGAGCCGACGATGGACGCTTCTTAGAACGTCACTCGGCGAACCCCACCATTTCCTGACGAGTATTTTAAGTTCTACCGTATCAGCTTGAACTGGTTCTCCTTCCGCTATCCGACGGATAATCCATTGAGCATCTCTGGAACGTATGCTCGGACAGAGTCGTCTGAGTTCCTTCTTAGCTTCCCTCCTTCCGTAAAGAACTATCTCGCGATGCAAGTGTTGATAGTTGTCTTCAACTATCTGCTCGGCTTCGGTCTTCCGCCTTATCCGTCGGCGAAGTGTTTTCTTTTTTCTCTTCTTCGCCATTCTACACTTCCTTCACGACGTATAGGTTGCTCGGCTCGTCGCCACTTTGCAGACTGCCTCCTACCTGCAGAGTCGCGCCGATTGACTTCAACATCTTCCGTACTTCCTTGAACCATTTCTTATCTTCCGCTTCCTCCTTCCTCATCTTGGGAGCGTAGAGCTTCCCTGACGGAGTCAGTTCATAAACACGACCGAGTAATACTTTCTTAATCCATGCTCCTCCTTTCTTCTCTTTCTGTTTCTTCGCCTTCCGTAACGAAGACTTGATTGCTTTCAGTTCTATCTTGAACATTTCCAAGCTCATCATCTCTTCGTCCTTTCTTCCATGTACCCACGATAACATCTTGGACAGGAGAATCTTTTTATGCCGTCAATCTCCCGAAGGTTCGTCGGGTCATCTTCCTCCAGTTTCGCAAGACACTTTCCGCAGTATAGTTCGCCTTCGTATTCTATAGCAGGACGGTCGCTCTTCACTGCTGAAGAATCCTTCGCCGTCCGTAGTTGCTTCATCGTTAGTTCCTTCATCTCCTGCCTCCTTCTTAGACGTGCGAGTCTTTGAAAGCATCACGAAGAAATTCCAAAGCGTCTCGCAGAGCATTCGCTCTGTGAAACTCCGGCTCATACCTTGACCGCTCAAAACTTCTGTCAAGCCTTTCTGCCTTCTGCCGAATAAGCAGATAGGCGTTCGCGACCTGACGCCTGAACTTCCATTCGTTGCTAAGCTTCTTTGCTTTCGTAGCGGTCTTCATTTCTGCCTCCTGACTTTGCAATCACACTTCTTAGAAATAAGAATTGTAGTCTGTTCTTCCTTCGTGTGAACGAAGCTCCTCTGTCTTGTCTGTCCCGTCGCACGTCTCTTGTCCAGTTTACTCTTATGCCTGTAGCCTCTCCTTTCCATTTCCTTGACGAGCTTGTCGTGCCGTCTGTAAAGTGCTTTCAGCTTTCCTCTCCAACGTTTCAGTTCTGGATGAAGAGCATAACCGTTCGTGCCGTTGACGAGGATAGTCCAGATACCATGAAGCTCTCGGTGTTCGCCGAGTAAGTGCTTCCGGCAGAGTCGTTCTGGATGTAAGTCCCAAATCCTCATCTGATTATTCTCCGTCTCTGTTAAGTCCCTCGTCGATGAAACCATGAAATCTTGTCCAGCTATTCCACTCCTCGGGGAGTTCAATGAACATTATCGTATCGGGTCTCCGAAGTCCAACGAACAGAAGAACGGTTCCACTAAGACGAGCCGGAGCAGTTCGTCCGCGATGAATGTAACGTAATGAAGTTTCTTTCTGGAAGAGGTCGATGAACTTCCTGGAACTCATCCTTCCACAGACGTTCGCCATCAAGACGACCCTGCCAACCTCGTCGACGAAATAAACTTTACTACCGACTTGCACTTCCTTCGTTAGTTGCCAGAAGCAATACCAATGAAGAGTTCCTGCATCTATGACACAGTGACCCATAGGTTCTTCAGCCTTTATCACTATGTCTGTTTTTGTTTCTTGCTGATTCATGTCTGCCTCTTTTCTGGTTATGCAAGATGGTTCTTGCTTCCGCATTCTGAACAGTCAACCGATTCTTTCTGGAAAGGCATTGAACGTCCGTGAGTGATTTCTGCTTTACAATTCCAACATTTGAACTTCACGATGATTGACGATTTCGTTTCTTCAGTCTTATCTTTCTCGTCCTGAAATTTCTTGTACCCGAGCTCCCCGAGCTTCTTCCTCAAGCTATTCGTCATTCCCACTTCCCTCTGCTTCCTTTCCTTCTTCTTCAGTTTGTAGAGTTTGTTTGCGTCTTCCATAACGATACTACCACGTGCTTCCAGATAATCGGCCATGCAAGTCAGAGTGAAGTACGTATTGCCTTCTGCTCTGTCCGGTTCGTCTTCTGAAGTCATCATCAATGCCTTCCGGACATCCTTCACAGATTCTTCAATGAGCTGAAGAACCTCTCGGATATCTTTCCGGAGTTCCTTTTCCTCTTTGCTTCGTTTCGTTCTGCCTATCCCTCGTACGCCAGCCATCACTCGCCTTCCTTTCTGGGAAGAAGTTCTTCCCGCTTGACCTGAGTGCTTTCCGTGCTTCATGATTCACCTTCCTTCCTGTCTGTTCCCTAACTGCACCAGAAGTATAGCCCATAAATGGTTTGGCCGCAAGGACGAAATCCCCGAGCAGTCAAAAAAAGAGGAAATTTCTTTTTCTATAAGTCCTTAGCACCAAATGACTTGCGGAAAACACCACTCACCTTTTAACTTGATACTTGTGAAAAAAATGACCACACTTAGAGGATTTTTTAATAGTGATGCAAATCTGAATGGAAGGCAAATTGCGTTCCGAAAAATTTTCTTTATTTTATTTCTTGAATTGGAACTCTGGTTGCTTCATTCAAATTCCGTGCCGAGTTGAAATGTGAATTCAAGATTCATAGTAATCATGAAATACAATTTCAGGCAATCCAGACGAACAGAGATACTTGTTCGGGAACAGAGCTCTGCTCTCAGGGAACAGAGATACTTGTTCTTATCTACGGCCGTAAATAAAAAAAAGCCTCCGGGACTGGACAAATCCCAGAGGCTATCCGCGAGGTAGAGGCAGATAAGAAGACAGGCAGATTATTAATCTCCCGGAGGTTCTTCTGCCGGAGGTTCCTCCTTCGGAGGAGGTTCGTA
>JABAHS010016001.1_pt1 | contig 16139 bp, 11 predicted proteins | sample 7062111 | NCBI WGS metagenome assembly JABAHS01 (sample SAMN14534600, study PRJNA622989) | marine sediment metagenome | biome: marine biome [ENVO:00000428]; feature: marine pelagic biome [ENVO:01000023]; material: deep marine sediment [ENVO:00002113]; isolation source: pool of 4 deep marine... | reverse complement strand
TGGTCATGTTTTGCACCAGTTCGCCTCGGTTCGCGAAACTGACGACACCGATCTTGATGTTACTCCGCGGAGACAGGTTCTTTACCAGGCCGATGGCGCCTGCGGAACGAAAATCCTTCGGATCCGTGCTACGCAGACTCTGCGACGTATCCATAACGAAGATCATGTCCAGGTATTGCACGCCACCGATGGCTGATGCAATCCCTTCCACATCGACGCTATCCTCTCCCCTGAGGGCTGCAAAATCAGCGGCTGGCGACTGAATTTCGATCTGCAGGCCATCGCTCGACGCAGACGATACCGCCACGTCCGACTCAACCGCTGCTTCAGCTGTGGCTACAGATGTCAGGATCAGGCCTGTCATCAAAACGATCAAGGCGCTTCGCATGCACTCACCTACAAATTGCGTACCGCGGGTTAGGATAGCCCAATAAAGCAGACATAATCTGGGACGTGGGACACAGTTTCGACATCCGCGCAAGCCGTGCTTCAGGCCCGGTTCGCGGCACCCGTGGCCTGCGTTCAGTCGTTTGACGATGTCTGCGGCTTTTGCTCGCAATAACTGCTAGTCGTGCGGCGTCATCTCTCCAAGCCAATTTGTTAGCCTGGACCTCGACCGGATCAGACCGTCCTGGTTGTAATGATGGACACAGAAAAGCGCCCATGAGTCCTCGAATGTCATGGCCAGGTCGCCGGTCACCTCGGTCGACCCTCGGCCGATTTCGCCGTAGGTAAATTCGAAGCTGCCCTGCGGGCGCGCAAGCGCTATATGGAACGGCTCGCCGCTGAACTCATTGATAATCGGACTTCCCTCGCTTTTCACGACGCCGGGAATATCGACCTTGGCCGATCGGTTTTCGAGATCCAGTTCGAGATTAATGGGGAGGTATAACGTTTCGTAAAACTCAGTGCATAAAGAGCCGAATACCGAAAAATGGTTACTGAAAGGCTCGCAGGCCTCACCCGAGATAATCGTCTCGAGAGCCTTGCGCTGGGCCTCGTCAGCCCGCTCGTCGATCACGATCTGCCGCTTCCCGTTGCCTTCTGCAATCTCGCTGGGGTACAGGCAGATCAGCGCCCAGTTCAGGCCGGCAATCGAGGTGTCGTTAAAGTGGCCTTTGACGACAGTGCCAACATAAGCAAACTTGCAACTGCCATGTGTCGTTGGCTCATTGAACTGGCAACCACAGCTGACGGAGCAATTGCAGTTGTCGTAGGTATGACTCATGAATTCCCATTGATCAGACATTTTTGTCGGCCTCCGGAACAGTTCACTTAACGTGAGTCTAGTACATCAAGGAACGTTTGTCGTTTCTGCGCCACGCTCGTTGCAGCGCTTTAAGCGTATTTGACTACGAGAGATTCGAGCCATTGCGGGAAACGGCCGAGTACAATGGTCATCCGATGTCATATCCGGAGATGCCATGCTGCTTTTCGTATCTGCAGTCAGCGTTGTACTGATTGTCTCGTTCCTGTGCTCGATTTTCGAATCCGTGTTGCTCTCGGTAACGCGGCCGCAGATCGAGGTCCTGGCCCGCGACGGCCGGCGCGCCGCCTCGCTGCTTGCGCAATTCAAAGAGAACATGGACGTGCCGATTGCGGCTATTCTCATTTTGAACACCGCGGCACACACGATAGGCGCGGCGCTAGCCGGTGCGAGCTACGGGGACGTATTCGGTAATCAGACGCTATGGCTCTTTTCGATATTGTTTACCTTCGCCGTACTTTTGTTTACGGAGATTATTCCAAAAACCCTTGGCGTTTCCTACGCGCCCCTGCTCGCGCCTGGCGTCGCTCACGGTATTCGCTGGCTCACCGTGTTACTGCACCCGCTGGTGACTCTGAGCGAACGGATTTCCCGATCGCTGCGGGGCAAGAACAGCGTGCCGGTAACGTCGCCCGAGGAGATCCGCCTGTTGGCCTCGCTAGGCCGCAGTGAGGGCGTCGTCGGCACCCGCACGGCCGGCATGATCGTGGGTGCCACGCAGCTGAGTTATCTTAGCGCTCACGACGTCATGCTGCCGCGCGATGAGATCAAATTCATGACCGGCTCGATGACGCGTGCCGATGCGCTCGCCATGGTTCTCGAGACCGGTCATAGCCGATTTCCATTTACTGAGACCGGCGAGATCGATGATGCTTCGAGCGTGATTCTTGCCAAAGAATTGCTCCAGTGGTTACTTTTGCACGATGAGGACTCGATCGACTGGGAATATCTGCGCAAGGATGCATTGATCGTGCCCGAGACCGCGCGGCTGCCGAGTCTGCTGCGCACCTTCCAGGACAGCCAGCGTCATCTCGCGGTCGTGATTGATGAATACGGCGGCGTTCAGGGCATCGTGACCCTCGAAGACGTCCTNNAGGCTACGGTCGACCTGCGCAAACTTTCGGCGGCACTTGGCATTCCATGGGAGCCCGAAGAAGACGTCTCGACCGTTGGTGGCCTCGTCATCGAGACGCTCGAGCGCATCCCGGCTGCTGGCGACTCGATCGAGTGGCATGGCTACAGGATCACCGTTTTGCGGGCTGACCGACAGCGCGTGATCCTGGTGGCCGTCAGAAAGCTGTAGCGCTTGCCGTTGGTGACTGATTCTTTTCTGAGCGCATCCGCTTACTCGTCGTCTGGCAGCTATCCCCGGCTGAGCCGACTGTCTGCGCGGCAAAGGGACTCTGAACGACGACTCGAATCAGTCCACAAGGATCGAGCCGAAAACATTGATGCCGGAAGTCAGCTGGACGGCGCTACCGAGCGTACGACGATAGACGTAGAGATCGTAGCTCGAGTTACCCCATCCGGAGAAGGCTATGTACTCGTCGCCGTTTCGTTCTGCATAAGGGTCGTCATCCGAGCCGGTTTCGTCATGCAGCGGAAATGGCGCCGAGCCCGGCAAGTACATCCAGAGGCTGGCCGTACCTGCGGAGGTGTCGAGGTGTGAATAGACGAGATTGCCACCACTCGTGAAATGCGCAAACCGGTCAGGACCTCCGCCAAGACTTGGCAGCGTAACGGGAGCGTGGCCGTCCAAGTGATAGACGATCCGATCCGATTCGGGCTTTCCGTCGCAACGACGCACGTAGGATGTCACATTGGCATATCGCGAAGGCGCCCAGAGCTCGCAGCCTGACTGACGGTGGAGGCGATGCGGAGACTCGTCTGAGCCTCTTGCATAGATACGCCAGATCTCCCCGTTCCGTTTGAAAACGATCCAGTCACCATTGGCAGAAAAGCGCGGATCCTCTTCTCTGACCATTGGCGTACTGACGATCACTTTGATCCCGGTGATGCTGCCGCGGTCGATGTCGACGACGCCCTCGTAAATGCCCCAGTAGGCACTCGGCCCGGTGCGGCCGCCGAAGACGATGCGCCGGACACCGCCATCAATATAAATGTCCCCGTTGGCGACCTGGAATTTTCGTCGTTCGGAACGCGGCAGATCGAGCGCAAGTTCCTGCGAGTTTACGAGCGGTACTGTCTCGTCGGTGAGACAGGGCAGCACCGCAAGATGAAAGCGTCCGGTCGGGTAGTCGTCGAGGAATATGACGTAATCCGGCTGCGGGGTAGCGCAGGCTGTCGGTTCCGGCCGCGGTCTTGGCCGGTCAGGTTTTTTTGCATCGGCCGCAGCCGTAAAAGCCATGATGAACAAGAAAAGCGTCGTCGCGGGTGCGTGACGCTTCTCCAAGAAAAACAGTCGAATCATTTCCCCTCTCCCCGTTTATTGTTGTGTCTTGCTGCGGGGTTCGCGGCAAGCGCGAAGTACGGCGCAAGCCGGAGTTATGTCAAATTTGTTAAGTAAAACAAAAACATAACATAAAACTATTTAGCCTCTTTTGCAAAGTCTGCGGGAAAATATGCTCACGTTCGTGGGCTCGATTCTCGAGAGCCACTGGCGCTCGCGGCCTCAAGTTCTCAAGACGCTTCGGGACAACCGACAAGGCCGCAATAACGTGAGCCTTCAGTACGTCGTTATCGACAGCTCGTCGAGCGCACAATCAGACCGGTATTACCCGCCAGGCGAGCCGCGCCGCTGGTGCGGACAGCTAACGCTCACCCCACCATAGCCGAGTGAGCTACCCCGCAGTCACGCGTTGCTGAGCTGCCCTGCGTTTCCTGAAAAAGCGCGTTGTCAGCGCCCAGAGTATTACCCCCCCAAGGGCGACGAGTAGCCCGAGCGCTGCTGAGACCTGCAGCAGCGGGTGGTTAAAATCGTCCCTGTCATCGAAGTCCATCACGTGAAGCATCCAGAAAAAATCGAAGATTCGCCAACGTGTCGTTCGTCCCGCCAACACGTCTCCGGTCCAGGGATCGAGATACAAACGCAATGCTTCGGGTTCATCGAAGGACACGCGCCAGACTGGAAGCGGACCACTGCGAAACTCGCTACCTCGAGCTGTCGTCTCTACCCAGTCGATCGCCGCGACACGGCCTTCCGTCTGCAGCCATCCCCTGGCAACCTCGCCTGCCTGCTCTTCAGTCAAAACCGGCAGCACCTCGCCGTTTGCGTTTATCAGCCGGGTAAAGCCAGACTCTCCAACCCTGCCTCTCACGCGCCAGTAACCCTCATCGCCATCGCTAACCAGGCCTATCGATCCAAGGCTCCAAGACTCGGCAAAGTGCGTGTCTAATGCGCCGATGACGGCAGCGGTCATCCCGAGCCCGAGCGCTGCGAACTCGGTCTTATCGACGGGATGCGCATCCCGCGTCAGGTGCTCACCGCGAATTTCCTCGATCGGGTAGATACTGAAATAAAGTCCGCTCGCCATCCAGGCAACAATCTGGATCGCCATGAGCAGACCGAGCCAACGATGTAGTTTTCTGAATAGAGTTTTCATCGACTTTATCCGGCTTGGTAGTTTGCAGAGGTCTTGTTTTTGTCCCGGCCGAGCAGTCTGCATCATGCCTTTTGGCCGCTAAAGGCACCGAAATCAGCCGCCCGCCACAGCCAAGGTCCTTCGCTATCGCAAAAGGGTATCATTCGCGGTAGCCGAAACCCTACATAAAACCCGAATTTGTCGAGGTAATCTTTACCCGTGAGAGTGGCGCCGATGGCAAAGAAAAAATCGTATTGGACGGGCTTGCTTCTGATTATCTGGATCAGCTCTGCGGCCGGCGAAAATTTAGAAGCTCCCAAAGCCGGGCCCACCTACGACATCGTGATCAACAGTGGTCGGGTGATCGACCCGGAGACCGCGCTCGACGCTATCCGGCACATCGGGATCAACGGCGACAGCATCGTTGCTGTCGATACCGAAGTGCTTGTCGGCAAACGCATGATCGATGCCTCGGGACTCGTCGTCTCTCCGGGCTTCATCGATCTCCACGCTCACGGACAGTCCTACGCCGCCAATACTTTTCAAGCTCACGACGGAGTTACCACGGCGCTCGAGCTCGAGGCGGGCGCTCTACCCGTTTCACGGTGGCTTGCCGCTCGGGCCGGCAATGCCTTGATCAATTACGGGGCTAGCGTCAGTCATATCTATGCGCGAATTCGTGCCAGGAACGAATATCCACAGGCTGTCGTCGCGATTGCCGAGTCGTCGAACTACCTGCCGCTCAGCGCGGAGCAAACGAGCCGTCTCCGGGAGATTGTCGGCGAGGAACTCGACGCCGGGGCAATTGGTATCGGGGTTCTGGGGGGTTACACGCCGGGCTCGACCTTCGCCGAGTACCGAGAGCTTTTCGAAGTGGCTGCCGAGCATCGCGCCCCGCTTTTCGTACACGTCCGCGATCCTGATCTCGACAGCATCGACGAGGTGCTCGGACATGCCGAAAGCACCGGCGCATCTCTACACATCGTACATATCAACAGCATGGCGCTTCGCGACATAGAGACTGCGATTGACCGGGTCGAATCCGCAGTCGCGCGCGGATTCGATGTAACTTCGGAGCTTTATCCGTATACGGCGGCCTCCACGTATATCGAGTCGCCATTTTTCGATGAAGGCTGGCGGAAAAAATTCGGCGCAGATTATGCAGATATTCAGCTGCAGGAGACGGGCGAACGGCTCAACGAGAGGACCTTCAGGGAATACCGCGAGCGCGGCGGCGCCGTTATTCTGCATATGATGCGGGAAGACTGGATTCGGCACGGTTTGTCGAGAGCGCAGACCCTGATCGCCAGCGACGGCATGCCGTATGCGCCAGGCGCGCATCCGCGCTCGGCCGGAACCTTTGCTCGCCTGCTGGGCAAATACGTCCGCGAAGACAGAGCATTAACGTTGCCACAGGCAATCGAGAAAATAACCTTGTTGCCGGCACGACGACTCGAAACCGTGGTGCCCGCCGCCAGGCAAATAGGGCGAATCCAGCCGGGTGCCAACGCAGACATCACGATCTTTGATCCCGAGACCATCATCGATCGCGCGACCTTCGAAGACGGCCTGAAATTCTCCACCGGAGTCGAACACGTGATTGTCAACGGCACGTTGGTCATCGACGGTGGAGAAACGGTCGCCGACGTTTTTCCCGGCACGCCGCTCTCAAGCGTGCCCGTACGTTAAAACGCTTCGCTTCAAAAAGCGCTCGACAACTTCCTTGCCGTCACGACATAGCGCATCGGGCCACCTGGCTCGTTTGCGGTAAATGGATAGCAGGTGACGAGACTCAACATCGGCGCCCGGGTGTCAAGAACCAGCGCGCCTCTTCGCGAATCGACAACGTCGATATCCGTTATTTCGAATTCGTGCCGTGAACCGGCAGGTGTTTCGATCACAATCACCTCGCCGATTTCCAGATCCTGCAAGAACCGGAAGTGCGTGTCGCGATGGCCTGCGATAATGCTGTTGCCGGCTTCGCCGGGCAGTACGCTGGCGTCGATATGCCCGGGAGCGAACGCGAGCGTCCGCCCCGAGCCGCCGGCTAGCACGATCAGGTTGACGTTGCCCGATTTTGCAAGCAGCCGTGCGACCGGCCGCGTGTCCGCCCACGGCCAGGGCGCCGTGTGGGTGGCACCGCTTGCCGCGCGCGTCCAGGCCTTGTGCATGAGCGCCTGGGCCAGCCAGGCCTTCGCCGGAATGTACGCACCATGACCGAGCTGCCAGAACCCGAGACCCAGAAGGCAGGCCACGAGCCAGCTCTGCGGCGATCTAATGTGCACTTTCATGAGGTGTTACCACACGAAAGCGAAACGCAGCCAACAGCAAGCCGAGCATCACGAACAACAGCCCAGACGACCTGAGCATGGCTGCCGGTGTCGCCGTCATCGGAAAACCGACGAGCGCGGCAGGGCTGAAACCTCGGGGGTTCATGTTCGGCACACTGGCATCGGCGAGTGCTTCGCCAGGTAAACGTTCCGGGGTCTTGTCGACCGCCAGCATGCTCGTATACGGGCTAACCAGATGATGCTGCATTGCCGTCGCGACAACGTCGCGCCTGACGCCATCTGCATCGGCACCCCGCCGCCTGGCATCGAGCAGATGCGCGATCCGCGCCCTTGCCCACAATGCCCCGATGCCCGGGCTCGAGTGGCTCACATCGAGCGGCAGTTGGTTTGACCACGCACCGGCAAGCGAGTTGCCGATGATCGTCAATGTCTCTCCTGGCCTGAAATCGGGCCGTGCTCGGGCGCGAATAAGGACCGGCTCGCCACTATAGAGGTCCGGTACGATCCGGGGGTAGCTGTCGAGAATCACGCCGCCTGGCCACTGCAACTCGATATCCGTGAGCTGCGGGCGCTTGAGTTTTTCGAACAAACGATCCATCTGCTCGACGACTTCGTCCGTTTTGCTGATCATCGTGAATGCACCCCTTCCGACTTCGGCTGCCTTGCGCATGAACCAGCTGTTCGGCGCGGCGCCAATACCAACCGTAAACAGGCGGGCCCCGCCAAGTTCCGCTTCGATCATGGCGAACAGCGATTCCTCGTTGGCCACGGCACCGTCGGTAACAAAAATGATCTGCCGGAAATGTGTCCTCAATGGCGGTGTCGACAGGGCAAGCTCGAGCGCCGGACGCATTTCGGTACCGCCACCCGATTCAAGTTGGCGCACGAACTCTCTTGCCGCCGTTAGTTGCATCGAGTCGGCCGTCTCACTGACGGTAAAGAGCGCACGTGCATGGGAATTGAATTCGATAACNNATGACGAAAATCACTTCGCGCATCGGTACCGGGGGCAGCACGCGATTGTTATCGGGCGGTATCACCATGAACAGGTAGTAGGGTTCACCATCAACTCTGTCGCTGAATACCATTGCACGCGGCAATGACGATGGGACGGGCCGCCAGCTCAGGGCGAAGTCGTGGTCCATGGCTACTTGATTGGCCGCAAGCGTGATCGAATAACGGCCCGCCACCTCCGTGATGTCCACGGCGTGGTAATGGCTCTCGATCGACTCGATGGACAGCCCCGCATTGATCGACACATGCAACGAGAGCTTGTGCTCCTGTGCAGGAGCATTCACCCCCGTCCTCATCGGCGTAGTCGTGATCGGCAGTGACGCCGGTGCCGCCGTTGTCGCGGCCGAGGCCGGTTGCCGTCGGCTTGCACGGTATCTTGGCGCCAGGGCCGTCGGTACGCGAAGGCTGAACGTGCCTGCGTCATAGCGAATGTTTTCGAGATACTCGATCTCGACGATTACCTGCTCATGCGGCGCAATGTTGGTAAGCGCAGTCGTGAAAATATTCGCGCGCCGCTGCTCGATGAGCGAGGCCTTTTGGCCTGCTGCTTTTGCACGCTCGAATCCGGCACGCGCCTCCTCTTTCTCGTGAATCTCGCCTTCGAAGTGGCGCGCACCGATATACATACGCATCTTGTCGACGGCCGCACCGTCGGGCAACGGAAAAACATATACGCCCTCTACCCAGTGGCCACTTCTGTTTTCGAATTGCTGCATGACCGAAACCCGCGCAACGAGCCCGCTGATGTCGACGTTGACATCCGTCTGCAACAGCATCGCCTGCTCGTAGTCGGCCCCGCTACGAATCAGCAAAGTGCCGGATTGAACCGATGCCAGGGGTGCTGATGTGAGCGGCTCGGCGCGCAGCCCCGGCGGCGCCACAAGCAGCGCGAGCAGGCACAGCAATCCAAACCGTAACCGAGTCACCGCTGCAGAGCTCGCTGCAGCCATGAGGCAGGGCAGAAGCCGTTCTTTTCCCCGACCGTGAATACGTCGGCGGCTCTTCGCTACGGGCCGGCCNNCGCTGGCGCCGGCATGGCATTGCACCGATGTAATGTGGCACATTGTGGCGAATGCAAAGGGGATGAGTTTTGGCCAAGCGCATCGCTATCGTCGAGGATGAAGCTGCAATCCGCGACAATTACATAGCCGCATTCGAGCGCGAAGGGTATCTCGTCGACGCTTATGCGGCGCGCGACGAGGCGATGGTCGCGTTCGAGACGCGCCTGCCCGACCTTGTCGTCATTGATGTCAATCTGCGTAATGACATCGAAGGCGGTTTCGAACTGTGCCGGGTCTTGAGGGCCAAGGCCGAAGAGCTGCCGATCATTTTTCTGACCGCCCGCGACAGCGAATTTGACGCGGTATCCGGACTGCGCCTCGGCGCCGATGATTACCTGACCAAGGACATCAGTCTCCCGCACCTGATGGCCCGGGTTGCCGCCCTGTTCCGACGCCTCGATGCCCTGAGCCAGCCACGGGATAAGGACAGCCGGCTTGTACGGGGAGCCCTGGAAATCGATGCAGACCGCATGGCCGTCCGCTGGAAGGGTCATCCGGTCGGCCTGACCCTGACCGAATTCTGGCTGGTTCATGCAATGGCCCGCTATCCGGGGCATGTAAAAAACCGCCAGCAGTTAATGGATGCGGCACAAGCCGTGCTCGACGACAACACGATCACGTCTCACATCAAGCGGATCCGACGCAAGTTCGTCGCTGTCGATGCAGATTTCGACGCCATCGAAACCGTCTACGGTATGGGCTATCGCTGGTTGAGCGACTAACGAGCGGATTCAGCCAGTGAACCTCAAACAACAGCTGCTTCTCGTTAGCCTGCTGACCCTGTTGTTGCCGTGGGCCGGCTGCGAATTCATTCGGGAAACCGAATCTGCATTGCGAGCGGGCCAGCAACAAATGCTTGCCGGTACCGCAAGGGCCATCGCCGACTCCTTGTCGAACTATCCAGAGGAGTTCCCGGCCGCATCGACGCCAGACTACCTCGTAGGCGAGCAACTCTACGCCCACGAACTCGAGGTGGCTCCCGGGATTGACGGGTATTTTGACGACTGGCCGCTCAGCCGAGTCGCGCTGCGTGAGCTCCGCGGCACCAACGGGCCGATTCGCTTTGCGATCGGATTCTACGAGACGGTCTTATATCTCTACGTCGAGGTAAGCGACGATCAGGTCGTCTACGCCGGACCCGGCATCGCCACAGGCACGCTCGGCACGCGCCATGCCGATCGTATCGGCCTGGTTAGCTCCAGTCCGCCTTACCGGGAAGAAGCGTTTCTCTTCTCCGCCGAGGCCCCGGGATCGATCGTTGCCCGTTTGCTCACGGCCTATGGCAGCGCGCCCGAGCCTCGGGTGCTCGCGCATTGGCAGGACGGACCGCGTGGATACCGACTCGAAGCTCGCATCCCGGTAAGCCTGCTCGGCACTCACATCGGTTTCTATGTCGACAACACGGCGGATCCGCAGACGGCCGCAGTGCGCAGCGCGAGTTACGTTTCCAGGCATCCGGGTCCCCTGGTAACGCACTCCGCCGAGTTGACGCGGATAGCATCAGGACTCGTCCAGCCCGGCATGCGCCTGATCATCACCGACGCTTCCGGCTGGCGGCTCGCCACGGCCGGCGATCTGCGTATCGCAGTCCCGGCAAACGAGGGATTGGGCTCGACCTGGCTGCGGATCATCTACGAAGCGCTCGTTGAGGCCGGCGAGGATGCGGAGCTTGCCGAGCCGAGCCCGACCGGACGCGAACAGCAAGCCTATATCGGCCGCGCACTCGAGGGCGGCAATTCGGTCAGCTGGTACCGGAGCGCGGAAAACGGCCGCGCCGTGGTTGCTGTTGCCGAGTCGGTCATGAGCGGTGGGGGGGTCCTCGGCGCCGTAATACTGCAGCAGGGTACCGATGCGATTCTCAGCCTGCGCAGCGCCGGGCTCGCAAGACTGATCAATCTCTCGCTGATTGCAGCGTTGCTCGTCGCCGCCGCCTTGCTCGGTTATGCGAGTTTCCTGTCCCGGCGTATCCGGCGCCTGAGCCTGGCCGCCGAGGCCGCCCTCGAAACCGATGACATCCGCCGCTCCTTGCCGAGCGCCCATGCTCTCGATGAAGTCGGGGATCTGTCGCGGAGTTTTGCCAACGTGCTCGCTCAGCTCGGCGACTACAACGAGTACCTGCGAACCCTCGCCTCGAAACTGTCGCACGAACTGCGCACGCCGCTAGCCATCGTGACGTCGTCGCTCGAGAATCTCGAACAAGAACCATTGAACTCCCAATCAAAAGGCTATGCCGAACGCGCCAAAGACGGGGCGGATCGCCTGCGACGCATCCTGATAGCCATGAGCGAAGCCAGCCGCGTCGAGGAACTCATGACCCAGGTGGAGCCGGTCCATTTCGACCTGCTCGATCTTTTGCGCTCCACGCTTGCGGCATACGGCGATGCCTACAAGCAGCGGACTTTCGAGTTGCGAAGCGATCTGAGCAAGGCGTCTGTCAGCGGCTCGCCGGAACTGATCATCCAGCTGCTCGACAAACTGATCGACAACGCAGTCGACTTCAGCGCTGAAGGTGACCAGATCAGGGTCACGCTCGACCTGGTGGGTGACGACTTTCATCTGAGCGTGGCCAACCCAGGCCCCTCACTGCCTGCGCGGATGCAGTCGCAGCTTTTCGACCCGATGGTCTCGGTCCGCAGCGACGGCGGCGAGCATCTCGGGCTCGGACTGTCGATCGCGAGAATCATCGCCGAAGGTCATGGCGGTTCGATCCGGGCCGCAGACACGCCGAGTGGCGTCGTGTTCACGGTGGCGCTCCCGCACGCCCAGCGTGGATCATCAGTTTCGGCTGGCGGCTCGGGCGCAGCCTAGACGCTGAGGTAAGCCGTGATGCCCCTCGCAGCTTCACGGCCTTCGAACACTGCCGTGACGACGAGATCCGAGCCCCTCACCATGTCGCCGCCGGCAAAAACTTTCGGGTTGGTGGTCTGAAAGGGAAATTCACCTATCGATGCAACCCTGACCCGTCCGCTCGGCAAGGTCTCGATCGAGAAATTCTCGAACCAGGCGGGTGGATCCGGCCGGAATCCGAACGCAATCACCACGGCATCGGCGGGTAGCACTTCCTCCGTTCCGGGGATCGGTTCCGGGCACCGCCGGCCATCGGCGCCGGGTTCGCCCAACCGGGTTTCGACAACCTTCACGCCGGTTACGTGTTCCCTGCCCGTGATTTCTATCGGCTGGCGATTGAAAAGAAACTCGATGCCCTCTTCGCGGCTATTGGCGACCTCGCGGCGTGAGCCGGGCATGTTCAGCTCGTCGCGGCGATAGGCGCAGCGAACGCTAGTGGCCCCTTGTCTTATTGCCGTGCGATTGCAGTCCATGCCTGTATCGCCACCGCCGAGCACGATCACGTCCTTGCCCTCGAAGCTCACGTAAGGAACCGGCGGGTCATCACGCCCCAATGTCCGGTATACGTTACCGATCAGGTATGGCAACGAATCGTAGACGCNNGCATCGAATTCTTCCAGCAATTCTTCGAAAGGCCTGTCCTCGCCGATGCGGGTATTCAAAACGAACTGAACGCCCATGCCTTCGAGGATTTCACGGCGCTTGTCGACAACTTGCTTCTCTAGTTTGAAAGGTGGAATGCCGTAAGTCAGCAGGCCCCCGATCTCCGGATAGGCATCGTAAACAACCGGGCTGACGCCGGTACGGGCGAGCACGTCCGCCGCCGCCAGCCCTGCCGGTCCGGCACCGACGATGCCGACGCGTTTACCGGTATCGACGACGTGCGACAGGTCCGGCCGCCAGCCCTGTTTGAAGGCCTCGTCGGTGATGTACTTTTCGATATTGCCGATCGAGACCGCACCGATGCCGTCATTGAGCGTGCAGGCGCCCTCGCAGAGCCGGTCCTGTGGGCAGATCCTGCCGCATATTTCGGGAAGCGAGTTGGTCTGGTGCGAGAGCTCCGCCGCTTCGAAAAGTTTGCCTCGCTCGATCAGGTCTAGCCAATTCGGGATGTAGTTGTGTACCGGGCATTTCCACTCACAGTAAGGATTACCGCATGAAATGCACCGGCCCGCCTGCGCCGCCGCGCTCGCGCCATCGTAATGGCCGTAGATCTCGTCGAAATGCTGGATGCGGGTCTCGGCCGGTTCCTTTTCAGGATCCCGGCGCGGGATTTCGAGAAACTGCAGGGGGTGCTTGGCCATCGTCTTATACCCGAGGCAAACCGTGCCCGACTATGGGCTTGCCTGCCGCTGCCACTATGCCGCCTGCCTCAGAGATTCGATCAGGGAGCCCAGTTCGGCCGCCTTGGGTTTGACGACCCAGAACTTCGGCAAGAAACTCCGGTAGTCATCGAGAATCTGCATGCCCCACTCGCTGCCGGTCAATGCCACATGCTCGCCGACGAGTCCGCGCAAATGATGCAGGTACGCTTCCATGCTCTCTGAATTGATACGATGTATGTCGATGAGCTCGTGGTTGTAGCGATCGACGAAATCCCGATCGATATCGAGAACGTAAGCGAATCCGCCGGTCATGCCGGCACCGAAATTGACCCCCGTACGGCCGAGAGCCACGACGACACCGTCGGTCATGTATTCGCAGCAGTGATCGCCGGTGCCTTCGACGACCGCCGTCGCCCCGGAATTGCGCACCGCGAAGCGTTCGCCCGCCGTACCTGCCGCGAACAGCTGGCCTCCGGTCGCGCCGTACAGGCAGGTGTTGCCGATGATCGCCGTGTCGCGCGCGACGTAGGGCGCGTCATCGGGCGGCCGGATGACGATGCGGCCACCGGCCATGCCTTTGCCGACGTAGTCGTTGGCATCGCCGATGAGCGTCATGTTCAGCCCGCCGACGTTCCATGCCGCGAAACTCTGCCCGGCCGTGCCGCGCAGCATGATGTCGAGCGGTGCCTCGGCCATGCCGTGGTTGCCGTGGCGGCGCGCGATTTCGCCGGCGAGCCGCGCGCCGATCGAGCGGTTGAAGTTGCGTACCTCGAAACCGAATTTCCCGCCGGACTTCGATTCAATAGCCGGCAGGGTAGCCGCGAGCATATCCTCTGCCAGCTCTGCCTTGTCGAAAGGCTCGTTCCTTGATTGGGTACAGAATTGGGCAGCGGTATCGGCAAGTCCGTTATTCGATACGATCGGCTCGAGATCGAGCCGCTGTTGCCGGTCGGTCGCTCCGGATTGCAATTCGATCAGGTCCACTCGACCGATCAGTTCTTCGAGGCTGCGCGCGCCGAGTCCGGCCATGATGTGGCGTGTCTCTTCGGCAACAAAGCGGAAGAAGTTGATCACCATCTCCGGAAGACCGGTGAAGTACTCACTGCGCAAAACGTTGTTCTGGGTCGCCACACCCGTCGCACAGTTGTTGAGATGACAGATGCGTAGATATTTACAGCCAAGTGCCACCATCGGTGCCGTGCCGAAACCGAAGCTCTCGGCCCCGAGCATCGCCGCCTTGATCACGTCGAGACCGGTCTTCAGGCCACCGTCCGTCTGCAACCTGACTTTGTGGCGAAGATTGTTCGCGCGCAGCACCTGGTGGGCCTCCGACAGCCCCAATTCCCAGGGACTGCCTGCGTACTTGACCGAGCTCAGGGGGCTTGCACCGGTACCGCCGTCATAACCGGAAATCGTGATCAGGTCAGCGTACGCCTTGACGACACCGGCCGCGATAGTACCAACTCCCGGCTCCGCGACGAGCTTGACCGAGACGAGTGCCTGCGGATTGACCTGCTTGAGATCGAAGATCAGCTGGGCCAGGTCTTCGATGGAATAAATGTCGTGGTGCGGCGGCGGCGAAATCAGGCCCACCCCGGGCTTCGCGTAGCGCAGCCTCGCAATCATGTCGTTGACCTTGTGGCCGGGCAGCTGCCCGCCCTCGCCGGGCTTCGCGCCCTGCGCGATCTTGATCTGGATGACTTCGGCACTGACGAGATACTCGGCGGTGACGCCGAAGCGGCCCGAGGCAACCTGCTTGATCTTCGATGTCCTCTCGGTGCCGTAACGGGCCGGGTCCTCACCGCCCTCACCCGAATTCGAGCGTGCACCGATCCGGTTCATTGCGATGGCCAGCGCCTCGTGCGCCTCGGGCGACAGCGCGCCGAGAGACATGCCCGCACTGTCGAAACGCGGCAGTATCTCTTCGGCCGGCTCGACTTCCTCGAGCGGTACCGCCGGCCCGAGCGGCCGCATCGACATCAGGTCACGGAGCGTCGCCACCGGCCGGTCGTTCACCAGTTTCGCGTAGCGCTCGTAACCCGCGTAGCTGCCGCTACGCACGGCCGCCTGCAGGGTTGCAATGACGTCCGGGTTGTAACAGTGATATTCGCCGCCGTGGACGTACTTGAGCAGACCGCCCTGTGTTACCGGCAGCCGCGGCTCCCAGGCGGCAGCAGCGAGGTGCTGTTGGTCGCTCAGGAAGTCGGCGAAATTCGTGCCCTGGATGCGTGAGGTCGTGCCCCTGAAACAACGCTCCACGATCTCCTCGTGCAAGCCGACGATTTCGAACAGCTGCGCGCCGCGGTAGCTCGATATCGACGAGATGCCCATCTTCGACATGACCTTGAAAAGTCCCTTACGGATACCGCGCCGGTAACTGCGGCCAAGCTGCTGCTGTTTGTCGACGTTGATGCGCTGGGCGATGTCGTGCAACGACTGATACACGAGGAAAGGGTAGACAGCGGTTGCGCCATAGCCGATCAGGCAGGCGAAATGATGCGGATCGCGGGCCGCCCCCGTTTCGACGATGATGTTTGCATCGCAGCGCAAGCCTTTTTGCACGAGATGGTGATGCACGGCTCCGGTTGCGAAAAGTGCATGCACGGGCAACTTGCCTTTCGCCAGATAACGGTCTGACAAGATCAGAATCAGCTTGTCATCACGCACCGCTCGCTCGGATGCCGCGCAGATCTGATCGAGTGCCGCGGGCAGGCCCAGCCCTGCATCGACATTCAGGTCGATGAATTCGTAGCTGTCCCCGAACATGTCGTCGCTGAGCAACTGGCGCAGTT
>JABAHS010001159.1_pt4 | contig 16141 bp, 13 predicted proteins | sample 7062111 | NCBI WGS metagenome assembly JABAHS01 (sample SAMN14534600, study PRJNA622989) | marine sediment metagenome | biome: marine biome [ENVO:00000428]; feature: marine pelagic biome [ENVO:01000023]; material: deep marine sediment [ENVO:00002113]; isolation source: pool of 4 deep marine... | reverse complement strand
CCGTGCTCGGCGAGATAGTCGGTGAGATCCTCCGCCATGCGCTTGGTGAGCGTGGTCACCAGCACGCGCTCGTCGACCGCCACGCGTTTCTGGATCTCCGAGAGCAGATCGTCGACCTGGGTCGAGGCCGGGCGCACCTCCACCGACGGATCGACGAGCCCCGTCGGGCGCACAACCTGCTCGACCACGTCCGACGAGTGCTCCTCCTCGTAGGGACCGGGCGTCGCCGAGACGAAGATGGTCTGCGGCGAGAGCGCCTCGAACTCGTCGAAGCGAAGCGGGCGGTTGTCGAGCGCCGACGGCAGCCGGAAGCCGTACTCCACCAGCGTCTCCTTGCGCGAGCGATCGCCGCGGTACATGCCGCCGAGCTGGGGCACGGTGACGTGGCTCTCGTCGATGACCAGCAGCGCACTGGAAGGTAGATAGTCGAAAAGTGTCGGCGGCGGCTCGCCGGCGGCGCGTCCGGAGAGGAAGCGCGAGTAGTTCTCGATGCCCTTGCAGAATCCGAGCTCGTACATCATCTCGATGTCGAAGCGGGTGCGCTGCTCGAGGCGCTGGGCTTCGAGCAGCTTGTCGTGCGCGCGCAGGAATGCGAGCCGCTCCTCGAGCTCCTGCTTGATCTGCTCGACGGCGTCGACGACGGTCTGGCGCGGTGTCACGTAGTGGCTCTTCGGGTAGATGGTGAGCCTCGGCACGCGGCGCATGACCTCGCCGGTGAGCGGGTCGAAGTAGCTCAAGGACTCGATGTCGTCGTCGAAGAGCTCGATGCGCACCGCGTCCCTCTCTGACTCGGCCGGGTAGACATCGATGATCTCGCCGCGCACGCGATAGGTTCCGCGGCGAAGCTCGGCCTCGTTGCGCGAGTACTGGAGCTCGGCCAGGCGGCGCAGGATGAGGCGCTGATCGACGGTGTCGCCGCGCACCAGATGAAGCACCATGCTGTGAAAGGCCTGCGGATCGCCGAGCCCGTAGATGGCGGACACGGTGGCGACGATGATGGCGTCGTCGTGCTCGAGCAGCGCCTTGGTCGCCGACAGGCGCATCTGCTCGATGTGCTCGTTGATGGATGCGTCCTTCTCGATGTAGGTGTCGGTGCTCGGCACGTACGCTTCCGGCTGGTAGTAGTCGTAGTACGAGACGAAATACTCCACCGCGTTGTGCGGGAAGAACTCGCGCATCTCGCCGTAGAGCTGGGCGGCGAGCGTCTTGTTGGGCGCGAGGATCAGGGTCGGGCGCTGCACCGACTGGATGACGTGGGCGATGGAGAAGGTCTTGCCACTGCCGGTCACACCGAGGAGCGTCTGATGAGCAAGCCCGTCGTTCAGCCCCTCCACGAGCCGCGCAATGGCCTCCGGCTGGTCCCCGGCGGGCGCGAAGTCGGCCTGAATTGTGAAGGGTCGGTCGGGCATCGGGGCTCCGTTCACCTGTGCCTGGTCCAGGTTGGTCCTCGCGGGGCGAAGCGCAAGCCGGCGCGTGTTCCGGCAGGCACGGTGGCGTATAGTAGCGCCTCGACGAACAAAACGCCGAGGACTCCGCTATTGGACATCGCGCTATCGGACCGGGTTCGGGCCATCAAGCCATCGCCGACGCTGGTGGTCTCCTCGCGCGCGGCGGAGCTGCGCGCCGAGGGACACGACATCGTCAGTCTCGGCGCCGGTGAGCCCGATTTCGACACCCCGCCGCACATCAAGGAAGCCGCCAAGAAGGCCATCGACGAAGGCTTCACCAAGTATACGGTGGTCGACGGCATCCCCGAGCTCAAGGACGCCATCATCGCCAAGCTCCGGCGCGACAGCGACCTCGCGTACGAGCGCAAGCAGATTCTGGTCTCCTGCGGGGCCAAGCATTCGATCTTCAATGCCTTCGAGGCGCTGCTGAGCCCCGGCGACGAGGCCATCATCCCGGCGCCCTACTGGGTTTCGTACCCGGACATGGTGCTGCTCTGCGATGGCAAGCCCGTCATTGTCGAGGCCGGCATCGAGACGGGCTTCAAGATGACACCCGCGCAGCTCGAAGCGGCGATCACGCCGCGCACGCGCCTGCTGATGCTGAACAGCCCATCGAACCCCACCGGAGTCTGCTACACCCGCGCCGAGCTCGAGGCGCTCGGCGAGGTGCTGCTGCGCCATCCCGGCGTGGTCGTCGTCAGCGACGACATCTACGAGCTCATCTCATGGGGCGACGAGCCGTTCTGCAACATCGTCACCGCGTGTCCCGATCTCTACGAGCGCGCGGTGGTCATCAACGGCGTCTCGAAAGCCTACGCCATGACAGGATGGCGCATCGGCTACTCGGCGGCGCCCGAGGCGATCACCAACGCCATGAAGAAGGTCCAGGGCCAGAGCACCTCGTGCGCGACCTCGGTCTCCCAGGTTGCGGCCACGGCGGCGCTCGAAGGCGACCATCAGTGCGTGCGCGATATGGTCGCGATCTTCAAGGAACGCCACGACTACGTGGTCGAGCGCCTGAACCGCGGCAACGGCGTGCGCTGCCTGCCGGCCCAGGGTGCCTTCTACGCGTTTCCCGATGTGCGCGGCGCGCTCGAATCGATGCCGGACGTGCCGGACGACGTGGGGCTCGCCGAGCGGCTGCTGGTCGATGCCGGCGTCGCGCTGGTGCCCGGCAGCGCCTTCGGCGCGCCCGGCTATCTGCGGCTCTCCTATGCGACCAGCATGGAGAACCTCACGAAGGCCCTGGATCGCATGGACACGGTGTTCGGCGTAAGCTAGATCAAAGCTGTGGCCGCTCCCGGGGCCGCATTGACCGTCCCCGTGGGCACCATTACCATACCCACCCCGCGTTCCCCGGTAGCTCAGTTGGTAGAGCGGGTGGCTGTTAACCACTAGGTCGGCGGTTCGAGCCCGTCCCGGGGAGCCACACTAACCCACTGATATTTCGTTCCGAATCCAATGCACCCCGCATCGGATTCGAACCATGGCGTTAAATTCGACGCGGAATTCAGCGGCCGCCACCCATGCGTGACGGCTACCCACCTGTCGATATGGCGCCCCAGCGCGGGCCAGCGGCAATCGATCCTTTTGATCATCCGAACCTGGGAGTGCGCACTTGACGGTGAGATATCGCCATCCAATTTTCGATGGCGGCCATGCCCGCTTTCGACCGAGTGGAGCCCCTCCAGCGAACGAGATTTCCAAGGTCGGTTTTCACCACTTGGCCGACCAACGGGAATCTCTAGTCGCTAATAGAAAGACCCGCCTTTTTCAGACCCTCGATAAGCAGCAGATTGTGTTCATCATGCTTGTAGAGATTCATCTCGCCCCGCAGCAGGGCTGAGACGAACCCCGGTGCAAAGGAGTTGAGCGCTTCGGCATGTATCGCGGCGCCAGCAAAATCGCCAGTGTAAGCACAGCTCGCAATCATCAGCGCACGGCGAATCGGCGCAGTAGCATGCATTTGCACCGCCAATCGACCCCACTTTTTGGACTCTTCAAAGTCCTGCTCTGCGAAACTGGCTTCGAGAAGCGCCAAATAGGCGCATCCCAGCCACATGTCTTGATCTTTTGGGCTAAGACGCAGGGCAAGCTCCGCGTGTTTCTTCGCTTCCTCGGTCAGACCAGCAAGGGATTCACTCCAGGCAGCCATAAACAAAGTCAGGGCAAGATTGGGGTTTAGTGCAAGGGCTCGGTGAAAATCTGCCACCGCTGCATCGAAGTCGCCCTGAAACTGTCGCGCCATCGCTCGCGCCACATAGGCGTTAGGGTAGGAAGAGTCCACCTGGATGAGCATTTCACTGGTACCCAGGAGCGAGTTGAGTGCTCTATCAGGGTCGTCACCCCAACGCTGCAAGTGAGAGTACATGTAGCCGAGCGCTTGAGTCCATAATGCACGCACGTTCCTATCGTCGATATCCAGGGCTCTTTGGGCAACTTCGATTGAACGCTGTAGTCCATCGGGATCTCCGGCTCGCATGGCATCTTGTGACATGGCTTGGGCCTTCAAGGAGAGCTCATAGGATGTTAGATGTCCTGACCGCAGCCCTCGTCCTCGTTTGAGCTCCGCCAACTCTATCTGAGGCGCGATACTTCCGACGATACCCCGAGTGATCTCATCCTGGAGTTCAAAGACGTCGCTAACGCCGCCTTCGTAACGTTCCGCCCAGACGTGAGCAGCCGATGTGGAATCGAGCAATTGAGCGGTGACACGCAAGCGGCTTCCAGCACGCCGAACACTCCCCTCCAGTACATATCTCACTCCCAATTCTCGGGCCACGGACCTGATATCGATCGCTTGTCCTTTGTAGACATAGGATGAGTTTCGCGCGATGACGAACAAGCCTGAGAATTGTGAGAGCTGGGTAATGATGTCTTCTGTAATACCGTCGCTGAAGTATTCTTGCTCAGGATCTCCGCTCATATTGGTGAACGGCAGCACGGCGATTGACGGCGCATCGGGAAGTTTGAGCTCTGGCTGCACTGATTCGCTGGGTTCTGGGGGCGGGACATCCTTTCCAGCAGTCAAAGTCACGCCATATGCCCGAACCGGTTCATCGAATCCCTTTAGCGTCTGGTCTCCCAGGCTTTCGTAAGCAAACGGAAGGCGCTTCGGCACAGTCTCGTAAGCAGCGCCTTGGATACACACTCCTCCCGGGTCCGCGATCTGCTCCAGGCGCTGCGCCAATACAACACCGTCGCCTGTGATTGTGTTGTCAGCAACTACGACTTCACCCAGCGAGATGCCAATTCGAAGTCTTGGTTGGAGGTCGTCTTCCAATGAGGCGTTGAAGGCGGCGTTCTCGTCCTGGAAGGCGATAGCAGTGCACACTGCATCCGATGCTCGCGCAAACTCTGCCACCAGGGCATCGCCCCTCAGTTCGTGCGGGATGCCACCATAGGACTCGATGCTCTTAGCGAAACGTGCGAAGACGTCCTTTATACGCTGATGGGCCAAGGTTTCATTCCTGCGGACGAGGCCCGTCGAGCCGACCACATCAGCGTGCANNGGCGTGTCGGCCATTGCGTTGCCCTGTTCTTTAGATTCGGGGAATGTTTGATCGAAATGCTACACCGTCAAGTGCGCACTCCTTGACCACCGAAGTCTACTCCTGGCTGCACATGCGATCACCACCATCGGGCCAGGTAGTGGACCTGCCTCCTTCGATCGAATGCTCACAGGGGTAGGAGCCCGTGTCACCGTCAAGTACATACCGGGAGAACGCCGGGACTCCGAAGGCTGCCGGGGGTAGGCACACAGCTTCCCGAGGTGACGGCCCATTTTCGATTCATAGAGCCGGGGCCAAACCAACTGGCCGCACGCGGACTGATGCAGCGCAGCATCACGGCCACTGTCGACCGATCACGCCGTCATACGAAGCGCCCGACTTGATTCAAATACGCGTTGAACCACGGGCGGCGGAGCGATACACAGAGTTCGAAATGCCGGCTCGAGCGTGCTCAGCCGGCTTTTTCTTCTCCAGCGCAATCACGTTTTTCGCAAGCAGGTCGAACGCTCGGCGGTACGCGGCCGTCAAGCAACCATCCCTCCGGGTGCAGTTCGGTAATACCAAGCCGGGGAGCCGGCGCTTTTCGGCCGAGCACCGCTGACGGAACGAGCGCCCGCCCCTCTGCGCGATATCGAGAAGCCGAATGCCTTTATGGAGGCAGGTCTGGTTGGCTTCCTGGTGAGTGCGGATCAGCTCTGGGCAGTCTTGCTGCTCTCCGCGCCACTGCGCAGCCTTGCGGTCGAAAATCTCCTTTGTGTTTCGGTCCGACCGCAGCGTTGCTCCCCGGTCAATGATTTTTCAGGGTCAGCACGAAGACGATCATCTGGGTCGATCTTTCCATCGCCTCATCCGCTTTTATGCGGTCGGGCTTCACCGGATCCAGATCGACCTCCAGGTCGACTTTGTGACCCCTGCTGTCGGTAATAATCGCGCCTTCAATCTGCATTGGAATTCCGGCCAGACTCGATCGCGAAGAGAAGAAGGAGTTCTCGATCACGTAGCCTTTGCTCATGAAATCGTGAAGGGTCTGGGCGCAGGAGCCCCCTGCTTTGGCCGAGGCCAGCACATCCGAGGCGAGCGGGGTATCCGCCACCACCACGCGAATGTGATTCTTTGCGTCCAGCGCACAATAAACGATTGCGGCGTGGTCGGCGTGCACGGAGGTGATTGCCGCGCTCAATACAATGGCAGATAAAGGTTTCCAGATATTCATGGCCTGTCCCTCCCGATTGGCTGACGCCGAGCACGTGTGAATCAGCTTCAACGCGAAATTCTGCGACGACCCAGTGGTGCCTTACTCCGGGAGCATGCGTCTGCCCGATGCCGAAACGCATTGCATCGAAGTGCGGTGAGCTGCATGGAAACTCACGAGGAACCATGCCGGGTGCGCCGACGCTCACCTTCTGCAATGCTCTCCCAGGGGTGGGGAAATTCGCCTTGATCGGGGTCAAACGCAGCCGCTCTTTGGCGGTCAGCGCAACGGAAGCGGGGCCTCCGGCGTGACGCATCTGGTGGCCGGGAAGCGCAGCAGCGACGGCTGTTTTAAGCGCCTGAGCCGGCACCATGGAGAACCGAAGATCTTGAGGAGAGAAGCCGCCCGGCCGGGCGCCTTCTCTTTTCCGGCGACGGGTTTATTCTTCGCGCTCATGGCCCCTGCAGTGGCAACCCGCGCCGGTGCAGCAAGGCGTGCCTCAGCGTTGCCGGCGCTTCTCGCCGACATGCTTTTCCCGGTCTGCGTCGCCGCCGTCGTCCTCGCGGCCGGGGCATTCGCCTGGCTGGACGATCGCTCCGCCGCCATCGCGCACGCCTCGCCGGTTGCGGCGGGCTCGAGGATGGCTGAGCGAGGGTAACGGTCCGGACAGGTCGGCGACGGTGCCGGCCGTTCAATGGCCGCCGGCTGGCTCGGAGGACGCGGACGGCTGAGCGGCCGCCTTCATCTGGCGGTCCTGCACCCGCTCCAACGCGAGCAGCGCGACCATGGCGCCCAGCATCGCCATCAGCATGTCGGCCTGCGCGTCGAACGGATCGCCCTGGTGCCCGAGCCACTCCAGACCGGCCTCCGGATAGTAGACAACGGCGACCCACCACTCGAGCAGCTCGTAGAATGCGCTGATCGCGAGGCTCACGCAGACGAGGAGGAACCGCAGCCACCAGCCGCGCGTCAACCCGGAGGTGCGAAGCAACAGCTCACGGCCAACGAGCGCCGGCGTGAATCCCTGCATGAAGTGACCGACGCGATCGAAGTGGTTGCGGGACAGATCGAAAGCATCGCGCACCCAATCCCCGATGGGCACTTCGGCGTACGTGTATCGCGCGCCAATGGCGAGAACGAAGTAGTGGACGATGACCACGGCGTAGACGACGCTCGTAAAGCGAAATCGCCGGTACGTCGCCAGCAGCACAACGATGCCGATGAGGCCGAGTAAAATCTCGAAGAACCAGGTCCAGAAGTCGAGATTGCCGAAGCAGGACCAGATCGAGATGACGACGGCCGCCGGCGCCAGCCACAGGCGCGCGTCGTTCCACCACGGCTGTCTCTCGCCCATGGCGCATCCTACTGGGCAGAATGCATACGTGCCAGGGGTCGTTGGCGTGTGCGCCCCGCTCGCCCGGCGTCGCGGCGTTCTACTCCGCCAGGAACGGCTCCAGCTCCTCGAAGCAGGCCTCCCACTCGGGCTCATCGAGATTCGACGACATCTCGAGCTCGTCACCGACCTTTGCCACACAGCTCGGGGAATCAATCACGGGAAGGCCCACCAGCCTGACGCCCTCCACCGGACCGTCGGTGACAAGGAAACGCGCATTTTCATCGGAACATTCTCGCAGCGTAAAGTCGTTTCGCATCAGCGTATCAGTGCACAGGTCGAATTCGAACGCGTCATCAAACATGCGCTGCACGTCGGCTTGCGTGAAGCATGGGCAGCTGGCCATGGCAAACTTTGCCCTGCCTTGCCTGCTCGCATTCTCAATACCTGACAGGGCTGATTCTGCGATACAGATCGTCTTGAGCTGCCCCGAAGGCAATAGGAAGTGAACTTCAATTTTGCCCGAGCGGCACGGATTCTTCGCGATCGCGGGCCCCGACATCAGCGCCGTCAGCACCGCGGTCAGAACGATGTTGCGGATAACAGTCATTTCCCCCCCTTCTCCGCGGCGACAATGGTAAAGGCGCAAATCGAATCTCTCAAGCAGCGGGCTTACATAAAGCGCAGTCCGTGCTCGAGCTACGGGGCCGGGAATTTCACATCCTGCCCGAGGCATGAACTGAGAGCGGGCAAGAGTCAGCTCAGAATGGTACAGGACCCTTTTCGCGATGCCTTTATCGGCGCGGACGCTTGAGCTGCGGATTCAAGCGATCGATGTCCGCCTGCACCTGCTCCCTCGAGCGCTCGTAGACGATCTCGCGGCCCATGACGCTGCCGGCGTAGGCCTGGCCGGTGCGCGTCGGCGTCAGATCGCAGGTGACGTTGTGCACGCCCTGTCCGAGCACCACCTGGATCAGGTCGGCGCGTTTTTTCAGAACCACCACATCGATGAGATCGCCGCTTTCGGTGACGCGCACTTTGATGGTCTCTTCCTTCATGACCGCTCGCTTCCTGACGCGTAAATAAAAACCCCGCCTGGAAGGCGGGGCAACGTACTTGGACGTACCTGATCTCTCCGGGCGGGATGCGGGCCCGCCTTCTTATTCTTGCTCTGTATGTTCTTATTATTTATTGAGCGTGGTCCCCCGTGCTCTCCTCCCCTGCAGGTGCGCTAATGCTACGACAAGCGGGCGCGTCAGGCGACTCGAATTCGCGCGATGGTTCTTAGCAACATCCATGCCCGCCCTGGAAATTCGCTTTCTTTCAATCGGTTAGCTAAGAAGCTAAATGACGATTCGAGTCCTGTGTAAGATTTTTCGACGCTCGCCCCGCGATTGCCGGCAAAGGCCAATTCTTTTTCAGTCAGCACCTTATGGAACATTGCTCATTGAAAGCCTCAGATCCCCGGCCGCGCGGACGTTGTAAAGATTCTCGACAGCGATGCGTCCTTGTGCATCGCATCACTCCGTCCGGGCACCCCCTTCCGGCAGCGACGCGCGCGGCATCTGCGAAGCCCACGCCGACCATCGCAGGGCCCGCGCCGGCGGCGTGACATCACCGGGGCGACGTGCTAAGACATCCGCCGGGCGTCGGAATCCGCAGCGGCGGATGGGAGCAACACAACGTGATCAGCTTTATCATCGACGAGAGCCATCTGCGCAAGCTGTCGCCGGAAGCGCGCACGGAGCTGCTGCAGATCATCGGCGCCGAGGTCTCGGAGCTGAAGCGTGCATATGCCGACATGGAATGGGATCCGGAGGAGAACGAGTCCTATCCCCTGAGCACCGAGGAAGCCGAGGCGCTCATTCTCGGGCTGGACCAGCCGGCGAAGAATCTCCTGCGCACCTTCTGCATGAACTACAACGGCCGGGTGGGCAGCGGCGAGCTGGACGAGATGCTTCATTCCGCCGGGATCGAAAGCTACGAGCAGCTCGGCCACGAGGTTTCCGCCATCACCCAGCGCATGCACAGCGCGACCGGCAACCCGGACGCGTGGCTGTTCAACTGGCACGCGCGGGACTGGGAGTGGGACGAGGAGAAGAATACCTACGTGCAGGGCCGCTACTTCATTTCCAGGCCCGCCATCGACTCGCTGCGCGCGGCGTTNNGCGCGGAAGCTCTCGCCGAGCTCGGGGTGCCGGCGCGCAAGCTCCACGGTCGCCTGCAGGTATCCGAGCTTGCTGCCGCAGTCGTAGCGTTTGCCGGTAAAACGATAGGCCTGCACGCCGCCCTCGTGCACCAGCGCGGCGATGGCGTCGGTAAGCTGAATCTCGCCGCCTGCTCCGGGCTTCGTGTTCTCGAGGGCGTCGAATATCTCCGGCGCGAGCACGTAGCGGCCGACGACTCCCAGGTTCGAGGGCGCCTCGGCGGGAGGCGGCTTCTCGACGATGGCGTCCACCCCGGCCACCGGCCCCGCCTCGCTCGAGACGCTGACGATGCCGTAACGATCGGTCTCGTCGTGCGGCACCTCCTCGACCGCGACCAGGCTGCAGCCCTGCTTCTCGTAAACCTTCACCATCTGACTGACGCAGCCGTCGCCGTCGCTGGCGATCAGGTCATCGGCCAGGATCACCGCGAAGGGCTCGTTGCCGACCACCGGCTTCGCGCACAGCACCGCGTGACCGAGCCCGAGCGGCACCGCCTGGCGCACCGCGATACACGTCACCCCGGAGGGCAGCACCTCCCGGACCTGGGCAAGCTCCTTGCTCTTTCCGCGCGCCTCGAGCTCCCGTTCCAGCTCCGGCGCGCTGTCGAAATGATCCTCGATGGATCGCTTGGTGCGGCCGGTGACGAAGATCAGCTCGGTGATGCCGGCGGCGATAGCCTCCTCGGTCGCGTACTGCATCAGCGGCTTGTCGATGACCGGCAGCATCTCCTTGGCCGTTACCTTGGTTGCGGGCAGAAAACGGGTGCCGAGACCGGCAACGGGGAAAACGGCCTTGCGTATCGGCTTCATCGCGTTCCTCGATGCGTTGAGGTCCATCCCGGCTCCGCGAGCTCGATATCGTCCATTCCCACCTGCACCCGCGCGGTCTTGTCCTCGGCGAGCTGCAGAAGCAGCACCACGCGTTCTTTGCCGGTCTTCGCCTGGAATATGGCCTCGTAGCCCGCCATGACGCCCTCGACGATGCGCACACGGTCGCCCGGCTCGGCCTGCGGGGCGACGACGATCTGCACCCCGTCCTCCTCGCGCTCGAGCATGGCGCCAATGAGCGAGTCCGGCACGCGCGCCGCCCGCGCTCCGAAGCGAACCAGATTGGCCACACCGATGGTGGATCGGATCGGTCCCCAGTTATCCGTCTCGTCGCTCAGGTGCACGAAAAGATAACGCGGAAACATCGGCTCGATGACCGATGTGTACTTGCCCCTGATGCGCCGGCGGTTTCGAATCATGGGAAGATAGGACGCGTAGCCCTGACGCTCGAGATTCTCCAGGGCAAGGCGTTCCTGCTGTGGCTTGCTGTAGACGAGATACCAGGCTTTCATGACGCGTGCTTTCGCTCCCTGGCGTAACCGCTACCTTCCGACACAGTGATAATCCAGCCCGACCCGGCGCATCTCATCGGGCTCGTAGACATTCCTGAGATCGATGAACGTGTCGCCGCGCATGCGGCTTCGCATCTCCTCGAGATCGAGACCCCGGTAGGCATTCCATTCCGTCATGAGGACCACCGCATCGGCACCGTCGAAAGTGCCATAGGCGTCGACGCAATACTCGACCTCATCGGGAAGCAGCTTGCGCGCCTCCTCCATGCCCTTCGGGTCGTGGGCCCGGATGTGGGCGCCCCGTTCCATCAAGGCGGGAATGATCGCGACCGAGGGCGCATCACGCATGTCGTCGGTCTCGGGCTTGAACGTCAGCCCGAGGACGGCAATGGTTTTACCGGATTCGCTGCCGCCGAGCGCCTTGCGTATCTTCTGAACCATGCGCGCGCGTTGCGCCGCATTGACCTCGACCACCGACTCGATGATACGGCACGGCGTGCCGTGCTCCTGGGCGGTTCGAACGAGCGCCAGCGTATCCTTGGGAAAGCAGGAGCCGCCATAACCCGGTCCCGGGTGGAGAAATTTCCGGCCAATCCGTCCGTCGAGACCCATGCCCCTTGCGACCGCGTGCACGTCTCCGCCGACCGCCTCGCAAAGCGCGGCCATCTCGTTGATGAAGCTGATCTTGGTGGCGAGAAACGCGTTCGCGGCGTACTTGATGATCTCTGCGCTCTCCAGCCCCGTGACCACGATGGGCGTCTCGATGAGATTGAGCGGCCGGTACAGCTCGCGCAGCAGGCGCTCGGCCCTCTCGCTCTCCACGCCGAGCACGATCCGGTCGGGGCGCATGAAGTCGGCGATGGCCGCGCCCTCGCGCAGAAACTCGGGGTTCGACGCCACGTCGAAATCGGCATGCGGATTCTCCTCGCGGATGATCCGCTCCACCTGGCGCGCCGTGCCCACGGGTACCGTCGACTTGTCCACGACAACCGTATAGCCCGAGAGATGTGCAGCGAGCTCCTTTGCCGCCGCGTAGACATAGGAGAGGTCGGCGTGCCCGTCGCCTCGTCTCGAGGGCGTGCCAACCGCGATGAAGATCAGATCGGCATCGCTCACCGCGGGCCCGAGCTCGCTCGAGAAGCGCAGGCGGCCCTGATCGATGTTTCCCTGCACCAGGGTTTGCAGCCCGGGCTCGTAGATGGGGATCTCGCCGCGCTGCAGCCGGGCGATCTTCGCTTCATCGACGTCGACGCAGACGACGTTTGCGCCGAACTCGGAAAAGCACGCACCCGACACGATTCCCACGTAGCCGGCGCCGATCATGACCACGTTCACGAGCCGAACCCCACCCTTACAGCCGCCACAGGGTCACGCCTTCGGGCTTTTCGGCACGTCGAAGAACGCCCCGCACATCGGCCACGACTCCGGCGCCATCTCCCAGCAGCTGCGTGATGAGCCCCCAGCCGGCGTCCACGTACTCGTCGTGCGCGACCGCCAGCACGACGCAATCGGCGGGCCGAAGGTTTTGCTCCGCGATCAGCGGGATCCCGTACTCGTTCATCAGCTCCTCTTGGTCGACGAGCGGATCGCTCACCTGCACGTCCAACCCGTAGTCGCGCAGCTCGCGGACGATATCGATGACCCGCGTATTGCGCAAATCCGGGACATTTTCCTTGAACGCCATACCGAGCACGGTGACGACCCGGCCCTTCACGGAGAGGCCCTGCTGAATGAGGCTCTTGACGACGTGTCCGGCGACGAACACCCCCATTCCGTCGTTGATGCGGCGGCCGGCCAGGATCACCTGGGGGTAGTAGTCGAGCATGGTCGCCTTGTGGGTCAGGTAATAGGGATCGACGCCAATGCAGTGACCGCCGACGAGGCCCGGTGAGAACGGCAGGAAGTTCCATTTGCTCGACGCCGCCGCGAGCACGTCACGGGTGTCGATGTTCATACGCTCGAAAATGAGCGCCAGCTCGTTCATCAGCGCGATGTTCAGGTCGCGCTGGGTGTTCTCGATGACCTTGGCGGCCTCGGCGACCTTGATGCTCGGTGCCCGGTGCACGCCGGCCGCCACCACCGACTCGTAGACGTCGGCGACGGTTTTCAGGGTGGCCTCGTCCTGTCCCGAGACCACCTTGACGATGTCCTTGAAGCCGTGCTCGCGGTCGCCCGGATTGATGCGCTCGGGCGAGTAGCCGACCCGGAAGTGTTCCCCGCAGGTGAGTCCGGAGGCGCGTTCGAGCTCCGGAACGCATTCTTCCTCCGTGGCGCCGGGATAGACCGTGGATTCGAAGACGACGATATCGCCGGGCTTCAACTGTCCGCCGACCGCGCGCGACGCCGATCGCAGCGGCGTCAGATCCGGCTGCTTGGCCACATCGATGGGCGTCGGCACCGCGATGATGTGAAAGTCCGCGCCGCTCAGGTCCTTTGCATCGCTGGTGAAAAGGATGTCGGCCGAGCCGAGCGCGTCCGCGGAAACCTCATTGGTGCGATCGTGGCCGGACTTCAGCTCCCTGATGCGCTGTGCATCGGCATCGAAACCGACGACACGCCCGTGGGTACCGAAGGCGACGGCCACCGGAAGGCCGACGTAGCCGAGCCCGATCACGGAAATCTTGCGCCCGTGCGCCATCATGCCACCCGATAGTATTCCTTGTACCAGTCGACGAAGCGGCGCACGCCCACCTCGATGCGCGTGTCGGGCCGGTAGTCGAAATCCCTGACGAGATCGTCGACGTCGGCATAGGTGTCCGGCACGTCGCCCGGCTGCATCGGCAGCAGGTTCTTCTCGGCCTTGCGGCCGAGACACTCCTCGATGACCTCGATGTAGCGGTCGAGCTCGATGCAGCGGTTGTTGCCGATATTGTAGATGCGATGCGGTGCGCTGCTGGTCGCGGGATCGGGCCGGTCACCACTCCAGTCCGGATCGGGCTCGGCCGGCTTGTCCAGCACGCGCACGACACCGTCCGCGATGTCGTCGATATACGTGAAGTCGCGCCGGTGATGCCCATGATTGAAGACATCGATGGGCTCGCCGGCGAGTATCTTCCGGGTAAACAGAAAAAGTGCCATGTCCGGCCGCCCCCAGGGGCCGTAGACGGTGAAGAAACGCAGTCCCGTCGCCGCCAAGCGGTAAAGGTGACTGTAACAATGCGCCATCAGCTCGTTGGCCTTCTTGCTGGCCGCGTACAGCGAGACGGGGTGATCGACATTGTGATGAACCGAGAAAGGCAGCGTCGTATTGGCGCCGTAGACGGAGCTCGAAGAGGCGTACACGAGATGCTCGGTGCCGTGGTGGCGACAACCCTCGAGGACGTTCATGAAACCCACCAGGTTGGTGTTCACGTAGGCGTGGGGATTCTCGAGCGAATAGCGCACACCGGCCTGGGCGGCAAGATTGACGACCCGCTGCGGCTGCTCGCCCGCGAAGATCTCCTCGAGCGCCTCGCGATCGGCGATGTCGGCGCGCACGTCGTGAAAGTGATTCGAGCTCGTCAGGCGCGCGAGACGCGCCTTCTTGAGCTCGACGTCGTAGTAGGGATCGAGGTTGTCCACTCCCACGACCTGGTCGCCGCGCGCGAGCAGCCGCTCGCACACCGCGGCGCCGATGAATCCGGCGGAGCCTGTTACCAGAACCTTCATGAAGTGGAGATGATTTCGTTCTAACCAGCTGTTCGGGAACGAATTCCCTGGCTGCGGCAGCCCGGGGCCGCGCCATCGTTCAGGAGTCGGAAGCCGTTGTCAAGCATAGCACCCGAAGGAGTCGGAGCTACCCTGGTGAGGCTACCGGAGCAGCCCCCCGGCGCAGCCCGAAGCGACGCTCGCGCACGCGGTGGGTGTGGCCGGCACCGTGCCCGGCGGGAACCATTAAGAACGAAAAGCGCTAAGCCGACAGCCCTGCCCTGCGCAGACCGTCGAGGTAACGCTCCTGGTCGATCTCGCGCCTGAAGCGCTCGAGTCGCTCTGTGACGAGCTCCAGGTCGCTAGCGGGCTGCGGCGCACCGCTCTGCGTCAGTTGCTTGCGCCGCGTCTCGGTAAAAGTCAGCCATTCCGCGCGCGCTTCCTCCAAGCGACCCGCCTGCCCGTAGGCCGCAGCCAGGTTCGCATGATGCCAAATGCCGTACTCGCCACCACGCCGGAGCTCACGGACGGCCTCGTCATAGCGGCCGGTGAAATAGGCCGCATGTCCGAGAACGTGGTGGTAGGAGTTCGGATGAAACGGGTTCAAGCGCATGGCGTCCCTGATGAGCGCATAAGCTTCCTCCGTTCGCCCCAGATAGACGAACCCCAGTGCGAGCCAGGAAATGCAATGTGCATCGTTGCGGTTCAAGGCGAGCGTTTTCTCGAACTGCCCCTCGCTTTCGTCGAAGCGGTGTTTTCTCAGCAGGGTCCACGCCAGGGTCAGGTGAGACCAGTTGTCGTTGCTGTCGAGTGCCAGAGCCCGTTGCACCGTTTTCAGGGTTTCGTTCCACGTGTCCTCACTTTCAAATCCCATCCCGGCCAGCAGGTTGTCGCATGCTGCCAGGCGCGAGTATGCCAGGGCGAATTTCGAATCGAGCTCGATGGCCTTTGCATAGAGCCGCTTTGCTTCCAGCAGATCGTCATGACTGATGCGATGAAAATACATGTTTCCGCGCAGCAGGTAATCGTAGGCCGTCATGTTTTCGGTTCGCTTGCGTTCGCCGCGCTCGACGACAGCTTTCTCGATTTGCCCGGGCAGCGTTGCCACGATAGCGTTGGTCACTTCATCCTGAACATCGAATATATCCTCGATGCTTCGGTCGTAGCGTTCCGCCCAGATGTGATCGCCTGTCGCTGCGTCAATGAGCTGCGCTGTGATGCGTATGCGATTGCCGGCCTTTCGCACGCTGCCTTCGACGAGATAGCGAACGCCCAACGTGGCGCCTGCCTCCTTGAGATCGACCGCTCGACCTTTGAAAACAAAGGACGAATGACGTGCTATGACGAATAGGGCAGGAAATCGTGATAATGCAGTGATGATGTCCTCGGTGATGCCGTCGGAAAAATACTCCTGCTCCGGGTCGCCGCTCATGTTGGTGAAGGGAAGCACGGCGATGGACGGCTTGTCGGGCAGCTCCGTGCC
>JABAHS010000834.1_pt2 | contig 16154 bp, 20 predicted proteins | sample 7062111 | NCBI WGS metagenome assembly JABAHS01 (sample SAMN14534600, study PRJNA622989) | marine sediment metagenome | biome: marine biome [ENVO:00000428]; feature: marine pelagic biome [ENVO:01000023]; material: deep marine sediment [ENVO:00002113]; isolation source: pool of 4 deep marine... | reverse complement strand
TGCCGGAGGTGCAGCTGGGTCTGCTTCCCGGCGGCGGCGGCACTCAGCGCCTGCCGCGACTCATCGGTCTGGCGCCCGCCGTGCGCCTGCTGTTGACCGGGCGCCAGGTGGACGCGCGCGAGGCCCTGGCGCTCGGTCTCGTCGACGCCGTCGTCGATCGCGAGCGGCTGCTGGATACCGCCATCGAGCATGCCCTCGGCATGCGTGGACTCTATCGCCGGCCGGGCCGCCCGCTGGTGCCGCCGCGGACCGCGTCGCCGTTCAATCGACGCGGCTTGATGCATCTGCTGCTCGCGCGCAACCCACTCGGTCGACAGCTGTTCTTCGCGCGCGTGCACCGACAGACCGTCGACAAGACGCGCGGCAACTACCCTGCTCCGGAGCGCATTCTCGAGGTGGTGCGCAAGGGTCTCGAACAGGGCAGGGCGGTCGGTTTCGCGGCCGAATCCCGCGCCTTCGGTGAGCTGGTGGTGAGCCCGCAGTCGCGCCAACTCGTGCGCATATTCTTCGCGACCCGCGAGCTCGCCAAGGAGAGCGGTGTCGACGACCCGCAGGCGCAGCCGCGCGAGGTCGGCACCGTGGGGGTGCTCGGCGCGGGTCTCATGGGGGCGGGCATTGCCTATCTTTGCGCGGCGCGCGCCGGCACCCCGGTCATCGTGCGCGAGCGCGATCAGAAGAGCCTAGACGACGGCATCGGACGCTTCAGGGCGCTGGTCGACGCAAGGGTGAATCGCGGGCGCCTGACACGGGAGAAGGCCGCGGGCATCGTCGCACGGGTCACCGGAGCGCTGGATTTCGAGGCGCTCCAATCGGCCGGTCTTGTCATCGAGGCGGTATTCGAAGATCTCGACTTGAAGCGCGAGCTGCTCGCGCAGGTCGAATCGGTCGGTCGTGATGAGCTGATCTTTGCCTCGAACACCTCGTCGATCCCCATTGCGCGAATCGCCGAGGGCAGCCAACGCCCCGGCAACGTCATCGGCATGCACTATTTTTCCCCCGCCGATCGCATGCCGCTTCTCGAGGTCGTCGTCACGCAGCAGACGGCGCCGGCGGTCACCGCCACCTGCGTCGCCTACGGCAGGCGACAGGGCAAGACCGTCATCGTCGTTCGCGATGGACCGGGCTTCTACACATCGCGCATCCTGGCGCCCTACCTCAACGAGGCGGCCTGGTTGCTCACCGAGGGCCTCACCATCGAGGCCATCGACCGGGCGCTGGTTGGTTTCGGTTTCCCGGTCGGTCCCCTGACGTTGCTCGATGACGTCGGTATCGACGTCGGTTACAAGGTCAGCCGCGTGCTCGGCGAGGCATTCGGCGAGCGCATGCAGCCCCCGGCCGGCCTGCAGAGGCTGATAGAGGAGGGCAGTCTCGGCAGGAAGACCGGGCGCGGATTCTATCTGCACGAGCGCGCAGCGCACCGGCGCGTCAACGAGTCGGTTTATGCGCTTGTTGGCACCACGCCGATGAAGACGCCGGAGGAAATTCCGATCGCCGAACGTTGCGTTCTTCAGATGGTGAACGAGGCAGCGCGCTGCCTGGAGACGGGAATTGTGCGCAGTGCCCGTGACGGCGATCTCGGCGCGGTTTTCGGTCTCGGATTTCCTCCCTTCCTCGGTGGTCCCCTGCGCTACGCCGACAGCGTCGGCGCGGCCTGGCTGCTCGGGCGCCTGGAGCATTTCGCTGTCCTGCATGGCGAGCGTTACCGCCCCGCCGAGAGCTTGCGCGAGCTGGCAGCGCAGGGCCGGAGTTTTTATGCCGATAGCACCCGGCGCCCGGGCGAATGAGCGATCGGGATCGGCGATCGTCGCGCGTGAGCTGTCAATTGCCGGTGGCTGACGCTAACCTTGCGGGTAAGTGAGAGCCCTTTTAAAAAGACTGCTGCCGGGCATCGCCGGGCTTATCGTGGCTGGCTCGGCCGCCAGCGCCACCTTGACGCTCGACGGCAAGCCCACGCAGGGAGCGCTGCTCATCGGCCGCACCGAACCCGGTACACGTGTGACGGTCGACGGAGATACCGTGCGGGTATCCGAAGGCGGCGTGTTTCTGGTCGGCTTCGGCCGGGACGCGCCCGCTACGGCGAAGCTCGAAGCGCTATTCCCCGACGGCAGTCGCGAGCAGCGCGAGCTTCGCGTGGCGCAACGCAGCTACGACGTGCAACGCATCGATGGACTGCCGCCGAGGAAGGTTACTCCCAGCGAAGAGGATATGGTGCGCATCCGCAAGGAGATTGCGCTGGTGAAAAAGGCGCGTAGCCGCGACGATGCGCGCGAGGATTTTCTTGCCGGTTTCCGCTGGCCGCTAAAGGGGCGGATCAGCGGTGTGTATGGCAGTCAGCGCATTCTCAACGGTAAGCCGCGCCGGCCGCATTTCGGCGTCGACATCGCCGCGCCCGTGGGCACTCTCGTGCATTCCCCTGCCGATGGACTCGTCACGCTCACACACGAGGACATGTTCTTCTCGGGTGGCACACTGATCATCGATCACGGGCACGGGTTGTCGTCTACCTTCATTCACCTGAACGCCATCCTGGTCAAGGAAGGCGATCGTGTTCGTCAGGGAGATCCGATCGCCGAGGTGGGTGCGACGGGACGTGTCAGCGGACCGCACCTCGATTGGCGCATGAATCTGCTCGGTAATCGCCTCGACCCACAGCTGCTCGTGGGTCCGATGGTTCCCTGAACGCCGCGGCGTTGCGGACTCAGGCCTGTGCCGATTCGGCGAGCAGGCTGTCGACGGCGGCAGCCAGATCATCGTAGCGCTCGAGATCATCGGGCACCCCGCTTGCCCCTTTGCTCCCCTCACCGCTGCCGATGAGAATCGGCCGGGCGCCGGCGGCCCGCGCCGCCTCGATGGTCTCCATGCGCGCGCCGATGACGGGTACGCCTCCGAGCGACGTGCGCAGGCGTTCCGCAATCTCCCGCAGCATACCGGGTTTCGGCATCGTGCAGTCGCAGCCCCGCTTGGGCGGGCAGCCGCAGAAGAACACGGCATCGAGACCGGCGCCCGCCTCCAGAAGGTCGTGCTGCATCCGATGGTGGATGGAGATCAAAGATTCGACATCGAAATTCTTTCGGTGCAGATGCGGCTCGTTGCTGGCGAGCACCAGACGGTAGCCGGCGCCGCTCAATCGCGTCAGCGCCTCGAGGCTGCCGGGGATCGCGCGCCATTCGTGATCCGGCGTGACGGGACGATCGGATTCTGGGTTGATCACACCGTGTCGATCGACAATTACCAGCTGCACTTGCGTGTGTCTCCGTGGCTGTTGTGCTTCGCTGCCAGCCCACCCCGGTCTCGAGGCGGATTGTAATGATAGCGCTCGCCTGGGGTATAGTATCGCGCTTTGATGGCGGTGCGGGACTCGGCGCACGGGCATCGGAGAAGGAGAGCGAGATGCCGCGGGACAACGAAGACCTGAAACGAGTCGGCCTGAAGGCAACCCTGCCGCGCCTGAAAATCCTCGAGATTCTCGAGACCTCCGACATACACCATCTGAGCGCCGAGGATGTCTACCGGGAGCTGCTCGAGGCGGGAGAGGACGTCGGTCTCGCCACCATCTACCGGGTCCTGACCCAGTTCGAGGCGGCGGGATTGGTCACCAGGCATCACTTCGAATCCGGTCACGCGGTATTCGAGCTCGAACGTGGCCATCATCACGATCACGTGGTGTGCCTGCAATGCGGGAAGGTCGAAGAGTTCTACGATCAGACCATCGAAGATCGCCAGAAGGCGGTGGTCGGCAAAATGGGCTACGAGATAAAAGATCACGCTCTGGTGATCTATGGAAACTGCAACAGACCGGACTGTCCAGGGAAATCCGAACGATAATCGAGTGATTGTGATTCGTCAGTCGAAGCCATGAGCATTCGCATCTACAACACGCTCACGCGGAGCAAGGAAGAGTTCGTTCCCGGCGATCCCGAACGCGTGACCATGTATGTTTGCGGGCCGACGGTCTACAGCTTTCCACACATCGGTAACGCACGGCCGCCGGTGGTTTTCGATCTGCTCTATCGGGTCCTGAAACGGCGTTATCCGAACGTGATATATGCGCGCAACATCACGGATCTCGATGACAAGATCAACGCTGCGGCCAGGGAAGCCGGTACGCCGATCGAGGTCATCACCACCCGTTTCACGCAGGTCTTTCACGAGGACATGGCTGCGCTCGGCGTTGCATCGCCCACTATCGAACCCCGCGCCACCGAGCATATCGAACAGATGATCGCGATGATCGAGGTTCTGATCGAGAGGGGCCATGCCTACGAGGCCGAGGGGCACGTTCTGTTTCACGTGCCTTCCTACCCCGAATACGGACGTCTGTCCCGCCAGGATCGCGATAAGATCATCGAGGGCGCGCGAGTCGAGGTTGCTCCCTACAAACGCGATCCCGCCGACTTCGTCCTGTGGAAGCCGTCGACGCAGGACCTGCCGGGCTGGGACAGTCCCTGGGGGCGCGGCCGACCGGGGTGGCATCTCGAATGCACCTGCATGATCGAGGAGCACCTCGGCAATACCGTCGACATTCATGGCGGCGGCAGCGACCTGGTATTCCCGCACCACGAGAACGAGATCGCGCAGGGCACCTGCGCCCACGACGGTCAGGTATTCAGCCGTTACTGGATGCACGTGGGTTTCATCAATGTGGACAAAGAGAAGATGTCGAAGTCGATCGGCAACGTGCTGCTGGTGCGCGATCTGCTCGGAGAAGCGCCGGGAGAAGCCATCCGTCTTGCGCTTCTCAGCGCCCACTATCGCAGCCCCGTCGATTGGACCAGCGACACGCTCGACCAGGCGGCACGCACCCTGGATCGTCTTTACGGCACGCTGAGAGACCTCGGTGACGTGGCGGTGGGCGACGCTGACGACGCCGATCTGCCCGCAGAGTTCGTCGCCGCGTTGGAGGACGATCTCGATACCCGCGGGGCACTCGCAAAGCTGTTCGACCTGCGACGATCGGCCCAGCGCTCGAGCGATGTGCAGGAACGCGCGGTGTTGAAGAGACAGTTGCTCGCCTCGGCGGCGATGCTCGGCATTGGCCAACGGGATCCGGACGACTGGTTCCTGGAGCGTTTCGGTCAGGCCGACGACGTGGAGGAGATCGAGCGTCTGGTCGCCGAGCGCGACGAAGCGCGCCACGCGCGCGATTTCGCCAAGGCCGATCGTATCCGCGATGCGCTCGCCGAGCGCGGCATCGTGCTCGAAGACTCGGCCGACGGGACGCGCTGGCGGGTTGCCGCCGACGCCGCGGCTCTCGAGGAAGACGACCAGGAGCGCTGATGAGAGACGTGGTCAGCGGGTTCCTCGCTCTCATCCTGCGCGGCCTGATTCGCGCCTATCAGCTTTTCGTCTCGCCGGTGCTCGGTCCGCGCTGCCGGCATCTTCCGAGCTGCTCGGAGTACACATCCGAGGCCATCCGCCTGCACGGACCCGTGCGCGGCGCCTGGCTGGGACTTTGCAGGGTCCTTCGTTGCAATCCGTGGGGCAGCAGCGGCTACGATCCGGTTCCGGGCAGCGATGACGCGAGCACGAATCGTGCAGGGGGTGCCCCGTGAGGAAAACCGGTTGAGCGCGCTCTGGTCGCCCGATGGGTGGCGCACCCGGGAAGCGCGCCAGATGCCCGAGTACCCCGATGCCGCCGGGTGCGCCAGCGTCGAGCAACAGCTGAGGAGCTATCCGCCGCTGGTCTTTGCAGGTGAGGCGCGCCATCTCACCGATGCGCTCGCGGCGGTCGCCCACGGCGAGGCGTTTCTGCTCCAGGGCGGCGACTGCGCGGAGAGCTTCGCCGAGTTTCATCCGGACAACATACGCGACACTTTCCGCGTACTGCTGCAGATGGCGGTCATACTCACCTTCGGGGCGGGCTGTCCGGTCGTGAAAGTCGGGCGACTGGCGGGACAATTCGCCAAGCCGCGCTCGGAGCCGACGGAAGAGCACGCGGGCACAGAGCTGCCGTCGTACCGGGGCGACATCATCAACGGCATAGAATTCACCGCGCAGGCACGTGCTCCGGATCCCGAGCGGATGCTGAGGGCCTATGCCCAGTCGGCTGCGACGCTGAACCTGCTGCGCGCGTTCTCCCAGGGTGGATACGCGGACCTGCACCACGTGCACCGATGGAACATGGACTTCGTCGCGGGTCACCCTGCCGGTGAACGCTATCGCGAGATGGCCGACCGCATCGCCGAGGCGCTGTCGTTCATGGAAGCGTGCGGAATCAATTCCGCAAACGCGCCCGCCGTTCAACAGACGAGCTTCTACACCTCTCACGAGGCGCTTCTGCTCGGTTACGAGCAGGCGATGACCCGGGTCGATTCCACCAGCGGGGACTGGTACGACACCTCCGGGCACATGCTCTGGCTCGGTGAGCGCACACGCCAGCTCGACGGGGCCCACGTGGAGTTTCTGCGCGGTGTGAACAACCCCGTCGGCGTCAAGATTGGAGCCGGCATCAGTAAAGAGGATCTGCTCGCGCTCATCGACGTTCTCAATCCGCAAAACCTTCCCGGACGCCTGACGCTCATCAGCCGCATGGGCGCCAAGGCCGTGCGCGAGAAGCTCCCGGCGCTGGTGCGTGCGGTGCGCTCGGAGGGCCGTTTGGTCGTCTGGTCATGCGATCCGATGCATGCCAATACGGTGAAGTCGGCGAGCGGCTACAAAACGAGGAATTTCGACAGCATACTGGAAGAGTTGCGCGGCTTTTTCGACGTGCACCTTGCCGAGGGCACCCACGCCGGAGGCATACACGTGGAGATGACCGGGCGAGACGTCACTGAATGCATAGGAGGCGGCCAGCGGATTTCCGAGGAGGATCTGAGCGATCGCTATCACACCCACTGCGATCCGCGTCTCAACGCGAGTCAGAGCCTGGAGCTCGCATTTCTGACCGCCCAGATGCTGCGAACCGAGCGCGAGAAGCAGGCGCAGCGCTCGCCCGAGTGAGCGATTGTAGACAAGAGGCGTGAACGACCCATGAGCGTAGACAAGCATCTTCTGGAAATTCTGGTATGCCCGGTGACCAAGACGCCCGTGAAAATGCTGTCCAAGGACAAGCTGGCTATTCTCAACCGCGAGGTGGAGAAGGGCACCGTAAGCTACGTCGACGGGAGCCCCGTGCAAGGACCGCTCGACGAGGCGCTGATTACCGACGATGGGCGCACGCTTTACCGCGTCAGCGACGGTATCCCCGTTATGCTGGAAGAGCAGGGTATTTCGGCCAAGCAGATAGCCGGTTGGTGACGTGCGCGTGTCGGACTGCGTGACGCTCAGCCCGAGACGCTGTCCCCTCTAGTCACCGAGCAGCTCGGTGCGAACCAGCTCGATACCGAATCCCGCCAGGCCTTTGTAGGTTCTGCGAACCGTTGCCAGCAACGTAATCGACGAGACACCCAGATCGCGAAGAATCTGAGCGCCCACTCCGATCTCGCGCCATTCCATGACACGGTTGGCCTCGCTGTCCAGGGGGTCGCCGGCGGCGCTCGGCGCCTCTTTGAGCTTCCAGGCCGGCACGCCCGATGACCCTTCACGAAGGTAGAGCAGGACGCCGCGGCCGTCGTTCTTGAAGCGCTCGAAGGCCCGTGAGATCACGTTGTCCGGAGAGCCGATGCGATGGCTGAAAACATCCTCGATGATGTTCTCGCGGTGTATGCGAACCGGCACCGTGGTGCCGTCGTTGATATCGCCGAAGATCAGGGCCAGATGCTGCACGGCATCGAACGGGGTCGAATAGGAAACGCCCTTCGCCGTTCCAATTTCCGTTTCTATCTCGAATTCGGCCGTGCGTTCCACCAGGCGTTCGCGACGCTGGCGGTAGGCGATGATATCGGCGATTGAGACGATTCTGAGGCCGTGCTCCTCGGCGAATTGGAGCAGCTCAGGGAGCCGCTTCACCGTGCCGTCATCGTTGACGAGCTCGGCGAGCACGCCCACCGGCGGGTGTCCGGCGAGGGTCACCAGATCCACCGCCGCCTCGGTGTGTCCGGAGCGGGTGAGCACGCCGCCCTTCTTGGCGATGAGCGGAAACACGTGCCCGGGGCGCACGAAATCCTGCGCGCCGACGTTGTCATTGGCGAGCGCGCGCAAGGTCGCGGTGCGTTCATCGGCCGAAATGCCCGTCGTGAGACCGGCCCGGTAGTCCACCGACACGGTGAACGCCGTCTGCAAGGGGGCATCATTGTCCGAGACCATGCTGCTCAGGTGCAGGCGCCGCGCCTCATCGTGGGTCAGGGGAGCACACACGATGCCGCTCGTGTGGCGAATGATGAAGGCAACCTGCTCCGGCGTCGCGCGCGAGGCAGACATCACGAGATCGCCCTCGTTCTCGCGGTCGGCATCGTCGACGACGATGATGATCTCGCCGGCTGCGATTGCGTTGACGGCGTCCTCGACGGTGTTGAACATCGTCGCCGTGCTCTCGCCCGCCACCGGCGATTGCGATGCGTCCGCCGAGCCCTGCTTGCGCGTCTTCTGCGTCATGCTTCCGATCTCGCTCGAGGAATCTCAGCCTGTCGCGCGGGCCTTGCGCGCTGCGATGCGTCTTTGCTCGACTGCATCGGAGAGCTCTTTGAGCATCGCCACCGTATCCTCCCAGCCGATGCAGGCGTCGGTGATGCTCTGACCGTACGTCAGCGGTTTGCCGGGTGTCACGTCCTGGCGTCCGGGTTTCAAGTGGCTCTCGATCATCACCCCCATGATTCGGTCCTCGCCGCCGGCAATCTGCGCGCAAACGTCGTGACAGACCTCACGCTGGCGCTCGTGCTGCTTGTTGCTGTTTGCGTGGCTGAAATCGATCATGAGGCGATCGCTCAAGCCCGCGCCCGACAGCGACTCACCGGCGCTCGCCACGCTGGCGGCATCGAAATTGGGTTTCCTGCTGCCGCCGCGAAGGATGAGGTGCGTGTCCTCATTGCCGCTGGTGTGAAAGATGGCCGAATGCGCCGCCATCGTGAACGACAGAAAGTGATGCGGGTGGCGCGCTGCACGGATCGCGTCGACGGCGATCTGGATGTCGCCGCTGGTGCCGTTTTTGAATCCGACCGGGCACGAGAGACCCGAGGCGAGCTCGCGGTGCACCTGGCTCTCGGTGGTGCGCGCGCCGATCGCGCCCCAGCTGATCAGGTCGGTGAAATACTGCGGCGTGACGATGTCGAGGAACTCCGTGCCGGCCGGCACGCCCGTCTGGTTGAGATCGAGAAGCAGCTTTCGCGCGGTGCGCAGCCCCTTGTTGATGTTGAAGCTGCCGTCGAGGTCGGGGTCGTTGATGAGCCCCTTCCAGCCAACCGTGGTGCGGGGCTTCTCGAAATACACCCGCATGACGATGACCAGCTGATCGCGCAGGTCGTCGACGAGCTTCTTGAGGCCGGCGGCATACTCCGTGGCGGCCTCGGGATCGTGCACCGAGCACGGGCCGACGACGGCGAGCACGCGGTCGTCCTCACCGTGCAGCAGATGGTGGATGGCGAGGCGCGTCTCGTGGATGAGCCTCGCCGCCTGCTCGCTGATGGGAATCTCCTCGTGCAGCTGCGCGGGCGGAATGACGTCGTCGATGGACTGGATGCGGAGGTCTTCGGTCTTGAATTTCATGGGCTCTGGTCGCTTGGCATGCGTTGTAATTTATTGAAAACCGGGCATTTGCAAGCGGCGTAGTATAACGAAATGGCCGCCCGCGGGGTAACCGCGCGAGCGCGCGGGGGGCGCTCGCTCAGGCCGGGCGGGCCTCGGCGAGGGTGGCGAAAACCCGCTCGGCGGCGTCGAGGGTGGCGGCGATGGCCGCCTCGTCGTGGGCACTGGAGACGAAACCCGCCTCGAAGGCCGACGGCGCCAGGTAGACGCCCTCGTCCAGCATGCCGTGAAAGAAGGCCACGAAGCGCGCCTGATCGCAGGCCATGACCTGGCGGAAGTTGCTGATGGCGTCCTCGGCGGTGAAGAACACGCCGAACATGCCGCCCACCTGGTTGCTCGTGAGCGCGACACCGGCGGCGCGCGCGCGCGCGACGAGCCCTGCGCTCAGGTGCTCGGCGGCGGCGCCGAGACGCGCGAAGAAACCGTCCTCCTGCACGAGGCGCAGATTGGCGAGTCCGGCAGCCATGGCCACCGGATTGCCTGACAGGGTGCCGGCCTGGTAGACGGGGCCGAGCGGCGCGAGGTGCGCCATCACGTCGGCGCGCCCGCCGAAAGCGCCGACGGGCATGCCGCCGCCGATGACCTTGCCGAGGGTGGTGAGATCGGGTTTGACCCCGTACAGGGCCTGGGCGCCGCCGAGCGCGACGCGGAAACCGGTCATGACCTCGTCGAAAATCAGCAGGCTGCCGTGGTTGTCGCAGCAGCTGCGCAGGGTCGCGAGAAACCCGGGCAGCGGCGGCACGCAGTTCATGTTGCCCGCTACCGGCTCGACGATGACAGCGGCAATGCGCTCGCCGTGCTCGGCGAAGGCCTCCTCGACCTGCGCCGCGTCGTTGAAATCCAGGGTCAGCGTATGCGCCGCGAGATCCGCGGGCACGCCGGGCGAGGTCGGCACGCCGAGGGTCAGGGCGCCGGAGCCCGCCTTGACCAGCAGCGAATCGGCGTGTCCGTGGTAACAGCCTTCGAACTTCACGATGGCGTCACGACCCGTGAAGCCGCGTGCCAGACGAATGGCCGACATGGTCGCTTCGGTGCCCGAGTTCACCATGCGCACCTGCTCCATCGCCGGCATCAGCGTGCACAGGGTATCGGCCATCTCGGTCTCGATGGCCGTCGGCGCGCCGAATCCGAGTCCCCTGGCCGCCGCCTCCTGCACGGCCCGGACGACCTCGGGATGCGCGTGGCCGGCGATCATCGGCCCCCAGGAGCCCACGTAGTCGACATAGCGCCTGCCGTCGGCATCGATGAGGTAGGCGCCCTCGCCGCGCTCGAAGAAGATCGGTTCGCCGCCGACCGCCCGGAAGGCCCGTACCGGCGAGTTGACGCCGCCCGGTATGTGCTGGCGGGCGCGTGCAAACAGCGAAGCCGATCGATTCATGCTTGTTCATCCTCCGTTTGTGGCAGGAACAGTCGCGCGTAGGCGCGGGCTGCATCTGCCGGGTCAGGGCTGCCGAACACGCCGCTCACGACCGCGAGCATGTCGGCGCCCGCCTCGAGCAGCGCGCCGGCATTGTGCGGGGTGATACCGCCAATGGCTACGATTGGCAGGCGAATTCTCGCCCTTGCCCGCATCAGAACGGCGATGCCGGCAGGTATCGCATCGGGTTTCGTCGTCGATGGAAACATGCTGCCGAAGGCCACGTAGTCGGCGCCGTGTCTCTGCGCCGCCTCGGCCAGCGCCACCTGGTCGTAACAGGACACCCCGATGACGGCGCCGGGGGCGAGGCGCTCGCGGGCCGCGGCGAGATCCATGTCATCCCGGCCGATGTGAACACCGTCGGCATCGACCCGCAGCGCGAGCTCGACGTCGTCGTTGACGATCAAAGGCACGCCGTGACGGCGGCAGACGCGCACGAGCGCGGCGGCTTCGCCCCGGCGACGGGCCGCGTCTCCGCTCTTGTCCCGGTACTGGATGACCCGTGCACCGCCGGAGATGGCGCGGGTGACGGCGTGCTCGAGGGCGGCGCCCCTGTGGAGCGTGCCGTCGGTGATTGCGTAGAGGCCGCACCCGGGCCACGGGCTGCGCGCCATCACGACCCCGCCCCGCGGCTTCGAAACAGCCGCTGCGGGATGAGCTGCCCGTGGCCGAGCGCAGAGGCGTTGCGCAGAGCCTCGAAGGTGTACTCGAGCGCCTCTGCGGCGGCCGCGAGCGGCTCGAGCCCGTGGCCGAGGAGCACCGCGATGGCGGCCGAGAGCGTGCATCCGGAACCGTGATATTCGCCGGGCAAACGCTCGCATTCGAACGACTCGATGAGACGATGTTCGGAGTAGAGCCGGTGCACGATCGTCGGCGAGGGCTCGTGGGATCCGGTGAGCAGCNNCAGCAGCGACACCAGGGCGTCCATCTGCTCTTCGTCGGCGAGCGGTGTGCCCGCGGCGCTGGTGCACACGGGATCGACGACCACGGGCACCCCCTCGTAGTCCTTGAGGATGGTATGAATGGCGCCGATGGCTTCGACACTGCCGACGAGCCCNNNNGATGTCTTCGAGAACCACGCGGGCCTGCTCGATGATGGACAGGGCGCCCACCGGCGTGCAGCTTCGCACGTCCCGGGTATCCTGTGCGGTGACGGCGGTGAGCACCGGCAGCGCATGGCCGCCCAGGTTGCCGACCGCCTCGATGTCCGCCTGTAGTCCCGCGCCACCGGTGGGGTCGAGCCCGGCGAAGCAGAGCACGGTCGGTTGCTTGACGGTTTCGCCGCTCATGGCGGGCCATGTTACCACCCGTGCCGGCTGCCGCGTCCCGGGGCGGCGACACCTGTAAAGCCAGCGGCGAAAATGAGAGACTATGCGGCTTTCGAGCCCGGACCGGGAATGTCATGAAGTCGTACATGTGTGTCATCTGTGGTTTTGTCTACAACGAGGCCGATGGCCTGCCCGACGAGGGGATCGCGCCCGGCACGAAGTGGGAAGACGTGCCACCGAACTGGGTGTGTCCCGACTGCGGGGCGCGCAAGGAAGACTTCGAGATGGTGGAGATCTGAGGCCGCCGGGCTCGCGGGGCCGTGTTGTCCGGCTTGCGGGCCGCGCGTATAGTCAAAGCATCGGATCTGACCAAAGGAACGCACCATGAGCGCTGAGAATGCCGTGCAGTACAGCAACGCAATGGCCCCCGGGGACGTGATCATCACCGAGGCCGCCAGCGTGCAGCTCGCCAAGCTGTTCAACGATGTCGACGACGACGAGCTCGAGGCCATTCGGGTCTACGTGGCCGGCGGCGGCTGCGGCGGAATGACCTACGGTATGACCTTCACCGAGCGCAAGTCGGAATACGACAAGGTGCTCGAGGGCGACGGCTTTCTGCTCTACGTGGACGTGGTGGCCCTGAACTTCCTCCGTGGTGTCGAGATCGACTACCAGGCGCGCGACACCGGCGCCACCTTCGTGTTCAACAACGTGTTCCAGGCGACCGGCGGAAGTGGCCTTTGTGGCGCCTGCGGCGCTGCGGTGGGCGCCGGTGGAGGCTGCGGCTGATCCCGCGCCGCGCCGCGCCCACGGCGTCGGCTGAGCGGGACGCGACCCCGCGCATTCTCCTGGTCGCCATTCACCAGAGCTACCGTATCGCGGCTTATCAATCGGCTGCGGAGGCCCTCGGCGCACGCCTGGTGATCGCCTCCCAGGGAGAGCATTCCCTCATCCCCGGCATCGCCGAGGGCATTCATATCGCTTTTTCCGATGTGCCGGGGGCGGTGCAGCGCATCGTCGCCGAGGCCGGGCGCGCGCCCTTCGACGCGGTCGTCGCCAGCGACGATTTGGCTCTCGAGGTGGCGGCCCGCGCCGCCGGTGCGCTCGGGCTGGCCCACAACGCGCTGCCGGCGGTGCGTGCATCGCGGCGAAAGGACATCGCCCGGGAGGTGCTGCGAGCGGCCGGGCTGCCGGTGCCGCGTTTCAGGCGCCTGCACCTGAGGCGGGCCCTGGCGCCGCAGATCGCGGGTCTGCGCTACCCGTGCGTGGTCAAGCCCCTTGCCATGGCGGCGAGCCGGGGCGTCGTGCGGGTGGATTCGAGGCAAGAGCTTCTGGGCATGCTGCCCAGGCTGGAGGCCATCGTTGCCGAGGCGCTGGTGCCCGATGAGCGCGAGCAGCTGCTGGTGGAATCGTTCATCCCGGGAGAGGAGATCGCCATCGAGGGGCTGTTGAGCGCCGGGCGTCTGCACGTGCTCGCGGTATTCGACAAGCCGGAGCCCCTCGATGGGCCGTTCTTCGAGGAGAGCTATTACGTGACCCCCTCGCGCCTGCCCAAAGCGCTCCTCGACCGCGCCACGCGGCGTCTCGCCGAGGCTTGCGCCGCCTATGGGCTGCGCGAGGGCCCGGTGCACGCGGAGCTGCGCCTGCACGACGGGGAGGCGTGGATTGTCGAGGTGGCCGCGCGCACCATCGGCGGCGACTGCGCGCGTCTGCTGTCCTTCGGCACGGGACGCAGCCTCGAGGAGCTGGTGCTGCGTCATGCGCTCGGCTGGCCCCTCGCGCTCGACCGGCCCGCGGGCGCCGCCGGTGTGCTGATGATTCCGACGCCGGCGGCCGGCACCCTGCGCCGCGTGGAGGGCGTGCTCGCCGCGCGTCAGGTACCCGGTATCGAGGACCTGATGATCTCCATCCGCGAAGGCTACGAGCTCACGCCGCTGCCGGAGGGGGGGGCCTATCTCGGCTTCATGTTCGCCCACGCGGACACGCCGGCCGAAGTGGAAACCGCCCTGCGCGAAGCCCATGCCTGCCTGAACGTCGTCATCGCACCCCGCCTTCCCGTCGCCATGACCGCCACGTCGTAACGAGGCGCGCGCCTCACGCGCGCATGCATCGAATCGCCGCTATTTCTTTGCGCCCGCTCTGAAGCCCTGCGGCAGCCCGCCCAGATCGCCTTCTTCGAACAGAAAACCGAGCATGTGCTGCTCGATGATCTCGACGCTGCGCGCATCTGCGCTGTTCAGCTGATTCTCGTTGATGATCATCTGCAAGCGCTTCAGCCACTCGCCCCAACCCTCCTTGGAGACGTTCTCGTAGATTCTCTCTCCGAGCTCGCCGGGGTGTGGCGGTTCCTCGAGGCCTTCCGCCTCGCGTTTCAGAACCACGCATTTGACCATTCGTGCCATGTTCCGCTCCAGATTCGATCACCCGTTCAAAAAGGCTTGACTACGACCAGAATGACGACGGCGATCAGTATGACGGCAGGGATCTCGTTCAGGACTCTGTAGAAACGATGTCCGTGACGATTACGATCGTTGCGAAATTCGAGCATCAGTTTACCGCAAAGCGCGTGGAAAGCGATCAGGGCGGCCACCAGCAGCAATTTCAGGTGCAGCCAAACGCTCCCCAGGTGCGCAGCCCAGGCGTAGTCGATGAGGAGCCAGACGCCGAATATCAGCGCGCCCGCGCCACCCACGGTGGTGATGGCGAACAGCTTTCGCTCCATTACCTTGAAGCGCTCGATGCCGATCACGTCTTCACTCATGGCGTGATAAACGAACAGTCGCGGCAGGTAGAGCAGCCCCGCGTACCACATGACGACGAATATCAGATGAAAAGCCTTAATCCATAACATGATGCCGGGATTCCAGGTGTTCAGCCGTGATGGCGCACCGCAGCTTCGATCTCGGCGCGCCTCAGCACGCCTTTGATGGTGTTCGCGTCGCGTATCGATGGTCCGGTGATGACGGCGACGTCCACTTCCGCGCGATCCATGGCATCGAGCGCTTCGCGCAGGGTTGCGCCGGTGGGGATCGAGACGCAGCCTTGCCCATGCTCGACAGTGAGCGCAGCGCTTGCGTGCGCGGCGCCCCCCAGCGCACCCATCAGCACCGTCGGTCCGATGAGACCACCGGGAATGCCGAGACCGATGCATGCGGTCGTGGCAACCAGCTTCAGAGAGACGATCATCACCAGGGCGGAAAGACCCAGCCCTCCGACCAGCGTGAGCTCCACGGTGTCGTAGCCGACACCCATGATCTGCGGCGCGGCGAGCGCGCAAAGCCCGGTGACGAGTCCGGCCGCGGTCGTGCGCAGCCACAGGGGATGCGCGCGCGCCCATGCGAACAAGCGCCGCACGCTGGCAATGAACAGGCTTGCCAGGGTTCCCAGCACCACGCCCACCAGCAGCATGCAGGGGAGCTCCAGAAGCGAGGTCATTTGCATGGCACGCGCTTCGACGAAAGGCGTCGAGCCGAACACCAGGTGCGTCATGGAAGTGGCGCAAACCGCGGCCAGTATCACCGGCGTGAATCCCACCAGGCTGTATTCCATCATCACCACCTCCATGGCGAAGACGACGCCCGCGATGGGCGTGTCGAGCGAGGCGGCGATGGCGGCTGCGGTGCCGCAGGCGACCAGGATGCGGACGCTGTCATTGGGAAGATGCAGCCACTGCCCCAGCATGCTCGCGGTGGCGGCGCCCACGTGAATGGCCGGCCCCTCGCGGCCGACGGAATGACCGGTGACGATGGCCGCGGTGGCGCCGGCGAACTGCAGCACGGCATTGCGCCACGGCAGCCGTGCCGCGTTGTAGGCAAGACCCTGCATGACGTGGACCACGCCGACCTCGCGTG
>JABAHS010030939.1_pt1 | contig 16162 bp, 10 predicted proteins | sample 7062111 | NCBI WGS metagenome assembly JABAHS01 (sample SAMN14534600, study PRJNA622989) | marine sediment metagenome | biome: marine biome [ENVO:00000428]; feature: marine pelagic biome [ENVO:01000023]; material: deep marine sediment [ENVO:00002113]; isolation source: pool of 4 deep marine... | reverse complement strand
TACCGCAACTCGGAGAATCTTTCTTTAAAATAAAGCCGCTCAGATTCTCCTTCTCCAGTTCTCTGGCGCGTTTGGCATTGAACGCCACCACCTTCTCAGTCCAGTCCTTGCCGGTCCTACTGCCAACCATCCGGGTATTCTCGGCTGTGCCCACCAGCCTGACCGCTTCTCGCGGCACACCCATGCCTACCTCAACCTCGGGACAGACTGAAACGAATTCAAAGTAATTGGAGAGCACATCGGTAGAATAACGATCTCGTTTGTGTCCCGAATCATAGCGAACCAATTGCCCCAGAAGACATGCGCTGATTCCAACCTTGATCGGACTTTCTGTTTGCTTTGTATCCGGCATATAACCACCTTTTGGTAACAATACGATCCTATTAAGATACTATATTGGCGACAATAAACTGTAATCGTAAAACTAATGCAACACTTTTCATGACGATCAAAGAAGAAAGGCCGGCAAAAATCTGCCGGCCATTCATGTTTTTGAAGCCGATGCATGCGCACCCGACGTAAATGTCGATTCTATGCTGTCCCTAAAATCAGCCGAGCGCCCGGATGTCTTTCATGCTGTTTAAGCTGTTGCCGGAGCCGGCCCTCTTCCCCATCGCACATGGATCGATTTCCACAGAAACAGGTTGTAGAGCGCAGCAACTGCAACTACGATATACACTATGCGGCTTATGACGGACAATTCGCCAAAAATCCAGGAGACCAGGTTGAATTCGAATATTCCAACCAGTCCCCAGTTAAGTCCGCCAACAACGAGTAAAAGCCAGAAGATTACATCGAGCGCTTTCATGGCTCCTCCTTGTGACCCCGGTTTTGATTAACAGTTATTTCTGTCAAGTTGCCATGAATCTATTAAGTGTTATATACTTAAGCAAGGTTTTTTTGAAGATATTAAGCTTCTGACTGCTGTTCTTTTTCGGCCTCTTTTTCTTTTTTTCTTGACCTCTCCCGGTATAACTGGCCGATCTCCGCTCCCACTATAAGAACTACCGATGTGTAGTAAATCCAAAATACTGTGACGATGATAAAGACGTAAGCACCGTAAATCCGCTTCAAGCTCATAAAATTATTTATATACAGCCTGAACATATATTCTGCTACGCCCCAGAACAATGCACCCCATAAGGCGCTGACGATTATTACTTTCAACGGCAGTTTGGCCTGAGGCACAAAATAATATATGACGAAAAACGCAAATGTTATAATAATGAATGAGGCGGCCTGTACAATGAGATCCCCCACAAATTCAATATGCAAAAATTGAAGTATGGTTGAATTCTCGGTTAATTTCTCGAGCGCAGCCAGACCTGGTATAATAGTAGTCGCCAGAAGGAAATAAAAAAGCACCAAGAGGACCATAGCCAGGTCCCTCATTTTAGCGACCACATCACCGAATATCGAGCCCACCAGACGGTTCTTGTATGAAACGTTCAAGATCGTGCGCATGCTGCTAAAAAGCCTGCTCGAAGCCCACAAGAGTCCCAGAATGCCAAGTATACCAGCGACGTTTTTGTTTACCTTGAATTCTTGCGCCCGCTCAAATACAACTTCTTTGACAGTGTCGGCGGCGTCTGAATACGGAATCAGTCGATCTATGAATTCGTTGATCTCCATTCTTATGGTGGGACTTTCAAGAACAAAGCCCAATACAGCGAAGATAATCAGGACAAACGGTACTATGCAAACGACGATCGAAAATGCCAGCCCGCTGGCCTCCAGAAAGACATGGTTCTTGCCTATCCGTTCTATCAATCCAAGGCCGTAATGGCCCCAGAATTCTTTCATCCGTATGGGTCGAAAGTGGCCTTTAAACCGTTCCCATTCTTCTCTGATGTTAATCTTAACTCCCTTTGTTATAATACGCTGCTGTTTATGTTATTAGAATTGGCGCTCTCTGGCAAGTAAATAATGTTCTATGAGTAATCGATGCGGAAGGCACTTTAAATGAACAAAAAGGGCCGCCTCAATGATGTTGATCCAACGATGTAGTGGCGGCCCAATTTGTAATTCTTCTATTTACGTCTTCGGTAGATTATACGCATCAATTTCAAAAAAGAAATCCTAAAAAAAGATAAAAACTTACCTAAAATTACCTCTCAAAAGTCAAACCTGCTCTGAAAAACAAACTGTTATTTGGATCATAACCCGCTATCTCATAATAATTGTTGTAAAACTCAAAGTACCTGAGGTAAGTGTAACCTCCGTAGAGATTTACTTTCATCCATGGAAGCATTCTCATCTCAGCGGCAGGCCCTATCATTGCATCAGCAAACCTGAAATTAGGATTATCATACCCGTAGATTTCGGGATCCGCATGAAATTCGTTACCGTCAATCTTCATTAGAACACCCAAATCGATACGCTCAGATGCATCATACCAGAACTCCATATTAACCGGAATAATGACATTCGCTCTCAAATTCGAACCGTTATTCCATTGAAATGACAAGGCCGGCAGCGGAATTGGATGACCAAACTGTGTTGAATATATGGCTCCGAATCCCAGAGCAAACTTGCTGCTGAATTGCTTTGAAAAAATCGCACCAAACTGCAGACTGAAATCCTCCAGCATCAGGGCGCCCTTGAAATCTGAGGCGATCCCCGGATTAAATAGAAATGCCATTGACCAGGTATTGTCAATAACCCTCCGTACGAACAGTGTGTAGCTTAGAGCATGCAAATCATCTACCCTCGGCTCATCCCTGCCTTCGACTTCATCCCAGTTCATATAATCAATCTCAAGCCGCTGATAACCGAAATTATTGATTAAAATCGTTCTGCCCCGGCTGAATACAAGGGGATGCGAGATTTCAAAATTAAACTTTTGAACCCGGATCTCAAGATCCTCATAAAAAGTCCCCTGCTCCGCCTCACTCAGTTTCTGATATGGAAAATAATCATAGCTGAATTCAAAACTCGTTTTCGAAGGGCCCTGTCCAAAAAGACCTGCAGGAATTAATAACAGGATTGTACTCAATATCGCGATGCTTTTCAGTTTGCTTACACAGGATATTCGAGTCATTAATCAATACCTTTCCGCTAAAATATTATTGTGAGTAAAAACCTGAATTTATCAAAATGGTTCCTTCTTTTACCCTGCATTTATCATGCACGCAGATGTTTGACAAATATTTATAAGCCGGAGCTTATCTTCATTGACAAAACTGAGTTGGTTTTCTATATTTTTTGTATCTTCGCAGTTTCAAAGAGCTTTAAAATCCTGTCTAATTCTTCGGTGCCATAAATCTGCGGCATGAGAAGACAGGGTGAATCATTTACCGACGATTAAATTTTGGGGAGGAGATTTAAGATGAAATCAGCAAACAAAATTGGGGTCTTTGTAATAGTCATAATTTTTATGGCATTAGTATCAGTCACAGGCAAGGCTGATACCATTAAGGGTTATAATAAATCGAATATAATTGACTCAGATATCACTTCTTTGCCCGAGACTATAAAAATGGAATCAGGGATTGAATGGATATCATATACAGATTTTATTTCTGAGCTGGCTCTCGAAAATCAGACTCAAAGAGGAGTCGAAGATATCCTTTATTATAAGCATCCGGCTCTTGGAGATGCTGGAAATGATACGCTCGTGAGGCTGTATGAAGGCTATGACGGCGTCTCGCCCTTGAGCCTGATATATATCAACGGCTCCGAGGATGACGGACTGAACTGGACAATCTGCTGCTGGGCCGAATTAACCGGTGGGATATATCCCTCGATAGAATACTGGGGACATGACAGCCATTTCTTTGGCACATTTGTGCCGCCTGCGACCTTTTACGCCGGGGGAGTATTCCTTTTGATAAATATTCCCGATCCAATGGAACCTGTTACTTGGGATATCGGTTTCGCAGGAACCTATCCCCTCGGATGGCGCGATATGCGTATGGCCGATATTGGATCGGATGACGGCCAGCAATCATGGAACTGGGGCCTGATATCATCTGTTATCAGCCGTGATTTCATTCCGGATGACCTTATCGATGTACCTGTCATTTATGGTTGGGATGATTTCACCGGATCAGGATATCTCAGTTTTTATGGCAATGAATACAATAACTGCAAAACTACCTCTGCTACAATCGATCATGTTACCGGAAAGACCTACGCCGTTTATGACCGTTACAATTCTGATGACGATCAGTATCAGCTTCTGGCCAGACAGGATTTTTATGCTGACTGGAACATCCCAACAGATGGCGTTATAAAGAGCTTCATCGATACCGATATGCACATCCGATACCCGGTCATGGCCGCTGATAATAATCAGGTTCTATTGGTTGCCGCGGTTTATCATGACACTCTTCCAAACGACTTTGATATTGTCTGCTGGTACACTAATACCGGCGATGTGGACAGCCTTAATAATATCAGCATTATTGCCGGAAGCGCTGATTCCGAGAACTATCCCGATCTCGAGCATGTCTCCGGCATGACTTATGTCTGCTCATACATCCAAAATAACATTCTCTATGCCCGCCGTACCAATGACGGCGGAGCAACCTGGTCGGCTCCGGAGCAGGTCTCAAATCCGGCGGAAATAGTGACGGATGAATACCGCAGCGCCGACATAGGTGACGGCGGTGAGCATATCGCCTATCAATATACCACAGCAAAAGCAGAAGACACCGAGATAGTATATAAGGACCTGGCCGCAGTTGACAGTGACAGCGATGGGATAACATTCTATGTTGACAACTGCCCCAATGCCCCTAATTCCTCGCAGACAAACAGTGACGGCGATATCTATGGCGATGCCTGCGATAATTGCCCCAACGATGATAATCCAGCACAGGAGGATCTGGATTCCGATGGTATCGGGGATATATGTGATGTCTGCCCTGAGGACCCATTAAACGACGACGACTCTGATGGTTACTGTGCCGGGGATGACAACTGTCCGGCTGATAACAATCCCGGCCAGGAGGACACTGACTCTGACGGTATCGGTAATGTCTGCGATAATTGTCCCGATGATTCTAATGCTGAACAGCTCGATGCGGATGGCGATGCTATCGGCGACGCCTGCGATGAATGTACCGACACCGATGGTGATGGATATGGGAACCCCGGATTTGCGGCTAATACCTGTCCTCTCGACAATTGTCCGGGTGTCCCTAACCCTGATCAAACCGACTCCAACGGCAACGGCGTGGGCGATATGTGTGATTTCTGCGGTAATGTCAATGGTGATAATGCGGTTAATGTGAGTGATGCTGTTCAGATCATCAATTTCGTGTTCATTGGCGGGCAAGCGCCCTCTCCCTACGAAGCAGGTGATACAAATTGCGATTCCCTGGTGAATGTCAGCGATGCAGTCTGGATCATCAATTTCATCTTTGTAGGCGGCAATGTCCCCTGCGATATTGATGGTGACAGCGCGCCGGATTGCTAAAAAATTGTTGACTTTAGCGGCCATTTAAATAAATTGTATTTGATACCTATCACACAGGGATATCGGACAAATAAAGATCTACACACCTTTTCTAGCGGGAGGTCTTCATGAGAAAGCTGATCTTTTTAGCAGTCTTGTTAACGGGGGTTCAATTATGTTTTGCCGCAACGATAAATGTTCCGGGTGATTACAGCAGCATTCGTGTTGCCGTAAATCACTCCAGTGAAGGTGATACAGTGCTGGTAGAACCCGGTACATATCATGAATATTTATTTTTTGCTCCAAAGAACATATGTCTGCTCTCCACCGGTGGCAGAGAAGTAACAATAATAAAACCGCTTTCAGACAATCATGCGATTTTTGAGTTCTGGGCTGGAGATACAAGTATTATAGACGGCTTCACGATTTCAGGCGCATTTTCAACTGCATACAATTCCCCGTCAGTCGGGATTTATTGCCGTAACGCCAGTCCGACAATCCAGAATTGCGAAATTAGCTACAACATGACTCTATGGCATGACGGCGCCGGATTTTATATTCGTAATTCAGGAATCAAAATATACAATAATCTGATTCATCACAACGATGGGAGTGTAACCGGCGGTGGAATTGCCTGCCATGGAGAGCAAACAGGAGTGGAAATTGTGGGGAATATTATCTATGCCAATAGCGCTCCTCATGGTTCCGGTATAGGATGTCCCGCTATCGAATCAGGTGAATATAGCTATGCGGAAAATATCTATATTGTAGACAATCTTATATTCGGCAATATTGAAGAGCCAAAGGAAACTCCTCCTCCAGATGACACAATCCCGCACTCCAATCCGCAAGGATACATGGCGGCCGGCATATATATCAACGGGTATAATTGTCAGGTGATGAATAATACGATTGTTGATAATCCCAGGGGAATTATGATCCTCGAGGGGGCGGGAATTGTAATTGAAAAAAATATCATTGCCTTCAATAACCAGGATGGTGTCGGTCCGGGAAGCGCCAGCATGGATTGCAACGATGTCTATGGAAACGGTTTCGCAAATATAACCGGTCCTACCGGGTTCTCGCTGGATCCAATGTTCTGCAGGGCCGAATATGGTGAATTTGGCCTGACCGAGGGCTCACCATGCCTTCCGGATAACAATAGCTGCGGAGTATTGATCGGCGCTATGGGTGAGGTTGACTGTATTCCGAGGATTGTTATTTCGATAGACCGTTCGGGATCGATGGCTATCACAGGACCACTATTCGGGCTGTCGCGATTCGAGGTGGCACAGGATCTCGCACGCAATGAGTTATTGAAAATCCTGGATCCGGGAGACCCCGATTATCCGGGGGTGATTGAAACTGCGATCATGTATTTCAATGCTGACGGCATAGTGTTGCATCAAGATTTCACCACGGATTCGGCAACACTGCACGATGCAATTCTCTCTATTCCCAGCCCCAGGCATGATACACCCCTGGCCGCTGCGATGTGTCAGTCGCTGTGCACCATGATCGACCAGGGACAGGGCACCAAGTGGATGATCACATACACCGACGGTCTTGAAAACGAAAGCCAGAATTTTGAAATATGCAATGTCTGCAGACACTGCAACCAGTTTATCTCGTCCGGCTGGAATTACGACTGCGACCCATCCGATGATCCCACAAAATGTACCGACTGGCAGCTATGTCTGTCGGAGACATTCGCGTCCAGAGGGACACATGTTGTGCATTACTTTGGAGAGACTGTCGAGCCTATCATTAAGTCAGGCGTTGCGGACGGTCTGGAGGATATGCTTTTCCTCAAGGCAGCCGCAGACAACAGCTACGGCAGATTCTATTATCATTCCGACCTGCAGACTGTCTGCGGGGATGCCAATTATGACGGCGGGATTAATGTCAGTGATGCTGTGTATATAGTCAACTATGTATTCATCGGCGGAGACGAGCCAACCGATTATCAATCAGCCGACAGCAATTGTGACGGCACAGTTAATATCAGCGATGCGGTCCAGATCATAAACTTCATCTTTGTCGCAGGACCGGAGCCTTGCGCCGACTGTAAATAGATTTTCCCTCATATATATTTGATCTTTATAAAGCCTGTCTGCAAATAAGACAGGCTTTAATTTTATATCTTAACAGGAACAATGGCCTGTCAGCCACGATTATGACTACAGTAATCCAAATTTGAACAAAACTTCTATTCTATCCAGCAAGGAAGAAAATATGAGATCATATCAAAAGGGACTTAGTTTTTTGGCACTCACCGCTCTAATCTATTCTCTGTTTTTCATGGCATCCGGAGAGCAGGCATATGCCCAAACCGCGCTGACGGTTGAGAAAATCCAGGGTGGAATAACCAATCCGACATTCGTTGTATCACCTCCAGGTGACACCGCGAGATTATTCATCCTCGAGCAGGACGGACTTATCAAGATTATCAAGAACGGCACACTTTTGGAAACACCTTTTCTCGATGTGAGCGGAATCAGTTCCAGCGGCGGCGAAAGAGGCCTTCTGGGACTGGCATTTCATCCGGATTATGCCTTGAATGGACATTTCTATATCAATTATACCGATAATGGCGGAGACACAAGAGTGGATCGGGGCAAGGTCTCGGATAATCCGGATATCGCAGAGCCGGACAGCCTTGTGAATATAATTACGATTGATCAGCCCTATTCTAACCACAATGGGGGCATGATAGCATTCGGGCCCACTGACGGTTACCTGTATATCGGCATGGGGGACGGCGGTTCGGCGGGCGATCCGGGAAACCGTGCCCAGGACCCGTCAACCCTGCTGGGCAAGATGCTCCGGATCGATATTGACGGTGATTTTCCATACTCGGTACCGTCAACAAATCCATATTATAATAATCCCGATACGCTGGGAGAAATCTGGGCTTTTGGTGTTCGCAATCCCTGGCGCTGGTCATTTGACCGGGAAACCGCGGATATGTATATGGGCGATGTGGGTCAGAACGAATGGGAGGAGATCAACTTCCAGCCGGCCTCAAGTTCCGGCGGAGAAAATTATGGCTGGCGCCTGAAGGAAGGTACCCATTGTTATAATCCTCCAACCGATTGTGATCCCGGCGGTCTTACCGATCCGATCACCGAGTACGATCATAATCCGGAATGTTCCATCACAGGCGGCTATGTTTATCGCGGATGCGCCATTCCCGATCTTCAGGGCACATATTTCTATGCCGACTACTGCAGCGACAGAATCTGGTCGTTCCGGTATGACGGCGCTAACATCACCGATTCAATGGAAAGGACCTCGGAACTTGTGCCGCCTGAGGGCTCGTATGCCGGTATATCATCCTTCGGGCAGGATGCACTTGGCGAGCTTTACATTGTTGACCAGGGACGAGACGCCATCTATAAAATTGTCCCGGTCGATCCGCCCGACTGCAATCAGAACGGCCGTAACGACAACTGCGATATCCCGCTGGGTGTATCATCCGATGAGAATCAGAACGGCGTTCCCGATGAATGCGAGAGCGGCTGCGGGGAGATGAATGATGATGGGACAATCAATATCAGTGATGCGATCTATATCGTGAACTATGTTTTTATCGGAGGTGATCCGCCCGATCCACTGGCATCGGGCGACACCAACTGCGATGGTTCAGTGAATGTCTCGGACGCTGTCTGGATTGTGAACTTTGTCTTTGTCGATGGCAATGCTCCCTGCGACAAGAATGGGGACGGTTTGCTGGATTGCTGAGATAAAAAACCCCGACACTTTAAATAAAAGTAAAAATATTACAATTTTATCGTTAAACTGTCAGTTTTTGACAGGTGAAATGATCCGATTACTGCAAGTATCCTTGACACGAATTCAAATCCCTTTATATTACTATCAGTCTCATCACCGTGGCAGAAAATAAAAAATAGAAGAAGTAGAGCTGTTTGAACAAGATCTGCTGTATTGCCATGGGAGGAGTTTTACCATGACCACTAAAATCAAATCAGTAACGATGTTTTTCATCGCAATCCTGGCAGCATTCATTTCTAATCTGTCAGCACAGGATCCGGGCAATCCGGACACCTTGCGAATATCTGATGCTGTGGGTCAGATCGATGGTGAATCGTCATATCCATACTGTGTAGAGGTTTCGGTTTATAATGATCAGGTTTTGAAATCGCTGGTCATTCCCATACTTGTAGATGGGAACTATGGCTGGACAATCTTCGATTCAGTCTCATATCAGGGTGGAAGGTTGAGCGACGCATCTGTTCTTGATTCAAGGGAGAAATATTCATTTGGTTCAGATTCAATCCTGCAGGATTCATTGATTCTGAAGTTTGAGACTGATACCGGCAACCTGCTCCCCGCCGGGGATGGCAAGATATGTGAAGTATGGTTCAGACCTGTATACGGGGGTCAGATAGATATTGACAGCCTGCCTGCTTCGCCCTATGGCAGCCTGCGCTTTACAACAGATTCAGACATAGAATTCACGCCGCAATTTCGGCCCGGCTCTATCGAGATTCCATGCAGCTATTTAGTTGGAGACTTGAGGGCAGATGAACATGTCAATTCATCAGATTTATTGGGAATTAATAAAGCTTACCTTGGTTGTTTTGGGACAGACCTGGGAGATCCATGGCATGCCGATGTAAACTGTGATCATCTCACCGATATCCGTGATGCATTTGCTCTCAATGATTATGTTTTCCACTATGATTCCGCTGGTCTATGTGAATGCGGGACTTACAATCCGGCTTATTATAGTGATCCTGGTATTCCGGATACCGTTTGGATTGAAAGCGATACCCTTTATGTCGGTCATCTGGATACGATTGATGTTGGAATAGTCAATGATGAGGTTCTTCGGGGTTTCGCTTTTGCAATAGAGTGGGATGGAAGCGCTATATTCGATTGTCCAACGGATTACAATTTCCACTGGGGAGGGCAAAGACTCATAGATATTCTCGGAGATTTTTGGAGTATCACTCTCAATTCATACGAATGCAATCATTGTTATTATGATTATATCAATCCCGATACCATGCATGTTGCCACATGGCCATGGAGTGGTTTCCCGCTTGATACATTATTTACACTTCCTCCTGGATCCGGAGTTGTCTATCATATGGCTTTTCTTCCTGCCACGCCGGGTGAGGTCAGCATGCGCCTTGTTAACTGGAATGTTTATTCTTATGACTATGCTTTAACCAGAGGGGGCGAATCCCTTCTAATTACGGGAGACCTTGCAGGAATTGTCCCTGTCCTGGTTGGCGGGAACCTCACGGTTTTGCCGTATATGTGCGGTGACGCCAATGATGATCTGGCTGTTAACACCAGCGATGCAGTCCATATTATAAATTATATTTTTGTTGGCGGTAACCCACCTAACCCTATGGAAGCCGGTGATGCTAACTGCGATGGTTCAGTAAGTGTGTCTGACGCGGTTTGGGTAATAAACTATGTATTTATCGGTGGATATAGCCCTTGCGACCAAAACAATGACGGTATCCCCGATTGCTGAAAATGGTCCAATTTACGGGAAAATCAGTTAGTTGAGATCCATCCAAAAATATTGACAAAATTCTATTCAATTATATCTTAATAGGGTACGGCTTTTTACAAAATTTGTCCCCGAAAAAGCGTATTACGGATAATGGGGCGTGTTAATGGTTCATGCCGTGAAAACCCTGGAGGAAAATCGTGATAAAATCTGCATCGATTCTCGTGGCGGCCATCATACTATTCTCTTTACCTCTCTATTCCAGTACTGAAAATCCCGAACAAATTCGAGGTGATCTATATAAAGTCACCGTGCAAAGTAAAATAGAAGCCGAGAAGCTGAAAGCGCTGGATGTGGAGCCTGTAATCCGGCTCAATGACGGCTATATGGTCATAGTTGAACCTGCTGCAGCGCAGGAACTTATCTCAGCCGGGCTGAAAGCGGAATTGATCGCAAATGATATTACCAAAAACGAGCTGGCAGTTGACAACCGCATGGACAGGAAAAATGTTGACCTTTTTGAGCTTCTGTACGAGGTGGATCAATTCAGATTATTCAGGATCGATCCCGATGAGATCGGCCGTATGGATCCGCCGCCGCAGATTTCGAGAATTCTGGTCGAGGATCTGAAGATAACATTTAGAGAACCTATTCCCTTCAGGATTGCGGCTCAAAAGGACCTGATGGATCTGGAGACCCTTATAGATANNACACCGAGAGACTGCAGGCCTTTCAGCATCGCGATGCCACAACGGATTCGAATATCGCCTCGGGCTACTGGCTTTATTCCAAATTCGAGGAATTCGGATATGATTCAGTCGTATTAGATACTTTTGTCGCCTCGATATTCAACCTGGCGGATACCTGCTTCAATGTTGTCGCCTATAAGGTCGGCAGCCTTCTACCCGAACATCATGTGATTATAGGGGCACACAGGGACGCAGTCCCGTTGTCTCCCGGCGCAGATGATAACGGTTCCGGCAGCGCCGCAGTACTAGAAATTGCCAGGGTTTTGAAGGATGTCGATACGTATTGTACATTTGTCTTTGCGCTCTTTGACGCGGAAGAAAACGGCCTGATCGGATCATACGCCTATGCCAACGAGGCCGCGGCTGCCGGCGACAGCATAATTTTCATGCTCAACATGGATATGATTGCGGACAAGGAAAACAGGAATAAGGCCTACGTTTTCCATGGATCGGACGACAGCTATGCCAATCTATGGGCCAGCCTGGCCGATTCCCTGGTGTCGATCACCACCACCTTCCAGGGAGCCTCGGGAAATTCCGACCACTATCCCTTTCTTCAAAACGGTTATCCGGCGATCTTCTCACACGAATATGAATTCTCATCGGTCTACCACTCTCCCCAGGACAGCACAACATATATGAGTTTTACATACATGTGGAGCATGGTCAAGGCCAGCCTGGCAACGGCCTATGTTGCGGGACAAAGCTACTCTCCCTTTGCGATTGCCTTCGACTATCCCAATGGCATTCCGGTTTTCCTCGAACCGGGCGGCAGTGCAACCTTCCAGGTCGAAATAGAGGGCATCACCGGTGGAGTGGTTGTACCGGGCTCGGCTCAATTGCATTACGCTATCGGAGTTGGGGGATATACCAGCGTACCGATGACAGAGATTTCTCCGGGCCTGTATGAAGGGACATTTCCGGAATTGCCCTGCTTTGGGAGAATAAATTTCTTTGTCAGCGCAGAGGAACAGGTAAATGGTGTCTTTTATGATACCGATCCCTCCGATCCCCATCAGGCGGTGGTAATTGAGGAACAGGCCGATATTTATCAGGATGACTTTGAGCTGGACAACGGCTGGACGGTTTACGGTGACGCAGAGGAAGGCACATGGGAGCGAGGAATTCCAATAGGTGGCGGTGACCGGGGTGACCCGCCCACTGATTATGATGGCTCCGGAAATTGCTATCTGACCTTCAATCAAGACGGCAATTCGGATGTCGATTTCGGCACAACCAACCTCGTTTCCCCTACTTTTGATCTCTCCAGCGGCAATGGCGAGGTGTCCTATGCGAGATGGTACTCCAACTACCTCGGTTATACGCAGGATGATGTAATGAATGTTTATATTTCCAATGATGACGGTTCAAGCTGGACTGTGGTAGAGACCATTGGACCGACAGGTCCCGGCACAGCTGGAGGATGGATTACGCATTCATTCTGGGTGCGGGATTACCTGGATGGAACGGCTCAGATGAAATTGCGCTTTGAAGTCTCCGATCTTTATATGTCCTCCACTGTCGAAGCGGGCATCGATTCGGTTCATGTCACCGCTTTGATCTGTGAATCCGGTTATTTATGCGGTGATGCCAACAATGACCTGACCGTTAATGTCAGCGATGCCGTTCATATAATAAATTATGTTTTCGTCGGGGGAACGGCTCCCGACCCGCTCTTTGTGGGTGATACCAATTGTGACGGCTCTGTGAATGTCTCCGATGGCGTGTATATTATTAATTACATATTCGTGGGCGGCAATCAGCCCTGCGATCTTGATGGAGACGGTTTCCCGGGCTGTTAAAACATTCAGGCTAAAACGAAATTGTACCGCCGGCATGCGATTCGATCTGCCGGCGGTATTTTTATCGACCATCATATCCCGGCATCAAAAAATGCTTGTCATATTCCGCGCTATAAATTACATATAGGGAACGCCTGTTAACAGCAGCCCGTGAAAAGACGAAAGGCTTTGAAGGTTGAAAGAAATTCCCTCAACGAACGGCAAAGAAGACTTCCAGCCATATATAACTGACGGCCGCGGAGTACCTGAGTTTACGATCAAGGCTATCATAGTCGGCGCTTTCTTCGGAATTCTTTTCGGCGCTGCCAATGCCTATCTGGGCCTCCTGGTGGGCATAACCGTTTCAACATCCATTCCGGTGGCGGTCATGTCGGTCGGACTTTTTCGTGCTATTCAAAAAATATCTGGCGGACGCGCCAGCATCCTCGAAAGCAATATCGCCCAGACAACCGGTTCGGCCAGTTCCTCGCTGGCATCGGGAGTGATTTTCACAATTCCCGCCTTGTATCTCTGGGGATTTGATCCAAGTCTGTGGCAGATGGCGGGGCTGGCGCTCGCAGGCGGCCTTTTGGGAATACTCTTCATGATTCCATTACGGAGATTCCTTATCAAGGAAGAGCATGGACGGCTTCCATATCCCGAGGGCACCGCCTGTGCCAAGGTCCTGATATCCAGCGACAAGAAAGGCGCCAGCGCCAAAAACGTATTTATAGGTCTGGGGATAGGCTTAGTCTACAAATTTGTTACCGGCATGCTTTATCTCTGGAAGGAAAAAGTCGCAGTCAATCTGCCTTTTATAAATAAGGCACAGCTGGGCCTGAATGCCACCCCGGCGCTTCTTGGGGTGGGTTACATTCTCGGTTTCAGGATAAGCACGATCATGGTAGCCGGCGGGCTGATTTCGTGGCTCTTTTTGATTCCAGTGTTCGGATATTATGGCGATCAATGGGCGGGCTCACTCTTTCCGGCCAGCGACACATTGATCAGCACAATGGATCCCTCCACAATATGGAACAACTATATCCGTTATATAGGCGCCGGAGCTGTTGCCTTCGGCGGAATCATTACTATCATAAGATCGATACCGACCATGATCCGATCCTTCAAAATCGGCGTGGAGCAGATAAGAACTCGTCTTGAAAAAAATAAGAATGATGAAGAAGAAGATACGGCAAGAGTTGACCGGGACCTTTCTTTAAAATATGTCCTCATAGGAGTCGTTTTAATAGTGTTGGCGATCCTTTTGATCCCCAAGCTCCTCGGTCACGGCACAACATTCAGCATGCGCCTGATCGCCGCACCGGGAATTGCAATCTTCGCCTTCTTTTTTGTTACAGTATCTTCCAGAATTGTAGGTCTGATCGGCGTATCCTCTAATCCTACCTCCGGTATGACAATCGTCACGCTTCTGGCTATCAGTATGATCTTCGTCGGCCTGGGATGGACAGATATCGCCAGCAAGGCGGCGGTGCTGACAGTGGGCACGGTAGTGGCGGTAGCGGCCTCTATTGCGGGAGATACCTCTCAGGATTTGAAGACAGGTTTCTTAGTAGGAGCCACGCCCAACCGGCAGCAGATAAGCGAATTGATTGGAGCGGCCAGCTCCGCCCTGGCAGTTTGTTTTGCAATCACCATCCTTGCCAAGACCTATACTTTCGGCTCGGAACAGCTTCCAGCGCCGCAGGCTCTTTTGATGAAAACAATCATCGAGGGAGTACTGGAAACCGGCATCCCCTGGGGCCTGGTTTTAATAGGTGTGGGTTTCGGAGTGCTGGCGGAGCTTGCGAGGATTCCCTCGCTACCCTTTGCTGTCGGGATATATCTTCCGGTCTCGACCATGACCCCGATCTTCTTCGGCGGAGCAATCAGAAAATATGTCGAATCGCGTCAGAAGCATGATGCCGCTGAGAGAGTCAGACGCCGTGAGGCGGGTGTGCTCTTCGGATCGGGATTGATAGGCGGTCAGGGATTCGCCTCGGTGATCATAGCCTTCTACGCATTTTATGCCGGCGCGCCCAAAGGTCTGGGTTTCGAATGGGGGACGCCATGGGGAGACCTGGTATCATTTGCGATTTTCCTGATTCTGGGATATATTCTTTTCAGGCGCACCAAATCCAATTGAGATATTATGCAATTCCGTAATTCAATAATAGATTTGTTTTGGCAGAATAAATGGAGGTCATAGAATCAATGCTAACTCTAAAATCATTAAATCCATTCCAAAAACCAAAATGGACCCTTATCCTGATTTCGGTTGGGTTTCTTATGGTCATGTTCTCATCCCTTGCCTTATCTCGCGGAATGACGGTGGAGGATGTGGCGAACCTGCAATATGCCTATGAGACAGCTATATCACCCGACGGGCAGCTCATCGCCTACACTTTGATTGTCCGGCCCAATCCTTTTGTCGAGGGGGACGGCGAGGCTGATCGGCATCTTTATGTAACCGGTCTGGACGGGAACTCACGCCCGTATATCACCGGAGATGTAAGAATAAAAAATATTGCCTTTACTCCCGATGGCCAGTACATCACTTATATCGCCGAGCGAAAAAATGATAACGGCGATAAAGACAAGCATGATGCCCTATATAAAATCCCGATCGCAGGAGGGGAATCACAGAAGATAATTGAATTTGCCACGGATATTAAGGATTATACCTGGTCGCCTGATGGGCGCCAAATTGCTTTTCTCGCCAAGGATTCTCTTCCAGATGAAA